>Ga0214473_10005543_pt1 | contig 15112 bp, 13 predicted proteins | sample RVTome_7_FD_203509 | JGI IMG/M metagenome (GOLD analysis project Ga0214473, IMG submission 203509) | Soil microbial communities from uranium-contaminated site in the Upper Colorado River Basin, Wyoming, United States - RVT98D197 | ecosystem: Environmental > Terrestrial > Soil > Contaminated >... | reverse complement strand
CCTTGAGCATCTTCCATGTCTGCAAGGACCACCTTGGCTCCTTCCTTTGCCAACAGGGAGGCATGGGCCTTACCCAGCCCTCCGGCACCTCCGGTAATGATAGCCACTTTGCCTTTTACGCGATCCATTTTTTCCTCCTTGTTATTTGGGTGAAAGTTACGGTTACGAAGCCCGTTTCGTTTAGGGTCGAACGGTTACGTCAATTTCTTTGAACGAAAGACGTTACCGAATGACGATACGGGCATCCTCACCGTTACCGTTGGACGAAACCCATTTTCTAATTAAAACCGATGCTTAATGATTGCACCTTCGTCTGCGGAGGAGGCCAATCTTGAGTAGAGGTTCAAATACCCTTTCCTGACCTTTGGCTCAGGTTTTCGCCAGTTCTTCAAGCGTCTTTCTATTTCGTCCTCCGGAACATGCAAGTGAATGGTCCCATGAATGACGTCGATGCTGATTTGATCTCCGTTTTCAACAATCGCGATAGGGCCGCCTTCCGCAGCTTCAGGAGAGATATGGCCCACAAAACACCCATTGTTTGTCCCTGAGAAGCGTCCGTCCGTCACGACAGCGGTCGCCTTATGCAAGTCCATGCCATGCAAATACTTCAACACCCTGTACATTTCGACCATCCCCGGTCCGCCCTTTGGCCCCTCATACCGGATGACCACGACCTCACCGGCTTTGATTTTTCCATTTAAAACTGCCCGGGTCGCTTCTTCCTCCGAATTAAATACCACGGCGGTTCCTGTGAATTGCCTGGCGCTGGGATCGATTGCGGTGGGCTTGCTGATGCCTGTTTTCGGCGCAAGATTCCCCCGGATCACAGCCAAACCCCCTGATGAATCAAAAGGCTGATCGATGGTTTTGATCACTTCATTATTTTCTGGAAATAGATAGGCATAGCCATCTATGTTTTCTTTCATCGTTTGGCCGGTGCATGTCATCACGTCCATATGAAGCAGGGTTCGAAGCCTCTCTATAACGCGAGGGATCCCCCCGGCTTTCCAAAGATCCTCCATGTCCCAATTGGCCGCTGGATAGACCTTGGCAATCGTCGGAGTATTTTTGCTGAACGTATCAAAGGCGTCCAAAATGTTGATCTCTGCTTCTGCTTCATAGGCTAAGGCGCATAAATGAAGAATGGCGTTGGTTGACCCCCCAATCGCTAAGCAGACTTTGACTGCATTTTCCAAAGATTTTTGATTGATGATGTTTCTGGCCGTAATTCCCTGCCTGACCAGTTGACAGATGGCCTCCCCGGATTGTTCCGCTAACCTCAATCGATCCGCATAAACAGCGGGGATGGCTGCGCCGCCCGTAAGGCTCATTCCCAAGGCTTCCGTCAGGCAGCCCATCGTGTTGGCAGTGCCCATAAAAGAACATGAACCGCAGGTTGGACAAGATAGGTCTTCAACTTTCTTATAATCCTCCAAGGAGATCTTACCCGTCTTATACATTCCCAATGCTTCCGAGGCGGAGGTTGCGTCCGATTTGCGACCGCCAAATGCAATCCCCCCAAGCATCGGACCGGCGTTTACCAGGATGGCAGGAATATCCAGCCTTGCCGCCGCCATGAGCATTCCTGGCACGATTTTATCGCAGGAGCCCAATAATACGATTCCGTCCAGCGGGTTCGCTGCCGCCATGATTTCAACGGAATCGCAGATGACTTCTCTCGAAGGGAGTACATAATTAAAATTGTCTTTTGCGATGGCATCGCATAATCCGATTACACCAAATTCGAATACCGTTCCCCCGGCGCGGTGAATACCTTTCTTGACCTGTTCGCTGATTTGATTAAAATTGGAATGTCCCGGGATCAGTGTATTCCACGAGTTTGCAATGCCGATGGCAGGTCTGTTTGCTGTTAAGTCATCATCGGAGTATCCCATGCCCTTCAGGACGTTGCGTATGTCCGCATTTTCCAAACCGCACAACGATTTCAAGCTCCTCATCCGATGATGATCTTGCATTGGTGTTCCTCCCTTTCCCTTAAAAAAGTTACCCCTCACCGTAATGCGGACTTCGGATTGTAGAATGCGGAATTCATAATTCCTTCTCTATGATTCTTACTCCGCACTCTGCATTCCCCATTCCGAGTTTGCAATGAGGGGTAACTCTAATCTTCTGCTAAAGAGTATGAGCTTGCTCTTTAATACTTTCTAATTGGTCGGTCTCAGCTTCAGCTTCCATACACTCGGCACGGGTGGATAAACGGGCATCCGTTCGCCGTCCCACCACTGCATGGCGATCAACGGTTTGAAGGCCAGACCCTTTTCGTTAAACTTGACGTCGCCCATCATGGTCCCTTTGAATTCGCCTCCGAAGATTACGTCCCTGACTTTTTCGGACTTGATGGACCCTGCCTTCTCTATGGCCATGGCGAGGATCTGTGCATTAGCGTAAGAAAGGCCAACACTGACAGAGTCTAACCCCTTATGATCCTTCATGAACCTCTTTTGAAGGTCCTCAGCACCCGGAGCTCCTGACTTGGAACTCCAGAAGCCGTCATGGACGATGTAGTTGGCGTCCTTGCCCATAGCCTGCTCAAACTCTCTGGGCCAGAGTCCCTTCCATCCATGGATATAGGGGATTTTCAAATTCTGATCCTTCAGCTGGCGGATAAGTGTAATTCCGTCGGTAGGCCACAAAAGCGTGAGCAGGGCATCCACCTTTGCTGTCTTCCACTTCAAGATGTGGGAAGAGAAGTCCTTGGAACCAGTAGCGTAAGGTTCATCGACGGCAAATGTATAGCCGTATTCTTTGGCAAAAGCCTTGAAACCCATTCCAAAACCCTGGCCGTCCTGGTTGTCCTCCATCATGATGGCCGGGTTTTTCGGCCTCTGATCTTTTGGCAGGCTCTCCCAGATCAAGAATGGGGTTTCAGCTGCCTTGGTCGTACTCGTAAACATATCCGATACGTACTTGAAATTCTCTTTCTCTATGAAATCCAGCCAGCTGGTAGCAATTGAGTAGAACACTTTGTACTTTTCACAGATGGTGCCCGCAGCAATATTGATGGGAGTAATATTGCTGGAGAGGGCCAAGTCTATCTTGTCGACTTTGATGAGTCTTTCCATAGCCGCCGCTCCTCCGTCCGGGGTACTCTTGTCATCTGCGAAAATAAGCTTGATGGGTAGTTTTTTGTTCAGTTCTTTGACGAAGACACCACCTTTCTTGTTGACGTCGACAATTGCCTGTTCGTAGGCCCATTTGCATTCTGCGGCGGTCATCGCATTCACGCCCGTCAAAGAATTGGGTGCACCCACAATGATTTCCTTCTTTTCCGCTGCTGATACCCCGTCAACAGGGATCAGGCACACACTTAAAAGAAAAAAGAACAATCCCAACCCTATCAATAGTTTTTTCTCTGTCATTTTCGCTCCTCCTTGTTTTATGTTTGACATACCCTCTGATAATGATAAAATTCACCTTCCCAAAAATCGAATTCCCCGACTGATTTTTTGACCGCTTATTTCACCTCCTTTCTCATACCATTTACCGTACCACCTTAATCAGAAAATAGGTTAGTCACCCTCACCCTCCCCCATCGAGGGGGAGGGGAATAATTGGGTGGTATTTTCATGGTTCGAGGGTGCCTTCAGGGCATGGGGCATTATTTTCGAAATGCCCCATGATTCCCCTTTATCCCCCTTTAGAAAAAGGGAATTATTTCTCCTCCCTTATCAAAGGGAGGTAGGCCCTGAACCCCGCCATCGGCGGGACTGGTACAGGGTAGGGAGGGATTACCCGCGGGATTTTATTGTATCGATCACTCCGACCAAACCCCTCGGCATGAACTTCATTACAAGAATGATAAGGACTCCCGCCACGATGGGATGCACCTGTACAAAATAGATATCCGTTATGGCAAGCAGTGCGTTCATGAAAAATGTCCCTATTACTGGACCGATGACCGTGCCGCTTCCTCCCATGACGCACATAAGGATGGGATAGAGGGTCCAATCAAGCTTCAATACGGCATCGGGGTTGATATGAAACAAGTAATAAGCAAAGAGACTGCCGGAAAGACCTGTAAGAAAAGCCCCAACGGCAAAAGCTAAGATCTTGTATTTTAAAATATGGATTCCATGTGATGCGGCCGATGTTTCATCTTCCCGGATGGCCCTCAGGGCCAGGCCCACCCTGGACCTTATCAAAAAATATACCACGGCAGTAGCAAAAAGAGCAAGAAAGAGGCCGGTCCAGTAGTAAGGTTTCATGGATTCAAATATTGTGGAAGGAAGATGAAGGCCGTCCGATGCACCCGTAAATGCGCCTCCTTTAACAAAGGCTACCTTAATAATCTCTCCCACTCCAAGGGTCCCGAGGGCAAAGTAATCACCCCGGAGTCTTGAGAGCAGTGGGATTCCTATGATAATTGCCAGGATGACTGGAACGAGACCGCTGAGGGTCATGGTTACCGGATCAAAGTAATAACCCGTTTTTGTTATATCACGAAGCCAGACAATGGCGGTTGTGTAAGCCCCGAGCCCAAAGAATGCATGCTGACCAAGGCTGACCTGTCCGGTATATCCTGCTACAAGGTTCCATCCCTGGGCAATGATCGTATAGCAGAAAGATAGAAATAGAAAATAGCCGATGTAAGAAGTGTTGACATCGAGAAAAAAGGGTACGATGGCAAAGGCTATTATAACCAGACCAGTAAGAATAATAGTTTTCTTATCTTTCATCTTTTATGCCTTTTTAACGGATCGGACGAAGAGGCCTTCGGGTTTAAACATCAACACGATCAGGAAAATTGCATAGGATACAGCATCGGACCATCCCCCGCTGATAAAAAAGGATGCAAGACTCTCAAGTAGCCCCAGAATAATTCCTCCCAACAGGGCGCCGGACACACTGCCGATTCCCCCAATGGCCAACGATATCATGGCCTTTAAGGCAAAAATAAAACCATAAAAAGGATCAAAGGGGTAGATCGTTGCCAAACCCACTCCAGCTACTCCGGCAAGTCCGATACCGATCGCAAAGGCGACGGCATTGACCCGATGAGGACTGATTCCCATCAGCGTGGCGGATACCATATCCTCGGAAGCGGCCCTTACTGCCATTCCAATCAAAGTTTTCTTTAAAAATAGAACGACGCCTGCGGTGGAAAGAACGGCCATGAATAATCCTATGAGACGGTTAAAGGGGATACCTATATCAAAGGGCCTGAAGACTAAGGAAGTATATGTTGTCTGGAGCGATCTGGGATTGGCTGTCCAAAAGACGGTCATCAGATTCTCGACAAGAAACATCAATCCTACCGCAATCAATAGAGAGATGTTTTTGTCCTCCAAGGCGGCAGCCTCCCTGAAAAGACCCTGATAAAATCCCATGCCGAGGAAAAGAGAAATTGGGATAACAATGACGAGGGATAGATACGGATCAATTCCGAACAGTGTGAATAACCAATAGCATATATAGGCTAAAAAAATAATAATAGTTCCCTGAGAGAGGAAAATGATTCGCATGGTCCCGAAGACCAGGCTAAGTCCAATGGCAGCTATCCCGTACATAGTTCCAAAAAGGATACCGTTGACCAAAAGCTGAATAATAAGTTTAAAACTTAAATATTTGAGCATTACTTCTTGCTCCAACGTTCTCCGATGTAGGCCTTCTGGACTTCCTGGTTCGCCAGCAGTTCGTTCCCTCTGCCGCTCATGGCAATTCTCCCGGTCTTCAACACATAGGCATGATGGGCAATCTTTAACGCTTGATGAATGTTCTGTTCCACAAGAAGAATGGTCACTTTCTGATTATTAAGGGTAAAAATGAGCTCAAACATCGTTCTTACGAAAAGAGGACTGAGCCCAAGAGAGGGCTCGTCAAGCATAAGAAGTTCCGGCAGGGTCATGAGGGCCCTGGCAATAGCCAGCATTTGCTGTTCCCCTCCGCTCAATGAACCCGCTGTCTGACCTTTCCGTTCCTTTAGTACAGGGAAAAGGCCATAAGCCCGTTCCAGGGACTCGGTGAACCGGGAGCGGGCTCTTGGAGAATAAGCGCCAAGTCTCAGATTTTCAAGAACCGTAAGTTTTGAAAAGAGGCGCCTCCCCTCCGGTACATGGGAGATGCCCATGCCCACCACCTCTTGCGGCCTAAGCTTTGTCAGAGATTTCCCTAAAAACAGGATTTCTCCTTTCCTGGCGCGGGTAATCCCCGAAATCGTTTTCAGGAGAGTCGTCTTCCCGGCGCCGTTGGCACCCACCAGGGCAACGATCGCTCCCTCATTCACATAAATGGATACATCCCATACAGCCTGGACATCACCGTAAAGGACATCCACTCCCTTTACTTCAAGCAGGTGCTTCTCCAAGGTAAGCCTCTATCACTTTGGGGTCGTTTGCTATTTCGTCCGGTTTCCCATCGGCAATCTTCAGACCGTAATCCAGCACCACCACGCGGTCACAAAAGTCGAGAACGGCATCCACTTTGTGTTCGATCCACAAGACAGAGATCTTTCTTTCTTCTCTTGCCCGTTTAATCACCTGAAGGATCTTATGGATCTCAAAAGGATTAAGACCGGCCATCGGTTCATCCAGCAGGGTTACCACCGGCATGGAAGCTAAGGCCATCGCCACTTCTAAGAGACGACGGTCTGACAGTGTGATATGGGCCACCAGGATATCTTTCTTTTCAGACAACTCCACAAGATCTAAAGCTTCCAATCCCATTTTCCGGGCGCCCTTGCCTCGGTGCTCATGCCCATAAACAGAGCCCACCATGACGTTTTCTAATACGGTCATCTTCAGGAAGGTCTTAGTAAGCTGGAAAGTCCTTGCGATTCCCAAATGGCATACTTTGTGAGGAGCAAGGCCCGTAATTTTCTGTCCCTGCAAGTAAACATCACCGCGATCCGGGTTATAGAGTGAGGTGATGATATTGAAGAGCGTCGATTTGCCCGCACCATTGGGGCCGATCAGCCCCACAATCTCTTCTTGCTCAAGACCCAGGTCTACGTCTAACAAGACCTGTAGTCCGCCAAAGCTTTTACAAATCTTGTCTAACCTGAGAACAGTGCTTTCCTTGTCCATTCTTTGAATCCTTGTTCTATGTAATGGAGGTGGTTGATAAGAACTCCTTTTGGCGGGCAAAGCATTGAGAAGGTCTCATAATTGGCTCGAAGTGATACTTATATAAGGAATCACGGATTATGTCAAGTGGAAAAAAGTGGAAAAAAGGGGAGATTAAAAAGCTCCCCTGATTACACAGATTTCAAAAAAGATTACTTAGATTTTCCTTTGCTATCACTGCTTTTCTAAGATGATTAACCCCACCTCACCTCCCCTTAAATTAAGGGGAGGAAGGGAGGGGTTATTTCGGTGTAATCGTCTCATAATCGGTGTAATCAGAGATTTCCAGACTTTTTCGGAAATCTCAGATATTGACGTTCACCTTGAAGATGCAAAAATCCCTCTGCCCCAGTTTCTCGGCTTTTGTGACTTTGCCGGAGGCGACCGAGATCATCTCCTTAAAAATCCGCTCTCCGGCCGACCTTACCGTCTCGTTTCCCTGAAGGATCTTGCTCACATCCATATCCATATTATCTCTCATCTTATGGTATGTCTCTTTGTTGGCTGTAATCTTGATGACGGGGGTGATGGGCGTTCCCAAAGGATTTCCTCTGCCTGTGGTAAAGAGAACGACCTGAACGCCTCCGGCTACCATGCCGGTGAGTTGTTCAATATCATGGGCAGGGGTATCCATATAAACTAAGCCTTTTTTCGTGGGATGAGATGCATAGGTCATCACTTCTTCAAGCGGGGTCGTTCCTGCCTTATGAATGCAGCCAAGGGATTTTTCTTCAAGGGTCGTGATGCCTCCGGCAATGTTGCCGGGGGAAGGATTGGCCTCCCGAATGTTCTGCCCCCCCGCAATCGCCTCTTTCTCCCACCAGGCTACTGTATCCAGGATCTGTTTCGCCATTTCCGGGGTCCTTGCCCTTTTAGCAAGGAGATGCTCAGCACCGATCAGTTCGGGGGTTTCTGAGAGGATGACTGTTCCGCCCTCTGCAACCAGCATGTCACAGGCAACGCCAACCGCCGGGTTCGAGGCTAAACCGGAGGTATAATCCGATCCGCCGCATTCCGTGCCGAGAATCAACTCGCTCAGGGGGATCGGCTCGCGGTTGACTTTTGCGGCTTGTCCTAGCATTTCCTTAACAATTTTTCTCCCCAGAGTAATTGTTTTTCTCGTCCCCCCGACCTCTTGGATCACGATGACTTCTACCCGTTTTCCGGAGGGTGCGATTTCTTTTACGATCTCATCCGGAGAAAGCTGCTCACATCCGTGTCCAACGATCAGAACGGCTGAAACGTTCGGGTTTGCACCGAAGCCAACCAGCGTCTTTTTAACCAGTGTCCGGTCTTCTCCCACCTGGCCGCACCCGAGAATATTAGGCAAGTATACGACACCTTTCAAGCCCCGAGCAATAACCTGGGCAACTCCTTGCGAGCAACCGACGCTTGGGATAACAAGCACGTAGTTCCTTGTTCCCGCTTTCCCATCAGGCCTGCGATAACCCTCAAAATCCATTATGGTCATCCTCCTCGGGGTTGGCCACTTCAAAAAAAAATCAAATTAGTTGAGTTGTTTGGGTTTGTTGAGTTGCTTGAGTTAACCCAATAAACCCAACAAACCCAATAAACTCAATGAACCCTTATTAATAGTTTCTAACGGGGTTGGCTCATTACATTATGTATGTGCACATGTTCTCCCCGGGAAATTTTTGCCGTGCTCTGCCCGATCGGTTCTCCGTATTTAATCACAGCTTCCCCTTCTTCCATATCCATTAGGGCAACCTTATGCCCCATGGGAATATCTGACAAAAGCTGGATTTTTTCGACGTGGCTTCGAACCTCTACGGAGACGGTTGAACTCGCAGAGAGCGGCACGAGAGCAACAGCTACATTATCCTTTTCATGAATCACGATGGCCTGTTTTTTGCTCCCCATAGGATCTCCGATCGCCTCGATTTTTTTTGGGCATTCAGATCTTTGGTATGGTTTCGAAATGATCTCTGCGGGATGCTTCGTCCGGATTTCGCCTGCCTTCGTCCCGCAGGGCGGGACTACGCGCAGTCAGGTGTTTCGAATTTTAATTCTCTGGGCTTTGATGTTATGTTGTGCAGATAACATTTCCAAGGGATTAACGTTCCCAGGCGGTAATGGGGACAATCAGACCCCCTGATGGAAAGATGGCAACCCTGGCGTCTGAATAATCGTTCCGAAGCAATCTCAAGCCTTCCTCAACGGAGGGTGCATACTCAAAACCTATGGTTTGCGCTTCTTCCTTCGAGATGACGGGTGACACAAGTACCGTCCGTATTTCCGGTCTCAAGAAGACGGTGGACATGGCCATATTAAAATCCACCGGCTTGTCCGGCAAGAAGGCCTTCCCCTTTGACAAGGCGTCCTTTATATACGCGGAGGAATTGTTGCCTGACTTCTCTTTTACCACATTAAACGAGCTAATGAATTCAGCAGAGATCGGTCCGACAACGGGCGCGACGAGCAGGATAGCGCCTGATTTTTTTGTGACAGTATCCGCGGCACTCAATGCCTTGAAGAGTTGGTGACCGTGGGTATGAGGGTAGCTTGATGTAATCGTTACATCAACTTTCTCCTCGAATTTGTGTCCGAGCTTCTCCGAGCATACCTTCACTGCCTCTGCAAAGGCTGCCTCCAGGCTGCCGCCGATGATACGGATAACCTGTCCCTTCTGGTTGTAAACGCAGTTGATTGAAAAATCGAGTCCGATCGCTTGAGCAGCTTTCATGCAGCCTTCATGGAAAGGATTCCCCTTCGTCACCCCTGCCGCAGAACGAGGATGAATCACATGCTTCGTATGATGGTCCCGGATGTATTCGAAATTGCACACCCCTGGCATGACAATCTTAGGGCCACCCCCATAACCTGCCATAGGGTGGGGTAAAACAGAGCTGACCCCCATTCTCAGGTCTGCCTGGGCAACCTCCGGATTGATTTTGACCACCGCCTCCTCACCGGGTATCTTGATCGGCACAAGATCGCTCTGCCATGCATTATGCTGAACGACCTTGTAGTTGGATGTCACACTCCTTCCCAGTTTCGTGTCAAGCGCTTCCCTCTTCATGGCTTCATGGGTTCCAATAGCCATAACAATTGTGATCTTCTCACGGGGGAAACCGTTTTCTACCAGACGAGGGAGCAGAACTTCAAGAATCTCAGCGACCGGTGTAGGACGAGTCGAGTCATCCACAATGATGGCAATCTTGCGCGCACGAGACACCAGTTCCTGAAGAGGGGGAGTTCCTGTTGGCCTTGAGAGGGCTTCAAGGGTCATCTGTTGAATCGAGGGGATCGATGGTCCCTCTTCGGATTCAACAAAATGTAACGGCACCCATCCTGTAGGGAGTGAGAAATCTTGTTTTTTAGACTGGCCGAGATATAAATAGTAATCCTGTCCCATAATGACCTCGAGTGTGAATATTATACAGTGCTTGAACTGTAACGTAAAATATCCGCCGCCGTCAAGAAGCCAAGGGATGGATAAAACAATAGGGAGTTAAGGAGAAATCTCCCCAGCTCCCTACAGGTAAAGGGGAAAAAAGACTAGATGTCAAAAACAAATCCTATTTTAGACTAAGGCCGCAGGACTGGCTTCACTACTTTCCCCTTCTCCATATCTCCCACTGCCTTGCTTATTTCGTCCAATGAATAGAAGGTGATTAATCGGTCAAAAGGGAACCGCCCCTGGCGATACAATTCAATGAGTATGGGAATAAACAGATCCGGAACAGAATCACCTGCAATAATCCCTTTTACCGTCCGGCCATTCATGATCTTGTCCATTTCCAACGCAACCTCTGTGCCGGGGGGGACAACCCCAAGCAGTCCGCAAACCCCGCAACGGGGCCCACCGCGAGGCAGGCAATCCACAGCCTGCCTTAGCACCTTGGGATTGCCGACGCACTCCAGAGTGAAGTCTGCACCCTCACCCGTGATGTCCAGGATGGCTGCAACCGGATCTACCTTACCGGAATTGATGGTATGCGTGGCGCCGAATTTCTTAGCCGTCTCCAAGCGGTCAGAATTAATATCTACAGCAATAATCGTTGTGCAACCACACACGATCGCTGCGAGAATAGCGCTCATCCCCACAGGACCGACACCAAATATTGCTATGGAAGCTCCTGCCTTGGGGTGAAGGGAGATCATGACTGCGCCTGCGCCGGTACGGATGCCACAGCCCAAGGGGCCAAGGATATCGAGGGGAACGTCTTCCCTCACTTTTACAACGTTCCGTTCGCGGGCCAACGCATAATTGGCAAAGGAAGATTGACCAAAAAAGGAGCCATGGATGACTTGATTGGTCTTTCGCAAGGTCGTCGTACCATCAGGCCGGGTGCCACCGAAATTGAGGGGGAAGAAATTCGCGCAGTAGGGATCATTGCCTGATCTGCATGCGACGCATTCCCCACAGGAGTCCCAGCCAAATACCACATGATCGCCAAGTTTGACCTTCGTCACCTGTTTCCCTACCTTTTCAACAACGCCAGCCCCTTCATGTCCAAAGACACTTGGGGGCGGTGGTAGGGGTAAATGGCCGTCCCGGGCGGCCAGGTCCGTGTGACAAATCCCCGAGCCTGCAATGCGCACCAATACCTCATTATCCCTTGGCTCATCGAGCTCTATCTCTTCAATCTTGAAGGGACCTGACTTTTCACGTACCACAGCAGCTTTGATTTTCATTCCAAACTCCTTTCCCCCAATTTATTCGATGGGGAAACCATTACTACAAGGTTTCAGAATTGTCAAGCAAAATAAGCCCATGTTTCTTGCCAATGAAAACCGAGTGTGCGACAATAAACCTCAACGTTGCATATAAAAGGCCGTTGGGTGTGTTTCCAAACCTTTACCAAGCGGATTTTTACTATTTTTTATGGGTAACATGCGATATCACTTAGCGTGACTTCCGCCTTGTGCTTGGAAACGCAATAGGGAAACGCTAAAAGGTTCCGCTGTAAAGGTTTTCCAACACACCCACCAGCCTTTTGAGAGGGTTTTATGCAACTACCAGGTAAACACTGTTTAACTCGAACAGGAGTCGGAAATGGGAGGGATCATCCTCTTTTTCTTTTATGGAAGCATTCTATTCTGCATCATTGCTTCCGTTGTTAGGATCGTGAAGTATACGCGGGCCCCTCTACACCTTCGATGGGAGCTTCATCGGGGGAGTTCTGTTTATGAGATGACAGATTGGTGGGAAAGAAACCCCGGGCGCTTCGGAGAGAAACTGAAAGGGGTAATCCTCGATATACTTTTTTTGAGGGAATTTTACTATCGAAAACGAAGTTTCTGGTATTTTCTTTACCCCTTTCATATCGGAGTTTATTTCCTCATTTTCTGGCATGCCTTTTTTCTGTTTAATACTCTGGCAATAAAAATCATTGAATCCGCCCCTTTGTGGGGACGGATATGGGGACACATTGCAACCGGACTAACTTTTGTCGGAGGTGTGGGAATATTTATTAAAAGGGTAAAGGATGAGGATTTGAAAGTATATTACCTACCGATACACTATTTGAAATGGCTTTTTCTAATAATCATTTTTATAGAAGGGTTTTATGCAGTTCAATTTTATTACGGAACTGTGTTCGATGATCTCCTGCTTGACTTTCGCCCTCATGCGGCTACATCAACTCATTTACTATTTGCTTCAATGTGGTTAGTCTATCTGCCCTTCAGCCATGCCTTTCAACTCTTTTTCCGGTATTACCACTTTCTGCGGTGGGATGATGTGCTGAATTTGAAGGGAAGTAACGTCGAGAGAAGAGTGAAAAAACTTCTCAAACGGCCTATTAACTGGGCAGCTCCTCACATCGGGTTGGGCAAGACATGGGAAGAAGTGATCAAAGATATTTCCGATTCGCCAAAATAGGAGTGGAAGGTTATTGAAAATGGAAGAAACGAAGATCAATGATATCGGCAGGGGAGGGGATGAGCCTCTTTTAGAAATTTCGAATCAGGATTGGATGCCCTTGCCCTGTCCTGCTGATCCGCAACGATCCATCAAGCCCGTCACGGATGAACAAAGGAACCGATTCGAGCATTCCCTTGACGGCATCTCAGCCCTGGGAATTATTAAGCCGAAAAGTAAGGCTGAAGAGGACAGGCTGGTTCAACGTTTTCTCAGCGGGCTGAGAAAACTGCTTTCCCGTGATGATAATTGGACCTTCTGGCAACCCCTATTATACAGTCTCGAAAGCTGTGTCAAATGTCAGACCTGCGGCGACGCATGCCCGATCTATCTATCGAGCGGAAAACAGGAAATCTACAGACCTACTTACCGGGGAGAGGTCCTGCGAAGGATCATCAAGAAATATATCAAGAAGGGAGGAAGAATTCTCTCCGGGCTGAACGGAGAGGAGATCGAACTGAATTGGCCCACTGTTGCGAGATTGGCTGAATTAGCCTACCGGTGCACCCTTTGCAGAAGGTGTGCTCAATGGTGTCCCCTCGGAGTTGATAATGCCTTGATCGCTCGCGAGATTAGAAAGTTATTCAGCCAGGAGTTGGGCATTGCACCCAAAGAACTTCACGACGATGGTACGATTCAGCAACTCAGGAAGGGCTCGCCCACAGGAATGAGCCCGGCTGCCTTCAGAGACAGCATTGAGTTTATCGAGGGAGAAATTGAAGAAATCGCCGGGAGGAAGATAGAGATCCCAATTGATAAAGTAGGAGCGGATATTCTGTTCTTCAACAATGCAGGGGAATTGCTCTCCTGGCCTGAGAACCTGGAAGCCTATGCCATTCTCTTTGATGCCCTGGGAATCAATTGGACGCTCTCGAGTGAACTCGGCGGCTACGATTCGGTAAATTACGGGGTTTGGTATGACGATATTCAACTTGCAAGAATCGTAGTGAGACATGCCGAAGTGGCCAGGAAACTCGAGGTGAAGAAGATTTCGATCGGGGAATGCGGGCATGCCCATAAGACATTGTTGGTGATCGCTGATAGACTCTTAACGGGAGACCTGAATATTCCCCGGGAAAGCGCACTTCCCTTGTTGGAAGATGCAGTATGCAACGGCAAGGTTAAGCTCGATCCCTCAAAAAATGATTTCCCTATAACCCTTCATGACCCGTGCAACCTGGTCCGGTTGACAGGCATCCTTGAGCCGCAAAGACGGATCCTGAGGAAGATCTGCCCGCAATTTAGAGAAATGGCGCCCCATGGTGTTGAGAATTACTGCTGCGGAGGCGGCAGCGGGTTTGCCATTATGTCCTCCACGAATTTTCCTGATTGGAAGATGTTGGTCGCCGGGAGAATGAAACTGAAGCAAGTCTTGGATGCATTTCAGAATGTAAAAGATCCTGAAGCAAAGAAATGTGTATGCGCCCCCTGCTCAAATTGCAAGGGGCAGCTCAGGGACCTGCTGACCTTCTATCAGGCAGGAAAGAGGTACAACATCTTTTATAGCGGTCTGGCTGAGCTCATTGTGAATGCCATGGTGGATATCAAGAAGCCATTCCTCCAATGGGAATGGTCGTGACGCCTTGAAATCCAAATTCGAAGCACGAAATCCGAAACAAGCACGAATACCAAAATACGAATGACACAAACGAAGTGATTAGAATTTGAAAATTTGGAATTTTGAATTTGTTTCGAGTTGGTCCTTAACGGACGCTTCGCCCGAGATTCGGATTTCGAATTTTACAGGTTTGATTATACACATCCTGTTGGTCTTGGGACTCCTGCCCATTTGCAGGCGGAGTTTGCGGGTCCTTGCGGGAAAAGCTCCCAGAGGCGCTTCAGGCTGACCTCTGTTTGTTTGGTCAATTTTCTTACCATCGGGCATATTTTGAATTCAAGGTAGTAGTTTCTCAGGTAACGAATCACCTTCCAGTGTTCTTCGGTTAATTCGGTAATACTTTCAGCGGCGGCAAATGCGTTTGCCATCTCTTCATTCCATTTTTCGGGTTCCTGTAAGAAGCCATGGTCATCCACTTCGACCGTCTGACCGGCAAGCTGTATTTGTGGCATGAGTTGAACCTCCCGTTAATTAAAAAATAACGTGTCCGTGTGCGTGATCCGTGTCCGCGAAACACTAAATTTC
>Ga0214473_10005542_pt1 | contig 15113 bp, 11 predicted proteins | sample RVTome_7_FD_203509 | JGI IMG/M metagenome (GOLD analysis project Ga0214473, IMG submission 203509) | Soil microbial communities from uranium-contaminated site in the Upper Colorado River Basin, Wyoming, United States - RVT98D197 | ecosystem: Environmental > Terrestrial > Soil > Contaminated >... | reverse complement strand
CGGCGGGGCGACCGGCTGATCGGCATCGCTCGGCTCACCGACCGGCTGGATGGGGGGGACTTCGGCGATGCCGACCGCGTCGTCGCCGAGCGCATCGCGAACTTCGCGGCCCAGGCCGTCGCCAACGCCATTCAGTTCCGGGCCCTGGAGCGGCGCTCGCTCCGGGACCCGACGACCAAGGCGTACACCAGCGCCTATTTCGACGATGCGGTCCACAACGAGATCCGGAAGGCGAACCGCTTCGGCCGGACCTTCTCCGCCCTGCGGATCGAGCTCGATGGGATCAGCGCCGTGCGCGATGGCAGGCCCCGGGCGGAGTTCGAGCGCTGGCTCGAGGCGGTCACCTATCAGATCGGTCGCTCGCTGCGCGCCACGGATCTGCTGGCTGCCGAGTCCGACAATCAGTTCCTGGTGCTCTCTCCGGAGACCGACGCCCTGGGAGCCGCCGTGCTCAAGCGCCGGATCTGCTCGGGGCTGGCGCTCTGCGGCGAGCTGCGCAGCCTCGATCCGATCGACTGCCCCGTGGTGCTGGCGGCGACTGCCACCTTCCCGACGGACGGGACCCAGCTCGAGACGCTCAGGGCGACCCTGGAGAGCCGGATCCGCGACGACCGGCACAGTCTGGTCCGCTCCCTCGAGCTCGAGAAGGCTTCCTTCCGGACCCTGGTCGATGCGCTCCTCGCCGAAGCCAGCCCAGGGCGCGCCCAGACCGCCGAGCAGATGACCCGCTTCCTGCTCGAGGAGGTGGGCCGCAGGCCCGACGAGCGCGGGATGCTCTTCGTGGCTCCTGGCGCCAGCCTGCTCGGCGCCCTGCGCGAGGGCCTGGAGGCGCTGCGGGGCGTCTCGACGCGGACCGAGGTCGTACTGGTCACGGATCGCAGCACCGATCAGATCGCCGGAGTCCCCGTGACCTGGGTCTCCTCGCTGCGAGTCGGGACGATGGCGCCGTTTCTCATCTACTACGGCGAGGGGCCTCCCTACGCGATGGTCCGGGACGAGGTGGTCGAGAAGGAGTCCACCTCCTTCTATCACACCAGCGATCCGGTCCTGGTCGAGCATCTCGCCTTCCAGCTGGGCCAGGACCTCGGGATTCCAGTCGGTGATTAGGTGATTCGGATGGCGGAAGGGTCAGGCGAATGAGGGCAGGGCGTTGACGGGTGGGATCCTGATCGCGGACGGGAATCGCGAGCGCGCCGAGCGGATCGGCTCGGCGTGTGCCGCGCGCGGCTTTGCCATCCGCTTCGTTCCCCACGGTGCCGCCGCTCTCGAGGCGGCGCTCTCCGACGTGCCTGCGGTGGTCGTTGCACCTACCGATCTCGCGCTGATCGACGCCCCGAAGCTGGCCGAGATCCTGCGCGCGAATCCGCGCACCCAGGGCGCTCGCTTCGTCTTCCTGGGCAAGCCCCAGGACGCTCCGCCGGTGGCCGGCTACTTCGACGAGGTGCTTCCCAGCTCGGCGGACCCCGAAGACGTCGGGATGCGGGTGGAGGCGATCCTCGTCCAGCACGCGCGGATCAGCGCGATGGAGCAGGAGGCCGAAGCGGATCACGAAGTCGAAGGAAAGCTCTCGCAGATCCCGCTCATCGACCTCCTCCAGCTCTTCCACATGAACCGCCGCACTGGCACCATCTCCCTCAAGCGCCGCGAGGCGGGAAGGCCCGAGGAGGTCGGTACCATCCTTCTCCGCGAGGGCAACCTGATCCAGGCGACGGTGGGCTCGGTGGAAGGCGAGAAGGCGCTCTTCCGGCTGCTGGCCTGGTCCGAGGGATCGTTCGCCTTTACCCCGAACCCGGTCCGAGCGGCAGCCCGCATCCTGGCACCGACCCGGGCGCTCTTGATGGAGGGGGTGCGGCAGCTCGACGAGTGGGAACGCATGCGCGCGAGCCTCCCGCCGCTCGACGCCCGGGTGGCCCTCAAGGTGGACACCGGAAATCTGCCCAACGTGGTGCACCCCCTGACCCAGGAGGTCCTCCTCCTGCTCGAGATCTACGACCTGGTCCGCGACGTGGTGGACCACTGCTCCCATCCGGACTACCAGGTGCTGCGGACGCTGCAGACCCTGGTGGATCGAAAGATCGTCCGGCTGAGTCGCGATTCCTTCCCCTCTCCGGTTGCAGGCGGCGATGCGCTGTTCTCGCCTGCCCAGGTGCGGCGGCTCCACGACTGGCTGCAGTCCGGCAGGGGGGCGGGCGCCCGGAGCCGAGTGGCGAAGCTGCTTCTGATCTCCTCGGACCTCTCCGCGACCAGGGACTGCGTGCGCCTGCTGGGGACGCTCCCGGGGATGCAGCTCTCTCCGCGCTTCCGGGGCGATCGCTTCTCGGCCCTCGACGTGGAGACGGTGGGTCGGCTCCAGGTGGACGACGGCATCAGCATCCAGTTCCTCCACGTGCCGGTGGATTCCTCCTTTGCCCCGATCTGGCCGGTGGCCGCGCACGGCGCCCTCGGGACCCTGTTCCTGCTCTCGGGCTCGGTGAGGGAGGCCGAGGAGCGAATCCACCCCGCGAGCGAGGTGATCCGGCGTCTGCCCCGAGCTCGCATCTTCCATCTGCTGTTGATGCAGAAGTGCCGGCGCCTCACGCCCGAAGAGCTGCAGGAGAAGCCCTCGCTCCTGGACGGCGCCTCCCTCTTCCTGATCCAGGCCGAGAACGGGCGCGAGACGTCCTCGCTGCTGCGAACCATGCTCGGGCGGGTGATGCCATGAGCCAGGGCGATCTGAAACGCTTCGCCTTCCTCTCCGAGCTCACCGATTCCGATCGGGAGGCGGTGGCGGAGCTGCTCGAGCCGATCGAGCTGGCCGCGGGCCGGCAGCTCTTTCGCGAGGGGCAGGAGGCGGAGGGCCTGATCCTGATCGATCGAGGGGAGCTGCGCCTGGAGAGCCAGCGCACCGGTGAGCTCGGCAGCAGCGGCGAGGGCACGGTGATCGGCGGTCTCTCGCTCCTGGCGGTCGGTCGCCGGGAGGTCACCGCGATCGCGGTGGGCCCGACCCGCGTGCTGCAGCTCTCGCGCGCCGCCTTCCTCCGGCTGGCCGAGGATTCCCCGCGAACCGCGCTCCGGCTGGTGCAGGCGATCGTGGCGGAGTTCGCGGGCGCGGTGCGCGAGGGCCTGGAGCGCATCGCGTCCCCTGCCGGTTGACCACCGATTTCCCACGCATTACACTGCGCCGCCAACTCGGGGCGACGCGTTCTCGGCCTCGGAAGTCCCCGGGAAGACACGCCCTTCAGGCGTCTGGCAAGCTGGAGCCCCCACCGAGCCAATGAACGAAGGCAGGATTCGCGAGGGTCTGGCGTTCGACGACGTTCTCCTCGTCCCCGCGGGCTCGGAGGTCCTTCCCAGGGACGTCGATTTCCGCACCGAGCTCACCCGCGAGATTCCGCTTGCCGTCCCCCTGGTGTCCGCGGCGATGGACACGGTCACCGAGCACGAGACCGCCATCTCCATGGCCCAGAACGGCGGCATCGGCATCATCCATCGCAACATGTCGGTGCCCGCGCAGGCCGCCGAGGTCGACAAGGTGAAGCGCTCCGAGTCGGGCATGATCGTCGATCCGATCACCATGTCGCCGGAGCAGCCGATTCACGAGGCCCTGGCGGTGATGGCGCGCTACCGGATCTCGGGCGTGCCGATCACCCGCTCCGGCAAGGCCGTCGGCATCCTCACCAACCGCGACCTGCGGTTCGTGAAGGATACCTCCCGGCCGATCTCCGCGGTCATGACCAAGGAGGGTCTGGTCACGGTGCCGCCTGGCACCACCAGGGAGCGGGCCAAGGAGCTGCTCCACCAGCACCGCATCGAGAAGCTCCTGGTCGTCGACGCTGGGGGAGAGCTTCGCGGACTCATCACCATCAAGGACATCGAGAAGAGCGAGCGATTTCCGGATGCCTCCAAGGACTCGATGGGTCGGCTTCGCTGCGGCGCCGCGGTGGGGGTCGGGCCGGATCGGCTGGAGCGGACCGAGGCCCTGGTGGATTCCGGGGTGGACGTGATCACCGTGGATACGGCTCACGGTCACTCGGCGGCCGTGCTCGAGACCATCGCCGAGCTGCGGCGCACCTATCCGGACCTCCCCATCATCGGCGGCAACGTCGCCACCGCGGAGGGCACCGAGGCGCTGATCAAGGCCGGGGTGTCCGCGGTGAAGGTGGGTGTCGGGCCCGGGTCGATCTGCACCACGCGGATCATCGCGGGCGTGGGGGTGCCCCAGTTCACGGCGGTGATGGACGCCAGCGAGATGGCGGATCGCTTCGGCATACCGGTGATCTCCGACGGCGGCATCAAGTACTCGGGAGACGTGGTGAAGGCGCTCGCCGCCGGCGCCAGCACGGTGATGATCGGTTCGCTCTTCGCCGGCACCGACGAGTCCCCGGGAGAGGTGGTTCTCTACCAGGGTCGCTCCTACAAGGTCTACCGCGGGATGGGCTCGCTCGGAGCCATGGCCGACGGGAGCCGCGACCGGTACTTCCAGGCCGAGGTCCACCAGGAGGACAAGCTCGTGCCCGAGGGGATCGAGGGCCGCGTCCCCTACCGCGGCAGCCTCACCAACAGCATCTTCCAGCTGGTTGGAGGGCTGCGCTCGGGCATGGGCTACTGCGGGGCGGCCAACCTGTCGGATCTTCGCAACAAGACGAAGCTGGTGCGGATCTCGGGCGCCGGGCTCGAGGAGAGCCACGTCCACGACGTCATCATCACCAAGGAAGCCCCGAACTACCGCATCGAGTAGAATCAAGGGACCCCCCGAGACAGCGGTCCTCCTCCGGACCACCAGCATCCAAGAGGCAGACGCCGCGATGTCCCCCGACGCTCATCGCGACCGGATCCTGATCCTGGATTTCGGCTCGCAGTACACGCAGCTGATCGCCCGGCGGATTCGCGAGCAGAGCGTCTACTGCGAGATCCATCCTCACAGCCTGCGTCTCGACGAGGTGAAGGCATGGAGCCCCGCCGGTCTGATCCTCTCGGGCGGGCCGTCGAGCGTTCTCGATCCCGGCTCTCCGGACCTCGACCCGGCGATCCTCGAGCTCGGAGTCCCGATCCTCGGAATCTGCTACGGCCTCCAGCTCCTGGCCCGCCGCCTGGGCGGCCTGGTGGAGAGCGCGGGGGCTCGTGAGTACGGGCGCGCCCTGCTCAAGATCGAAGCCGAGCATCCGCTCTTCGCGGGCCTCACGGGGAGTCCCGAGCGAAGCGTCTGGATGAGTCACGGTGACCGGGTGGTGCGCCTGCCGCGGGGCTTCGAGGTGCTGGCGACCAGCGAGAATTCTCCCTTCGCCGCCATCGGCCACACCGAGAGGCCGATCTTCGGCCTCCAGTTCCACCCGGAGGTCGTGCACACCGAGGCCGGCGACCAGATGCTGGCCAACTTCATCCACCGGATCTGCGGGTGTCGCGGATCCTGGACCGTCGAAGCATTCGTCGAGGAGGCCGTGGAGGCGGTCCGCGCACAGGTGGGAGGGGGGCGCGCCGTGTGCGGGCTCAGCGGAGGGGTGGATTCGGCCGTCGCGGCCGCGCTGGCCCATCGGGCCCTTGGTAACCGGCTCACCTGCATCTTCGTCGACCACGGCCTGCTTCGCCGGGCGGAGCGCGAGGAGGTGGAGCGGGCCTTCCGGGAGAGCCTCCGCGTTCGCCTCCTCACCGTGGATGCCAGCGATCGCTTCCTCACCGCGCTCCGAGGCGTGACCGACCCGGAGGCAAAGCGCAGGATCATCGGCGAGCTCTTCATCGAGGTCTTCGAGGAGGAGGCGCGTCGGATCGGACAGGTGGACTTCCTGGTGCAGGGCACTCTCTACCCGGACGTGATCGAGAGCGTCTCGGTTCGCGGCCCCTCCGCGACCATCAAGACCCACCACAACGTGGGGGGGCTCCCGGAGAAGATGCAGCTCATCCTGGTCGAGCCGCTTCGCGAGCTCTTCAAGGACGAGTGCCGCCGGGCCGGCCGGCTCCTCGGCCTCTCCGAGGCGATCGTGAGCCGCCACCCCTTTCCAGGCCCCGGTCTCGCCGTCCGCATCATCGGCGAGGTGACCCGCGAACGGCTCGAGGTGCTGCGCCAGGCCGACGCGATCCTGATCGAGGAGATCCGCCGGGCGGGGCTCTACGACGAGATCTGGCAGGCCTTCGCGGTCTTCCTGCCCATCAAGAGCGTCGGCGTGATGGGCGACGAGCGCACCTACGAGAACGCCGTCGCGCTTCGCTGCGTGAGCTCCGTCGACGCCATGACGGCGGACTGGTCGAGGCTTCCGGCGGAGCTCCTGGCGGCGGTTTCGAGGCGGATCACCAACGAGGTCGAGGGGATCAACCGGGTCGTCTACGACATCTCCTCGAAGCCCCCCGCCACCATCGAGTGGGAGTAGCGGGAACGTGTCTCCGACGCCGTTTACGCACCTGCACCTGCACACCCAGTACTCGCTGCTCGATGGGGCGATCAAGCACACGCCGCTCTTCGAGCGGGTGAAGGCGCTGGGCATGAGCGCGGTCGCGATGACCGACCACGGGAACCTGTTCGGCGCCGTCGAGTTCTACGAGAAGGCGCTTGCCAGCGGCGTCAAGCCGATCCTCGGCTGCGAGGTCTACATCGCCAGCGGCTCGCGCTTCGAGCGGGAGAAACACGAGCGGGATGCCAGCGGCTTCGATGCCATCCATCACCAGCTGCTGCTGGCGATGGACGAGACCGGCTACCGGAACCTGATGTACCTGGTCTCGAAGGCCTACCTCGAGGGCTTCTACTACAGGCCGCGGATCGACATGGACCTGCTGCGGCAGCGGCACCAGGGCCTGATCGCCACCTCCGGCTGCCTCTCGTCTCCGGTGTGCCGTGCCCTCACCGGGGGGGAGGTCGACCGGGCCTGGAGCCTGGTCGAGGAGTTCTCCTCGATCTTCGGGGACCGCTACTACCTCGAGCTCCAGCGTCACGGGATTCCGGCACAGGACGCAGTCAATGCCGAGCTGGTGAAGATGGCGGCGGACCTGAAGCTTCCCCTCCTCGCCACCAACGATGCCCATTACCTGGAGGACTGCGACCAGGAGCACCACGACGCGCTGCTCTGCATCGGAACCGCCACCAACCTCGATGACCCGAAGCGCTTCCGGTTCGAGGGGAGAGGCTTCTACCTCAAGTCCGGCGACGAGATGATGGATCTCTTCCACGATCATCCCTCCGCCGTGAGCAACAGCATGGAGGTCGCCGACCGCTGCAACGTCGAGATCCCTACGGGCAGCTATCACATGCCCGAATTCCAGGTGCCCGCCCATACCACCCGCGAGGCGGTCCTCGAGGAGAAGGCATTCGCCGGGCTCCGCGAACGGCTCGGGCTCGCTCCCGGCGAGCCCTACGGAGCCAGACATCGGCCCTACGTCGAGCGCATGAACTACGAGCTCGCCGTGATCAACAAGATGGGCTTCGCGGGCTATTTCCTGATCGTGGCGGACTTCATCGAGCACGCCCGCAAGAAGCAGATCCCGGTGGGTCCGGGGCGGGGCTCCTCGGCGGGCAGTCTTGCCGCCTATGGGCTCGGCATTACCGGCGTCGATCCGATCGAGTACGACATTCTCTTCGAGCGGTTTCTCAACCCGGAGCGGGTCTCGATGCCGGACATCGACGTCGATTTCTGCATGCGCGGGCGGGACGAGGTGATCCGCTACGTCGGAGAGAAGTACGACGGAGAAGGAGACGAGGGGAAGCGGGTCTCCCAGATCATCACCTTCGGGACCCTTCAGGCGAGGGCGGCGATCCGCGACGTCGGGCGGGTCCTGGGCATGCGCTACGGCGACGTGGATCGGATCGCCAAGCTGGTCCCGGAGACTCTAGGGATCACGCTGGACGAGGCCCTCGAGCAGTCGCCGGAGCTCCGCGCCCGGGTCCAGGCCGACGGGCAGGTGGCGAAGCTGGTCGAGACCGCCCGCCGCCTCGAGGGGCTCACGCGCCACGCCTCGACCCACGCAGCCGGGGTCGTGATCGGCAACCGGCCCTTGATCGAGATGGTTCCCCTCTACCGGGACTCGCGCTCCGGCGACGCCATCACCCAGTGGGACATGCGCTGCGTCGAGAAGGTCGGCCTGGTCAAGTTCGACTTTCTCGGACTGCGCACGCTCACCGTCATCGCCGACGCGGAGCAGTTGATCCGGAGACGGGGTTTCCCGGACTTCTCCGTCTCGGCGATTCCCCTGGACGACGAGGCCACCTTCGAGCTGCTTTGCCGCGGCGATACCGAGGGCGTGTTCCAGATGGAATCCCCCGGCATGACCGACCTGGTGGTGAAGCTCAAGCCCCGCCATTTCAAGGAGGTGGTCCCGCTGATCGCCCTCTACCGGCCCGGACCCCTGGGGTCGGGAATGGTGGCCGACTACGTCAGCCGCAAGCACGGGATCACCAAGGTCCAATACCTGGTTCCCGAGCTCGAGTCACTGACCGCGGAGACCCTCGGGGTGATCGTCTACCAGGACCAGGTGCTTCAGATCGCCCACCGCCTGGCCGGCTACACGCTGGGCGAGGCCGATCTGCTGCGCGGCGCGATGAGCAAGAAGAAGCCCGAGGAGATGGCCAGGCACCGCGAGAAATTCCTGCGGGGCGCTGAGGCGAACGGCATCGACTCGGAGAAGGCCGAGAAGATCTTCGGGCTGATCGCCGAGTTCGCGAGCTATGGCTTCCCGAAGGCGCACTCGACGGCGTATGCGCTGATCACCTACCAGACGGCCTATTTGAAGGCGAACCATCCCCGCGAGTTCCTCTCGTCGCTGCTCTCCAACGAGGCCGGAAACCACGACAAGCTGGCGCGCTACATCGCCCACGCGCGGGAGCGGAAGATCGAGGTCCTGCCGCCCGACGTGAACGAGTCGGAGCGGGACTTCACGCCGGTCGCCGGGGGCATCCGCTTCGGTCTTGCCGGAGTCAAGAACGTCGGCGAAGGCGCGATCGAGTCGATCCTCGCGGTGCGCGCGGAGGGGGGGGCCTTCCGGAGCCTGATCGACTTCGCCTGTCGGATCGACGGACGCAAGGTGAACCGGCGGGTGGTGGAGAGCCTGGTGAAGTGCGGCGCCTTCGACTCCCTCGACGGGAACCGCGCCAAGCTCTGGGCCGGCCTCGACGTGGCGCTGGAGAGCGGAGCGGCCGTTCAGCGGGATCGGGAGATCGGGCAGGTGAGCCTGTTCGGCGACGTTGCGGAGGGCGGGCCGGCGCTCCCCGAGATCCCGGAGGTGCCGCCGTGGACGGAGCAGGAGCGGCTCGGTCACGAGAGGGAGGCGCTGGGCTTCTACGTGACCGGACACCCGCTCGAGTCGTTCGCCCCGGCGCTCAGCCGCTTCCGCGACACCACCGCCGCCACGGCCTCCGAGAGGCTCGGAAGAGAGGTGCGGATCGGGGGGCTCATCACCTCGCTCCGAGAGACCCGGACCCGCCGGGGCAAGACCATGGCCTTCGGAACGTTGGAGGATCTGGAGGGCAGCTTCGAGCTGGTGATCTTCGCCGATGACTACGCCCGGATCCGCAGCCTCCTCAAGAAGGCGATGGCCGCCGATTCGGAAGGCAAGCGGACCATGCCGCTTCTCGTCTCGGGTACCCTGGAGACCCTGGATCCGCCCAGGGTCCTGGTGCGCGACGCCTTCGAGCTCGAAGACGCCGGCTCGAACCTGGCCGCGCGGGTCCGCATCCGGGTCGCGGCGAGCGAGGCCACCCGGGATCGGATGCTCGCGCTCCGAAGCCTGATCGAGGCTCACGCCGGCGACTGCGGCGTGGTGCTCCACCTCCTGATTCCCGGTGAGAGCGAGACGATCGTGGCCCTGGGCGGTGGGCGCGGGGTCGAACCCAGCGACGAGCTGATCCTCGCGGTGAACGGGCTCTTCGGCCGTCCGGTGGTCGAGGTGGATCTGTGAGGCGAGCGCCGTGGCTCGCCCTGCTGGGGCTGCTCCTGACGCTCCCGGCGTCGGCCGAGGTTCGCCGCCTGGAGGTCGTGGGAGCAGTCCCCGCCGGGGCTGATGCCCAGCCGGGGGTCCCGATCGCGGAGGCCGCCCTGGGCGCTGCCCTCGCCCAGGGGGTCGAGCGGGTGGCGAGGGACCTTCTCTCCGACGAGGTCGCGGCGGATCCAGGCCTCGATCTCGACAAGGTGCTGGGCGGGAGCCCGCGGGACTTCACGGTGAGCTACAAGGTCCTGGAGGACCGCGGGGAGCGGCGCGCCCTCCTCCTCGTCGATCCGCAGGTCGAGACCGAGTACGAGCTCCTGGTCGAGGTGTTCGTGGACGTCTCCCGCGTCGAGAGCGCCCTTCGAGCGGCTGGCCTGGGTCTGAAGGCGGCGGTGGGCCCCGGCCGCGAGCATCACCTGGTGGTGGAGAAGCTTCCCTCCTACCGGGCCTATCTGGCCCTGCGCCGGCACCTGATGGAACGGGTCGGGGCGACCTCCGTGACTCCTGCGATTTTCGAGTCGGGCCGGGCCGAGCTCCGGGTGGAGGCGGCGGTGGAGCCTTCACAGTTGATGGAGCGCCTGGTGGCAACGCCACCCGAGGGGCTCAGGGTCGAGCCTCTGTTCGCCGATGGCAGATCCATATGGATCCGCGTCGCCGAAGTCCCGGGAGCCCTCGAAGATTGACACGGGTTCCCGGAAACGGTATCGATTTCGCCCCGTTAGCGGGTTTTAGGCACGTAGCTCAGTGGCTAGAGCGCCGCCTTGACACGGCGGAGGTCGGCGGTTCGACCCCGCCCGTGCCTACCATGTGCTTACTAGGGCGGGGAAGCGCTCGCTACCAAGAGGGGCCACCGCGAAAGCGTTTGGAACGACGGCTGCCATGATCCTTCGACGCACATGAGCGAGATTCATATCCGTCTTCCCGACGGCCAGACGCTCGAGGTGCCCGAGGGTTCAACCGTTCTCGACGTCTCGAGGCGCATCGGCGAGAGGCTGGCCCGCGCCGCCCTGGCGGGGCGCATCGACGGCAAGCTCGTCGATCTCCGCGTTCCTCTCCGCGGCGATACCGCTCTCGAGATCGTCACGCCCGAGGATCCCGCCGCCGGAGAGGTGATCCGCCACTCCGCCGAGCACGTGATGGCGGATGCCGTGAAGCGGGCCTTTCCCGAGGCTCAGATCGACGTCGGTCGCGTCGATCACAGCGAGAAGTTCCAGTACGACTTCCTGGTGGATCGCCCCTTCACGCCCGATGATCTCGAGAAGATCGAGAAGGAGATGCTGGGCATTCTCGCCGAGGGCGCCGCCTTCACACGCGAGGTGGTGACTCGCGACGAGGCGATCGCGCTCTTCGAGAGCCTCGGCGAGGAGCTCAAGGTATCGCGCATCGGCGACCTGCCCGACGGCGAGGAGATCACCCTCTTCCGCCACGGCGACTTCGTCGACCTCTGCCGCGGCCCCCACGTGCAGCGGGTCGACCAGATCGGCGCGGTGAAGCTCCTCGAGGCCGCCGGGGCCTACTGGCGCGGGGACGAGAGCAACCCGATGCTCCAGCGCATCTACGGAACCGCCTTCGCCACCCGCAACGAGCTCACCGCCTATCTCGAGGCCGTCGAGGAGGCCAGGAAGCGCGACCATCGCCGGGTGGGCGCGGCGCTCGATCTCTTCCACATCGATCCGCTCTCGCCGGGCTCGCCCTTCTACCACCCCAAAGGGACGGTGCTCTACAACGGGCTGGTCGATTACGTGAAGTCGCTCTACCCGAAATACGGCTACCAGGAGGTGATCACCCCGCAGATCTTCCGGACCGATCTCTTCAAGATCTCGGGCCACTACGACCTCTTCCGCGAGGACATGTTCCTGATGGAGGGGGACGAGGGCGAAGAGATGGCGGTGAAGCCGATGAACTGCCCGGGCCACTGCAGGCTCTTCGCCCACGCCAAGCGCTCCTACCGCGACCTCCCGCTCCGCTTTGCCGAGTTCAGCCGGCTCCACCGCAACGAGAGGAGCGGCACGCTGACGGGGCTCTCGCGGGTACGGACCTTCTCCCAGGACGACGCCCACATCTACTGCGAGCGCGACAAGGTTCCCGAGGAGATCCAGGGCTTCTTCGAGATGACCCGGGAGGTCTACCAGGGCCTGGCGCTCGAGGGCGTGAAGGTCTGCGTGTCCACCCGCCCGCAGAAGTTCCTCGGCAATCCCGCCGACTGGGACCGCGCCGAGAGGGAGCTGATCGAGGCGGTGGAGCGCGCGGGCTACCCCTGCGGCATCAAGGAGGGGGAGGGGGTCTTCTACGGCCCGAAGGTCGAGTTCGACTTCGAGGACGTGCTGGGCCGGGCCTGGACGCTCGCCACCGTGCAGATCGACATGGCGATGCCGGGGCGCTTCGGCTTGCGCTACACCGGCCGCGATGGGGGAGAGCACGAGCCCGCCATGCTGCATCGGGCGGTGCTCGGCTCGCTGGAGCGCTTCATCGCGATCTACGTCGAGCACACCGGGGGGGACTTCCCGCTGTGGCTCGCCCCGGTGCAGGTCGCGGTCCTTCCGATCGCGGAGCGGCACCTGGAATTCGCGCGGCGCGTGAGCGCGGCGCTGCTCGGCGCGGGCATTCGCGCCGAGCTCGACCTGCGCAGCGAGAAGCTCGGCTTCAAGATCCGTGAGGCCGAGGTGGCGAAGATCCCGATCATGGCGGTCGTGGGGGATCAGGAGCAGCGGGACGGGACCGTCACGCCTCGGCGTCGGCGCGGCTCGAAGCGGAGCGCCGAGGCGGTTGCGGTGGATGCCTTCGTGGCGGAACTCGTTTCCGAAATCGCCGGGAGACGGAGCTGAGGGCTCCCGAGGAGGGTAAGCGTATCGCTGACAAGGATTCGGTCCGAGTGAACGAGCGGATTCGCGCGCGGGAGATTCGCCTGATCGGCGCCGATGGTGAGCAGCTCGGGGTGGTGACGCCCGAGGAGGGTCGCGCCCGGGCCGACGAGGCCGGGTACGATCTCGTCGAGGTCGCGCCCAACGCCAGTCCGCCCGTATGCCGGATCATGGACTACGGGAAGTATAAGTACGAGCAGAAGAAGAAGACCGCGGCGGGAAAGGCGAAGGGAAGGGGACGCGCGGCAGCGCTCAAGGAAGTGAAGATGCGTCCGGCCACCGACGACCACGACCTGGCATTCAAGCTGAAGAACGCTCGGCGTTTCCTGATGGATGGCGACAAGGTCAAGGTGACGGTGATGTTCAGGGGACGCGAGATGGCCCATCGGCGCAACGGCTACGCGAAGCTCGATCAGGTGAAGGGGCTGCTGGGCGACCTGGTGAGCGTCGAGAATCCGCCGATGATGATGGGTCGCTTCCTCTCGATGATCCTGGTGCCGAACCGGGAGGCGATCGAGGCGGCCAAGAGGAAGGCCGCCCAGGAGGAGGCCACCCGGCAAGCGGAGCGCACCGAGAGCGAGAGCGAAGTGGGAGGGACGGATGCCTAAGATGAAGACCCACCGGGGCGCGGCGAAGCGGCTCAAGAAGACCGCGACGGGCAAGCTGATGTATCGGAAGCAGGGCAAGCGCCACATCCTCACCAAGATGTCGAGCAAACGGAAGCGCCACCTCCGCGAGGAGGGCGAGATCAGCGAGGCGGATCGCTCGCGCGTGAAGCAGATGGTTCCGTACCTCTAGTCCAAGGAGAGGACACCGCCATGCCTCGAGTCAAGCGCGGCAGCGCCGCACACAAGCGCCACAAGCGGATCCTCCGCCAGGCCAAGGGCTACTTCGGAGCGCGAAGCCGCCTGATCAAGACCGCTCGCGAGGCGGTCGAAAGGGGCTGGAGGTACGCCTACCGCGACCGCAAGCGGCGCAAGCGCGAGTTCCGCATCCTGTGGATCGCTCGCATCAACGCGGCGGTTCGCGAACACGGCCTCTCCTACAGCCGCTTCATGCACGGCCTCTCCGCGGCTGGCGTCGAAGTCGACCGCAAGAGCCTGGCGGAGCTCGCGGTTTCCGATCCGCAGGCCTTCGCGGATCTGGCCAAGCTCGCCAAGTCCAAGCTCGCCTAGCGGGGCTGCATGTCGACCGGCGGAGAGTCCCTCGAGGGGATCGTGAGCGAGGCTGAGGCGGCCATCGCCGCGGCGGCCTCGGTCCAGGACCTGGTCGAGATCCGCGCGCGATTCCTCGGCAAGAAGGGCTCGATCACCGCGGTGCTGCGCGGAGTCGGTGGGCTTCCGGAAGAGGAGCGCTCCCGGGTCGGACAGACGGCCAACGCCGCCAAGCGGCGCATCGAGAGCGCTGCCCGCGAACGGCGTGCCGCCCTGGAGAGCGAAGGTCGCGGGCGCGTTCTGGTCGAGCATCGCCTGGACGTGACGCTTCCCGGGTATGCCCCGGCCCGCGGTCACCTGCATCCGGTGACGCTGGTCGAGCGGGAGATGTGCGACTTCTTCGTCTCGCTCGGCTACTCGATTGAGGACGGCCCCGAGGTCGACACCGACTACCACAACTTCGGCGCTCTCAACTTCCCCGAGGATCATCCCGCGCGGGACACCCAGGACACCATGTTCGTCTCGGGCGGGAACCTGCTCCGCACCCACACCTCGAACGTCCAGATCCGAGCCATGACGGGGCGCACTCCACCGTTCCGGTTCGTGGCCCCGGGGAGGGTCTACCGGCACGACCTGGACGCGACCCACTATCCGATGTTCCACCAGATCGAGGCCTTCTGCGTCGGGGAGGACGTCACCTTTGCCGACCTCAAGGGCACCCTCTACGCCTTCGCGCGTCACCTGATGGGAAGCGACGTGAGGCTCCGTTTTCGACCGCATTTCTTCCCCTTCACCGAGCCCTCGGCGGAGATGGATTTCGAGTGGGAAGGGAAGTGGCTCGAATGGGGCGGCTGCGGGATGATCCACCCCCAGGTGCTGCGCAACTGCCGCATCGATCCCGATCGCTACCAGGGCTTTGCGTTCGGAATGGGGATCGACCGGACCGCGATGGAACGCTTCGGCATCCCCAGCATCCAGCTGCTCTTCGGCGGTGACGCGCGGGTGGTGGAGCAGATCTGATGCGCGTGCCCCTGGGCTGGCTCTCGGAGTGGATCGATCTGCCGGGCTCCGCCCTGGAGCTCGAGGAGCGCCTGACGATGGGGGGTCTCGAGGTCGAGGAGATCCTCCGCACCGGTCCGGATCTCTCCGGTCTGCGAGTGGGTCAGGTGATCGCGTGCTCGCGACACCCGGATGCGGATCGGCTCTCGGTGTGCAG
>Ga0214473_10005541_pt1 | contig 15113 bp, 11 predicted proteins | sample RVTome_7_FD_203509 | JGI IMG/M metagenome (GOLD analysis project Ga0214473, IMG submission 203509) | Soil microbial communities from uranium-contaminated site in the Upper Colorado River Basin, Wyoming, United States - RVT98D197 | ecosystem: Environmental > Terrestrial > Soil > Contaminated >... | reverse complement strand
CCGCGCCTCGCCCGTGCCCGCTGCCCCGGGCAGCGGGCGCGGGCGGGCGCGCGACGCATCCCGTGTTGATCCCGTTATCGAGTGATGCGAGCACGGGCGACGAGCTGGTCGGCGAGGCGGGTGGGCTCGGGCAGGCGGAAGCGCACGCTGCACGCCAGGGTGATCGCCACCGCCGCGGCCAGGGAGAGCCGATGGCCGACGCTCACGTACACCGGCTTGACTCCGTCGCGCGTGCGCACGGCCATGCCCACACGCTGCCCCTGGTGAACAAGCGGCGAGGTTGACCCCTTCATTGCCGCTGGCATGTCGCAGGTACCGATCAGCAGGCTCTTGGCACAGCCCAGGCTGGGCCGATCAAGCAGCACGCCGAGGTGGCACGCCAGCCCGAAACGGCGCGGATGGGCGAAGCCTTGGCCGTCGAACATATAGACGTCGGGTTCGCAGGTCAGCTTCCGGACGACGCTCAGGATGGCCGGGGCCTCGCGGAAGGAGAGCAGGCCGGGCACGTAGGGGAAGGTGACCCGGCGTCGGGTGGTGTGCTGCTCCACGACCGCTTCAGCGCGGATGTCCCAGACGACGACGCCCGCGACGCATTCGCTCTTGTCGTCTGAGAACGCCAGGTCGGCGCCGGCGACCAAACGCACCTGGGCGGGCCGGCCGCGACGCCGGACCCTGCCGGCCAGTTCCTGCTGGATGGCCACCGCCCGTGTGGGCGTCACCGACCAGGAATGCAGCGGCCTGGGGATCTTCATCGGTTGCTTCGCGGTCGTCGCCGCGCCGGAACATGGTTCGAACACCAGCCGTTGGGTGCCGCGGCAAGGCGCCCCTGTGTGCCGGGATCGCCTCCGCCGCGTTCTTCGGATGGATCGGTAGCAGACCAGACAGCAACACGTAATGCCGGTCCCCGCTCGACCCGTCCAGTTTGTCGAGGGTCTCCCCGAACAGCCGGACCGTTGTACGTGTTTAGCGTGTCCACAACACTGCGAGTACGGAAACGCGTCGGCTGTTGGGGCGCTCCGCTCGCTTGGCGCTCGCGGCTCGTACCGGACGCGGCTCGGTTTTACCCATCGAGCGGCGTTTCCAGTCCTGGTACCACGACGCTATCCCGCTAAACACATACGGACCGGTTGGTCCGGCGGGACCCGGTCCTCCACCGTCTCGCCACGCCGCAGAATCTCTTTCCATGGCCACGAGGCTTGGTTCCATCCGCTCATGCCGTACGCATGAATGGTACGGTACGTCTCTAACACCAACACCGCCGCCCTGGTATACCCGGGGCGACTCGCCTGGTATAGAAACGTTCCTTCAACGGTCTTTTTCGACGACCGCGGATGCAGGGTCATGACTCTGCATAAACCGGGCTACGCTGGGGTTTGGGCGACCATCCGTTCGGCCGTGCCCCGGACGCTCCTTGACGGAGCTTGACCTCCGCCTCCAAGCGCCTTATATTACTACTAGGTTATTCAACCGAGAGGTTATTCACAGATGGCTCGCGATCGCCTCAACACAACTTTCGCGGCGCTCGCCAATGAGACGCGGCGGGCGATCCTCGCCCGGCTTGCCTCGGGAGAGGCGTCGGTGACGGAACTGGCCGAGCCTTTCGCGATGAGCCAGCCGGCAATCTCCAAGCACCTCAAGGTGCTGGAGCGGGCCGGCTTGATCTCGCACAGCCGCGATGCCCAGCGACGGCCTCGCCGGCTCGAGGCCAGGCCGCTCGCGGACGCTACCGACTGGCTCGAGGACTACCGGCGATTCTGGGAAAGCAGCTTCCAGCGACTCGACGCCCTGCTGAAGGAGCTGAAGACCAAGGAAAAGAAACGTGGACGAACCAAGCAATAGAGGAGATCGCCCATGAAGAACGCCGCAACGTTGAAAGTAACGACGCCTACGGAGCGGGAGATCGCGTTGACACGCACCTTCGACGCCCCGCGCAGCCTGGTCTGGGACGCCCTCACCAAGCCGGAACTGGTCAAGCGATGGTTGCTCGGACCGCCCGGCTGGTCGATGCCGGTTTGCGAGATCGATCTGAAGGTGGGCGGCGCCTATCGCTACGTATGGCGTCGCACCGACAGAGCCGATATGGGGATGGGCGGTGTCTACCGCGAAATCGTGCCGCCCAAGCGCCTCGTGCACACCGAGCAGTTCGACGAACCCTGGTACCCAGGTGAGGCGCAGGTAACGACGGTCCTGGTCGAGCAGGGCGGCCGGACCACGCTCATGAGCACGATCCTCTACGAGTCGAATGAGGCCCGCGACGCCGTGCTCAAGACCCCCATGGAGCAGGGCGTGGCGGCGAGCTACGACAGGCTTGCGGAGCTGTTGGCGTCGATGCGTGAAACTCCGTGATGCCCCGCGGGCAGGGTGCATCCAAGTGCGCGGGTGCACTGCCGGGCTTTATCCTGGAATCGCTCGAACGGGAATTGAAATCAAAAGCCGGGGCGATTGGATTGACCGACCGCGAAGAGGCGGGCCCCTGGGAAGAAACGGGCCACCCCGGAGAATCGTGCCGCGCTCAGGGGTGAGTCGCCAATGGGTAAGGTACCCGAACGAGGTGGCTCAGCCGAAGCGGTGTCGGTTCGCCGCAAAACGCGGCGGTCAGGTCTCGTCGAACAGGAACTGTGCGCCGATGTAGTAGCCAGCCTCGTTCTCGGTGCAGTGGCGAACGATGGCCCGCCCGTGCAGGCTGGCCTCGGGCTGATGAATGGACACGGACAGCTCGAGCCCGACCGGCAGCGGCTCGTCGTAGAGCATGCCCAGGCCATACAGGCTCAGGTTCAGGCAGGTGCCGAAGCTGACCTGCTCGATCCCGCTTTCGTCCGGTTTGCAGAGCTGCACCTGCCCGGGAAACGGCCATCGATGGGTCTGTCGCCGCCCATTCGCGATGGTTTCCACCTCGCGCAGGGTCCGGCCGGCGAGCAGCTCGGCAAGGGCCTCCCGGGTCAGTTGGCGAATCTCCGTAGCGTCCATCGGTAGTTCCCTGGCGTCGCAATGGTCCCAAAATAACGCGCCGGTGCGTAACGGCTTCCGGCGGCCCGCGATACCCCTGGCGGTGGACCGTGCCAACCGGCCGAGGGTGGGCGTGCCACAAGCGGGCGCGACCATTCCGCGGGCCTCCTCTTGGTATCGGTTGCGGACCAGCGTGACTTGTTCAGCGGCGGCGGCCGATGCCGCCGGCGTTATCGGCCTACGTTCGCCGGTCGCCGGGGGCCGGGGGCCACGCTCCGCGTCGGCGGGGCTATCCCCAGATGCGGATCACGTCGTTGTAGGTGACGTAGATGAAGGCGCCGATGATGAGGAATAGCCCCACCATCTGCGTGGCCACCTGCACGCGGAGGCTCACCGGGCTGCCTTTAATCTTCTCGATAAGCAGGAAAACCATCAGCCCGCCGTCCACGATCGGCAGCGGCAGGAAGTTAATCACCGCCAGGTTCGCGGAGATGATCCCCAGAAAGAAGAGAAACTCGACGATACCGGACCGGGCGATCTGCCCGCCCACGGAGACAATGCCCAGCGGTCCGGACAGCGCCTCGGCGCCGACGCTGCGGGAGAAGACCATCCGATTGATGGTCTCATACACCTGCAGCACGAAGTAGTAGGTCTTGTGCACCCCGATCATCACCGCGTCGAAGGCGTTGCTGCCTTTGAGCAGCGTGGTCTCGTAGGCGACATCGATATTGGGAGCGAAGGCGATGCGTCCCACCCAGGGATCGACCATGTCCGCGGTCACGTCGACGTGGGCCGTACGCGGCTCGGCCAGGGGCGTCGGGCGGTACACCACCGGGACCTGGGTTTTCCCGATCAGCTCGGTCAGCAGGGCCCGGGTCCCCTCGTGATAGCCGACGTGGACTTTCTCGCGGACGTCGAGCCCCCGGCCGGTGTGCGTCCGGACGGTGTCTTGACCGGCGATGGACAGGATCCGCGCTTCCGGGCCGACCCCCAGGATGGTCCGCAGACAACGCGGCACCGGGAAGGACGCGACGCGCTCTTGCCCGGCGGTGTCCGTATAGGTCAAGGCGACTTCCGTTCCGGCGTCGGTCCGGAAGCGCTCGATGAGCTCGCGCCAGCGGTGAACCGGCTCCCCGTTGACGTGGGTGATTCGGGCGCCGGCGGGGATGCCGGCCAGCGCCGCCGGGCTCGGCCCGCCGTTGATCTCCGGGACGATCTCCCCGGTCTGCAACACGTCGTCGGCCACGAGGGGGTAGCTGGCATCGAGCGCTCCGGGGGCGATCGGCCGGACGAAGGTCCGCAGCATCGTCCCGTCCACCTGGCTCACGACCAAGCTGAGCATCTTGTCGACGTTGTTGCGGATCAGACCCTCGACGGCCCGGCTGGAGGGGTGCTCGAGGTCGTCGCATTGGAGGATCTCGTCGCCCGGCTTGACCCCGGCGCGGGCCGCCACCCCGCCGGGGCGGACCTTGGCGAACTTCGCCCGGGGGCCTTCCCCTTCGGCGACTGACCCGGCGGCGGCGTCCTCGACAACGGCCTGGATCGTGGCCGCCCCGAGTCGATGGCGCTTGGGCCGCACGAAGCCCGTGACAATCCGCCCGTCCGGCTTGAGAACTTTGAAGAAGATATCCTGTTCGGCGCAGTCCCGAACCGCCCGGTCGATGACTGTTTTGGTGGGGTGCGGCACGTCGTCCCAACTGATGATCGTATCGCCCCGCTGAATGCCAGCGAGGAACGCCCGGCCGTCGGGGTCGACGCGGTCGAACCGGACCAGCGGAGTCAGGCCGAGCACGCCGATGGTGCTCTTGTCCCCGCTGTCGCTGGGATACAGGGCCAGCTCCGGAGGGATGATGACGCGGACCCGCTGCGGGGGTGCTTCCGGATCCTCTGGATCGCTCCGCTCGACGTAGATCTCCTTGGCATAAGCCAGGCTGCTGCGCACCTCGTTGGCATTGGCCTCGGTGACCTCGGTGCCGTCCACCGCGACGATGATGTCGCCGACGCGAGGCTGGTCGGACCGGATCGGGTCGATGGCCGGCCCGACCCAGATGATCTCCCGGGTGAAGCCCGGGGAGATGCCGATGACCTGCCGGCGGGCGTCGCGGGTGTTGTCCGGCCGGCGGTAGTCCGGCTTGACGTAGACGGGCTCCTGGACCGTTCCGTTGCGCTCGACGATGAACTCGATCGGCTCGTGCGGAGCGGAGAGGGTGATGGCCATGCTTACGTCGCGGAACTCGTAGATCTTCTCTCCGTTGATCCGCTTGATGTCGTCACCGGATAGCAGGCCGGCCACGTCCGCGGGGCTGTCCGGCTCCACGAAGCCGATGCTCGGGCCCACCGCCCGCAGGCCGATCATGAACACGATCATGAACACGAAGAAGGCGAAAAGCACGTTCATCACCACGCCCGCGGAGACCACCGCCATGCGCCGGCCGACCGGCTTGTTGACGAACGATCGCGGGTCGTCGTTGAAAAGCAGCTCCTTGGACTTGTCGTCGAAGTCCTCCTGCCCGAGCATCTTTACGTACCCACCCAGGGGCAGCACATTGAACGAATAGCGGGTCTCGCCACGGGTGAAGCCGAGCAGCTCCCGTCCGAAGCCGACGGCGAAGCGCTCCACCTTCACCCCGGCCCACTTGGCCACGGCGAAGTGGCCGAGCTCGTGGACGAAGATGATGAGGGAGAAACCCAGCAGCATGAGCAGGTAGGGCCACAGGCCCTGCCAGACTCCCCAGGGGGTGACCGCCAGTAGCGGATTGGTCTGCATCACGTCGGCTAACAAGCTATGCATCGGGCGACCTCTTGCCGGGCCCACTGATCGGCGACGAACAGATCGTCCAAGGTGGGCGAGTCCACGAATTTATGCTGGGCCAAGGCCCGGGCCGTGTGCCGGGCGATATCTCGAAAGTGGATGGCGCCGTCGCGGAACCGTTGCACCGCGGCTTCGTTGGCCGCGTTCAGCACCGCCCCACTGGTGCCGCCCCGCCTGGCCACCTCGTAGCCCAGGCGAAGCGCGGGAAACCGTTCCTGATCCGGCGACTCCAGGCTGAGCCGCTTCACCGATGATAGATCGAGGGCGTGCGACGGGCACGGGTGCCGCGCCGGGTAGGTCAGGGCGTATTGGATGGGCGTCCGCATGTCCGGCGTGCCGAGTTGGGCGATGAGTGAGCCGTCACAGAATTCCACCAGCGAGTGGATGATCGACTCCGGATGGATGACCACCTCAATCTGCTCGGGCTCCAGGTCGAACAGCCACCGCGCCTCCACGATCTCCATGGCCTTGTTCATCATCGTCGCAGAGTCGATGGTGATTTTCGGACCCATCTCCCAGGTCGGGTGGCGGAGGGCGTCGTCGACCTTGATGTCGTCCATCTCCTCGTCGCTCCAGGTCCGGAACGGGCCGCCCGAGGCGGTCAGGTACACCCGGCGGACCTCTTCGGCCCGTCCCGCCTGCATAGCCTGGAAGATCGCCGAGTGCTCGCTGTCCACCGGAATGATCTCGCCGCCCGCCCGCCGCTGCAGGTCGATGAGCAGCCCGCCGGCCATCACCAGCGACTCCTTGTTGGCCAGGGCCACCCGCCGGCCCAACTCCACGGCGCGGACCGTGGCGTGCAGCCCCTCCGCTCCGACGACGGCGCTGACCACGCAGTCGCACGCCACCTCGTCGACCAAGCGGACGAGGGCGTCGTCCCCATAGAACAGCGCCGGCGTGTAGGCGAGGGCCGCGTCGAGGGCTGAGGCTTGTTCAGAGGTCGCCAGCGCCACGGCCTCGGGGCGGAACCGGTTGGCCTGCTCCGCGAGGACGTGGCCCTGGCTCCCGGCGGCCAAGCCCACGACGTCCCACTCGCCCGCCAGCGTGCTGAGAACGTCGAGCGTATTGCGCCCGATCGAGCCGGTGGACCCCAGGATGATCACGCGTTGCTTCATCAAATGAATCCCGTCCGGGCGGCCGCTTCCGGTGGGCATGTTTTCGGACGGTATGATAGGGGTCGCCCCATCGGGCGACAAGCGTCGCGGGCCCGCCGACGATGTCCGACAAATTGCCGAGGCGTCGTGCGGGACCTATAATGCCGGCGCCGCCGGAGCAGTTCGATGCTATTGCAGGGACGGGGTCCATTATGCACAAACGGCTGCTGTGCACGCCGCTGTTCTCCGTGGAGCACCGCGAGTTCGAGCGTTCCGGGCACCGCCCCGTGATCCTCCAGGTCGTGGTCCATCCGGGCGCCGTGGTGATCCTCCCCATACTCGCGGATGGTCGGATCGTCATGATCCGCAACTACCGATACACCGTGGAACGGGAACTGTGGGAGCTGCCCGCGGGGACGCTGGAGCCCGGGGAGACCCCGCTGGAGACGGGCCGGCGCGAGCTCGAGGAGGAGACCGGCTACCGGGCAGGCGTGATGACGCCACTGCTCGAGTTTTACACCTCGCCGGGCGTCCTCACCGAACGGATGCACGCCTTCCTGGCGACGGAGCTGACTCCGGTGGGGCAGAAGCTCCAGGACAGCGAACGCATTCAGGTTGAGCTGATGGAGGGCGAGGTCGTTCAGGGCATGTTGCTGCGCGGCGACTTCATGGATGGGAAGACCATCGCCGTGCTTGGATTGAATTTCCTGCGCCGGGCGGCGGAGACGAGGAACGCCTGATGGGCTGGCAGGATCGAGACTACGCCCGCGTGTCGCCGGCGGCCGGCCCGCTGCGCCGCATCCATCGCCCGTGGCTGGTCGGCGGCAGCATCGTGACCACGCTCATCGTGATCAATGTGGTTATTTACGTCCTTGCCTCCCTCAGCGCCGGTCTCCGGGAGCTGTTCTACGGCCTCGGGCAGATGCAGGGCTTGGCGGTGAGCCACGGGCAGCTTTGGCGGCTCATCACCGCCCAGTACCTTCACGCCGGGCCCGGACATCTGCTCATCAACATGCTGGTGCTGCACTTCCTCGGCCGGCCCCTGGAGCGGATGTGGTCGACGAACAGGTTTCTCGCGGTCTATACCGTCGGCGGGCTCGCGGGGAACGTCTTCTACACGATCCTCGGATCGTGGGGCTGGCTCGATCCGCGGTGGCCCGCGGTAGGCGCGTCCGGCTGCATTTACACGCTGCTCGGCATTGTCGCGGTGCTCTTCCCCACCGCGACCGTCTACGTCTACTTTCTCTTTCCGATCCGCATTCGCACCGCGGCGATAATCTTCGGCGGTATCGCCCTGTTGCGCGTGCTTCAGCAGGCGGCCAACTACGGGGGCGAGGCGTGCCACCTGGCCGGGCTGGTGTTCGGAGTGTGGTGGGCCATGAAGGGCGACGCCTGGTGGTCGCGCACCGAGTGGCGCCTTCCCCGGACGGAACGGATGAGTCGGTCGCGTGATCAAACCACCGGCTTTGAGGCTCGGATCGCGGAACGCCGCGAGGACGCGGAGACCATCGATCGGATCCTCAAAAAAGTCTACGATGGAGGCATCCACACCCTGACTGAGGCGGAGAAGCAGGCCCTTCGGGAAGCCACCGAGCGGCAGCGACATCGCGAAGAAGAGGCCGGCCGCATCGACCGCCTGTAGGCGGTGCGCCCCAGGAGAAGCGAGGAAGTCGGCATGTTGGGTCGTCAGCGCGCCCTGGACAATCCCATCAACTGGTCGTTTCGGGTCGGACGACTGTTCCGCATCGACGTCCGCGTGCACATCGCCTTTGTCCTCTGCGCGTTCGTACTGATCTGGATGGAGCGGCCTGACCCCGACTCGACCGCCACGGTGGCATGGTCCGGGGTGCTCGTGGACGCCCTGGGCATGTACGGCATTCTCTTCGTCGTTGTGCTGCTGCATGAGTTCGGGCACTGCTTGGGGGCGCGGGCCACCGGCGGCGAGGCGGACGAGATCCTGCTTTGGCCGCTCGGCGGGCTGGCCTACGTCGTTCCGCCGCACAACGCCGGCGCCCATCTCATCACCGCCTTCGCGGGTCCGATGGTCAACGTGCTCATCTGCCTGGTGTGCTCCGTCGCCCTGGTGGTGTGGACGGGCAACCTCGGGGTGGTGCCGTGGAACCCGATCCATCCGATGTGGCCGGCCGACCCGGCGCTGTTTCCCACCGCCGCGCAGATGTGGGTCATTCGCTGCTTCGGCCTCAGCTATTTCCTGCTGCTCATCAACCTGCTCCCGGTCTTTCCGTTCGACGGCGGGCGGATCATGCAGGCGTGGCTGTGGCCGAAGAAGGGCTACCGCGCCTCGATGGAGCTGGCCACCGGGACGGGTATGGTCGGGGCCATCCTCATCGCCCTCTTCGCCCTGTTCGTGGAGGAAAGCTGGCTGCTCCTGATGATCGCCGCCTTCGGCTACATCACCTGCTGGCAGACCCGACGTATCCTCCGCGAGCACGGCGAGATCGTCCTGACCGGATTCGGCAGCGAGTATTCCGAGGGCTACACCTTCTGGAGCCAGGACGAACACGAGGAGCGCAAGCCGGGCTTCTTCGAGCGCCGCCGCCGCAAACGCTCGGCTCGCAAGGCGGAACTTGATCGTCAGCGGAAGAAGGAACAGGAGGCCGCGCTGGAGAGCATCCTCCGAAAGGTGTCCGAGTCGGGGATGGCGTCGCTGACGGCTCGGGAGCGGCGCGTGCTCGAGGAAGAAACGCGACGGCGGCGCGACCTGGCCGCTGGCTCACCCGACGAACGTTCGCAGTGATTCGCTTGTCGCCGTACCGGGGTTTTGATCGGCACGCATCACCTCGCGTCGCCCCCTTGACCACGCCGCACTAATGCAGCAAAAGGTGCGCCGGTCACGCGGTGTCCTCCGGGTGACCGCCGATGCACCATTTCAAACGCAAGGGGAGGGATCATGACCGAGCTTGCCGTTGCCGGGGCCTTGGGGCGCATGGGCCGCGCCGTACTCGATCTCGCCGGGCGCGACGATCGATTCCAGGTGGTTGCGGCTTTGGCCGATAGCGGCGATCCCCGCTCTGGCACGACCCTCCGCGTTGGAGACGCCGACGTGCCCGTGGTCGAAAAGCTGGGTGTGCCCTGCGAAGTGCTCATCGATTTCACCGACGCCGCGGGAAGTATGGCTTGGCTGGACGTATGCGAGCGCTTCGAGATTCCCATGGTCATCGGGGCAACCGGCCACGATGAGTCGCAGCTTGCCCGGATTCGCAAATCGGCCAGGGTGATTCCGATCGTCAAGGCGGCGAATTTCAGTGTGGGCATACTCGTTTTGCGGTCCCTAGTCGGTCGCTTGGCCAGCGAGCTCGGACCCGAGTATGACATCGAGCTGGTCGAGGCCCACCACCGACACAAAGTGGACGCGCCCAGTGGTACGGCCCTGATGTTCCTCGATGTCCTCCTCGAGGCCACCGGTCGCTCGCGCGAAAGCGACGTGGTGTTCGGCCGTTCGGGGAAATCCGGAGAACGCCCTTCCGGGCAGATCGGGCTGCATGCCCTGCGCATGGGCGAGGTCGTCGGGCGCCACGAGATTCACTTCGCCGGCCCGGCGGAAACGCTCTCCATCTCGCACGTGGTGCAATCGCGCGAGGCTTTTGCGGCTGGGGCACTGCGATCCGCCGCCTGGATTATTGGCCGTACACCCGGTGTTTATTCTCTCGGGGACGTGCTCGCCGGCGGCCAAACCGCCGACCGGGCAGATGCGTGACTTCCGTCGCGGGAGGCCGGACGCGCAAAGGTGTGCGGCACGGCTCGTAAAGTTGCCTTGCGGCAAAAGCCCCTGCCGGTTGCCCGGAACTCGCAAACTCGTAAGTCACGCCGGCTGCGCGGGTTGTATCTGGCAGCGCCCGGTGTTATTATTTGGCGCTCGGTGCGCTCGACGCATCGCTGTTCGATGGGGCCAAACCACTTCCGGGAGGGATAGACATGTGCTGTTTTCGCGCTTTGTGTTGTACGTTCATGGTCTGCGCCCTGTCTGCCGAGGCCTCGGCCGCGGCGCTGCTGGCCGCCGACTCGCAGGTCAGGCCTGCGGCGGGCGCTGCTGACGACTCATCGGTCCGGCGCGTCCCGGCGGGCATCGCCATCGAGGGTCTGCCAAACACCCCGCAGGGCGACGAACGGCTCGACGCCGGCATGGCCACCATGCCAACCGCGGCCGGAGAGGCCGTGGCGGGCGATCGTGGGCTGGGCTGCCTCTGCGGCCTGGACACGGCTGAGCAGAACTTCTGCTTCCAGAACAAGCTTTGCGATGACCTCGTGGAGTGCACGTCGAACGCGGAATGCGCCGTGGGCGAGCGTTGCCTGGCCCTCAACTGCTGCCCGTCGCCGAAGAATTTCGCCTGCCTTCCCGAATGTGCCGGCGGTTGCGTCGACGGTGGAACCTGCGGCACCTACGCGCCCTGTTCAGCGGCACCGGCCAACGACGACTGCTTTGACGCCCCGACCTTGGAGGTGCCATCGGACACACGAGGTACGACGGACGGCGCGTCCCTGGATTTCGCCCCCTTCTGCGACGGCGCTCCCACCGCCCCGGGGATCTGGTACCGGGTCGCCGGCACCGGGAACAAGATGACCGCCACGACCTGCAACCAGGGTTCCTTCTTTGATACGCGGATCAGCGTCTACTGCGGCAAGTGCGAACAGCCGTTGTGTATCGCGGGCAACGACGACGACTGCGTCGAGTTCAACGACCTCCTTTCGACCGTGGAATGGTGCTCAGAGGAAGGTGTCGAGTATCTGATTCTGGTGCACGGCTTCGGCGGCGAAACGGGGACCTTCGTCCTGTCGTTGTTCGACGACGACGTGCCCTGTCCGAACCCCGACGCCTGCGGCGCCCAGGCGTGCTGCTTCGCGGACGGCCGGTGTGCCGAGTTGACCCGTGATGAATGCGTCAAAGGCGGCGGGGTGCCGCAACTACCCGGCATCGGCTGCGAGACGCAGATCTGCCAGCTTCCGGAGGCGTGCTGCCTGGCCGGGGGACTTTGCGAGAACCTGCTGCCCGACATATGCCGCGAACTCCATGGGACCCCCCTGGGGCAGTTGACCGTTTGTCGCAACGACGGCAATGGCAACGGCATCGACGATGCTTGCGAGCCGGATCAGCCCTGCGAAGACTGCGGCCCCGGCCCGCATTGGATCGATCAATGTGCGCCCGGCGCGGACAACATGCCCTCCGGGGCCCTGGTCGGGATCGACACCACCGGCGACTGCCTGGCCGACACCAGCCTGGTCCTCTTCGGACCGGTCACCGTGTGGCGGTCCGAGCCTCGCGACGATTCCGTCCACTTCCCCGGCGTCAGCCCGCTGAATGGTCATCTGGACGTCCTCGACACGCGGATCAGCAGCATGGTGCTGGCCGGCGGCGGGGTCACGTTGCGGGCCGGTGCCGGCGTGGGCGGTCCGCTGAGGCCCACGCTGGGCGCCATCGTCGAACAGCCGCTCAACCCACTCCTGGGGGACAGCTTCTTCGAGGTGTTCTTCGAGATCGAGTTGAACGGCGGAACCCTGCTCTACAACCAAGTGCCGCTGGCGGTCAAGGACACCATCGATTGTCTGCCCCCCGACGCCTCCTATATCCATCCGGAGGGGTGCATCGAGCTGTTCACCTCGCCGATTCCCGGCGAAGGCGAGGTCCTGGCTCGTCTGGTCTCCGCGAACCACTCCACCTACCCGAAGTGCGGCGATCCGGGCACCGGCGACTGCCGCGAGCCCCACGACACGCCGTTCTGCGACAACGCGGACTGCTGCGCAAAGGTCTGCGAGATCGAACCGGACTGCTGCGGTGTCGCGTGGGATCAAACCTGCGTGTCCATTGCCTCGGAGGTGTGCGGACAGGCGGAAGCCTGCTGCCTGCCCCACGGAGCTTGCGAGGAATTGAGTCGGGATCGGTGCCGGGCGCGGGACGGTGCTCCACTGGGGCCGAATAGCCGGTGCCAGGGCGATGGAAACGGCAACGGCCGTGACGACGCCTGCGAGGTGAACGAGCCTTGCGACGAGTGCGGTCCTGGCGATCACTGGGTGGATGACTGTCCGGGTGGCATCGACCGTATGCCCTCGCGTGCCTTGGCCGGTCTCGATCTGAATCTCGACTGCCAGGCCGACATCAACATCATCGCCTCGGGTGAGGTGACGGTGCGGCGTTCGCAGGGAAGCCCGCACGAGATCGACACCGAAATGGTGGCCATGTCGCTTACCGGCGCCGGGATTACTCTCCGCGCCGGTGCCGGCGGCGGAATCGGGGGCGCCCTGCCGCCGTCGTTCGGCAAGATCATCGAGCAACAGGACGACCCGGCGCTTGCCGACAGCTTCTTCGACATCTTCCTGGAGGTTTCCGGCGGTCCGCTGCCGGGACCGATTTTCAACGTGGAGCCGATCCAGGTGCAAGCGAAGATTGACTGCCTGCCGCCGGATACCACCTACATCAAGATCGACCAGTGCGTGGCCCTCCGCAACGCGGCCGGCCAGGTCGTCGCCAACCTGGTCTCGGCCAACCATCAGACCTATCCCAAGGAGGCGTGCTGTTTGCCTCGGGGCGTCTGTGAAGAGGTCCGTCCTGCGGAGTGCCGTCGACGCGACGGCGCACCCATGGGACCGGAAAGTAAATGCCTCGGCGATGAGAATGGCAACGGTCGGGACGACGCCTGTGAGCCGAACGAACCGTGCGACGAGTGCGGCCCCGGTCCCCACTTTGTGGACGACTGTCCTGCCGGCACGGATGTCATGCCGTCGGCCGCCGAAGTGGGCCTGGACCTCAATGGTGATTGCGAGCCGGAGTTGAACCTCACGGCTTCTGGCGAGGTGGCCGTCCGGCGCGGTCCGGGGATGCCCCATGAAATCGACGCCGAGATCGTCGCTTTGTCGATGTCCGGCGGCGGCATGACCCTGCGTGCCGGAGCCGGCGGCGGCATGGCCGGCCCGTTGCGCCCCTCGCTGGGGAAAATAGTCGAGCAGCCTGGCGACCCGGCCATGGCCGACAGCTTCTTCGACGTCTTCACGGAAATAACCCTCGACGGCATGGCTCAACCCCTTTACAACGTGACCCCCCTGCACATGCGATCCAAGATCGACTGCCTGCCGCCGGAAGCGGCGTACCTCCAGATCAACCGCTGCGTTCCGCTCTATAAAACGCCTGCGCCGGGACCTGATGATGAACCCGTGCTTCATCTCACGCACTCGATCGCCGGCACGTTCCCCAAGGAGGCCTGCTGCCTGCCGGATGGGCGCTGCGCGGAGTTGCGTCCGGCGGAATGTCGTCAGTTGGACGGCGCCCCGCTCGGTCCGGGCAGCCGCTGCGAAGGCGACCACAACGGCAACGGTCGGGACGATGCCTGCGAGCCGATTGAGCCGTGCGACGAGTGCGGTCCGGGTCTGCACTGGGTGGACACCTGTCCCGGCGGGACGGACACAATGCCCTCCCAGGCCCTGGCCGGGATCGATCTGAACGGGGACTGCGAGGCGGACATCAACATCGTGGCCAGCGGTCCGGTGACGGTGCAGCGATCGGCGGGCGTGCCGCATCACATCGACACGGAGATCGTGGCCATGTCGCTGACCTCACCGACGGGGGTGATGCTCCGCGCAGGGGCGGGCGGAGGCATGGGTGCCGGGTTGCGTCCGTCGCTCGGGCGGATCATCGAGCAGCCGGACGAACCGGCGCTGGCGGACAGCTTCTTCGACGTGTTCGTGGAGCTGTCCGGCGGAGCGCTGCCGGGTCCGCTGTACAACCGGGCACCGCTGCGGGTTCAGTCGAAGATCGACTGCCTGCCTCCGGACACGACCTACATCAAGGTGGACACGTGCATTCCGCTGTACCGGACGCCGGTGCCGGGTCCCAACGACGAGCCGGCGGCGTTCCTGGTCTCGGCCAACCACACCACCTATCCCAAGGAGGCCTGCTGCCTGCCGGATGGCCGGTGCGGGGAGGTGCGCCGGCAAGAGTGCCGCCAGCGCGACGGCGCCCCGATGGGGCCGGGCTCAGTCTGTTCGGACACCGTGTGCCGATTCAATGAGCCGTGTGACGAATGCGGTCCGGGTCCACATTGGGTGGACACCTGTCCCGGCGGGACGGACACGATGCCCTCGCGGGCCTTGGCGGCGATCGATCTGACCGGGGACTGCGAGGCGGACATCAACATTGTGGCCTCGGGTCCTGTGACGGTGCAGCGTTCCGCCGGGGTGCCGCACCACATCGACACGGAGATCGTGGCCATGTCGCTGACCTCACCGACGGGGGTGATGCTCCGTGCGGGGGC
>Ga0214473_10005540_pt1 | contig 15113 bp, 14 predicted proteins | sample RVTome_7_FD_203509 | JGI IMG/M metagenome (GOLD analysis project Ga0214473, IMG submission 203509) | Soil microbial communities from uranium-contaminated site in the Upper Colorado River Basin, Wyoming, United States - RVT98D197 | ecosystem: Environmental > Terrestrial > Soil > Contaminated >... | reverse complement strand
CCGCAGCGTGAAGCCAAGCCGTTCCGGCTCGCTGATCGTCGTCATTCCTTGCATGCAGCTCCGCGGCAGCCGCAAAGGCCGCGGCGCTCTCGGCGCCCTTGGTGAGGTCGCCAAATGTCAGGCAGGCGGCGGATTCCAGTCGGGCTGCCTCGAGACGCCGACGGTCGGCCTCTGTGCTGACGGGCAGGACGACGGCGTCCACGGTGACGATGCCGCGGGCTTCCTCATGATCATTCCGTTCGAGGCGCACCGTGAACGCCTGATCATGCGGCGGTTCAATCAACAGGGACTCGACGCCCATGCGCCGGTTCGGCGCGTCGCAGGAGCTCGGCCTGGCGATGCGCACATCGACATCCCGGCTGGAGACTGTAATGAGGACAGGCGAGTCGCCCGGCGCATCGATTCGCAGCTCGTGGTAATCACGCGCGGCGAACTCGAGCGTCGTCGCGCCGGGCAGGGGTTCCGTTGGTGAAAGCCCGGCCGAACACCCGGCTACGGACAGCAGGCAGGCGCCGAGAACGTAGCCGGGGTGACGCCAGGAATCCATCACGTGGTGTTTCTTGTTCCCTTCAGGCCGCCGCCTTGTTAGCACGGGACCCCGGCCACGGCAACCGGCATCTTTTTTTCAATTTGGTGAGACTTTTTGGCCCCTCATGACAGATGTATTAGATGGACAGCCTGAGGCCGAGGAGGGTGGCCATGACCGACTTTGGGACGATCACCTGGCGTGGAAAGTCCGGCCGCGAGTATAAGTACTTGATCTACAGGATTGACGCGGCCTTCGAGGCCGTGGCTGGCAACTACGTTTTCGCCGAAGAGACGAGTCCCGGGCTGTTCATGCCAATCTACATCGGGCAAACAGGCGACTTGTCCGAGCGCTTCGACAAGCATCACGCCATGCCTTGCATCAAGCGGAATCGTGCGGCATTCATCCACGTGCACGTGAACGATGGCGGCGAGCAGGCGCGGCTCAAGGAAGAGGCCGACTTGATTGCTCGCTGGGATCCGCCCTGCAATCGAGCGCGTATCCCGTTTGTGAGCCGCGCCAGCCTGTTCGCCCGGTAGCCGTCGTTGCAGCCCGTTAGTGGCGGCTCATGTACCCCGACTCCAGCTGCAGCCGCGCCAATTCCGCCTGCAACGGCGGCAGCAGCGCGCGCCCCTTCGGCGATCCCCTGAGGTTGTCCATCTCGAAGGGGTCCGTGTCCAGATCGTACAGCTCGTCCATCCCCGGTAACTCGGTATACCTGATGTACTTGTAACGCTCGGTGCGCACGGCCTCATACCCCATCGTCAGGATCCGCGGAAAAACCGTGTCCGAGTAGTACTCGATCAGCACCGACGACCGCCACGGCGGCGTGACTTCCTCGAGCAGCGGCACGAGCGACATCCCCTGGCGCCGCACCGTGTCGTCGTTTCCCATGTGCCACTTGCCGATGAACGCCGTCTGGTAGCCGGCGGCGGCGAGCGGGATCGCGAAGGCCGGCAGGCGGTGACTCGCGGAGTCGCGCGCGGTATTGTCGATGATCCCGTTGGTGTGGGCGTATTGACCCGTGAGAATGCTCGAGCGGCTCGGGCTGCAGAGCGGCGTAGCGACAAAGGCATTCAGGAAACGCGCACCCTCGCTCGCCAGGCGGTCGATGTTCGGCGTCTCGACGAAGGGGTGTCCGGCGACGGCGATGTCGTCCCATCGCAGGTCATCTACGAGGACGACGACGATGTTCGGCGGGCGCTCGGGGCTCTCGCCACCCGTACAGGCGCAGATCACCAGCAGCGCGAGCAGCATCGGCATTTTCATGAGGACCGTCAACGCTGCTGCAGAACGCGGTCTATTGCAATGACGCCCGGCCCGGCGATTGCGAGCCACAGAAACAAGGCCAGGTACATGACTTCGTCGAAACCCAGCAGGGTTTCCAGCGAGTCGATCTGATCCCACTGCGCCAGGCGAACCGCGACGATCATGACCACGCCCAATGCGCCCGCCGAAATGCGCGTCAGCAGACCAAGCAACAGGAAGATCCCGCCGACGAATTCAACGCCGGAGACGAAGGGTGCGAGGACCTGCGGGATGGGGACACCCCAGCCGGCAAAGTTTTCCGTGACCAGTGGCAAATGAGTGAGCTTTCCCCAGCCACTCCACAGGAACACCCAGCCGACCACGATGCGGGCGAACAGGGGCGCCAACCAGTCCAGATGCTGCGCCACGCGCTGCGGCCAATCGATCAGCCCATTGACGAGGTATTTCATGAGGCCCCCGTTCGGAGTTCCAGTTGCGGGTTGCAGCGCCGATTGTAGTGAATCGCCGCCCCTGATGCCTTCCCAGAAGCGCCGGCCTCTGAGAACATGAGTGGGTGACGGGCAAGTTCCTCTCCCTGGCGCAAATGGCACAGTTCAAGCGGGATGGCTTTCTGGCCCTTCCGGACTTCGTCGATGCAGAGCGCTGCATCGGGTTGCGTCATCGGGCGATGGAACTTGCCAGGGAGCATGTGCCATCGCCCGAGAAAGCCACCATCTTCACGGCCGACGGCAAGCCACTTCATGCAAGTGACGAGTACTTCCTCACCAGCGGAGAGGCAATCCGGTGCTTCTTCGAGAAGGATGCCTTCGACACCCATGGCCAGCTTCGGGCGGACGCCCATCTCTGCCTCAACAAACTCGGTCATGCAATGCATGATCTTGACCCCGTGTTCGACTCCTTCAGCCGCACAACTGAACTCGCCACGTTGGCAAGCGACATCGGGATGCACGAGCCATTGCTGCTTCAATCGATGTACATCTTCAAGCAGGCGCGCATCGGTGGAGAAGTGGCCTGCCACACCGACCATACCTACCTGTGGACGGAGCCACGAAGCGTGGTCGGCTTCTGGTTCGCAATCGATGATGCAAGCAGGGAAAACGGCTGCATGTGGGCACTGCCGGGTGGACACCGCATGCCCGTGAAGAGTCGCTCGCGACTCAATGCGTCACGTACTGCCATGGTGATGGACGAGCTGGACCAGGAGCCGTATCCGGTCACGGGGCTCGTGGCACTCGAGGCGGCACGTGGCACATTGATCCTGCTCGATGGCGCGCTGCCGCACAGGTCGGGGCCGAATCTCAGCGACCGTCCGCGACACGCGTACACCATCCATGCAATCGATGGTGTCGCCGACTATCTGCCGGATAACTGGCTCCAGCGCCCCACGCTCCCACTCCGCGGATTCCGCCAGCCCCGGATCTAATGCCGCGATTCGTAGTTTCCAAATGCGGTGACGAGATCCGCGGCGCTGGCCCGTTTCAATGCCGCGCACAGATGAATGCTCTCGGTCACCTGCGCGAGGTCGCGCTCGTAGCCTGGCAGCCTGTCGGCATGTGATTTGACGAATTGTTGCCATTCATCAGCCCGGTCATTGGAGCAAAAAGCTCCGCCGAATGCGGGCACGATGTTTGACCTGAACGTCTCCGGAATCATTTCAATGATCGCCTCGTCATTTTCCCGCAGCCAGGCATAGGTCTGTTCGGTAGTCGCCGGGCGATTCATCTGCCGCAATACGACGTCCAGCATCTCGGTGCCTTTGAACTTCCCTGCCAGGACTGCCGCCTGGAGCTTCCGCACGACCACCGGGTTCTCGGCGCGCCCGAGTGCACCAATGGCAGAATTCCGGAATGCGGGGTCCTCGGACGTGAATGCCCGCTTCAACAACAGGTCGAAAAACGGTTCGCCGAGGTCCTGCACGCCAACGCTGAAAATCGTCTCAAGCTCGCTGGCGGGCGCGGCCGTTGAATCGGGGTCGGCGTTCAGGCCAATTGTTGCTGCCGCCTGTCTTGCCAGCGGCTTGCGCATGGCCTGATCTTTCGCGACGACGATCAGAAAACGCTGCAAACGCTGATGAAGCAATTGCGAACCGGCGTCCGGCGCATCTGCAAGCCTGGCGTACCGCGGTGCGACAATCTCGCGAAATGCCTGCTCTGCCGGACCCAGCTGCTCCTTGCCAATGATCGTGGTAATGCCTTCCAGGTAACCCGTTGCCGCATCGACCACATCCCATGCGCTGTGGTCTGCCAGCGCAGCCATGCCAGACACGTAGAACTCCGCCGATACCACGCCAGCCCGAAACGCAGCATCGAGACTGTCGGCGAACGCCAGCGCTTCTGCCGGGCTCAGGGTCGTCGCGCCTGCGATCAGGTCCAGCCAGCCGGCGCGATCCAATGTGAATCGATAATAGCCCGCGCCGTCGGCATTCGGATGCAACTGCGTCGGGCACGCCGTCGCCTCGAGACTCATGGACTGCTCCTTTTCGCCAAGCAGTGCACAAGTATTCCTGCGTGTGCCGTCGGCGACGAAGGCAACGCAAAATGGAATCTGCCATTTGCTGTCATCGGGTTTGATGGATGATCCCAGCGGCGCATATCGGGCCTGTCGTACATCGAGGCGCGGATTCTGCTCATCCTTGCAATCAATCTTCACCGATAGCAGGGGTACGCCGGGTTGTTCGATGAATGACTGGAATGCCGCCTCGATCTCGGAACGGTCGGACCCTTCCGCGAGCGATTCGATGAAGTCCTCGGCCGTGGCCGTGCCGTCCTGGTGGCGTTTGATGTGCAATCGGACACCGGCCTGAAATCGCTCCTCGCCAACATAGCGCTCCAGCATGGCCAGTACGCCGCCACCCTTCTGATAGGTGATGCCATCGAATGCACCGCCGATCTTGTCATTGCTATCGATGGGTTCTCGTATCTCACGCGCTGCAGCCAGCGAATCGTTTGCCATCGCACCTAGCGCACCTTTCAGCGTTTCCCGGTCAAATTCGCCTTCAGGCCAGTATGCGTCCGCCGCCTTGTTCTCGATCCAGGACGCAAAGGATTCATTGAGCCAGATGTCGTTCCACCACTCGGGTGTCACCAGATTGCCGAACCACATATGCGACATCTCGTGTGCATGAACCGAGGCAAATGCGCGTCGCTGGTCCAGCGGTGAATTCTCGTCCATCAGCAGCAGGTACTCGTCATATGTGATGGCTCCGACATTCTCCATGGCGCCGCCGAAGCCTTCCGGAACGGCGATAAGGTCGAGCTTCTCATAGGGGTAAGGCGTGCCGAAATAATCCTCCAGGGCGGAAAGCAAGCCGCTCGTGTTGTGCAAGGCGTACTTCAAATTGTCGCCCAGCCCCTTTGCAGCGATGCCTCGCAAGGCGACCTCGCGATCGCGTACTGAATTGATGGGCATCATTCCGTAGTCGACGACGTCGTATGGCCCCACTGCGAATGCCAGGAGATAGGTTGGTAACGGTCGCGTCCTTTCGAAGACGTGTCGCACGCGGCCATCGCCAAGGTCCTCGGCTGACGCTTCGGGCGTGGTCGTAATGACGACATCATCCTTGCGGGCTATCACCGCGAGGTTGAACGGCACCTTGAACCCGGGCTCGTCGAATCCCGGAAATACCTTTCGCGCAGCAATCGGCTCGAACTGGGTGACCGCGTAATGATTCCCACCACGCTCGATCTTGTACAAGGCATTGGTGGCGGTGTTGAACGGCGCGCTGTAGACAAAATGAAGTTTCGCAGGCCCGGCGGGGGCGAGCTGCGACAACGATACCAGCGCGACCCCGGAATCCAGGCGTTCAACGTACGATGCATCGATGCGATTTGACTCGGTGTCTGTCAAATAGACCTTGGAGACATCCAGATTCTTGCCATGCAACCAGATGGCGTCCTGAGGTTCATTCAGCGTCACGTCGATAACGACCGCCCCAAAAAACCTGTCCCTGGAAGGGTCGATTGAAAGCTCAATGCTGTACTGACTCGGTATGACGGTTTTTCCGAGCTGACCGATGGGCGGGGCGGAGTCACGGACAGCGGGTGACGACGATGCCGTTGCCTGTTCCGTCGGCGTCTGACTGGAAACGGAGTGCGCCGCGAGCAGTGCCAATGGCGCAGCTGCACAGATTACCCACCGCGGAAAATTCGTGGTCGACATTTCTGGAGCCCCCGCGGCGAAATGCATCGCCGATTGCTGACTGCTCCCGGGTTCTATGGTACCTATGCTGGGACCAGGTTGGAGAGTTTCGCCGCGCACCACATCCTCCATAAGGTGTGTATTTTGCCAGCGTGCGAATCCGCAGGGTGTGGCTGGCACGGCCGACTGCCCAAAAGATGCTGCGGCGCACGATCAACTCGCTGCGCATGGACGCCGAGGTCGTCAGCGAGCCCCAGTCGGAGGGCCCGTCAATTCGATAGTGAGGGCCACCACGCGGGCGACGCCTCTCATTGACGCTGGGGACCGCAATCCCCAGGCTAGGCGCTGATGGATCCGACCCGCCGGCATCCCAATCCCGACGACCTCGAGCCAATCGAACGGGCCAGCATCGACGAGCTGCGTGCCCTGCAGTTGGCGCGGTTGCGCGCGGTCCTCAAACGCGCCTTCCGGAACGTGGCGCCGTATCGCGTAAAGTGCGAGACCGTCGGCGTTGCACCCGATGACCTGAAGTCGCTCGACGACCTTGCTCGCTTCCCGTTCACGGTCAAGGACGACCTGCGCCGGAGTTACCCCTACGGCATGTTCGCGGCGCCGCTGGGCCAGGTCGTGCGCGTCCTGCCTCGAACGGCACGATCGGCACGCCGCTGCCGGACGGCGAGCCCGGCGAGCTGGTCATCACGACACTGACCAAGGAGGCCTTCCCGGTCATCCGCTACCGGACCCGCGACCTGACGCGGCTCCTGCCGGGAACGGCGCGCAACATGCGACGAATCGAGAAGATCAAGGGCCGGAACGACGACATGCTGATCATCCGGGGCGTTAACGTGTTTCCGACGTAGATCGAGGAGTGGGTGCTGAAACAAGCCGGCCTGTCGCCCCACTATCAACTGCGGGTCACGAAGCAGGGAAACCTGGACGTGTTGACCGTTCTCGTCGAGCGTGACGGCAAGACGGTCGCAGGGAATTCCGCGGCGATCGCCAGCGCACTGAAACAGGACATCAAGGATCACGTCGGCGTGAGCACGACGATCGAGGTGCGAGATCCGGGTGACATCCCACGCTCGGCGGGCAAGGCGGTGCGCGTGATCGATGAACGCAAGTCATCAATTCGGCGCGCCGGGCGCGATAGAATCGCGGCGCACCGCCCACCACACTGGAACACGCCCATGAGACACCTGTTCGCCGGACTGATACTGGTGCCCAGCCTCGCGCTGGCAGCTGAAGCCACGCCGTCAATTCCCGACTTGCAAGGCCTGCAATCCATGTCCGCGCGCTTCGCGCCGGTAGACATCGAGGTGAACTTGTCCGGCTTGCCTGCCAATGAACGCCAGGCGCTCACGCACCTGGTCCGCGCCGCTCGCATCACCGACGCGCTGTTCCTGCGCCAGGTCTGGGCCGGCAACGAGGCGCTGCTGCTCGAACTGATGGAAGACGCATCGCCGCTTGGCCGGGCGCGCCTCGACTACTTCCTGGTCAACAAGGGGCCGTGGTCGCGCCTCGACCTGAACGCGGCGTTCATCCCCGGCATCCCGGAGAAACCCGAGGCCGCCAACTTCTACCCGGCCGGCGCGACGCGAGCCGATGTGGACGCCTGGCTCGCAGGCCGCGCGCCCGCCGAGCACGCCACTGCGACGGGTTTCTTCACCACGATCCGCCGCGATGCCAGCGGGGCATTCACCACCGTGCCCTACAGCCTCGAGTACCAGGGCGAACTCGCCGAGATGGCGCACCACTTGCGCGCGGCAGCGGCAGTGACGACGCAGCCCACGCTGAAGAACTTCCTCGAATCGCGCGCGACAGCGCTGGCGTCCAACGACTACTACGCGAGCGATGTCGCCTGGATGAAGCTCGACTCCTCCATCGAGCCGACCATCGGGCCCTACGAGGTCTATGAGGATGAGTGGTTCAACTTCAAAGCCGGCTTCGAGGCTTTCGTCACCGTGCGCGACGAGTCGGAGACGACGAAACTTGCGCGATTTGGCAGCGAGCTGCAATGGCTCGAGGACCGCCTGCCGATCGATGCGCGCTACCGCCGCGCGCAACTCGGGGGCATGGCACCGATGCGGGTGGTCAACGTCGTGTTCGCCGGGGGCGAAGGCAACCGCGGTGTGCAGTCGGCCGCATACAACCTGCCTAACGATGAGCGCATCGTCAACGAACTGGGTTCGAAGCGCATGATGTTGAAGAACTTCCAGCAGGCAAAGTTCGATCACGCACTGCAGCCAATTTCCAGGGTCGCACTCGCTCCGTCGGATCAGCCGTATGTCACCTTCGACGCCTTCTTCACCCACATCCTGATGCACGAGGTGATGCACGGCCTCGGTCCCAACAACACCGGGCCGGGCGGGACGGGTCCCAGCGTGCGCAAGGCGATCAAGGAACTCTACAGCCCCGTCGAGGAAGCCAAGGCCGATATCTCTGGTCTATGGGCTTTGCAGCAACTGATGGATAAAGGCGTGCTCGACAAGGGCGACGAGCGCGCGATGTACACGACCTTCCTGGCCTCGGCATTCCGCACGCTGCGCTTCGGCATGACGGAGGCGCACGCGAAGGGCATGGCGCTGCAGGTCAATTACCTGCTGGATGCGGGCGGTTTCCGCGTGAATCCCGATGGAACGTTCAGCGTGGATGTGCGGCGGGCGAAGAAGGGCACGACCGCGCTCACGCGCGAATTGATGACTCTGCAGGCGATCGGTGACTATGAAGGCACGAAGCGCCTGGTCGAGCGCCTGGTCGTGATCCGACCCGAGGTGCGCGCCGTGCTCGACCGCCTCGGTGACGTGCCGGTGGATATCCGCCCGCGCTTCGTCACCGCGGAGCGTCTGGCACGGGAGTCGCCCTGAGTTCAAGAGCGCTCGTATCGAGGGACTGAACGATGATGCCCCACCGCCTTCGCCTTGCATTGCTTATCGCCCCGATTTGGGTAGCCGCCGCGGCGCTTGCCGCCGACAGCATAGACCCCTACATCTGGATGGAGGAAATCGAGGGCGAGCGCGCGCTCGCCTGGGCGCGGGTGGAGAACGAGCGCTCGCTCAAGGAACTCCAGGCCGACCCGAGGTTCGCGAAGCTGCATGCCGATGCGCTCGCGATCCTGAACGCGAAGGACCGCATCCCGAACGTCGGCTTTGCCGGCAACGATGAGCTGCGCAACTTCTGGCAGGACGCGGATCATGTGCGCGGCATCTGGCGCCGCACGACGCTCGAGAGCTACCGTGCCGAGAGCCCGACGTGGGAGTCATTGCTGGATGTCGATGCACTCGCGAAAGCGGAGGAGGCGAACTGGGTCTGGAGCGACGTCATCTGCCTGCCGCCGGAAGACCGGTTGTGTCTCGTATCCCTGTCCGATGCCGGCAAGGACGCGGTGTCCGTACGGGAATTCGACACGCGTTCACGCGGTTTTGTCGAAGGCGGTTTCCGGTTGCCGGAGGGCAAGCATCGCCTGGCCTGGCTCGATGCCAACACCATCCTGGTCGCGACCGAATGGGAAATCGGCCAGCTGACGACCGCGGGCTACCCCTACATCGTCAAGTCCCTCCAGCGCGGTCAGTCATTGGCCGAGGCGCACGAACTTTTCCGCGGCGACGCCAGGGACGGTGGCTATGGCGTCGATCCAATCGTGCTGCGTGACGCAGAAGGCGCGGTCCAGGCCGTCATGGCCTCCCGGCCGCTCGATACCTTCACGGGCGAGTATTACTTCATCGGCGGTGAGGCGCCGGCAAAGCTACCGCTGCCATTGCAGTCGACGATCAAGACTTACGTACAGGGCAAGCTCACCTTCACGCTGGAGCAGGACTGGCCGGCCAGAAGCCTGAAAGAAGGGGACCTCGCTGCCTACGGCCTCGCGGCGCTCAAGTCCGATCCGGAACACGCCGCGGCGCAACTCGTGCTTCGCCCTGGCCCGCGTGAATCCATCGAAGAGGTCGCAAGTACGCGCACAAGGCTCCTCGTCGCGCTCTACGAAAACGTGAAGGGCGCGATCGTCGCCTTTGAGCCCAAGGGCGACATTTGGGTCCGTGCCAAACTCGAGCAGCTGCCCGGCAATTCCTCCGTGGGCATCGTCGCGACGTCTGATCGCAGCGACCAGCTGATCGCGAGCGTCGCGAGCTTCCTGACGCCCACGACCCAGTGGTTGGCCGACGGCGCGACCGGCCGCGTCGAACGGCTCAAGGCGCTGGCGCCCCGCTTCGACGCAGCCAATCACCTGGTCGAACAGCTCGAGGCCACATCGAAGGACGGCACGAAAATCCCGTACTTCGTGGTGCGGCCGAAGGGCGTGGATCTGGTCGGGGCCGCGCCGACGCTGCTGTATGCCTACGGCGGCTTCCAGATCTCGATGACACCATGGTACTCGAGCATCATCGGCAAGCTTTGGCTGGAACGCGGCGGCACCTTCGTCGTCGCCAACATCCGCGGCGGCGGCGAGTTCGGGCCCGCCTGGCACAACGCCGGGCTCAAGGAGAACCGCCAGAAAGTCTACGACGATTTCTTCGCGGTCTCGGAACACCTGATCGCGCGCAAGATCACGAGCGCGCTGCGGCTCGGCATCATGGGCGGCTCCAACGGCGGGCTATTGATGGGCGTGGCGTTGACCCAGCGGCCCGAGCTCTACAACGCCGTCGTCATCCAGGTGCCGCTCTTTGACATGATCCGCTACACGCAGATCGGCGCTGGCGCCTCCTGGGTGGGTGAATACGGCGACCCGGCAATTCCAGCTGAACGCGCCGTCCTCGAGCGCTATTCGCCATACCAGAAGCTGCGCGCCGGACAGCGCTATCCCGAGGTTTTCCTGGAGACCTCCAGCACGGACGACCGTGTCCATCCGGCGCATGCGCGCAAGGCCGCCGCGCGCCTCGCTGAGCTCGGCTACCCGTACCTCTACTACGAGAACATGGAGGGCGGGCATTCCGCGGCGGCCAATCTCAATCAGGCGGCGCTGATCGATGCGCTTGAATTCACTTACCTGAGCCGCCGGCTGATCGGCTGCGGCTGCGAGCAGCCCTAGCCGTCGCAGGGCCCGCGCAACCCGGACATGTGCGGAGTCTTGCGCATCCGCAGCAGGAAATAGCCCGCGCACAGCGCAAGCACGGCCACCGTGAGCCACGCCACAAGCGAGTGACTCAGCGCCCAGGGATTTGTGGCGTTGGGTTCGGCCGACACCACGATGTCCTTCATGTTGTTCGCGGCCGCGTGCAGCAGCATGACCGGCAGCAGGCTGCCGCGCGTATTGGCATACAGCCAGGCCATCGCCACCGACAGCGCCGTCACCGCGAGCAGATAGACCGGGAATGACTGACCGAACTTATCGGCCTCTGGAACAAAGAAAAGGGGAAGGTGCCAGCTCGCCCAGATCACGCCGAGCAGGACGCTCGCAGCTCCGATACCGAAACGCGCGGCAAGCCGCGGCAAGGCAAAACCACGCCATCCGATTTCCTCGCCTGCCTGGCCGCCCACCAGTGTGGACCCCAGGGTCGCGGCGATCATCAGGTACCAGGGTACATCGCCGAATGGCGGCCACTCGCCCGTGGCGACGCGATGGACCAGGGCGACCGTCAGCTTGATAACTGCGATGTAGCCAATCGCGAAAACGTACCAACGCGCCGGGACCTGCCAATCGACGAGGCGCCGCAGCAACGCAACTACGCCATCGCGCCCTGCGCTACGGAACGTGAACCACAGGGCCAGGATTCCGGGCGTGAATGTGCCGAGCAGGAACAACAGTCCGCGCGGCACCACGGCCGGCGTCATGCCAGCCGCGAACCACAGGCTCCAGGTGACGATATAGGTAACGATGAAGAATATGAGCAATCTGGCTCCGCGTGCCGGCCGCGAGTCAGGCGGCATGACCTTTCGCCCAGCGCGGATTTCCTTCATTCAGCGCTTCCGTAATGGCCGTTACCAGTTGCTCCGCGTACGCTCCCTCCGGATCGCGGTCAGCGTTGAACTCGGTGATGACCAGCCCGGCAAACCTGGGACTGGACACAAATGCGCGCAAGGCCTCCATCGCCTGGGAAAAGGCCAGGCCATTGTGGTGAGGGACGTCCGCCACCGGAAAATCCACGTCGTCGATGACGTCTACATCGAAGTGAACCAGGATGTGTGTCACCCGCTGCTCCAATCGCTCGAGGGCTTCCCTCGCAACCCGGGCAGAATTGCTGCGAACTTGTGTCACGGCATATCCGGTCATCGAACACTGTTGCAGGCGTTGAACTTCGGGGGCATCAATGCAGCCGGCGTCCGGGTTGTATCCAAACAGGACGATGTTTTCCTCAGGCATGAGCGGATAGCGAGGCCCCAGGCGCGTCAATGCATCCGCTCCTTCCCCGATGATGTGAGCCATGCCCATGCCATCGAATATTCCGGAAGGGGTGTCCGCAGGAGTGTTCAGGTCTACGTCTCCATCCACGTACATCAACCCGAGATCGGGAAAATGGCGTAACAGCCCGGAGAGCACGCCGAGCGTGATCGTGCAATCGCCACCCAGGACAATCGGTCGCGCCCGAGCCTGCACGGCCCTGGAAACCGCGTCAGCAACTTGCTGGGCCACATCGCGTACCAGATCGAGATTCTGGCACTTGGGGTTCTGCGGATCGGGCCGAAACGAAACTTCGGGCAGGTCGCCCAGATCGTTCACTTCGAGCTGCGATGACTGGAGGCGCTGGACGAAGCCTTGCCGACGGAACAGCGACGGCGCTCGCTCCTGGCCGGTATGGCGAGCACCGGCGCTGGATGGAACACCGATGATAGCGATCTTGTGCATTCACAGTGCGTTCAGCGGGATGCTCAGGCCTTCGGCTTGTGACCCAGCACCCGGGCCGGCAGGAACAGGACCGCCCTGAGCAGCGCGAAGAGCGCGTCGAAGGTAATGCCAACCAGGCGAAACGGCAGCGAAATCAGCCAGACAATTGGCCACAGCAGCAGTGCGAGCAAGGCCAGGGGCCAGCACAGCACCAGCAGGATGAGCCAACCGATCAGGGAAAGCAGTGATGTCATTGTCGTCCGGACTCAGATTGTCACGAATGCCACGTCTTTCGTGGCAGCCACCATCCCGTAAAACGCCTCGTTCGCCTTCGCCCAGTTGGGCCGCGCCTTCATCGCCGCATACCAGCGCGCAACGTTCGGAAATTGCGCAAAGTCGCAGTGGGTGACTTCACCGAGAGAAATGATCCCGGCGCCCAGGCAGTCGGCGATCGTCAGCTCGTTGCCACACAGGTATTTTTTGTGACTGCCGAGCAGGTGCTTATCAAGCGCGCCCAGCCAGAACTTTGCTTTCTGCTTGCCCCAGTCGACGGCTGCGGCCTGGGCCTCGTCGCTGCGCCGCTTGTGGTGCGGGAAAACCTGCGGATAGACCAGGCCGTAGCCGAAATCACGATAGAAACCCGTGTTGAGCCAGTCCATCATCTCGTTGACCCGCGCGCGTTTCTGCAGTGCCTTGGGGTAGGCAGGGGACTCGATCTTGTCGGCGAGGTACTTGAGGATCGCCGAGCTCTCGGTCAGGCGGAAGCCACCGTCTTCCAGCACCGGCACGAGCTTGCTCGGGTTGATGGCCTCATACGCCGGCTGCAGGTGCTCGCCGGTCATCAGGTCGATCAACTGGTAATCAAGGGCGATCCCGTTGTCCAGCGCGAACAGCACGATCGGACGGCTGACGGTGGATACCGGGTGGTAATAGAGCTTCATCGAGGGCCTCCTTTCATTCGCGACTCGCGGTTCACCGGCCGCGAACCGGCGTGACGATTGACTCCAGCCAGGGTACCAGGTGCGTCATGTCGAATTGTTTCTGCTCCATGAGAGCCACCATGATCGTGTAGACAGATTTCGAGTCGGCGGTGATGCTGTAGTCGTTTATCCTGAGAAAAACATCGACGACGGCAAACGCCGTTCGCTTGTTGCCGTCCAGAAAGGGATGATTCTGAACGAGACTCTCGAGTAACGCGGCAGCTTCCTGAACAAGGGTCACGTAATAGCCAGTCTGAGGGCGGTGGAGGGCGGATTCGAGAGCCCCAAGGTCTCGAATGCCGTGCGCTCCGCCGTAGCGCTCGATCAACTCCTCATGGAAAAAGAGCGCGTCAGCTGTCGTGACGTATTCGCTCACTTGGCCAGCAGCCGATAGAGTTCCTCGCGTTCCCGCACACTGCGCTGGAACGCTTCGAGCACGTTCTTTCGCGGGCCCTGCTGGCGCCGGCGCGCGACGTATTCATGCATGGCGTCGCCCAGGACAGCCTGAAACTGGCGTCCTTCCCGTTTGGCTATGTCCTGGAGTGCCTGCAGGACTTTTGGCTCAGCCTGTGAGGAAAACTTTCGCAATGCGCTCATCTGAGGCCTCGTCATGATCAATCTGGATGCATCATGATACATCAAGATGGTGATGTGTCAATTGCAGGATTCGGCGCTGCCCAGACCTTGTTGGCCGACAGGCCGGAGGCACGGACCTGCTGGCGCAGGAAATCCTCGGATGGCACACCGTCGCAAATGAAGTCGCGGGTGCGAAGCGGTCAGGCCGGCGAATCTCGCAGGCGTGGTGACTCAGCGCAGATGTAGCAAGCCGGTGCCGATGGCCACACCGATGGCAGACATCAGGGCCAGTAAACTGATGATTCTGCGTGACTGACTTGGGAAGCGTCGCTCGATCGAATGTACGATGCGCATCATGATTGAGCTCGTGCCACGCATTTTGCCGCGAATTGTCCCCTGTCTGCTCGCCCTGGCTGCGAGCCCGTCCTTCGCGTCCGACGCCCTGATTCTGCACAACGCCAACATCTACACCGGCGCCGCCTCCCAATCGCGCGCCGAGGCCGTTCTCGCGGTCAATGGCCGCATCGCCTACGTCGGCACAGGCGCAGAAGCCCTGAAACGCGCCCCGCCCGACGCACGAAAGGTCGATTTGAGAGGCCTTACCGTGCTGCCGGGCCTGACGGACTCGCATGCGCACCTGGCCGGCATCGGCTGGCGCGAACTGAACTTCGACCTCACCGGCGTCGAGAGCCTCTCGGCCCTGCAACAGCGCCTGCGCGACCGCGCCGCTCAGGACCAGATCAGCCCCTGGATCGAAGGGCGCGGCTGGATCGAGTCGCGCTGGAGACCCGCTGCTTTTCCGACCCGCCAGGACCTTGACGCAGTCGTCGCCAACCGTCCGGTGATCCTCGAGCGCATCGACGGCCAC
>Ga0214473_10005539_pt1 | contig 15114 bp, 8 predicted proteins | sample RVTome_7_FD_203509 | JGI IMG/M metagenome (GOLD analysis project Ga0214473, IMG submission 203509) | Soil microbial communities from uranium-contaminated site in the Upper Colorado River Basin, Wyoming, United States - RVT98D197 | ecosystem: Environmental > Terrestrial > Soil > Contaminated >... | reverse complement strand
ACGTCCGCACAGATGACCCTACGGGCTAGAACGCGTCGTAATTGGCGTTGTCGAAGTCCGCCAGGAAGTCGTCCGCGGCCGCGTCATTATCGATGTCCGCCAGAGCCGCCAGCACCACGCCTGCGCCCGCCGCCGACGAGTTCGCGTCGATGTACAGCTCGATCCGGCTCGTGGTCGTGTTGAAGAACAAGAGGGCGTAATCCACCGTGGCCGCGTTGACCGCCTGAACGGCAGCCTCCGCCGCCGCAAAGTTGGCATAACCGATGCCCGCGGCGTCGACGATGAACGAGTTGTCCGCCGAGGCCGCGATGGCCACGACCACGCCGTCGACCAACGCCGCGACCACACCGCCCCCGGCCGCCGACACGTCGATCGCAAACACGTCGCCGCCCACGCCGGCGGTAAAGCCGGTGATGATGTCCGCGTCGGTCGCGTCCACATTGGCCACGTCGAACTGGAACGTGTTCGCCCCGGCGCCGCCGTCGAGCTCGTCGATGCCATCGCCACCGTTGATGGTGTCATCGTCGTCACCGCCTTCGATGATGTCGGAGCCGATGCCGCCGGACAGCGTATCGTCGCCCGGACCCCCGGTGATGTCGTCCTCACCACTGCCGCCGCTCAGCGTGTCGTCCCCGCCGCCGCCGTTCATCACCGCGTCGACCGTGGAATTAGCGATGCTGACCCAAACATCGCCGGTCGCGGCGGACGCGTCCACCGTATGCACCTCTGTGCTCTCCAGCGCGGTGGCGATAGTCAGCGAACTGCCCGCGTTGACCGTGAGCAACTCGAGGTGCGTGCCGTCGAGGTCGCTGATCGTCACGGAACCCTCGCCAAAGATGTTTACTACCTGCAGATCGGTGGACTCCAGGGAGTCCAGCACGCTGTCGCCGGTGACGTTGACATTGAATACCTCGAAGCCGTCGATGATCAGGTCGTCACCGTCGGCGCGGTACAGGAGGATCTCCATCGCATCCTCGTCGTCCGCAACCACCGAAGCATCGAACACGACCTCGAAGTCACCGACGCCGTTGCCGCCTGTGTAGCCGACCGCCGCGATTGCGTGGACATTGTAGAGGAGCAGGTCCGCGATCCCGCAGTCGAACCAGTGCTGTTCGACGCCCTCGAAGCCGTCGAGGTCGATCTCCTGACCGGGAAAGACGTTACGGAAGTAGATGTTTTCGGTGTTGATCACGTCGATAACGTCGTTCTCTTCGCCCGCGGTGATCCAGTCGAACCGGTCGATGCCGCCCCGACTGTCGAGAAAGTCGCCGGTGTTAGTCCACTCGTCCGTGGTACGGAAAACGTCCGTTGCGTCCGTGCCCGTCAAGAAATCGATCCCGGAAGTGAATCCCCACCAGAATCCCACGCACATGTCTTCTTCTTCGTCACAGGATTCCATTATCGTGTCGCATGGATCGGCGCCGTCCACGCAGACGTCGTTATCCTCATCGCAGGTCTCGACGCCGTTACAGAACAGGCCGTCGTCGCACGGCCCGCTGCCTGCGATGCACAGGCCGTCCGCGCGACAGGTCTCCACGCCGTTGCAGAACATTCCGTCGTCGCAGTCGGCATGATCGATGCAATGACCGTCCACAACGCAGACGTCGACGCCTTCCAGGCAGAATTCCTCCGGCATGTCGCAGGGGTCGCCCTCGGAAATGCACTCACCCGTCGCCGGGTCGCAGACCTCGGCCCCGGTACAGAACAGGCCGTCGTCCACACAGACGACGTTACTGGACACGCACCGTCCGTCCACGCACGCGTCGTTGGTACACAGCGAGCCGTCGTCGCATGGAGCCTGGCCTTCCAGACCGCAGGCGTCGCAGCGATCTTCCTCCTCGTTGCACGCCTCGCCGGCGTCCGCGCCGCATGGATCGCCGGAGGAAAGGCAATCCCCCGTCGCCCGGTCGCACGATTCGGTGCCGTCGCAGAACTCGCCGTCATCTTCGCAGGCCACGTCGGAGAACGCGCACGCCCCCGCCACGCAGGCGTCGTCCGTGCACGCATCGCCGTCGTCGCACGCCGCCTGGCCCTCGTTGTCGCACGCCTCGCAACGGTCCATCGCCTCGTTGCAGACTTCGGGCGCCACGCAGGGGGCCGTCCCGGCGGCACACGCTCCGTCCGCGCACGTCTCCACCCCGTCGCAGAACGCACCGTTGCCACAGTCGGAGTCCGCCTCGCATGGCCTCGGACCTGGTGGCGGCGTCTTGCCTGGACAGCCTGTCACAAGGACCAACATGCCCGCCACGCCAATGAGCGTCCCCAGCAGATGGATCGGCACCATGGCCGTACCTCCCAGGCGAATACCAAAAGTGATGTAGAAGGTGAACGGACACTCCATACTACAAGTGTCCAAGTGTGGAGTCAATCGTCTACGTCAGTAGTACTACTACGCTATGTTCTTCCTTGCCCCAGCGGGGCAAAGGGCGGTAGCCACCGGTGGAGTCCCGATGCATATCGGGGCGGAGGCTGGCACCGCCGCCTCGCACGCTCTGGCGGGGCCACGCCGTGGGATTCGCCACAACCTCGCACGGCCTCGCTTCACCGCGTTACGTGGGCGGATCTCACCTTGGGTGCAAAGTTCGGACCACCACTTCCGTGTCCTTATATCGTTCCGATGACTCAAGCCGCGCGCTCACTGAATCAACCAGGCGGCTCGTGCTCGTTCGCAGGGGCCAATCCGAGCTTGCTCAGCAACCCCGCCCCCCGATCACGCTCGTATTCGGCCCACGCCCCATCGAGGATCCGATCGAGCTCGGCTCGTTCAATGCCCACTCGCTGCGCCGATTCCAGCAGCATTGCCAGCATAGGCTCAGCGTCACCTAGCCCGATCGAACGGGCCAAACCCCAACCCACGCCGCAAAGCGTCAGTCCGATGTCAATGTCGCCGGCTCGACACAGCGTTGTTCCTAATTGATACCACGTCGGCGCCTCGCCCGACTTGTTGCCGATGGCTTGTGTCATGCTCAGAGACTCGCCCAGCTTATCCCGCGCCGCCGGGTAATTGCCCTCGTGCAGGTCTATCGACGCGAGTTGGTGCCAAGTGATCGCTACGGCCGCCTTATCGCCGATGGCTTGGCGCATGCTCAGGGCCTTGCCCAACTTCTCGCGCGCTGCGGCGTAGTTGCTCTCCTTCAGATCGATCGTTGCGAGTTGGTGCCACGTTGCGGCCTCGTGCCCTCTATGGCCGATGGCCTGGAGCATGTTCAACGCTTTCTCCAATTTCTTGCGTCCCTCGGCATTGTTGCCCTCTTCGATGTCGATCGACGCGAGTTGATGCCATCCGGCCGCCTCGCCCACTCTGTCACCGATTACTTGATGGATGCTCAGCGACTTGCCGAACTTTTCCCGCGCGGCCGCGTACTTACCCTCGTTCAGGTCGATCGAAGCGAGCTGGTGCCACGTGGCCGCCTCGCCCGCCTTGTCGCCGATGGCTTGTTTCATGCTCAGGGACTTCGCGAACTTCTCCCGCGCCGCGGCGTAGTTGCCCTCCTCGGCGTCGATCGACGCGAGATTGTGCCACGTGGCCGCCTCGCCCGCCCTGTCCCCGATTGCCTGCTGAATCTTGAGGGCCGTGTCTAACTTCACCCGCGCGGCCGCGTAGTTGCCCTCGTTTAAGTCAACCGTCGCGAGTTGCTGCCACGTGGCCGCCTCACCGTCCTTGTCGCCGATGGCCTGTCGCATGCTGAGGGACTTGCCAAGCTTGTCTCGCGCTGCGGCGTAGTTGCCCTCGTTCAGGTCGATCGACGCGAGCTGGTGCCACGTCGCCGCCTCGCCGTACTTGTCGCCGATGCCTTGTCTGATAGCGAGCGACCGGACCAGCTTCTCCCGCGCCGCAATATAGTCGCCTTGGTCCAAGTCGATCGTTCCAAGTTGGTGCCACGCAGCCGCTTCTCCTTCCTTCTTTCCGATAGCAACGTGGATCCGCAGCGACATCTGGGACTCATCTCGCGAAGCGGAGTAGTTGCCTTCGCGCAAATCGATAGAGGCGAGCTGGTGCCACGTGGCCGCCTCGCCCGCCTTGTCGCCGATCGCTTGGCTGATTCCAAGAGACCTTCCCAACTTCACCCGTGCCGCCAAGTAGTTGCCCTCGTTGACGTCGATTGATGCGAGGTTGTGCCACGTCGACGCCTGTGCCGCTTTGTCGCCCATGGCTTGCAGCCTGGACATGACCGTGCCGTACTTCTCTCGCGCCGCGATGTAGTTGCCTTGACAAACGTCGATTCTCGCCAGGTTACTCCAGGTCGCCGCCTCGGCCGCCTCGTCCCCCGTGGCTTGACTGATTGTGAGGGCCCTGCCGAACTTATCCCGCGCTGCGGAGTAATCTCCTTCGTGCAAGTCGAGTGCCGCCAAGTTATTCCAGGTCGCCGCCTCGCCCGCCTTGTCGCCGATGGCTTGTTTCATGCTCAGCGACTTGGCGAACTTCTCGCGTGCCGCGGCGTAGTTGCCCTCGTTCAAGTCGATCGACGCGAGATTGTGCCACGTGGCCGCCTCGCCCGCCTTGTCGCCGATGGCTTGGCTTATGGTCAGGGACTTCCCGAACTTCTCCCGCGCCGCGGCGTAGTTGCCCTGTCTCAGTTCGACCATGCCAAGCTGGTGCCAGCAAGCTCCATCGCGTTGCGATTCCGGGATTTCATTAAGCAAACCGTACGCCTGGGGCCATTCCCCGCTTCTTTCGAGATGCCCGGACAGCCTTAACGCCGCCCAGCGCCAACGTTCGATGTCGCCGCCAAGACGGGCATGGTGCCAGCAGCCCGCCAGTGCCGATCCCACGTTGACGCGCAAATCGTCCGTTCGGTCGCGCTCGTGCGCATTCTGCCAGAATTCCGCCAGGCGCCGGTGCGTTTCGGTCGCGTCGCCCGCGGGCAACCGCTCCAAGTCCGTCAGCCACGCCCTTAAAAGCCCCGGCGGCTGATACAGGCTCGGGCCATCTGGCGCGTCGAAGCGTTGCAGCAACCCGTATTCGACGCCGCCCTCCAGGCACCGTCGCGCCCCCGCCTCGTCCAGATCGGCCGCGGCCGCCACGCCGTCCGCCGGCAAGGGCAACACGCTCAGCGCCACCCGGCTCGCGACGCGCTGCGCCTCGGCAGACAGGGCCGCGTACAGCCGGCTCGTGACGATCCTGTCGTAGTACGCCTGCCGTTGCTCGCTGAGGACGCCCGGCTCCACGCCGTCCAGTTCGTCCCGCAGCGCGTCCACGTCGAGCGTCGGGTGGGCCAGCAGCGTCCGCACCTGCTCCAGGAAGCCCGGCGTGCCCCCGAACTCGGCCTGCAGCCGTCCGATGAGCTCGAACGTGAGCTCACCAGTCGTTAGCCGCTCCTCGACGCTCGGTTCACGGCGCAGGAACTTGACCACGTCATGCTCCCGGAAATCCGGCAGCGGAACGTGCAGGACGTTCGCCAGCTCCATCGGCACGCCCGCCGGCAGGTACCGGCAGGTCACCAGCACCCGCGACCCCCGCGTCACCCCCGTGGGCAGCGCCCGCACGCCTGCGCCGAAGCTGGCGTCCGCGATCTGTCTTGTTTCCACGACCATCGCGGGTTCGACATTGTCGAGCACCACCAGGAAGCGCACCTCATTCAGCAGCGCCGCGGCGAGGGCGAAGCGCTGCTCCACCGGCGTCTGCCCGTTGCGCAGAAGTGCCGCCGCGCCAGGCTGCCCCGTCAGCTCGAACGCCGTGGCCAGCGCCGCGAACAGCTTGAGGGTCGCCGCCCGTGCTTGTGTCGCCGGGTCAGCACCCTCCTCCACCCGCACCGCCACGATGCGAAAACCGGCTTCCTCCAGGCGGTTCGCCGCCCGGGTGGCGAGGGTGCTCTTACCCGCCCCGGCGATGCCGGTGATCACTGCGAACGTCTTGTCCCCGTCGCGCAGCGCGGGAACGAGACGCTGCCCCTCGCGCCGCCGACCGACGTAACCTGTTTTCAGGCCCTTGATACCGTCGCCGAGAATGTACCGCTCGGTGCGCGGCCCCTCGTAGGGCTCCCGCCTCGCGGATGCGTCGACGACGTCGTCATGCACGACGCCGGCGTACATCTGCGGCAGGGCGAAGGTGGCGTCCTGCGCGGGTTGAAGCGCATCCCGGCTGGTCCCCGCCCTGCGGATGTGCTCGCGGGCATGGGCCGTGGCCATCGCCAGTGACTCTCCATGTACCAGCCGCCGGTAAAACTCGGTGGCGAAGTCCGTGGCGCGGTCGTCGGCCACGCTGGCGGACCAGCCCAGGACGTGGGGAACGCCGGCCCTCACCAGGTGCTGGGCCATGCCGGCGACGGCGGCGCGGGCGGACTGGCAGGCATTCAAAAAGACGCAACGAACGCTGCTGCCGCGAAAAGTATCGATGGCCAGGGTCTCGACGTCCCGCTCGTCGCGGAGCCCTTGCTCGTTTTCGAAGGCGAATCGGCCGATGCCGTCGTCGCCGACGACGCCGTGGCCGGACAAGTGCACGACGTGCGGGCGAAACTCGGTGACCAGGTCGCCCAGCTCGTCGGCCGCGCCGCTGTCGACGATGCGCAGGACCACATCCCTCACGCGGCCGCACACGGTGGAGATGGCGTCCTCTTCGCGTTCGAAGTCGAGTTGGGCCAGGTCGGTCGGCGCCGCGGCGAGGAACAGCACCCGAAGCGGCCCGGGTCGCCCGGCTACGGCGGCGGAAAGCCGAGCCAGGGGTGTGCGGAAGATCCGCCATGCCGGGTCGCAGCCGAGCGGACCACCGCCGTCGAGCTCCATCAACTCCCAGGGCAGGTTCAGCGCCACCGGGTCGGTCGTCCGGACCACCAGCGTGCGATCGGCAGTCGCGAGGCGCGGTTCAAACTCCCCCCAGGCAGGCGCGACCCACACATCGTGCATTTCCCGCCCGAGCCGGTGCAGCGTCTCGGGTCGGACAAACGGGCGCCGGCCCGGCTCCGCGAACATGGCAGCGAAGGCGTCGCTCAGGCGGGTGATTCGGGCCATCTCGCCACCTTCGGCGACGATGAGCGGGCCGACGGCATCTTCACCCACGCGCCATTGAGCGCGCCAGCCGTCCGGCTTGGCCTCGATGGAGATGGAAACGGCAGGCATCGACAATCCTTGCGTGCCATGGCACCGCGTGCCGCGTGAGTATAACGTGGTTCTCCGGGCGGGGCATGACCCCCGCCGACCCAAGCCCACTCCGAAATGAGCCAGGTAGGGCAGGTGCTCGCACCTGCCTTCACTATCCAACCCCGGCGACCGACGTGGTGGACCCTGTTGCTGGCGGCGCCCCTGCCGCTCGCTGGCGCCGGGCCGCGCCACCGACCACCGCACGCGTTCTTGACCCGGCAGGGCGTTGTCCGCCACGACCAAGGCCATCCATCACCATGAACCACGTTGTCCTGGTACTCGCCACCAACGGATGCAGAAGTACGGCCGGCGCAGCCCGCTGCTCTCTTCCTCCCCTCCTTTTTCCGTTCGTCCCTGATACCGTTTCCCGCGTTGGTCATAGCCGAGCCGAGGAGCGGTCAAGAGCTCGGCGAGGCTCGGCTGCGAGTAACGCGACGGCGACGGAGAGCTCTTGCGTCCTCCGTCGCTCGCTTCGCGCTCGCGGCTCGTACCTTCGCTCGCTTCGCGCTCGCGGCTCGTCACTCCGTCGCTGCGCCGCCGTTTTTCCCCTTCGTCGCTTCGTCGCTTCGTCACTCCGTCGCTCGCTTCGCGCTCGCGGCTCGTCACTTCGTCGCTGCGTCGCCGTTTTTCCTCTTCGTCGCTCCGTCAGTCCGTCACTCCGTCGCTTCGTCGCTTCGTCGCTCCGTCTCCTCTTCCCAACAGTGCCACGCAATGACACATCTAAAAAAATGTACTTTCTAAACGAAGCCATTTCGTATCGGTGCTTTGAAAAAGCGAGGACGGCTGACAATGGCGGATCGACGATTCCATCGAACCTCGCGCGGTCCGTGGGGCGGAGCCTGCACTCGGCGTGCGGTTCTTCGAACGTGGCCGCCGGCGGCGAATTCGACGAGCTCCGCATCCGGACGGCGCGCGGCCCGGTCTGCCCCAGCCGACCCGCGGCGGCCCGTCGGGCAATCGCTTCGCCATCAGCTCTCAGCGTCGTGCGGCATATCGGCCAGGGGGCAGCCGGCGCAGAGGGCTCGGGCGCGGCAGTGTTTCTTGCCGACGGTCACCAAGAGGGCGTGGAACTCGTTGTACGCGGCCGCGTCGGGCGGAATGGACCGGTGAAAGAGTTGCCGGACCGCCTCGTAGCCGGCGGCGGGCCCGATGAGGCGGTGGCGGCGGAGCACCCGGCGGGTGTACGCGTCCACCACGAAGCTGGGCCGGCACCCGGCGTAGAGCAGGATGGCGTCGGCGGTCTCGGGCCCGACGCCGTGGATGGACAGCAGCCGCGATCGGGCCGCCTCCAGGTCGCCGTCGAGCAGGTCCTTCAGCGAGCCACGGTGATCGCGCCAGAGGCAATCGACGAACGCCTTGAGCCGGGCCGCTTTAACCCGGTACGTGCCCGAGGGGCGGATCAGCTCGGCCAGGCGCCGCGGCGACACCCGGTGCAGGTCGGCCCAGTTGAGCAGGCCGGCGGCCGCGAGATTGGCGATGGCCCGCTCGACATTCGTCCAGGCGGTGTTCTGAGTGAGGATCGCCCCGACGACCACCTCCGTGGCGGTGTCGGCCGGCCACCAGTGCTGCGGGCCGTAGACCGAGCGAAGCCGCTGGAACATCTCGAGGAGCGTGTTTCGCGGAGAGGTTGGCATGGGAAAGGCGAGTGGTCAGTAGTCAGTGGTTAGTAGTCAGCGGTCAGTCGTCCGTAGATTCTATCCCGTTACTCCCCTCCCTCTCCCAAGGGGAGAGGGGGCTGGCCCCTCACCCTGCCCTCTCTCCAAGGAGAGGGGCATTCGGATAGCTTCCAATCAGCCGTCACCCTATAGCCTCGAGCCCATCGATTGCGGCGCGCCGGGATCGGTTGTCTGCGTCCTGCCCGGCGCATCCTGGGACCTTCTCGGCGAGTCGTCCGACGTGATCCATCGCGTCATCGACGGCCGACACGCATGGCGCCACGTCTCTGCGGCGTACGAGGTCCGCACAATGCCGGTCCGCGCGGCCCACCCGTCACAACGCTCGCAACCCGGCGACGGCCCTACAATGGGTCGGGGCGGATTCTTGCGACGGCCTCCGAAATCGGCACGATACGGGAGCGATGACGCCGCCTCAACACACCCGACCCGCTTCGCCGGCGCGGGGCATACTCGCCCGCCCGCTCGATGCCCTGGTGTTTCTGCTTCCGCTCGTCGTGTTTTACGAGGCCGCTTCCCTCGCCCATCCGGAGCGGGTCATCGCCTTCGACCTGATGCGGAAGTTTTTCGAGCTGTTCGGACCGGCGGGGCGGTGGACCCCCGCGATGGCGGTCGTCGCGATCCTGCTGGCCACCCACGCCGCGTCGGGGCAGAAGTGGACGGTCCACCTCGACCGCGTCGGGCTGATGTACCCGGAGGCGGTGGCACTGGCCCTCCCGCTGCTGGCCCTCAACTGGGCCCTACCCTTGCAGGCCGCGTCCGAGGCCGGGCCGAGCCTGATCGACGAACTGGCCACCGGCGTCGGTGCCGGTGTGTACGAGGAACTGGTGTTCCGGCTGATCTTCATCTCCGTCGGGGTGATGATCGGGGTCGACCTGTTGCGTCTCGGCCGGGGGGCGGTGGCCGTGGCGGTGATCCTGCTCTCCTCGCTGCTATTCGCCGGCCACCATCACGCCCCCATCGGGGCGGAGCCGTTCGATCCGGCGAGCTTCGGGTTCCGCGTGCTCGCAGGGGGATACCTGGCGGTGATCTTCTGGTATCGCGGCTACGGCCCGGCCGCAGGGTGCCACGCGGGCTACAACGTCGGCCTCGTGGTTCTCGACGCGATCATGGCGGGACCATCGGGTTGATGACTCAGGTTACCCTGGCCGGGACTGGGAGTTGCACCCGATCGTCGTGTGCAAGAAGAACCGTCGTCAGGGCGTCGCACGCGCCCTGGTCGCGGCGTTCGAATGGGGTGGGCAAGGGCGGCGCGCTCACGGCCACGCTCGGCACCGATGACCACACGGGCGTGATACCCGACGCCAATGGACCCGAATGGCCCGACCTATACATGTTGCATCCGATCCGACGTGCACCGGAGTCTGTAGCGCCGGGTCAACATCGGGCAGACCGATGCGCTACGCACCGAGGCTCCGGGTCAGGCCGGACTGACCGGGCGACCGACGCTCAGGGCGACTCGCCGCCGGTCGTCTCGATGATCCGAACGTCGGCCGGGGCGTCGCCGGGCTGGTGGTCCAGCACGAAGGTGCGGAGGCGGGGCAGGACGGTCTCCAGCGTCTGCAGCAGCAGGCGCTTCTCGAAGACCTCCTTGTTCTTGCGGTACTCGACGAGCACGCTCAGGAACCGGGCGGCCTCGCCGCGCGACCGGCTGACGCGCGACCGGCGGTAGGCCTCGGCCTCCTCGCCGATCCGGGCGACCTCGCCGCGGGCCCGGGGCAGGATCCGGTTGGCCTCGGCGGCGGCGCGATCCACCGCCTTCTCGCCGTCCTTCTTGGCGCTGACCACGTCCTGAAACGCGGCGATGATGGCCTGTGGCGGCTCGATGGCTTCGAGGTTGGCGGCGACCAGCCGCACCCCGCAGCCGTAGTCGTCCAGCAGCCGTTGGGCGCGGGACAGCACCTCCGCCTGCAGGCGGGTCTTGGCCACGGTGAGCGCCTCGTCCACCGCGAGGCCGGCAAGATGCTCGATGAGCACGCTCTCCACGGTGTCCTGAACAAGCCGGTCGGGTTCCGTGACTTCGAAGAGGTAGGCCACGGCGTCGGCGATCTGATACTGGACCACCATGGTGACCTTGAGGATGTTGACATCGCCGGTGAGCATGTCGGTCAACCGGCTGGCCTGCATGGCCTCAAACTCCGCCGCCGCGATGGCCTCGCGCTCGTCGGGATTGAGCCCCACGTAGACCCGCTGCACCTCCATGGTCTTCGGCCGATTCACGCGGCACAGCGGCCAGGGCAGGACGTAGTGCACGCCCGGCGGCACCTTACGGCCGGTCAGGGGCACCCTCCCGAACCAGCGCACCACCCCGCGCTCGTCCGGCTGAACGAGGTAGACCCCCGAGGCGAAGTAGGCCGCGGCGACCACCAACCCGGCGATCCAGAGCCAACCCTTGCGAATGCGCATGCGTCCTCCGTTGCTCCTGGGATCAGTCCGATCCGGCCCGAGGGGTCGGCGCCCCCTCCGACGGCAGCGGGCTCGGCGCCGGCTCAGGTGGAGCGGCCTCCACCCCACGGTTCAGCAGGCGCAGGAATTCGCTGCTGCCCGAGAGGACCGCCACGGTTCCTTCGTTCAGGGTCTTCTCGTACGCTTCGAGCGTGCGGATGAAGGCGTAGAACGCCGGGTCGCGCCCGTAGGCCTCGGCGTAGATCCGGGCCGCTTCCGCATCCGCCTCGCCGCGGATACGCTCGGACTGCTCGTTGGCCTCGGCCAGAATCTCCACCCGCTGGCGGTCGGCCTGGGCGCGGATGGTCGTGGCCTGCTCCTCCCCTTCCGAGCGATAGCGCGCCGCGATGGCCTCGCGCTCCGCCCGCATCCGCTCAAAGACGTTGCGGCGGTTCTGGGCGGGAAAGTTGAGCCGCTGGATCTTGACGTCGACGATCTCGATCCCGTACGGCTCCTCCATACGCTGCCGGCAGGCGGTACGAATCGCTTCGAGGAACTCACCCCAGCGGCGGCGGGCGGGATCGGTCGAGACCAGCACGGAGAAGTCATGCCGACCCAGAGCGGCGCCCAGCTCCGAGACGACCACGTCGCCGATCCGGGCTTCGGCGCTCTCGGCGTCGCCCATGGTCTCCAGGAAGCGGAGCACGGCGCCGGGATCGCGCTTGATGCGCCAGCAGGTGTAGCAGGTGACCATGACGTTCTTGCCGATGCCCGACTCCTCGTCCTGGGTGAGATACTCCTTGTCCGGTTGGCCGTTGGCGGGGTTCTCCAGCACATTGAGGCGGTTGTCGAAGCGGACCAGCCGGTCCACCGGCCAGGGCCACTTGAAGTGCAGCCCCGGCTCGATGAGCGTGCGCACGGGATCGCCGAAGCGCATCTGGATGGCGAAGTCGGTCTGATCCACGACGAAACAGCACGACGCCGCCACGGCCGCCACCGTCAGCAAAGTCAGTACGGTTCGCATAGTGTCAGATTCCAGTCACTTAATCGCCGTGCCGCTCAGCGCGGCGGCAGCGCCCGGGAGAGTTCCCCCGCGGCCCCGGGCTGGAGAAACCAGATCTCCATCTCCCCGGCCTCGTCCCCGGGCGGCCGAAGGTACTTGCGCAGGCGGGGCAATACCTTTTCCATCATTTCCAGCTCCAGGCGCCGCCCGGTCACCTCCGGGGACGCCTGGTAGGCCTCCTGCACCGCCAGGAAGCGATCCGCCCGCCCCCGGGCCAGCAGCACCGCCTCGCTTGCCGCCCCGCGCGTTCGGGCGATCTGCTGACCGGCCTCGCCCCGGGCCTCGGGTATGAGCCGGGCCTCCTGCGCCCGGGCCTGGTTGATCAGGGTGGAGCGGTCTTCGAGGGCGCTGGCCACGTCGCGGAAGGCGGCGTGCACCTCCGGCGGGGCATGGGCGTCGAGGATGTGGAAGGCGCGAAGACGAATGCCGCTGCCGTACTCGTCCAGCCGCTGCTGGGCCAGCCGCTCGATCGCCTGCTCATGGTCCCTCCGCTCCGCCGTGAACGCCGTGTTGATGGTCGCCCCGCCGAGGACCTCCCGGGTGGCGGCCAGGACGACGTTGCGGACCAGCTCCTCCCGCTCTCCCACGCCGTACTGGAAGAGGACGATCTCCTCCGGATCGACGCCCCACTGCACCACGGATTTGAGGTCGGCGATGTTCTCGTCCCCGACCAGGTTCCAGGACTCGTCCGGATCGGAGTTGTCGCTCGCATCCGGCGCTGGATCGTTCAGCCAGCCCAGCACCAGGCGCCGCACCTCATGGGGACGGACGCGCTCAATGCGGTTGACGGGATAGGGCAGAGCATAATGCAGGCCGGGCAGCACGTCGGTGCGCTGGACGGCACCGAAACGGCGGACCAGGGCGACCTCGCCCGCGCGCACGGTGAAGAACCCACACGCGAGGTAGGCGCCGACCACGAGCACAAAGACCGCAGCCTGGAACGCCCGGGTCGACACGGGCAGGCCGGCGCGGACGCGAATCCAGGACGCGGCGCGGTCCGCGGCCCGGCGGCGGCGCAGCGTGCCCGCGCCCATCGCCAGAAACACGGCGGCGCCGGCGGACTTGAGCCAGCTTGGGACGAAGGGCTCCTCCAGGGCACGCTCCGCCATTTGGACCGTGGAGCCGGCCAGGACATCGTTCAGGGCGGCGCCCAGCAGCAGGGCGACGACAATGATCGTGCCCAAGTAGACGATGATCGTGCGGAGCCCGAGTTCGCGCCGGAGCACGCCGAGCGAGCCGATATTGGTGGCGGGGCCGACCAGCAACAGCACCAGCGCCGCCCCAGGGTTCATCCCTTGGGCGATCAGCACGGCGGCGATCGGCGTGGAGGCCTCGGCGCACACGTAGAGCGGCACGCCGATCAGCACCATGAGCAGCGAGGATTGCAGCGGCCCACCCAGGATTCTCTGGAGCACCTCGGGCGGGAGCCAGACCTGAATCGCCGCGGCCACGGCGATGCCCAGCACGATCCAGCCGAAAATGTCGTCGAACAGGTCGACGAAGGCGTAACGGAGCGCGATGCGGAAGCGGGGGGTGCGGCCCGCCGATCCGCCGACGCCGCCCGCGGCCGGCTCATCGCCGCACCCGCAGGCGGTCCCGGCGCCGTTACCTGCCGCGGGGGCAGGGCCGGCGTGCGGGGGTTCCTCCGCGGGCGCTCGCCGCTGCCGGGCGTTCTCGATGAGACCAGCAGTCAGCGCCGTCAGGCAGGCGGCGATCGGACGGACCACGGCCATCACCGGACCGAGCAGGGCATAGGTCAGCAGGATCGAGGTCACGCCGGTCTCGGGCGTGGAGATGAGGAATGCAAGAGTGGCGCCTTTGCTGGCCCCCTTCCGGCGCAAGGTGAGAGCCGTTGGCAGCACGCTGCACGAGCACAGCGGCAGCGGCACCCCGATCAGCGTCGCCCAGAACACCGACCGCGAGCGATTGCCGCTCAGCAGGCGTATGGCGCGCTCACCGGTGAGGGCGATCTCCAGCACGCCTGCCAGAAAGAACCCGACGAGGATGAAGACGGCCGATTCGCAGAGGATGAACCAGGCGTTCCACAGCATGGCGGTTCGCACGGGCGGCACTGCCCCCGCGCGGTTCCCTGGCGCCCTGCGCCGAAGTTACGCGGGCACGTCGGCGGCAATCACGTCTTCGAACTGCCTGGCGAGGTAGGCGAGGATGTCGCGCACGCTGACCATCCCCGCGAGGGCGCCGTCCCGCTGGATGGGAATGTGGCGGTACCCGCCTACCATCATGCGGTTCAAGGCGAACGCCGCCGGATCGTCGCAGTTCAGCGTGACCGGGTCGGGGGTCATGTAGTCACGAACCGGGGCGTCGGCGGCCTCTGCGAACCGGTGGGCGAGCTTCATGAGCAGGTCGCGTTCGGTGAAGATGCCCACGATCCTGCCGCTCTCCACCACGATGGCACAATGACAGCCTTGCTGGTGCCAGCGCCGCACGGTCTCGGCCACCGAACACTCCGGCGAAACCTCGATGTAGCCGTCGGCGGCGAGATCGCCTAGGGAACAGTGGAGCAGTTCCCGCTCGAGGTCCGACGTGGCGGCGAGGGCCTCCCCGTCCCGAAGATCGGCCCCACAACGGGAACAGGCGTCGGCGCCTTCCAGGTTGTCGCATCCGCACAAGGGACAATTCATTGCGGGTCCGCGCGAGGTCGGTCGACTCGCGCCTCCAAAAGGCCCGGCGCCGCCAGCGACGCGCACACGAAGGCCCCGACCAGGCAGAGCTTGATCCCGCGGGGCCGGCCTGTCAACGCCGGTTTTTACTCCACCGTCCAGGTCTCGCCCTCGTCAAAGAGGTCCTCGAGCCGGCCCACGCCACGGCTTTTCTGGGCGTGCTCGACCTGCTGCAGCAACATATCCTCGTAGGTCGGCCTCTCGATGCACCGGAACACCCCCATGGGCTCGGGAA
>Ga0214473_10005538_pt1 | contig 15114 bp, 11 predicted proteins | sample RVTome_7_FD_203509 | JGI IMG/M metagenome (GOLD analysis project Ga0214473, IMG submission 203509) | Soil microbial communities from uranium-contaminated site in the Upper Colorado River Basin, Wyoming, United States - RVT98D197 | ecosystem: Environmental > Terrestrial > Soil > Contaminated >... | reverse complement strand
GAGACGCGCCGACAGGCCTTCAATCAGGGCGCGGAAGGCGGTGAGCCCGACGCGGGCGCGTCCTGCGATCTCATCCCCGTCGAGAAGCGCTTCCGATGCCTCCCAGAGGGAGACCCCGCGCGCGCGCGCGCGTTCGCCGAGAAGCGCCTGGGTGGCGTCGCCGACACCCCGCGGCGGCACGTTCACCGCGCGAAGAAAGCTGGCGTCGTCTCCGCGATTGTGGACGAGCCGCAGGTACGCGAGAGCGTCCTTGATCTCCCGCCTCTCGTAGAAACGGAGCCCGCCCAGGACCTGATGAGGGACGTTTCTCCGGACCAGCTCCTCCTCGAACGCCCGTGTTTGAGCGTGAGTGCGCAGAAGCACCGCGACCCGGGACTCGGGAGCCTGACGGCGGAGCCGCTCGATTGCCCCGCACGCGTGGGCCGCCTCCTCGCGCTCGTCGTCCGCTTCGTGGAGGTGAATGCGCTCTCCCTCGGGAAGGCTCGGAACCAGCGTCTTCCCCTTGCGCTCGACGTTGTGCCCGATCACCCCCGATGCCGCGCGCAAGATGGCCGCGGTCGAACGGTAGTTGACCTCGAGCTTCACCACGCGCGCCCCGGGAAAGTCGCGCTCGAAATCGAGAATGTTCCGGAGATCGGCGCCGCGGAAGTTGTAGATCGACTGATCTTCGTCCCCGACGACGAAAAGGTTTCCATGGGGCGCCAGAAGACGCAGGAGACGATACTGCACCCGATTCGTGTCCTGGTACTCGTCGACCAGCACGTGGCGGAAACGCCGCGCGGCGTAGCTCTGGGCCCGTTCCGAGCACTCGAGGAGTTCGACCCCCCTGAGGAGCAGGTCGTCGAAATCGACGCCGCCCGCGGCTTCGAGCTCCCGCTGATACCGCTCCGCCGCCATCGCGATTCTCGGGTCGAGGGTCCCCGTATCTCTCTGCGTGAAGGCTTGGTTCTTCCTGGCCGATATCGATGCCGACACGCGAGAAAGCGGGTAGTCGCGCTCCGCGAGGCCCATCTCCCGCAAGACGCGGCGCAGGAGCGTCCTTCGCTCGTCCTCGCCGTAGACGGTGAACGCCGGGGAAAGGCTCACGTCCTCGCCGAACCGACGAAGGAGACGGAGGCAGAGAGCGTGGAACGTGTGGATCGAAAGATCCGTAGCCGGCCGAGGCAAAAGGTCCTGGACCCGTCGCCGCATCTCGTCCGCGGCCTTGTTCGTGAAGGTTACCGCCAGAATGGCGTCAGGGGAGACGGAACGGCTTTGAACGAGATAGGCGATGCGGTGCACGATGACCCGGGTCTTGCCCGACCCCGCGCCGGCGAGGACCAGCGTGGGGCCGTCTCCCGCCGAAACCGCTTCGCGCTGTCGTTCGTTGAGCTCGTCGAGCCCTTTGAGCGCGGAATCCATGGGGGGGAGTCTAGCGCGTCCTCACTCCACTGTGACCGACTTCGCGAGGTTTCGCGGCTGATCCACGTCGCAGCCGCGGAGGACTGCGATGTGATACGCGAGAAGCTGGAGGGGAATCACCGCCACCAGGGGCGAGAGCGCTTGCGGGTGGCGGGGGAGCTTCAGAACGCGATCGCGCTCCGGGTCGAGGATCTGCTCGATACGGTTGTCCCCCTCGGTCGCAAGGGCCAGAATCCGGGCGCCTCTTGCCTTGGCCTCCTGGATGTTGCTCGCCATCTTCTCGAAGAGCGGGTTCTGGAGGGCGATGGCGACCACGGGCATCCTCTCGTCGATGAGGGCGATCGGTCCGTGCTTCATCTCTCCCGCGGGGTAGCCCTCGGCGTGGATGTAGGAGAGCTCTTTCAACTTCAAAGCGCCCTCGAGAGCGATGGGGTAGAGCGTCCCCCGGCCGAGGTACAGGAAGTTCCCGGCCTGGTAGAACTCTCGGGCCACCGCCTCGATCGCCGGGGCGAGCTCGAGGGTGCGCTCGAGGTAATGAGGAGAGCGGGCCAGGTCGTCGAGCCTCTCTCTCGCGGCGTCCTCGCCGATACGAGAGAGGCGCTGGGCCAGATGAAGCGCCAGGAGGTAGAGCGCGACCACCTGCGCGGTGAAAGTCTTGGTGGCGGCGACTCCGATCTCCGGCCCGGCATGGGTATGGAGGGTTCGATCGCAGAGACGGGTCGCCATCGAGCCCCTGACGTTACAGACCGCGAGAGTCGAAGCTCCCGCCTCTTTCGCGGTCTTGAGTGCCGCGAGGGTATCGGCGGTCTCGCCCGACTGAGTGATGCCGACCACGAGATCGTTCTCGGTCAGGATGGGGTTCCTGTAGCGGAACTCGGAAGCCACGTCGACTTCGACCGGTAGGCGGACGAGCTCTTCGATGAGGAACTTCCCCACCTGGGCCGCGAGCCAGCTCGTCCCGCAGGCGACGATGCCGATCCGCTTCAACCGGGCGACGAACCCGTCCTCGAGCGCGAGCTCGTTCAAGTGCACGAGGCCGGTGTCGAGAGAGTACCGTCCCAGGAGCGTGTCGCGAACGGCGTGCGGCTGCTCGAAGATCTCCTTGAGCATGAAATGCTTGAAGCCCTGCTTCTCCACCTGTACGGGGTCCCAGAGAATCGTCGAGATCTCCCGATCGAGCGTTTCGCCGCCGCGGTTCAGGATGGAGACCTCGCCCCGCCGCACGACGGCGATGTCGCCGTCGTCCAGGAACATCGCGTTGCGGGTGTGAGCGAGAAACGCGGGAACGTCGGACGCGATGAACGACTCGCCCTCACCGAGGCCGACGACGAGTGGCGGCCCGTTGCGAGCGCCGACCAGAAGATCCGGCGCTTCCGTCGAGAGGGTGACGAAGGCGAACACCCCTTCGAGCTCCTCCAGGGTCTTTCTGACCGCGAGAACCAGGTCTCCCTGGAAGTGCTTTTCGAGCGTGTGGGCGATGACCTCGGTGTCGGTCTCGGTCTGGAAGCGATGGCCTTCCTTCGAGAGGTGCCTCTTGAGGTCGAGATAGTTCTCGATGATGCCGTTGTGCACCACCACGATCCCTCCGGTGCAGTCGCGGTGGGGATGGGCGTTCTCCTCGTTCGGGCGCCCGTGCGTCGCCCAGCGGGTGTGGCCGAGACCGTAGGAGCCGGCAATCGCCTGAGGGTCGACCTGCCGAGCCAGGTTGTCGAGCTTTCCTTCGGAGCGGAGCACTTTGACGTGCCCGTGATTCGCGACGGCGATTCCCGCGGAGTCGTAGCCGCGATACTCCAGGGAGCGCAGTCCCTGGAGGAGAACCTCGGTCACGGATCGTTCGCCGACGTAGCCGATGATCCCGCACATGAGTCACCCGTCTTTCTTAGTGCGCACTCGGCTCTTCAATCCAAGCCGTGGGGCCCCAACCCCGCGGCTCGTCGCTTCGCGCGAAACGCGCTGCGCGACGGCTGAAGGCTCCTCCTCGCGCGTGCCCCTCGACGTTGGCTTAGTGCCGCGGGGCCCCACCCCCGCGGCTTGTCGCTCCGCGCGTTCGCGCTGCGCGACGGCTGAAGGCTCCTCCGCTCGGGGAGGATGGGGCCCTCCCGCCTCCGCCCTTCGGGCGCCGGCGCGGCCCGCCGAAGCTCCGCGAAGGCGGCCGGGCCCCGCTGTTCGGCTGCTTCGGGCCTTGACCCATCCCGGCTTGACCACCTGGCGGCTCCGGGCGATGGCGAGGGCGTTCGGGGGAACGTCCGCGACGATACACGAGCCCGCGGCGACGTACGCGCCCTTTCCCACTCGGACCGGCGCCACCAGCTGGACGTCGCTTCCGATGAACGCCCCATCTCCCACGATCGTCTCGTGCTTTCGGACGCCGTCGTAGTTGCAGGTGATGGTCCCGGCGCCCACGTTCGCTCCTCTTCCGATGACCGCGTCCCCGAGATAGGAGAGGTGCGGCGCCTTGGCGCCCGCGCCGAGGCGGGTTCTCTTGAGCTCGACGAAGTTCCCCACTTTCGCCCCGGCACCGACGTCGGAGTCCGGGCGAAGGTGGGCGAAGGGTCCAATCTGCACTTTCTTCCCGATGCGGCTCGAACGGATGAAGCAGTGGTCGAGCACCGTCGTCCCGGGGCCGAGGATTGAGTCCACGATGTGGGAGAAGCTTCCGATCGAAGAGTCGCGCCCCACGACCGTCGTTCCCTGGAGATGCACCCAGGGGAAGAGCTTCGTTCCTCTTCCCACTTGAACCTCGGGCTCCACGAAGACGCTCCCCGGATCGAAGACCAGGACGCCCCGGCGAAGAAGCTCATCGATCTTTCGACTCCTGAGGACGGCGACGGCCTTCGCCCAGGAGTCCGTGGTGTCGACCAGGAGCAGCTCGTTCTCTTCCCGCGGAAGAAGAGCTCGAGGAGAAAGCCTTTCGAGGGTGTCGCCGACGCGGGCCGATGGGAATCCCGCGAGCGCCTTCTTCCAGTCGGAGGCCCGGGCGGCGACGACCCGCGCGCGGCCACTCCCGGGCTCGGAGAGCGCGTGGGGTCGGGAGCGTCCGTTCTTCAGGAGGCTTTTCAGGGTGGCCTGCGTGAGGCAGGGGAGCTCCGCCGAGAGCACCAGGACCGTGTCCGAGAGCGAGGAGAGCTCCCGTGGATCGACGGCTTCGATCTCGGCGGGCGCGCTTCTCCCGTTCTCGCGAACCCACAGGGTCTTTCTTGCGCCGAGCCCGCGAGCCGCGGAGAGTGTCCTCTGCCACACGGGCTTTCCAAGAAGATCCAGGGAAGCATAGCCAACCGAGGCGACCGGCCAGAGGGCGATGGTCAGCGTCATCTCGCGCGACCGACGCCAGAGCTGAGCCGGGCTCGGTGGAAAAGGTCCTGGAGCGCGCGGGCGGTCTTGACCCCGTCGTGACGCACGACGGGACCTTGCTGCAGCAGCGGCTCTAGGACGAGCGGACAGGGAAGGGGGACGCCGTTGACGCCGACCGGCAAAGCGCCCTCCTCTCGATAGCGGGCGAGAGCGGCCTCATCGATGGGCTCGCGGTTCGCGAGCACGTACGAAAGGCGAAGTCCCGGAGAGTGCGCGAACAGGGCCTCCACGTGATCCTTCAGATCGTAGCCCGTCGTTTCTCCAGGCTGGGTCATCGCGTTCGACACGAACACCACCAGGGCGTCGCTCGCGGCGAGCGCTTCGGAAACGCCGGGAACGAGGAGATTCGGAATGAGGCTGGTATAGAGCGAGCCCGGGCCGATGAGAATCAAATCCGCGTGACTCAAGGCGTCGAGGGCCTCCTCCGGCGGCGGAACGCCCGGCGGATCCAGGAAAACCCGGCGAATGCGCGCATCCGACCGGCTGATGTTCGTCTCTCCGCGCACCGTCCGCCCGTCCTCGAGCTCGGCGACGAGCGACGTGCTCTCCGTCGTCGAGGGGAAGATACGCCCCCGGATCGCGAGCACGTGGCTCGCTGCCCGGACGGCCTCGGCGAAGTCTCCGGTCACGGATGTGAGCGCGGTAAGGAAGAGGTTTCCGAAGTTGTGACCGCGCAGGTCTCCGCCGCCCTCGAATCGATACTGGAAGAGAGACGAGAGAAGCGACTCGTCCGCGGACAGCGCCACGAGACAGTTCCGGATGTCGCCGGGGGCGAGCATCTGGAACTCGTCTCGGAGCCGGCCCGAGCTCCCGCCGTCGTCGGTCACCGTGACCATCGCCGCCAGGTCGGCGAAGTAGACGCTGTCGCGGCTCGTCCCCGCATCCGGCGAGGGCGGATCGACGAAACGCTTCAGGCCCGCGAGGAGAGCGGACAGCCCGGTCCCGCCGCCGATGGCGAAGACCCGGAGACCGTAGATCACCTCAATATCTCGCCCGGTCAGCTCTCGGAGAGAAGAGCACCTACCTCGGCCGTGTGGCGCACGGGCGCGAAATCGTCGTCTGCCCGCGCGTGAATGCGGCTGAGAGGATCCGCCTGGATGGCCTGCCGGAGGTGCTTCGCCGTCGCGGCTCCGTCGCCGATCTTCGCGTGGGCCGCGGCGAGACAATACTCGATGTGAGAGTTCGACGGCTCCGCCTCGAGCGCCTTGCCGAGCATCTTGATCGCCTCGCGGGAGTCGCCGTCGTTGTGCAGCATCACGCCGTAGGTGATCATCTCTTCCGTCGACTTCGGGCGTTTCTGGGGGGCGAGCTTGCGCGCGCAAACCAGAAGGTACGTGTTCACGCGGTCCATGAGCTCTCCCTCGTCGGGGTAACCCTCCTTCAACCGCTCGAGCTGCTCCTTGGCCTTGTCGAACTCCCCCTTGTAGAGGGAGCGGATCGCTTTCTCCAGGCTGTCGAGCGCCTTCTGAAAATGCTCGATCTCGCTTGCCCCGCGTCCGGCTCTCTTGTTCTTGAGACCGGGTTTGGAGTGAGTCTTCTTCTGAGCCATTCGACCTCCTGTTTCGACGGCAAAAACCCACGGACCCTATTATCCTAAATCGCAAGAGGGTCTGGAGTGGCAGATGCCGTGGTTGGGGACGTGAGATTATAGGATCGGCGCCGTCGCCGGTCAAACGAACCAGCGTCGCCATCCCCGAGCCGCCCCGAGGCGCGCGCGGATCTCGTTTTCCAGAAGCACCTCCGGAGGGATGCCCGCCTCCCGGAAGCGCTCGAGAAGGGTTCGGGTCTTCTCTCCGATCGCCGCGAGCGCCTCGGGGCTCGAGCGCTCTCCGTTCCGGAGAAATCGAACCCCTGGATGAGGGCCCCGGCGTTCACCAGGTAATCCGGAGCGTACGGTCGTACGGATAGATCCGGATCCCGCCCGAGGCCGGCCCGCGCGAAGAGTCGTGTAGCACCATGAAGCCCGCGAGACCGCAGTCGCGGTCGTTCAAAGCGATCACCTGCTCGAAGTCGCCTTCTTCCCGCATGCGCGCGCGGAGGTTCACGCTGAAGACTCCTTGACTCCGGCGAGCTCGTTATAGATCTCTCTCGACGAGAGACCGAGCTCTTTCGCGAGAAGCTTGGCCGCGGCGCGCGCGGAGAGTCCCCCCTGTCGCAGCTCCTGGAAACGGGGCGCGAGCGAGGAAACCGAGATGGGACACGGCGAGATCGGAGTCCTTCCGCCGACGACCAGAGTCAGCTCGCCCTTGAAAGCTCGAGAGGAGGCCCACTCCGCGAGATCCGACAGGCTCCCCGAGCGGTGCTCCTCGTGGAGCTTCGTCATTTCGCGAAGTACGGAGGCCTCTCTCGGCCCGAGGGCCTTCGAAAGCTCCGAGAGCAGCCGAGCGATGCGGGTCCCTGACTCGAAGATTACCAGCGTGTGCTCGATCGACGCGAGGTCGGCGATGACGCTCTCCCGCGCCTTCCCCTTCGGAGGAAGAAATCCCACGAAGGTGAACCGGGACGTGGGGAGGCCGGAAACGGACAGGGCGGCGAGAACGGCGCTCGGGCCGGGGACCGCCCGAACCGGGACTCCCGCTTCCCGCGCCGCCCGCACCAGCCGGTACCCGGGATCCGAGATGAGAGGGGTTCCGGCGTCGGAGACAAGGGCCACGTCCGTCCCCTCCTCGAGCCGCGCGAGAAGCTCGGCGGAACGCTCGGGCTCGTTGTGCTCGTGGTAGCTAATGGACGGCGTGCGTATGCCGAACCGGCGGAGGAGCTTTCCCGTCACCCGCGTATCCTCGCAGGCGATGACGTCGGCCCGGTTCAGGATCTCGCGGGCGCGCGGGCTCAGATCCTCGAGGTTGCCGATCGGTGTCGAGACCACGTACAGTGTCCCCGCCATCGAGGGGTATCGTATACTTAGCCGTTTCTTTTCAGCCATGCAGAAGAATTCTCGCAAGCGCGTGGGGCTCTCCGTAGTCTTCCCCGCGTATAACGACGCCGGCACCATCGCCAGCATGGTGGTCGCCGCCCGGGTCGCCGCCCGGCGGCTCGCCGACGACTACGAGATCGTGGTGGTGAACGACGGGAGCGCCGACCATACCGCGGAGGTCCTTTCGGAGCTCGAGTCCGTGTTCCCGGAGCTCCGCGTCGTGCACCACGCGAAGAACCGGGGCTACGGAGGGGCGCTGCGCTCCGGATTCCAGACGGCGACCAAGGAGCTCATCTTCTATACCGACGGCGACGCCCAATACGATCCCCGCGAGATGGAAAGCCTTTTTGCCGTCTGGGGGGAGGGGAGCGACTTCGTGAACGGGGTCAAGATGGGCCGCTCCGATCCTTTCCACCGCGCCATCATCGGACGCATTTATCACTGGTTCGTGCGGATGGCCTTCGGCCTCGATCTCAAGGACGTCGACTGTGATTTTCGCCTCTTCCGCCGGGCGATCTTCGACAGGGTGGAGCTCACCAAGGACAGCGGCGTCATCTGCGTCGAGCTGATGAAGAAGGTCCAGGATCACGGGTTCCGGATCCAGCAGGTGCCCGTGCACCACTACCACCGCGTCTACGGCCGGAGTCAGTTCTTCAATTTCCCCAGGGTGGCGCGGACCCTCCTGGACCTCGCCCGCCTCTGGAACGACCTCGTGATCCGAAAGATCCATTTGGAGGCGCCGGCCGCCGCAGCGTCCGGACAGGCGCAGACTCGGGACCGTGAGACCGCCGTCCGCTGAGCGCAACCGGGAGACCTACGAGGGCAAGAAGGTCCTCATCACCGGCGGCCTTGGTTTCATCGGTAGCAACCTCGCTCGAGCTCTGTTGCCGCTCGGGGCCGACGTTCTCCTCGTCGATTCTCTGATTCCCGACTATGGAGGGAATCTCTTCAACATCGATGGCATCGAGTCCCGGCTAAAGGTCAATATCGCCGACGTGCGGGACGCGAACGGAATGCAGTACCTCGTCTCCGGCCAGGACATCCTCTTCAACCTCGCGGGCCAGGTCAGCCATATCGACAGCATGACCGACCCCATGACCGACCTCGAGATCAACTGCAAGAGCCAGCTCGCGATCCTGGAGGCCTGCCGCAAGGGGAACCCGGGGATCCGCATCGTGTACGCCAGCACGCGCCAGATCTATGGAAAGCCCGTGCGCCTTCCGGCGGACGAGGACCATCCGGTTCACCCCACCGACGTCAACGGAATCAACAAAGCGAGCGGGGAGATGTACCACCGGATCTACGGGGAGGTATACGGGCTTCGCACGACGTCCCTCCGCCTCACCAACACCTACGGACCGCGCCAGCTTCTGAAGCACAACCGCCAGGGATTCGCCGGATGGTTCATCCGAAAGGTGGTGCTGGGAGAGGAGATCCTCCTCTACGGCGACGGGGAGCAGAAACGCGACTTTAACTACGTCGATGACGTGGTGGAAGCCTTCCTGTCCGCGGGGGCGAACGACGAGTTGCAGGGTGAAGTTTTCAACCTCGGGGCGACGCCGCCCACGTCGCTCCGGGAGTTCGTCGAGATCCTCTACGAGGTAGCGGGGGAGAAGCCGAGCTATCGACTGGTTCCGTTCCCCGAAGAGCGCCGCCGTATCGACATCGGTGATTTCTACACCGACTACGGGAAGATCCGGAGGACGCTCGGTTGGGAGCCTCGCGTGGATCTCCGCGAGGGCGCCCGGCGAACCATCGAGTACTACCGTGAGAACATCCGTCACTATGTCTCCTGAGGTTCGTTTCAACGACCTCTCTCTCGGAGGCGCAGCCCCCGCGCCGGAGATCGAGGCCGCGATCGCGAGGGTCCTCGCCTCGGGGTGGTTCATCCTCGGTCCCGAGGTGGAAGCGTTCGAGCGCGAGATGGCATCCTCGTTCGATTGCGGGAACGCCGTCGGCGTAGGGAACGGTACGGACGCGATCACTCTCGCTTTGATGGCGGTGGGCGTCGGGCCGGGCGACGAGGTGGTGACGACGCCCCTCACCGCCGCCTTCACCGCGCTCGCCGTGAGCCGCCTGGGGGCGAAGCCCGTCTTCGCCGACGTCGAGCCCGAGACCTTGACCCTCTCCGCCGAAAGTGTCGCCCGCAAAATCACGTCGAAGACGCGGGCCCTCATGCCCGTCCATCTCTACGGGAACGCCGCCGACATCGAGGGGATGCTCGAGCTGGCCGACGCCCACGGCCTCGCGGTCGTGGAGGACGCCTGCCAGGCCCACGGATCGCGGCACCACGGAAAGAGCCTCGGAAGCCTCGGTCGTGCCGGGACGTTCTCCTTCTACCCCACCAAGAACCTGGGCGCTCTCGGAGATGGGGGCATGGTGGTCACCCGCGATGACGAGATCGCGGCGAAGCTGAAGCGGCTCCGAAACGGCGGGCAGTCGAGCCGCTACCGGCACGACGAAATCGGCGTCAACAGCCGGCTCGACGAGATTCAGGCCGCCGTGCTGCGGGTGAAGTTGAAGTATCTGGAATCCAAGAACGAGAGACGGAGGGAGATGTCTCGGCTCTACGAAGAGGCGCTCGAAGGCTCAGGCGTCCGTCCGGTCGCCGTTCGCGACGGTTGCACCTCGGCCCGCCATCTCTTCGTGATCCGGGCGCCGAACCGCGACGCACTCGCGGCTCACCTGAAGGAGCGCGGCATCGAGACTCTGATCCACTTCCCGATTCCGACGCATCTCCAGCGGGCGTATGAGAGCCTCGGTCAGGGGCCGGGGAGCTGCCCCAACGCCGAAAAAGCCTGCGAGGAAATCCTCTCTCTTCCTCTCTATCCCATGCTCGCGAACGAAGTCGTCGGTCGCGTCGCCGACGCCATTCGCAGCTTCTTCCGGGGCTAACCGAGCCGACGCACAAAAACGCCGGACCGCGCAGTCCGGCGCCCTCAAAGTGTCTCCGGTCGCTCTAGCGGCTAGCGGAGGTAGTGAGCGAACGATTCTCCAGGGAACTGAATGTACCCGAACTCTCTCACGTTGTCCCTGCGAATGTTCCCCCAGACGATCTTGGCTCGCTCCGTCGGGTTTTGGACTTTCCGCACGCAGTGAACCGCTAGCAGCGGCTCGTCGATATTGCTCTCGCCGTAGACGTACAGACAGGGCTCGCCCATGGCGCTCTTGTCGTTGTCATGGACGACCAGGTAATCGCCCTCTGGCAGCAACCGATCGACGAACAGTACGGGGTGCGTGAAGTGGGCCCAAAGGCGGTCCTGGCTCGGCATAACATCAAGAGCCAAGAGGATCGGGGCGGCCGCCGCCACAAGGACGCCCCAGCCCAACAGACTGAATCCAGGGAATCTCATTGGAACACCTCCACAAAAGCAACATCATGCAAGCCATGTGCCACGCCATTCAATCTCGTCCGATGCGTATCTTGCACAGCACGCTCGAGATGAGAGGACAGCGGCGCGGACGGTCGTCGGCGGTTCAGGTTTTCACCCACTCGTTGGGCGAGGAGGCGCACCGCCGTTGGGCTATTGGGCCGCGCTCGGGACTCCTCCGTCGAGCCCGCCACCTGCCAGAACTTCAAGCAAGACTTGAAGACGGCGAGCACGTGTGCGTGGAGTCCGTTTCCAACCGCTTCTTTGTCGCGGTTCGCCGACTTCAGGCGAGTATTGCAAGAGCGAGGAGCGAGCTACTGGATATAGCCGAGGGTCTTCAATTGCTCCAGAGCGGAGGGGTCGAGTTCCTCCAGCCCCTCCTCGCCCGAGGTTTCGCTGCCTTGCAGCGGGTCCCTGGCCATCCAGGCGTCGAGTAAAGGCTGGAGCTTCGCCCCCTCGCCCGCGAGATCCGCGAAGAGGTTCCTGGTCTCGCCCGGATCGTCCACGAGGTCGTAGAGCTCGTAGAGGTCTCCCTCGGCGCGTGGAATCTGAATGAGCTTCCAGCGGTCGGTCCGCACCATGCGCCATTTCCCGCGTATCCCTGGAAGGTAGATTTTGTCTTGCTCCGGAACCTGCGTCCTCGCCGGAGCGCTTTCGGCGAAAGCCGTGAGGTAGGGAAGCGATCCTCCGCGGAGAAGGGGCGCGAGGCTCCTTGCCTCGACACCAGTCAAAGGCTCGACACCGGCCAGATCGAGAAGCGTCGGGGCGAGATCCATGAGCCTCACCTGCTGCGCGATAGAGGTCCCTGGCTCGACTCCAGGCCCTCGGATCACCAGGGGTACCCGCAGCACCTCGTCGTAGAGAGTGAAGTCGTGGGTGAAGGACAAACCGTGCTCTCCCAAGGCCTCACCGTGGTCGCCGGCGACGGCGACCACGGTGGTTTCGGCGAGGCCGAGATCCGCGAGCGTCTTCAGAATGCGCCCCAGGTTGTCGTCGGTATAGAGGATCGCGCCATCGTAGAGGTCGACGAGTTGCGAGACTTCGTATCGGGAGTAGGCGCCCTTATTGAAAAAGATGCTTCCTCGAGACCGCCGCCAGAAAGCGAGGTCGAGGAGGATTCGGTTCTCGGGATAGTGCCGCAGCACGAGATCGTAGTACGGCCCGCCGGCGAGGTCGGCGTAGGGTGTCGGAGCGTAGTCCTCGCGGTCGACCGCGGCCGCGGTCATCGCGCGAAGGTGTACCGCCTGCGGATCCGCGCCGTACGCATCGTGGTAGAGGACGGAGTAGGGGTAGCTCGGTGTGTAGGGGAGATGCGGGTCGAGGAAGTGGAGCCAGAGAAAGAAAGGTCGCGCGGGGTCGCGTTCAGCGAGCCAGTCCGAGGCGGCAAGAGAGAGGCTCCGTGCGTCGAGCCCGGCGGCGAACTTGTTGTTGTGGTACTCGAGAAATCCCTGATCCAGCCCGGATTTGTTGCGAAGCCACGTGTGGCGCGTCATCGCCGCCGTCTGGTAGCCCGCCTTCTGCAAACGCTCGGCCAGGGTCTCGATCGAATCCGCCAGCACCGCGGGGTGGTTTCGGACACCGTGGCCGGGCGGCGTCATGCCCGTCATCAGCGATGAGATCGACGGAAGCGTAAAGGGAGCCTGGGCGACGGCGTTCTCGAGCTTCGCGCCCTGCCGCGCGAGGCGGTCGAGGTTGGGGGTGGTGTTCCGGCCGTAGCCATAGCTTCCGACATGGTCCGCGCGAAAGGTCTCGATGGTGACGAGCAGGACGTTCGGCTTTGGAGGCGCGATCTCGGGGGGCGTCCTGCAGGCCAGGGCAAAGGCAAAGAGCCCGCTGATCGAGAGGCGAGCCCGCACTTTCCCCAATGCTCGCCTCGCTCTTCGCTCGGCTCGCTCCCCTCGCTCCTCGCTCGGGGAGGACGGCCGGATTCCCGCGGTTCGCGCCTTCGGCGCAACCGCTTCCTCCCGGCCGGGCTCGCTCCGCTCGCGCAGGGTGCGGACTGCATTTCTCAGCACCCCGCTAGCTACGCCGGGTTCCGCGAGCGCCGGACGCAGGGACCGGCTGTGAGGCCAGGGCGGCCTCGTCTCGGGGAATGCGGGTGGAAACGACGTTCCCATCCTGGAGCGAGACCAGGACGCGGTCGCTTTTCTTGATCTTGCCGGCGATGAGCTGGTGGGCCAGCACGTTCTCGATCTGGGACTCGACCTGGCGCCGGAGCGGCCGGGCGCCGTAAACCGGATCGTAGCCGTCGTCGGCGAGTTTTTCCTTCACCGCGTCGGTCACCTGGATTCCGAGATCCTGCTCCGCGAGACGCTTTCCGAGATCGGCGAGAACGAGATCCACGATGAGCCGGATGTGATGCTTCTCGAGCTGGTGGAACACGATGAGGTCGTCAATTCGGTTCAAAAGCTCGGGCTTGAACACCTTTTTCACCGCGCGCATCACCCGGTCCCTGATCTCCTCGTACTTCCGAGAGGAGACCGGTGTCGAAAAGCCGATGCTCCCATACTCCCGGGTGATGTCCTCGCTCCCGATGTTCGAAGTCGCGATGATGATGGTGTTGACGAAGGAGACCGTTCGGCCCTGGGCGTCGGTGAGCCTCCCGTCTTCCAGAATCTGGAGCAGCATGTGGTAGACGTCGGGATGGGCTTTTTCGATCTCGTCGAGCAGCAGGACACTGTAGGGATTGCGGCGCACCTTCTCCGTGAGCTGGCCGCCCTCTCCGTACCCGATGTAGCCGGGCGGCGAGCCAATCATCTTCGAGACCGAGTGGCGCTCCATGTACTCGCTCATGTCGAGGCGGATGAGACGCTCTTCGTCGTCGAGCAGGAACTCCGCGAGCGCTTTGGCGAGCTCGGTCTTCCCGACACCCGTCGGTCCCAGGAAGACGAACGACCCGATGGGTCGCTTTCTCCCCTTGAGCCCGGCGCGGTTCCTCCGGATGGCGTCGGAAACGGCGTGCACCGCGTTCTCCTGACCCACGATCCGGCGATGGATGTTCTCCTCCATCCGGTTGAGCTTCTGGGCCTCGGACTCCAGCATGCGGGTCACGGGGATGCCGGCCCAGCCCTGGACCACGCGGGCGATGTCCTCGGTTCCGACGGCCGAGTCCTCGGGCCTGCGGCTCTCGCGCCACTCCTGCATCATCGTCTTGAGGTCGGACTCGAGCCTAATGAGGTCCTGCTGGCAGAGGGCCGCGCGCTCGTAGTCCTGGGCCTGGTAGGCTTCCCGCTGCTGGGAGAGGAGCTTGTCGCGGTCGCGTTTCACCCGGCGGATCTCCGGCGGCGCGTAGACGAGCTCGAGGTGCTTCCGCGCCCCCGCCTCGTCCAGGAGGTCGAGAGCCTTGTCGGGAAGGAAGCGGTCGGCGATGTAGCGCTCCGCGAGCTTCGCCGCGGCATCGACCGCATCGTCGCTGAAGACCACGTTGTGATGGAGCTCGTAGTTGCGCTGAAGACCTTTGAGAATCCGGAGCGTCTCCGCAACCGTTGGCTCCTTGATGAGGATGCTCTGGAAACGGCGCTCCAGGGCCTTGTCTCTCTCGATGTGCTTCTTGTACTCCTCGAGAGTGGAGGCGCCGATGCAGCGAAGCTGACCTCGGGCGAGCGCCCCCTTGAGCATGTTGGAGGCGTCGAGGCCGCCCTCGACGTTCCCCGCGCCCACGACGGTATGGATGTCGTCGATGAACAGGATCACCTGGCCGCCGGCGGCGAGCACCTCTTCCTTGATGGTCTTGAGGCGCTCCTCGAACTCGCCTCGGAACTTCGAGCCCGACACCACCTCGCTCATCTCGAGCATGAGAACCCGTTTCCCCATCAGGGTGTCCGGGACTTCGGCGCTCGCGATCCTCTGAGCGAGGCCCTCCACAATCACCGTCTTGCCCACGCCCGGCTCGCCGATCAGCACCGGGTTGTTCTTCTTCCGGCGGAGCAGGATCTGGATGAGCCTCCGGGTCTCCTCCTCGCGGCCCACCACGGGGTCGAGGGCTCCGCGGCGGGCCATGTCGGTGAGATCCGTCGTGTACTTCGTGAGAGTCTCGAACTTGGTGTCGCCGCGCTTGTCGTCGACCGTGCGGTTTCC
>Ga0214473_10005537_pt1 | contig 15114 bp, 11 predicted proteins | sample RVTome_7_FD_203509 | JGI IMG/M metagenome (GOLD analysis project Ga0214473, IMG submission 203509) | Soil microbial communities from uranium-contaminated site in the Upper Colorado River Basin, Wyoming, United States - RVT98D197 | ecosystem: Environmental > Terrestrial > Soil > Contaminated >... | reverse complement strand
GCAGGTTCCAGCTGATGCGGACCCACACCGCCATGCACATCTTGTGCGGGGTGATCTGGCGCGATTACGGCGCCAGCGTCACCGGGGGCAACATGGAGCCGCTGCACGGTCGGATGGACTTCGAGTTTGAGAGCATGCGCGCCGAGCTGGTGCGCGAGATCGAGGAGAAGATCAACCGCGAGGTGGAGGCCGGGCGGCCGGTGAAGTCCGCCATCCTGCCCCGCGAGCAGGCCTTCCAGATTCCGGACCTGATCCGAACCAAGATCAACCTGCTGCCGGAGGGGATCCAGCAGGTTAGGGTGGTCGAGATCGTAGGGCTGGATCTGCAGGCGGACGGCGGCACCCACGTCTCCAACACGAAGGAAGTGGGTCCGATCCGGATCGTGGACTACAAGAGCAAGGGCAAGATCAACAAACGCCTGGTGGTGGAACTCGAGCCGGGGGACACCTCCAGTGTTTGAGCCCGTCCCCAGCCAGGTCGACTTCATCCAGCAGGAGCATCTGATCCTGAAATTCTGGGAGGAGAAGCGGTCCTTCCAGCGGCTCCGGGAGCTCCGGGAGAGCGGGCCGATCTGGTCATTCATCGACGGCCCGATCACCGCCAATAACCCCATGGGGGTGCATCACGGCTGGGGCCGCACCTACAAGGACCTTTTCCATCGTTTCAAGTCCATGCAGGGCTACCGCGCCCGCTTCCAGAACGGCTTCGATTGCCAGGGGCTGTGGGTGGAAGTCGAGGTGGAGCGCGAGCGCGGTTTCAAGACCAAGCGCGACATCGAGGCCTTTGGGCTGGGGGAGTTCGTACTGCTGTGCAAGCAGCGGGTCTTGAACTATGCCGCGGTCCAGACCGAGCAGAGCAGGCGGCTGGGCTACTGGATGGACTGGGATTCCCCGGCCTTCCTGCGGGAGATGGCGCAGCAGCTGAGCGACAATCCCTTGCAGGAAATCACCGTCCCGGGAAAGAACGGGGGAGTCTCCGGGACGGTCGAACAGTTGGTCGGCCGGCTGGGCTCGTTGGAACTGGGCGGCTCCTACTTCACCTTCTCCGACGACAACAACTACACCATCTGGGCGGCCCTGAAGTCCTGCTATGACCGCGGCTGGATCTACAAGGGGCGAGACGTTATGCCCTGGTGCGGACGGTGCGGGACCGGACTGAGCCAGCACGAGATCGTTACCGAGGGCTACCAAGAGCTGTCCCATCCTGGCCTGACCCTGCGCTTCCCGCTGAGGGAACGGCCGGGAGAGGCGCTGCTGGTGTGGACCACCACCCCCTGGACGCTCACCGGCAACGTGGCCGCCGCGGTGGGACCCGAGCTGACCTATCTGCGGGTCCGCCAGGGCGAACATGTCCTGTACCTCAGCAAGGGCAGCCAACGCAGCTTGCGCGGCGAGTACGAGGTGCTGGGAGAGCTGCCGGGAGCTGACATGTTGGGCTGGACCTACCACGGCCCCTTCGACGAGCTGCCGGCGCAGGTCGCATCCGGCGCGCCGGCCGCCCATCGGGTGATCCCGTGGGAGGATGTGGGCGAAGAGGAAGGTACGGGGATCGTGCACATCGCGCCGGGAGCCGGTGCGGAGGATTACCAGTTGGGTCGGGAACACGACCTGCCGGTGATCGCCCCGCTGGACGAATCCGGGGTGTTCCTGGAGGGCTTTGATTGGCTGACGGGGATGCCGGTGCGCGAGACCGCCCAGCCCATCTACCGGAATCTCCAGAAGAAGGGCCTGGCCTACCGGCTGGAACAGTATCTCCACCGCTACCCGGTGTGCTGGCGCTGCGGGGAAGAGTTGGTCTTCCGCCTGGTGGACGAGTGGTTCATCTCCATGGGAAGACAGCTGGAGAAACCCTACGACCAAATCACGGAGCAGGAAAAGGCCGACAATCTGCGCTATCAGATCATGGAAGTCGTGCTGAACAGCACCCGCTGGCATCCCTCCTTCGGACTGGATCGCGAGCTGGACTGGCTGCGCAACATGCACGACTGGATGATCTCCAAGAAGCGCTACTGGGGATTGGCACTGCCGATCTACGAGTGCAGCCACTGCGGTGAGTTCGAGGTGCTGGGCAGCCGCCAGCAACTGCAGGAGCGCGCCGTGGCGGGGTGGGAGAGCTTCGAGGGTCACACCCCGCACCGGCCTTACATCGATGCAGTTCAGATCGCCTGCCGCAATTGCGGCGAACGGGTCAGCCGGATCGCGGATGTGGGGAACCCGTGGCTGGACGCCGGGGTGGTGGGCATGAGCACGCTGGGCTACAACCACGACCGCGCTCATTGGGACCAGTGGTTCCCGGCCGACCTGATCAGCGAGAGCTTCCCCGGCCAGTTCCGCAACTGGTTCTACAGCCTGCTGGCCATGAGCACCATCCTGGAGCGCCGGGCCCCCTTCCGCAACGTCTTTTCCTACGCCACGCTGTTGGCGGAAGATGGCCGGGCCATGCACAAGTCCTGGGGCAACTCCATCGAGTTCAACGAGGCCGCCGACCGCATGGGCGTGGACGTGATGCGCTGGCTGTACTGCGACCATCAGCCTGAGAAGGATCTGCTGTTCGGCTTCCACCGGGCGGACGAGGTCCGACGGCAGTTCCTGCTGCCGTTATGGAACGTGTACAGCTTCTTCGTGACCTATGCCAACCTGGACGGCTGGACTCCCTCGTCGACCGTCGAACCGGCCTACAGCGACCTCGATCGCTGGCTCCTGGGGCGTCAGCAGCAGCTGGTCGAAGGGGTCACCGAGCGGCTCGAGTCCTACCAGCCGGATCGGGCCACGGCCTTGGTGAGTGTGTTCGTGGATCAACTCAGCAACTGGTACCTGCGGCGGAGTCGGAGGCGCTTTTGGGCCAAGGCTGGAGCTAGCCGCGCCTCGGATGAAGACAAGCAGGCAGCCTACCGCTGCCTCTACACGGTGTTGGTCACCCTCACCCGGCTGCTCGCGCCATTCATGCCCTTCGCCACGGAGGCCATTCACCAGAACCTGGTGCGGTCGCATGACCCGGCTGCCCCGGAGAGCGTCCATCACACCGCCTGGCCAGTCCCGGATCCTGCGCTGCGGGCGCCGGAGCTCACCGAGCAGATGGCGCTGGTGATGCGGTTGGTCTCGTTGGGGCATGCCGCCCGCAATCAGTCGGGCCTTAAGCTGCGCCAGCCGCTCAGCGAGGCTGCCTTCGCGGTCGCTACGTCGGAGGAGCGCCGGGCGGTCGAACACCATGCAGACCTGATCGCCGAGGAACTCAATGTCAAGCGGGTGCGGCTACTGGATGCCCTCACCGAGGCCGCCAGCTACCAACTCAAGCCGCTGCCCAAGCAACTCGGCCAGCGCTTCGGGGCGCGCTTCCCGGCTATCCGCCAAGCGGTCCTGGCGTTGGAGGCGGATCGAGCGGCCGCACGGCTGGTCGCCGGAGAGTCGATCCAGGTCGAGTTGGACGGTGAAACGTTTACCCTGACCCCCGAGGAGGTCGAAGTCCGGCAGGAAGCGCACCCCGGTTTCGCGGCCATCTCCGAGGGCGGGTATCTGGCGGCGTTGGACACACGGCTGACTCCGGAGCTGCAGTTGGAGGGCCTGTCCCGGGAGTTCATTCGCAGGCTGCAGGAGCTGCGCAAGCAGCAGGGACTGGCCGTGGACGATCGCATTCGCGTGCAGTTCGCCGCCAGCCCCCTCCTGGCCGAGGCGGTCCGGAAGCACCTGGAGCATATCCTGGCGGAGACTCTGGCGGTTGAGCTGACGAGCGTGGCAACGCCGGAGGCACAGGCTTTCGAACAACACAGCTTCGACGGCGAGACCCTCGCCCTCGGCCTGCGCCCCGCCTGAGCACCGGCGCGCAGTACGGTACAATCAGCCCCGGTTCCCCTGAACACCCATCCCTGGCAGGAGCGACGGTGGAGCGAGTGCGGCAGTACCTGAGTCTGGTGGGGGCCTCTGGCCTGGTGGTGGCCGCCGATCAGTGGAGCAAATACCTGATCCGCCTGCGGCTGGTTCCCGGCGAGCAGTGGGCGCCCTGGGATTGGCTGCAGCCTTATGCCCGCCTGATCCACTCCAGCAACACCGGGGCCGCCTTTGGCATCTTTCCCGACGGCGGCCTCATCTTCACCGTGATCGCCATCCTGGTCTCGGGCGCCATTCTGTACTATTTCCCTCGGGTGCCCATCGGGCAGTGGCACGTGCGTCTGGCGCTGGCCTTGCAGTTGGGGGGCGCCGTCGGGAATCTCATCGACCGCCTGCTGCAGGCCGGGCGGGTGACCGATTTCATCTCGCTCGGTGGCTTTCCGGTCTTCAATCTGGCCGATGCCAGCATTTCCGCCGGGGTGGCCATCCTGGTCGTCACCATGATCCTGGAGGAGCGCCGCGGCCAGCACTCCGCGCAGGAGCTCGAAGGTGAAGTGGCGGCCAGCGAGCCGGAACACAGCCCGAGCTGAGGCTCTCCTCCGCGGGCAGATCCCTGCTCCGCCCCCTACAGGCCGCCACCATGGCCAGCCGCCCGCGACGCAAGATCCACCTGAGCATCGTTCCCCCCGGCGGGAGGCTGGATCGAGTCCTTTCAGATCACTTGCCGGAGATGTCCCGCAGCCGCCTGCAGAGTCTGATCCGGCAGGGGTGGGTGCGGCTGGACGGGCAGGTGGTCGCCAAGCCCAGCCTCCCCGTTCGGGGTGGGGAGGTCGTCGAGCTGGCGATCCCGCCGCCAATACCCTCCGAACTTACACCCGAGTCCATTCCGCTGGATGTGGTGTTTGAGAATCAGGACTTGCTGCTGGTGAACAAGCCGGCCGGCATGGTCGTCCACCCGTCCCCCGGCCACCACTCCGGCACCCTGGTGCACGCGGCCCTGGCCCACGCGCCCGACCTGCTGGGCATTGGCGATCAGCTCAGGCCGGGCGTGGTTCACCGTCTGGACAAGGGAACCTCGGGCCTGATCGTGTTGGCCAAGCACGAGGTGGCGCTGCGGGAGTTGCAGCGCCAGTTCAAATCGCGGGAGGTGGAGAAGGTCTACCTGGCCCTGGTGGCGGGCCGCCCGCCCACGCCGGCAGGCAAGGTGGAGGCCGCCATCGGCCGTGACCGCGCCCACCGGCAGCGGATGGCGGTGGTTCCGGCGGGCCGCGGCCGGGCCGCGGCCACCCACTACGCCACCCGCGAGCAGTTTGCCGAGTTCACGCTGCTGGAGGCGCGCCCCGTCACCGGGCGCACCCACCAGGTCCGCCTGCATCTGGCCCACCTCGGATGCCCCATCGTGGGCGACCCGGTCTATGGCCGCCGCCGGTCCCCGCTGGCGCTGCAGCGCCCCTTCCTGCACGCCTGGCGTCTTTCCTTCCGCCTCCCCGGGGAGGATCGGCCCCGCCAATTCGAGGCCGGGCTGCCGCCCGACCTGGAGGAGACGCTGCAAACGCTGCGCCAAGGAATTTGAGATGTAGTTTCCGCTAGGCCCGGGGACCTGCCGCGTGCCCCGTGCCCGGGCCAGCAGACGCAGGAGCGACAACGATGGACTGGATTGACTTGCGTTCCGACACCGTGACCCATCCAACGCCCGAGATGCGCCGCGCCATGGCCGAGGCCGAGGTGGGCGACGATGTCCTTGGGGATGATCCGACCGTCAATAGGCTCGAGGCGCTGGCTGCCGAGATGCTGGGAAAACAGGCGGCGCTGTTTGTCGCTTCCGGGACCATGGGCAACCTGGCCGCGGTGCTGGCGCATTGCGCCCGCGGCGATGAGATCATTCTGGGCGACCAGTCGCACACCTTCATCAACGAGGCGGGCGGTGTCTCGGCCTTGGGGGGCGTGCACCCGCGTACTGTGCCCAATCAGCCCGACGGGACGATCGCGCTAGAGCACCTGAGGTCGGCGATTCGGGAAGACGACATTCACTACCCGGTGAGCCGGCTGATCCTGCTGGAGAACACCCAGAACCGCTGCAGCGGTGCGGCCCTCAGCGCGGAGTACACTCGCCAGGTGGGTGACCTGGCGGCTCGCCACGGGCTCCGTTTGCACCTGGACGGGGCCCGCATCTTCAACGCCGCGGCTGCCGAGGGCGTCTCGGCCGCCGAATTGGCCGCGCCGGCTGATTCGGTGACGTTCTGTCTGTCCAAAGGGCTGTGCGCCCCAGTGGGCTCGCTGCTGTGCGGGGAGGCCGAGTTTGTCGGCCAGGCCCGGCGGATTCGCAAGCAGTTGGGCGGCGGAATGCGTCAGGCCGGGATCCTGGCGGCCGCGGGCATCGTGGCCCTGGAGACCATGCCCGGCAGGATGCAGGACGATCATCGGCGCGCTCGCCAGATGGGGGAGAGGCTGCGGAGGATTCCCGGGATCCGGCTGGAAGTCGATCCTCCACCCACTAACATGCTCTACTTGCGCTTCGGTCCGGAGGCGCGGATGAACGCCGTACAGCTGGAAGAGGCGGTCTCGGCCGAGGGCATCAGGCTTTCGGCCCGGGACGCGGCCCGCATGCGCCTGGTCACCCACTACTGGATCGACGATGAGGCCGTGGAGGCGGTCGTTAGCGCGTTCGAGCGGCATCTGGCGCCCGGTTGAGGCCTCCGCGGAGAAGGAGCCCTCCACATTGTGGCCCGTCCGCGCGCTGCACGCGGATCGCCGCCCGATGGCCGTCGCTTGACCCTCTTCTTTCGGCTATGGTAGACTTCGCCGCGCCCGGGGGTGTAGTGTAGCGGCCAAACACGCTGCCCTGTCAAGGCAGAGATCGCGGGTTCGAATCCCGTCATCCCCGCCACCGGATCCAGCCCGACCTGCTCGGGCTGTTTTCTTTAGGCCCGCTTGACTCACGCGGAATCGCTGTGGTATGCTCTGCCGGCTCCCCGCCTGGCCAGCAACCAGATTAATTAGAGGATTGGACGTGGCGAATTCCAGGCGCTACTGGATCGGATTCAACAAGGTCAGCGGGATTGGCCCCGTCCGCCTTCAGGCCTTGCTCGACGCCTTTGGGGGCATCGAGGCGGCCTGGAATGCCCCCGCCGAATTGCTTCGGCAGGTCGGGCTGCCTGCCAAGGTCCTGGAGGCATTGCTGGAAGCCCGGCGGAGCTTCGACCTGGACCAGGAGCTGGAGCGGCTGGACCGATCCGGCTATGCGGCGATCACCATGGAGGATCCGTCCTACCCGGCGTCGCTGCGCGAAATCGACTCCCCTCCGGTGGTGCTGTACCTGTGGGGGGATCTGCGGCCCGAGGACCGCTGGGCCGCCGCCATCGTGGGCACCCGCCGGGCCACGCCCTACGGCAAGGCGGTCGCCCGCGAGCTGGCGGCCGGATTGGCCGCCTCCGGATTGACGGTCGTGTCCGGCTTGGCCCGCGGCATCGATGGAGCCGCTCACGAAGCGGCCCTGGAGGCCGGAGGGCGCACGCTGGCGGTTCTGGGGTCGGGGGTGGATCGCATTTATCCGTCCGAGCATCGCAACCTGGCCCGCGCCATCTCACAGTCCGGCGCAGTGCTGAGCGACTATCCCCTGGGCACCGACCCGGAAGGGACCAACTTCCCGCCGCGCAACCGCATCATCGCCGGACTGTCCCTGGGGGTGATCGTGGTGGAGGCCGGCGACAGCAGCGGCGCTTTGATCACAGCCGACTTTGCCCTGGAGCAGGGGCGGGACGTATTCGCCGTGCCAGGCCGCATCTATGATCGCGGCAGCCGCGGGGCCAATCGCTTGATCCAGTCCGGCGCCATTCCGGTGACTTCGGTGGAAGATGTGTTGGAGGCGCTGAATCTGGAGGCGGTGGCCAGTGAAGCACCGCTCAAGCCCAACCTGCCGGAGGACGAGACCGAACGCCAGGTGCTGCAGGCGCTCGGCAGCGATCCGGTGCACATCGACGAATTGCAGGCCCGCTGCGACCTGTCCATCGCCCAGGTCACGGCCAGTCTCTCCATGCTGGAGCTGCGCGGGCAAGCCCGTCAGGTCGGCGGGATGCACTATGTCCGGGTGCGGGAAGCTGCCGCGACCTATCGGGTGGGATGATGCTGGAAGAGACCTATGCGGTCATCATGGCCGGCGGGGGAGGAACGCGGTTGTGGCCTGCCTCCCGCCAGGCCCGGCCCAAGCAGAGTCTGCAGTTGGTGGGCGAGCGCACGCTCTTTCAGCTGGCGATCGATCGACTCCTGCCCGCCCTGCCGGCGGAGCGCATCCTGGTTGTAACCGTCGCCGAGCAGGTGCAGGCCTTGCGCCGGCAGGCTCCCCAGCTGGGCAACGAGTGCTTCCTGTTGGAGCCGGCGCCCCGGGGTACGGCTTCCGTCATTGGGCTGGCCGCCGCCAGATTGGCCAAGGCCGACCCGGACGCCATCATGGCCTGCCTGACCGCCGACCACTACATCGGCAACCAGCAGCAGTTCCTGGAGATCCTGGCGGCCGCCGAGGAGTTGGCGCGGGAGGGGGCGTTGGTCACCCTGGGAATCTCCCCCGCCTACCCGGCGACGGGATATGGCTACATCCACATCGGCCCGCCGTTGCGTCAGGTGCGGGGCTTTCAAGCCAGCCGGGTGCTGTCATTCACCGAGAAACCCACTCCGCAGGTGGCGGCGGACTACCTGCGGTCCGGCGACTATGCCTGGAATTCGGGCATGTTCGTCTGGCGCGCCGATCGGATTCTAGAGGAGATGCGGCGGGTCATGCCCGAGCTGCACGCTGCTTTGGTGCAGATACAGGCTGCGCTGGGGACCGCTGGCGAAGCTGCGGTGCTGGACACAGTCTGGCACGGCCTGCAGACCCAGACGATTGATTACGGCGTCATGGAGAAGGCCGGCGGGGTGGTGGTGGTGCGAGCGGATGAGTTGAGCTGGTTCGACATCGGCAGTTGGGATCGGCTCTTCGAAGTTGTCGAGCCGGATGCCTCCGGCAACCTCTTGCAGGCCGGCCAGGTGATCGCCCTGGACACCTCGGGCACGCTGCTCTATCAGTCCAGCGACCAGGCCAGGCCGAGACTGGTGGCCACCCTGGGCGTGGAGGATCTGGTCGTGATCGACACCGAGGACGTGCTGATGATTTGCCGCAAGAACCAGGCCGAGCGGGTCAGGGAATTGGTGCAGGCGCTCGCGGCGCGAGGCCTGGATACCTATTTGTGATGGAGTGATGGTGGAAGCGTATTGTGTGAAGTGCAAGCAAAAACGAGAGATGCAGGAACCGCAGGCGGTGTTCACCGCCAGTGGGACTCCCGCCACACGGGGCGTTTGCCCCGTATGCGGAACGACCCTCTTCCGGATGGGCCGCACCCCGGCCCACGACGGTCTGGTGGCTCCTCCGGCTGCCAAGCGCAAACGGTCCGCTAAGAAGGGGCGCAACTCGCGCAAGGGCAATCTGGTCATCGTGGAATCGCCGGCCAAGGCGCGCACCGTCGGTCGCTACCTGGGGCAGGGCTACTCGGTAAAGGCCTCCGTCGGTCACGTGCGTGACCTGCTGCGCTCCCAGCTCTCGGTGGATGTCGAAAACGCCTTCGAGCCCAAGTACCGGGTCCCCAATGAGAAGCGCGAGGTGGTCAAGGCGCTCAAGCAGGAAGCGGCCAAGGCGGAGAGTATCTACCTGGCAACCGATCCGGACCGCGAGGGTGAGGCTATCGCCTGGCACCTCATGCAGGCGGCCGAGATCGAGCCCGAGCGCGCCAAGCGGGTCGTTTTCCATGAGATCACCAAGCCGGCCATTGAAGAGGCCTTTTCCCACCCACGTGCACTGGATCTGGATCTGGTGGACGCGCAGCAAGCCCGCCGGGTGCTCGACCGTTTGGTCGGCTACAACATCAGCCCCTTGCTGTGGGCCAAGGTTCGCAGCCGGCTCTCGGCGGGAAGGGTGCAGTCGGCGGCCTTGCGGCTGGTGGTCGACCGCGAGCGCGAGATTGAGGCTTTCCAGCCTCGTGAGTATTGGTCGATCGACGCCCAGCTCATCCACCCCGATAAGCCCCCGGCCTTCCTGGCACGCCTGGTGCGCATCGACGGGGAAGAGCCGCAGCTGCCGGACGAGGCAGCCGTCCGCCCCATCGTGGAGGACATGCACCAGGCGGCCTACCGGGTGGCCGAGGTCAAGCGCAGCAACCGGGTCAGGCGCCCCTTTGCGCCTTTCACCACCAGCACGCTGCAGCAGTCGGCCTCCCGCCGACTCGGATTTACCGCCCGCAAGACCATGGCGGTAGCTCAGCAGCTTTATGAAGGGCTGGACTTGAACGGCGAGCAGTCTTCCGGCTTGATCACCTACATGCGCACCGACTCCACCCAGGTCTCGCAGCAGGCGCAGGAGCAGGCGCGCATCGTGATCGAGGCCCGCTTCGGCCGGGATTACCTGCCGGACAAACCGCCCATCTACCGTACCCGCTCAAGCACCGCCCAGGAAGCCCACGAAGCCATCCGCCCAACTTCTCCGGACAGGACGCCCGACTCGGTGAGGCCCTTCCTCAGCGAGGATCAACGCAAGCTCTATGAGCTGGTCTGGAATCGGTTCATGGCCTCCCAGATGAACCCGGCGGTGTACGACACCCTCAGCATCGAGGTGGAAGGTAAGTCGGCCACCCGCAGTTATGGCCTGCGGTTGGCTGCCTCCAGCCTGCGCTTCCCCGGGTTTCTGGCCGTGCACGCGGACCAGCGGTCGGAAGACAACAACCTGGCCGACGAGGAGCTGCCGGAGCTCAATCTGGCGCAACTGCCGGAACTGGAGACGGGGGACGAGCTCACGCTGCTGGAGCTGGATCCGGAACAACACTTCACCCAGCCTCCCCCGCGCTACACCGAGGCGACGCTGGTGAAGGCCCTGGAGGAGAACGGCATCGGCCGCCCGTCGACCTATGCCCCCATCCTGAGTACGCTGCAGCGGCGGGGCTACGTGGATCGGGTCAAACGCCGCCTCGAGCCGACCGAAATCGGCCTGGTGGTGAACGATCTGGTGGTGGAGCACTTTCCCGAGATCGTCGACCTCGGTTTCACGGCCAAGATGGAGCAGGAACTGGACGAGATTGCCGAGGGTCAACGGCGCTGGGTGGACGTGGTCTCCGAGTTCTACGGGCCTTTCTCCCTGGACGTGCAGCGGGCGGCCGAGTTGATGCCCGAGATCAAGCAGGAGCCGGAGATCATCGACCGAGCCTGCCCCCTGTGCGGAAACCCGCTGGTGATACGCCACGGCCGGTACGGCAAATTCATTGGCTGCAGCACGTTTCCCGCCTGCCGGCACACCGAACCGATCCTGGAACTGGTGGGCGCGCCTTGCCCCCAGGATGGCGGCGAGCTGGTCAAGCGCCGCTCACGCAGGGGGCGGGTGTTTTATGGGTGCTCCAACTTCCCCGCCTGCGACTTCACATCTTGGAAACGACCCTCGCCAACCCCATGTCCCCAATGCGGCGGTTTGCTAGTGCAGGAAGACAAGCACCTGCTGAAGTGCCTGAAGTGCGGAGCCGAGGTCAGGGACAAGGATCTGCTGGAAACCGAAGGCGAACTGGCATAGAACCTGCACTGTGACGGTTTGCCTTCGAATGGGGATCGGTCTAGAATTCCCCGCTTCAAGGCGCCGGAACCCGCTATGAAGGTCTGCGGACTCGAGAGCTGAGAGGGGCGCGAGGCGAGCAATGGCCAATATCCTTGAGCGGAAGTGGGTGCTGCTCCTGCTCGGGGTTGTCGCTGGGCTGGTACTGGGGGTCCTGTATGCCTGGCAGATCAACCCGGTGCAGTGGGTGGACGGAGAACCGCAACAGCTGCGGGTGGATTTGCGCGAAGACTACATGCGTATGCTGCTGGATTCCTACACGGTCAACCGGGATTCCGATCTGGCCACCCAGCGCTACCGCTCCTTGGGCGAGTTCGCCCAACAGGCACTGCTGGACGTAGCGGAGGATCCGGGAGAGGTGAGCCCCACCTCTATTCAGGGCCTGCGGGCCCTGGTCGAACTCGACACCGGCGTAACCCCCGAGCCCGGGACCACCTCGGAGCCGGGAACCACGCCGCAGCCGACCGAGGAGGCCTCCGGCCCGCTGCCCAGCCTGACCCGCTACATCGTCCCGGTGTGTGGATTGACCCTGGTGTTGGCCGTGCTGCTGGGCGGGGTGCTGGTGCTGCGTTCGCGCTCACGCTCGGAGGAGCCGGCCTTCGAGGCCGCCATCGAGAGTGAGGCAAGCATGGAGTCCCCTACCGGTATGCCCGGTCCCATGACCGGGCCGGTCGGGGAAGATTCGCTGGCGACCTTCCGAACGATCTACACCATAGGGGACGACGACTACGACGATTCCTTCAGCATCGAAAGCCCCACCGGCGAGTTCCTGGGTGAGTGCGGTGTGGGAGTCGGCGACTTGATCGGGGTGGGCGAGCCGAAGAAGGTCTCGGCCTTCGAGGTCTGGCTGTTCGATAAGAACGACATCCAGACCGTGACCAAGGTGCTGATGAGCGGCTATACCTACCGGGACGTGGACACCCGTGATCGCCTGGCAGCCAAGGGCGATCCCGTGACCGCCGAGCCCGGCGGGGTGATCTCGTTGCGCACCGCCTCCCTGGAGGTCGAAGCCCGGGTCGTGGACATGTCCTACGGGATGGGCGCCCTGCCCGCCGAGAGCTACTTCGAACGCCTCACCATCGAGCTGCGGGCCTGGTCCCGCCACGGGACGAACGGCTAGTCCTTCGGCCCGCGATACCCCTCCAATCAAACCGCCGGCGGGAAAGACCCTGCCGGCGGTTCTGTTTGCCGGGGAACTCGACCCATCTCAGCGGATCTCGAGGACCTTCAGGCGAATGCTGCCTCCCGGGGTAACGGCCTCGGCCACCTCGCCCCGCCGCTTGCCCAGCAGCGCCTGCCCGATCGGAGATTCGTTTGAGATGCGCCCCTCGCTGGGCTTGGCCTCCTTGGCCCCCACGACCATGAAAGTCTCTGGATCACGACCATCCTCGACCACTACCACCGTGGAGCCGATCTGGATCTGGTCGGAGGCGGGAGAGGGGTCCACCACAACCGCCTCTCGCAGCAGGAGTTCGAGCTCCTGAATGCGTCCCTCCAGGAAGGCCTGGGCCTCTTTGGCCATGATGTAGTCGGCATTCTCGCTCAGGTCCCCTTGACGCACGGCCCGGCGCAAGCGCTCGGCCATTTCGCTGCGCTTGGGGCCGCGCAATTGCTCCAGCTCGGACCTCAGCTTGGCAGCCCCCTCGGACGTCAGATAGACCGGCTCCCCTCTCATGGCATCTCTTCCCCTCAAGGCCTGGTCAGAGGATCGAACAGCTTGCTGTGCTCCTCCTGGGCGAAACGGTCGGTCATGCCGGCGATGTAGTCACAGATCGTGCGGTGCAGCTCGCCCTCTCTGGCTCGCTCCTGCACTTCCGAGGGAAGTACCTCCGGGTTATCGATGTAGGCCTTGAACAGATCCTCCAGGATGCGTTCGGCCTTGGTCTGCATGCGCACCACCCGGTGGTGCTGATACATGTTCTGGTACAAGAAGGACTTCAACTGCTGGTTCATGCGGCGGAAGTCGTCGGAGAATCCGACCACGTTGAAATCCAGCCGTTGCAGCTGCTCCACGGAGACCAGATTCAGCGGCTGCATTCGACCGACTGTAGCGCCCAACAGATCCGAGACTTCCATTCCGATCAAACGCCGGATCAGCCGATGGCGGGTCAGCTCGTCCAACTCGAACGCGTGCCAGCCGATGCTGTCCCGCAGTCGCTCCCACAGCTCCAGCCCCTCCAATTCGGCCGGCGAGATCAGCACCGACCGCATGCCGTCGTCCAGATCGTGGGCGGTGTAGGCCAGCTCATCGGCGACATTGGCGATCTGGGCTTCCAGGTGGCCGCGCAGGTCTGGCTCATAGCCTTGCGCATCGGCCACGTCGTACTCGGTCTCGTGCTTGACCATGCCTTCCCGCACCTCCCAGGTGAGGTTCAACCCTTCGAAGTTCGGATAGCGGCGCTCCAACTGGGTGACGATGCGCAGGGACTGCCGGTTGTGGTCGAATCCGCCGTGTTCCCCCATGAGTGCGCGCAGTGATTCCTCGCCCGAGTGCCCGAAGGGCGGGTGGCCCAGGTCGTGGGCCAGGCAGATGGCCTCCACCAGGTCCTCATTGCCGCCCAGCGCACGGGCGACCGATCGCCCGATCTGCGCCACCTCCAGGGTATGGGTCAGCCGCGTTCGGTAGTAGTCCCCTTCGGTGATGACGAAAACCTGGGTCTTGTACTCCAACCTACGAAACGCGGTGGTGTGCAGGATGCGATCCCGGTCCCGCTGAAAGGCCGTGCGGTAGCGCGGCTCCTCCTCCGGGACCTCCCGGCCGCGCGAATCCCGGCTGCGGTGCGCATAGGGTACGAGGGTCTTGGCCTCGCGCTCTTCGATGAGCTCCCGCGTGAACAGCATCGAGTCCCCGGTGAAGGATGGGCATCGAGTGTACCTGACCGCCGAAAGGAATGTCAACCGCGGCCGGGTTCTTGGGCCGCCAGGGGGGCGCGTTGACAGCCCTTCGCGCTTGGCGCATAATCCTCCCGGGCCACACACCCGCCATGTCAAACCTCTTTCCTAGCCCGAGTTGGCTCGAGGCCGCCTCCCAGGCGCTGAACCAGGATGATCGCTACGCCCAGGTCGCTCACCAGTGGGAGGGCGACTGCCTCTTCCAGGTGGAGGACAACTCGACCGGCGCCCCGCTGAGTTGGCTGTATTTTGACTTGTGGCACGGCAAGTGCCGGCGGGCCCAGGCCTTCGAGCCTCCTGCTCAGGACATGCCCCGCCCGGTATTCACGATCAGTGCCTCGCTCAAGCACTTCCTGCAGGTCCTGGGCGGCCAGTTGGACCCGATCCAGGCCATGCTCACCCGCCGGCTGCGCGTGCACGGCAGCATGGGGTATATGCTGCGCAACATTCCCACCGTCCTGGATTTCGTCCGGGTGTTGAGCGGCGTGGCAATCGAGCCGGTCCATGACTGAGCCCCGGGCGTGAACCGCTCGGCCGGCCCCCCCGCAGCCTACGACTTCGCCGTCATCGGTTCCGGCTTCGGCGGGAGCGTCTCCGCCATGCGCCTGGCGGAGAAGGGCTACCGGGTGGTCGTATTGGAGCGCGGCAGACACTTCGAGGACGAGGACCTGCCTCGCAGCAACTGGCAGCTGTGGGACTACCTGTGGCTGCCCGCCCTGCGCTGCTATGGCATCCTGCAGATGAGCCTGCTGCAAGGAGCGCTGGTGCTGCATGGGAGC
>Ga0214473_10005536_pt1 | contig 15117 bp, 13 predicted proteins | sample RVTome_7_FD_203509 | JGI IMG/M metagenome (GOLD analysis project Ga0214473, IMG submission 203509) | Soil microbial communities from uranium-contaminated site in the Upper Colorado River Basin, Wyoming, United States - RVT98D197 | ecosystem: Environmental > Terrestrial > Soil > Contaminated >... | reverse complement strand
GGGTCAGCCCGGCCGATAGGATCGTCCGGCCGTTGGCCTGGGTGGGGTCCTCCACATAGCCCAGCAAGGCGCCGCTGGTAAACGGCTCCAGGGCACGCACGAAAATGGCCAGGCCCAGCATGCCGTAGATGATGGAGGGGACCCCGGCCAGATTGTTGATGTTGGTCTGGATCAGCCGGTTCAGCCGAGAGTCGCCCGCGTATTCCTCCAGATAGATGGCCGCGCCGACGCCCACCGGGAAGGCAAACAGCACGGTGATGCCGACGGTCCACAGCGATCCCAGGAGGGCGGTGCGCACGCCGGCCCGCAGCGGGTCGGCAGCTTGCGGCCTCTCGATGAAGCTCCGATTGATCCAGGAGAAGGATTGCAGTCTGGCTGCCGGATACTTCTCGGCGGCTTCCCGCTCGAGGTCTCGCCGGTGCAGCAGACTGTCGACCAGCGACCAGGTCTTGACCACCTGCGGCTCTGCCACCCGATCCATCACCAGCTCGTAGAGCTCATCCCGGCTGCGTTCCGCCAGTGGTTTCTCGCTCTCCAGCGCCCGCACCAGGCCTGCGGAGGCGTTGGCCCGCAGGATGACTTGCAGGGCTTCACCGGACAACTCCTCCAGCGGGACCCCGTCCACGGCCAGCGACTCGGGCGGCATGGCGTACTCCACCGCGGCCAATCCAAAGGACTGATTCAGGATGTTGTAGAGCAGGGCGGTCAGCACGACGATGCCCACGATCGTGGACACCTGGAAGATCAGCCTCCAGATTCGCCCTGACCGCCTTCGGCGCGACAGGTTCTGGTCGAAATCGGCGGCCGGCAGGTTCATTCGTACACCTCACGGAAGCGGCGCACCACCCGTTGGCTGACGATGTTCAGACCCAGGGTGATCAAGAACAGCAGCAGCCCAATGGCGAAGATGCTGTTGTAGTCGATGGAGTCGTAGCTCAGGTCTCCGCCGCTGATGCGGACGATGTGCCCGGTCATGGTCTCAGCGCCCCGGAATGGGTTGAAGGTCAGTGCCGGGCCGGCGCCGGCCGCAATCGCCACCACCATGGTCTCCCCGAAGGCGCGGGAGATGGCCACGATGCAGGCGGCGGCGATGCCGGAAAAGGCCGCCGGCACGACCACCTTGATGGCGGTCTCCAGGCGGGTGCCGCCCAGCGCGTAGGCTCCTTCGCGGAGGGATCGGGGAACGGCGTTCAACGCATCCTCACTCATGGAGGACACCAGCGGCAGGATCAGGATGCCGATCACGATCCCGGCCGAGCCGGTGTTGTAGATCTCCACCACGTCCCGGCCGAAGAGGGAACGCAGGATGGGGGTCATGAAGGTCAGTGCGAAGTAGCCGTACACGACGGTCGGCACGCCTGCCAGCACTTCCAGAATTGGCTTCAGAATGGAGCGTGCCCGTGCCGAAGCGTATTCGCTCAGATAGATGGCCACCCCCAGCCCCAGCGGCAGCGCCACCAGCATGGCGATCAGCGAGGTCATCAAGGTGGCATTCACCAGCGGCAGGATGCCGAAATCGCCGATCTGCGGACTCCACTTGGTGTGGGTGAAGAACTCCTTCAGCGTGACCCGGTTGCTGCGCAGAATCTGGATCCCCGCGGCGTGGGTTTGGGGAACAGTCCCTTGCAGTCCGCGTTCGATCGCGATGCTCGACCCATCGATGGACACCACCCGCATGATCTCATCGTGGACCTGGATGAGATCTTCGGGCTGCAGCGCACCGCCTTCCGGCCCGACCTGCATGACCGTGTCGTCCGCAGTCAGTTCCTGAGCGAGAGGTTTGTTGGAGTTCTCCCAGAGCTGCGTGGTGAAGAAGGCCAGCGATTCCTTCCCCAGTTCGTAGACGATGCCGACGGTCGTGAGGATCGAGAGCGCCCCGCACAGGAACAAGAAACCCTGGATGAAGGCCTCCCGCACCCGCGGGCGCCTGCGCAGAGCCAGCTCAGCCACCCAGATCCATCGCTTCCAGCCAGTTCACCATGGATTGATCGAGCCCTTCTGTACTGGCCGGGAAGTAGCCCACGTCCACAACTTCTTCGTTGACATAGGTCAGGAAGAAGTTGATGTAGGCCGCTACCTGCGGCTTGGCCTGCATGATGGCGGCGTCCGAGTACAGGAACAACGGCCGCGCCAGCGGGTAGCTGTTGTCGTCCACCGACCCGGCAGTGGGCGTCACGCCCTCGATGTCCAGCACCTTCAGCACATCGGTGTTCTCGGCGTAGTAGGCGTACCCGAAGAACCCGACTGCGTACGGGCTGCCCAACACGCCCTGCACCAACACGTTGTCATCCTCACTCAGCTGGGTGTTGGCGGCAGCCAGGATAATCGCCTCGTCCGCTTCGTACACCTCCTCCACAAAGTAGTCGAAGGTGCCGCTGTCCGTGCCGGGGATGAAGCGCTGGATCGGCTCGTTCGGCCAGGCCGGGTTGACATCCGACCAATTGGTGGCCGTGCCGAAGATCAGGGCCAGCTCTCCCAGCGTGGCGTTGGTGAGGAAGTCGTTCTCCTGGCTCACCGTGATCGCCAGGGCGTCGGTCCCCACCCGGAACTCCACCGGCTCGCGGCCGATCGCCCGGCAGGACTCCACCTCGGTGTCTCGGATCGCCCGGCTGGAGTTGGCCACGTCCGTCTCTCCGGTCACGCAGAAGCGCTCCAGACCAGCGCCGCTGCCGATGCTGTCGATGGTGATGGTGCCGGCGAAGCCCTCGTCCTCGAAGCGGGCGGCCATGCGCTCCGCCAGCGGGAACACCGTCGAGCTGCCCGCCGTAACCACGTCCCCGCTCACCTCCAGCGGATTCACGGCCGGGAGCACGCCGGAGCCCGAGTCGACGATGGGCGGTTCTGAGGTCGGCTGCGCGGGCGCCAAGGTGGGCTGCGCGTCTGCCGCCGTAGGCTGCGCCGGCGCAGCCGGGGTGGCCGCGCCACCGCATGCCGCCAGGGCCAGGCCGGCTACCAGCAGACTGATCAGGATCCAATTGCGCGTGGAACTCACTTGTTCTCCTCCTCTGGATTGGTATGGCTGATCTGGATGCTACCTGCCCGCACTTAAGGGCAAGTCAAGTGGAGGTTAAGCGGGCTTAACCAGCGAGGGGTTGTCCGGCGGTCAGGCTGCCAGGAATGCCAGGTGGAAGACAGCCCCGCGGGCCGGGGGCCTGCGGTTCTCGGCCCAGATCCGGCCGCCGTGGGCCTTGAGGATGTGGCGGGCGATCGCCAGCCCAAGGCCGGTGCCGGCCGACTTCACCGGCTGCGGGCCCCGATAGAAGCGCTCGAAGATCCGTTCCAGATCGGCCGGCGGAATTCCCGGGCCGCTGTCCTCGATGCTCAAGAGCAGCCTCCCGTCGGGCGTCGGCCCCTGGCCGGTGATTCGGATCTGGCCGGCCTCGGGCGTGTAGCGCAGGGCGTTGTGCAGCACGTTGAGCACCGCCCGGCCCGCCAGTTCGCCATCCGCCAGGATCTGTAGATCGGCCGGGACTTCCCGACTGATTTCGATCCGCTTGCGCTGAGCCTGATCGGCCAGGCGCTCGACGGCCAGGTCGACGATTGCGCCGAGCGGGGCGGAGACCAGCCGGACCACTTGTCGGCCGGCTTCGATCGCCGCCAGGTCCAGCATCTCCTGCGCCATCTGATGCAGGGCATCCACCTCTACGGCCATCTTGCCCGCCAGATCCTTGACCAGCGATGTGCCCTTGCCGGATCGGGCGATCAGGGTGTCCACCAACAGCCGCAGCGAGGTCAAGGGAGTGCGCAACTCATGGGAGAGATTGGCCACGAAATCCTGCCGCGCCCGCCCCAACCGCTCCAATTCGGCGACGTCGCTCAGGGCCAGGGCCACCCCACTCTCCAGCGACACCGCCCTGGCCTGGAAGGGCTGGTCCTGCAGGCGGATCATGCGCTCCAGGTTAGCCGCCGGGGTTTCCAGTGCGTCCAGGGCCAGCTGCTCCAGCTCCAGGCTCCCGCTGTAGGCGATCAGGCTGGATTGTCTTGCCGGATCACCGAAGCGGGCCTGCGCCGCCGGATTGGCATAACGCAGGGCGAGAGCTCGGTCGCAGACCAGCAGCGGGGCTTCCGAGGCCGCCCCGGCTGCTTCCGACCAGGCCAGCCGCTCGGCGAGTTCCGCCAGCCGCGCATCCAGTCCCGCGGCCGCCTGGCGCGATTCCCGCTGCAGCGCGTGATTTGCTGCCGCTTCCCGTCGCCACAAGAGACCGAATGCCAGAACTGCCAGGGCCAGGCCGACGATCAGCGCCGTTTCCATGCTTCAGCCTTCAAATCGATAACCTACACCGCGCAGCGTGATGATCCGCTGCGGTTGGGAGGGATCCTGCTCGATCTTCTGCCGCAGCCAGCGGATGTGCACATCCACGGTACGGCTGTCGCCCAAGTAGTCGACCCCCCAAACACTGGCCAAGAGCAAGTCGCGGGTGAGCACCGCCCCGCGGTTCTTCATCAGGGTGGCCAGCAACTCGAACTCCCGTGGTGCCAATTCCAGCTCGGCTTCGCCCAAGTACGTCCGGCGAGCGAGCAGATCCAGCCGCAGATCGGCGGAGCTGAGCTCGGTGGCCGGCTCCGGAGAGCGGCCACGCCGCAGGCCAGCCCGCACCCGCGCCAGCAGCTCGCCCAGCGAAAAGGGCTTGACCACGTAATCATCCGCCCCGGTCTCCAGCCCGATGATCTTGTCGGTCTCTGTGCCGCGGGCGGTCAGCAGGATGATGGGGACCCGGCTCTCGCGGCGCAGTATGCGACACAGCGTGAGCCCGTCTAACTTGGGCAGCATCACATCCAGGATGATGAGATCCGGCGCGGCCTCCCGGGCCAGATCCAACCCACGCTCGCCATCCTCGGCCTCCACCACCTCGTACCCTTCCGATCGGAGATTCAAGGCCAGTATCTCGCGCAGGGTGTTGTCGTCCTCGACGACCATGACCTTCGATTGGCTCTCTCGCTTCCCTTTGCCGACAGAGCCGGAGCGGGCGCGCCCTGGGCTGCTCACCCCGCTCCCACCCCCTGCAGGGCCCTCAGCGCCGCGGGGTGAAGCCGGCCATTGGAAGCCAGCACCCCCCGATTGTGCTCCAGCCGGCGCCCCTGGGAGAAATCCAGCCCAGTCCCAGCCAGGTCGGAAACCCTGCCCCCTGCTTCCGTCACGAGCAGGGACCCGGCTGCCTGGTCCCAGATCCACTCCCGATAGTCCGGGCGATCGGGGGAGATCAGGCGGAAGATCAGATCCCCGGTCCCGGCCGCCAGGGTCACATACTTCGCCTGGCTGTCCATCAAAATCGGCGGAGCATCGATGCCCAGGTCGCTCATCAGCGCCTCCATCCCTGCCGGATCGGTGTGCCCGGACTCAACCGAACGAAGCACGCGCGCCTCGGCCGGTTCCTCCCTGGCCGAGACCCGCAGAGGCCGCCGGGCTCCGCCCTGCAGCGGTTCGATCCAGGCGCCCTGCCCGCGAAGGGCCAGTGCGGCACAGCCTTCGCCCGCTCGATCTGGGGTGCCATCGAGGGCCAGGTTGGGACAGGCCAGCGTTCCCAGGACCACCACGCCGCGTTCAATCAGCGCCAGTGCCACTGCGTATTGCTCTCCGCGCAGGAATCCCTTGGTGCCATCCACCGGGTCGAGGACCCAGAACCGCTCTCCAGGCTCGCCGTTCCCCAAGTCGATCCAGGCACATACCTGGTCGTCGTCCAGCGGGCCGCGCACCGGCTCCAGCCAGCCGCGCACCGCATCCAGCATCTCGCGCTGCTCCGGACGTCGCAGCGCCTCGCTCCCCTCCTCGGCCACCAGGCGGTCCTCCGGAAACGCCTGCCGCAGCTGGGAGGCGATCAACGCCTGCGCGGCGTAGTCGGCGACGGTCACGGGCGACAGGTCGGCCTTGAGCTCGGCCCGACCTGCGTGGTCCTGCTGGATTTGCCGCGCCAGTTGCGCCCCGGCTCTGACCGCCGACAGTGCAACGGCCGCATCGTGCGAATGGTCTTCGGACATGCGGTGGGGGGTCCGTCCCTGCCCCACAATCCGGGACGCCTTCCGGCATGCCTCGGCGGCATGCAATAGAATTGTACCTATGCCGAGACACTTCACTCCCGTCCTTCTGGCACTACTGCTGGGATTGCTGGGCTGCAATCTAGGCGGCGGCCAGCTCCCGCCTACCGCAATTCCTCTGCCGCCCAGCGTGGCCTCCGGCCCGACTTCCGCTGCTTCGGTTGCCCCACCGGCGACGGAGCAGCCGACCAGCGAGCCCACCCCCACTGCCGTCCCGGTCGAGCCGACCCCGGACCGGGTTTTCGGCCTGCCCGATCCCTCCGGACTTCGCCTGGCCCCTGTGGTCGAAGGGCTGGACCGGCCGCTCGGGCTGGAGCACGCCGGCGATCGGCGGATCTTCGTAGTCGAGCAGGCGGGCGTCGTGTGGACACTGGAGGATGGCCAGCTGCAGGAGACTCCCTATCTGGACCTGCGGGACCGGGTGGATGATTCCGGATTCGAGCAGGGCCTGTTGGGCCTGGCTTTCCACCCGGATTTCGCCCGCAACGGGCTGCTGTTCGTCAACTACACCAACGACGGCGGGAATACGGTCGTCTCGCGACTGACCGCCTCGGCCGGGGCCGGGCAGGTCGACCCGGCAACCGAAGAGGTCATCCTGCGGATCGACCAGCCTTTCAGCAACCACAACGGAGGCGATCTGGAGTTCGGACCCGATGGCTACCTCTACATCGGCACCGGCGACGGTGGGGCGGCCGCCGATCCATTCGGCAACGGCCAGCGCCTGGACACCCTGCTGGGCAAGCTGCTGCGCATCGACGTCGAGGTCGGCGATCCCTATGCCATCCCGCCCGACAATCCCTTCGCCACCGGGGGCGGCCTGCCGGAGATCTGGGCCTACGGCCTGCGCAATCCGTGGCGTTTTGCCTTCGACCCCCTGAGCGGCGACCTGTACATCGGAGATGTGGGGCAGAACGCCTGGGAGGAAGTCGACTTCCTGCCGGCCGGTTTCAACGGCCCGCGCAATTTCGGTTGGAATGTGCGGGAGGGCACCCATACCTTCGCCGGCCCGGCTGCGCCGGACATGATCGATCCGGTCGCCGAATACGCCAACGGCGCCGGCGGCACCTGTTCGGTGACGGGCGGCCTGGTCTTGCGCAGCCCCAGTCTGCCGGACTGGAGCGGCGTCTACCTCTTCGCCGATTACTGTTCCGGGCAGATGTGGGGGTTGGTGCGCGACGAGGTGGGGACCTGGACCAACCGGCTGCTCTTCAACACGGATCTGAACATCACCGCCTTCGGCGCCGACGCCCAGGGTGAGGTCTACCTGGTGCATCATGGCGGAGGCGTCTACCGCCTGGAGCGCTCGCAGTAGGATCCCATTCGAGATCCGTGTGGCGGCGGCACTACGCGCTGCCGCCCGAGCACGGCTCCTGGATCTGGCTGCTGGGGCCGCTGGCGCTTGGCATCGTCGCCGCCCGGCGGCTGGCGCCCGACCTGGCCCCGCTGGCCTTGGCAGTCTTGGCGGCCTTCTTGCTGCGCCAGCCTGCGACGGTGGCGGTCAAGGCCCTCTCTGGCCGGCGGGCCCGGGTGGACCTGAAGCCCGCCTTGGCCTGGCTGGCCGGCTACTCGCTCCTGGCTGCTCTGGGGTTGGCGTGGCTGCTGCGGGCGGGCCATGGGCGGCTACTGGCCCTGGCCCTGCCGGGAATCCCAGTGTTCGCCTGGCATCTCTGGCTGGTCGGCCGGCGGCAGGAGCGCGGCCAGCCCGGGGTCGAGATCGTGGCGGCCGGGACGCTCGCCCTGGCCGCTCCGGCAGCCTATTGGACCGCTGGAGGCGAATCGGCCCGGGCTGGATGGATCCTGTGGCTGCTCACCTGGCTGCAGGCTGCCGGCTCCATCGTGTACATTCACATGCGGCTGCAGCAGCGCGGCTGGGACCGGCTGCCCTCCGGGCGGCAGCGCTGGCGGCTGGGCGGGCGCGCCCTGGCCTACGCCGGATTCAACCTGCTGGCCTGCCTGCTCCTGTCCGGCATCGGCTGGGCGCCGCCGCTGGCGCCTTGGGCCTTCGTCCTGGCCCTGGTCGAGACGCTGCAAGGGGTCGTCTGGCCTGCCGTGGGCGCTCCCGCCCGCGCCATTGGCCTGCGCCAACTGGCAAGCAGCACTCTGTTCCTGCTATTGTTGGGGTTGGCCTACTTGATCTGAGTGGCTGGCTGCCGGCGCGGCAGGTAGCGCGGGGTGCGGCTGTGATACGCCCGTGCGGCGGGGACCCGCCCTCGCAGCTCCCACTCTTCCAGTTCCTGCAGCAGGCTGGCCAGGCCGAGCCAGGTCAGGTAGCACAGCCAGGACGCCGGGGTCTCGACGATCAGCGAGGCACCTAACCCAGCCAGGATCGCACCCAGGGCCATGGGCCGCCGCAGGTGCTGGTAGGGAGGCCGGGTCTCCAGCCGATCGGCGGGTTGTGGCAGCAGCCCCCGCAAGCCCAGCGCCGAAAGCCCCCACAGACCCATGGCCACTCCCCCTAGCACCGCCGCCCATCCGATGACCACCAGCAGGAACTGCGACCCCGACACCGGATTGGCTTCCAGCCCCCAGGCCCAGGTGAACGACCAGGCAAATCCGGCAGTCGAGCCGGCAGAGGCCGCCCAGGATGGCCACCACAGCCACCGGCCCAGGGTCAGGGCGGCCCGCCGCAGCAGAAAGGCGCTTGCGCCGGCGATGGCCGCCGCCGCGAGCGAAAACAGGAAGGGATAGTAGAGCAGGAATCCCGGCATGCCGCAGTGAGGGCCCTCCGGCCGTCAGCCTACAATGATCACGGCCACCGCCGCCAGCAGAGCCAGCGCCAGCAGGGTCGTCAGCACCAGGCCTACCGATAGGACCGCGACCGCAGCGGAAGAGCGGAGGTCCTGCGAGCTTCCCAGCCTGCCCGCTCGTCGGCCGATCAATGACAGCCCGGAAAGCAGCACCACGGCGAACAAGACCACCGGCGCGAAGGCCAATTGGATGCGGAACAGCGTCCGCGCAGTGAGCCGCTCGACCAATTGCTCGAGCAGCTCGGGGCGCAATTGAAAGAGCAGCAGCCCGCCGAGCGAACCCAGCCACAGCAGCACGGCCAGCCCCAGTGAGGTGGCCGTCGGCAGCCGCGCGGCCGCCTGAGTGAGCCATCGCCGCCCGCCAGCCCATCCCGGCGAGGCGGTGCGGGCCGCCATGAATCCCGCCACGGCCAGGATCCCCAGCAGCGCCACCGGTGCCAGTGGCACTCCAGCCCTCAACAAACGCTGGCCCGGCAGATCAGAGAGCGCCTGCCAGAATCGGCCGGGAGCGATGAAGGCCAGCAGCGCGGCGACCGCCGCGGCCAGGAAGGCAGGGGTGGCAAGCAGGAGCGCCAGCGCGGAGATCCGGAAGGCCGGCGATGCGCGCGGCGGCCTCGGGACAGCGGCCGTCTCGGCAGGCGCGCGGGCCGAAGCCGCTGCCCCCTCTTCGCCATCTGCCGGAGCGGGACGCTCCAGGGCGTACAGGATGGCCAGCACCACGAAGGCCAGCAGGACCGCCGGGGCGAACGCCAACGCGCTGCGCAGATACTGGTCGCCGGGGAGACGCTCCAACAGTTCACCGAATCGTTCGGGGGCCACATAGAAGAGCCCCAGCGCCGCCACCGAGAGCAACAACAGCGGTATGCTGGGCACCAGCAGCAGGCCGGCCACCCAGCGGGTGGTGCTGCCGCCGCGCGGGCGGCTTGCTCGGGCGCGCTCCGGACTGGGTTCGGGCATGGGTTCGGCTTGGGCTGAAGGCGCGCGACCGGTGCTCAGGGCGCCAGGATCACTTCGACGCTGGCAATGTGTCCCACGCCGTCGAATACGGGAAGCGGATCGACCACCACCACCCTCCCCGGCCCCTCCGCCGACACCGTGTAGGGCACATCGGCAACAAAGGGACCCGGCACGCCCATGTCGGGCGCCTGCACCAGGATGGACTGGGACCCGACCTGGTTGCCGTCCACATCGTAGATCTGGACCAGCAAGGTTCCCTCGAAGCTGGCCAGGCCGAATCCCTCCACGTGGGCGACCCCGCCGCTGATGCGGTCAACCAGCCTGGGCTGCAGGATCTGCAGCTGCTCCGGGTAGGCCCGGCCCGGCCGGATATCGGACGGCCCGCCCAGTGCCAGCAGCAGGCCCACGGAGCTCAGGTGGGTCAGGCCGCCGTCGCGGGCGCTGGCGCTGTAGACCTGCAGCAGGGCGCTGCGCTCTCCGGCCAATTCGAACGGCACCTCGACCTCGAAGGGGCCGCGGGTTCCCATCGGTGTCTGAATCGTGGTCGGCTCCAGAGCCAGCAAGGTGCCGTCGTCCAACACCAGGCGCACGACCAGCGCCTGTTCGAACGTGGTGTCGGCGATCCCGGCCACGTGCAGCGGACTGGTGACCCGCGACCCTGGTCCGGGCTCCAGGATCAGAATGGCCTCTTCCCCAGCGGGCGCCCCCGGCAATGGAATGGGGGCATCTGGAGTGGCGGAGGCGATAGGCAGACTGGTCGGCCCGGCTGCGGTCGGCGCGGCGGCGGCCGGTGCGGAGGTCGGCGGGACCGGCGTGGGCACCGGGCTGGGTGCAGGCGGCGCGGTGCCGGACAAGGGCATGTTGCAGGCTGCACCGGCCGCCGCCAGAATCAAAGCGGCGATAAGCCGTGGGAGGTACTTTCGGTCGTTTGGCATGGGTACTTACGAGTCTAGCAGGGATCAGCCGGGCGGTCTACAGGATTTGACATTAGAACGTATGTTCTATATAATGAGGACGAGGTCCCCATGTGGCTTCGTCGCAAGATCCACCCGGCGGAGGTCCTCTCGGGCGCCGGAGCGGAGGCCCCGAACCCCCCTCCCGAGCGCAGCCCGGAAGGGACGCGCCGCCAGGCCCGTGAGCGCTCGCGCGGCTATCTCCCTCCATCCGGGCCCTCGCCCAGGCTGGTGCTGGCCTTCGATCAAGACCTATCCGCTCAACTGCGCCAGGCCGCCCGCAGCCGCAGTCAGCCGCTCGGGGAGCTGGCGGCTGAACTGTTGACCTTTGGCCTGGAGCAGCAGGCCCAGCGGGCCCGGGCCGAACATACTCTGGAAGCACTCACCCCGCGCCAGCGCCAGGTGACCTGGATGACGGCCCAGGGCCAGACCAACCGCCAGATCGCCCAGGCGCTGGTGATATCTCCCGAAACGGTGAAGACCCACATGCGCCACGCGCTGGCGCAGCTCGGCTTGCGCAGCAAGGCCGAGCTGCGCATGTTGCTGCTGGACCTGGGGATGCGTTGGTGGGAGGAGAGCTAGGCCCAAAAGGTTGACCTGCGGCGCCTCCCTGGGTACCCTCAGAGCAGCGTTGCTGGTTGGAGGGAAGCCCGATGGAATACCGACCGCTCGGCCCTACCGGGGTGCGGGTCTCGCCGTTGTGCCTGGGCACCATGAACTTCGGCGGGCCCACGCCCGAGCCGGAGGCCATTCGCATCATCCACAGGGCGCTGGACTCCGGCATCAATTTCGTGGACACCGCCAATGTCTACAACCGCGGTGAGAGCGAGCGCGTGCTCGGCCGGGCCCTGCAGGACGGGCGTCGCCACCGGGTGATCCTGGCCACCAAAGTCCACTTCCCCCAATCGGAGGACCCCAACGACCGCGGCAACTCCCGCCGGCACATCCTGCAGGCGGTGGAGGATTCGCTTCAGCGGCTGGGCACCGATTGGATCGATCTGTACCAGATCCACCGGCCGGTCTTCGAAGTCCCGCAGCAGGAGACCCTGGGCGCGTTGGATGATCTCGTCCGCCAGGGCAAGGTGCGCTACATCGGTTGCTCCACCCACCCGGCCTGGATGGTGGCGGAGGCCCTGGCCATCAGCGAGCGCCACGGCCTGGCGCGCTACGTCACCGAGCAACCTCCTTACAACCTGTTGGATCGCCGGGTGGAGAACGAGTTGATCCCGCTGGCGAAGCGCTACGGGCTGGGGATCCTGCCCTGGTCACCCCTGGCCATGGGGATGTTGGCCGGGCGCTACCCCGGTTCGGATGGCCATCCGGAGGGCTCGCGCGCCGCCCGCATCGGCGCCTGGGCCGCCGAGCGGGTCACCGAGCCCGGGCTGGCCGCCAGCCGCCGTGTCATGGAGCAGGCCGAGCGGGCCGGGATGAGCGCCTCCCAGCTGGCGCTGCTGTGGGTCAAGGATCAGCCGGCGGTCACCGCGCCCATCATCGGCCCGCGCACCGAGGCGCAGCTGGAAGATGCACTGGCCGTGTTGGAGATGAGCCTTGATCCGGCCCTGGCCTCCGAGTTGGACGAGATCAATCCGCCCGGCAGCGCGGTGACCGACTTCCACAACACCAGCGGTTGGATGAAGATGAGGGTGGGCGCCCTGGCGCCACGTGAGTCGCTGGAGGATATGGGGCTGCGGTTATAGGGACCGGATGCCGGACGGTCGCAACGTGCGGCAACGGCCATCCAGTTGGGCCGGTGCCCGCGCCCCCTAGCCTTCCTTTAGCACCATTCGCCCGTCCGGCCCGGGGACGTAGCTCAATGGCCCCTGGGGAACGCGGTTTTCGACCACCAGCGACCCCTGGTCCATAGCTTCCCACATCGCCTGAAACGGGTCCTTGCCCTTCACCCACTTCTCTGCGATCACCACCCCGTGTCCGGGCAACACGGTGAAGGCCAACTGGCGCGGGTCGCCCGGATCGCGCAGCGACTCGGCGCGGGCGAAGGCCGCCTTGATCCCCTGGGCCTGAGCCTCCGTGGCACAGGAAACCGGGTAGTGGTAGTAGGGTGGATCCAGCGGAACGTGTTCGACCTGGCGGGGGTCGAAGCTGGCAACCCCGCGGTGCCCGTGCAGCTTGGAGCGCACCACCGGCACCATCCGGTCCTCCAGTTGCACCGAGGGTAGGCCCCGGTCCATGTCCATGAGCTCCACCGCCTCGGAGGAGGGCGGATCGTTGCGCTTTCCCTCAACCTGGCGCACCTGGGCGCCCACCCCGTCCGGGCGCACTCCCACGATCACCGCCAGGTCGTCCTCCCCGATCTGATCCTTGTCCACCGGCCGGGCCGAGCCGGTGACCGTGGCGATCAGCGCCCCCAGGGTTGGTTCCCAGGTGGCGAAGCAGCCTTCGCTGTACTGGCTGGCCACCCCATCCGCCACAGCCGGCACCTGAACCAGATCGGCGATCCGCACCATCTCGGTGAAGAAGCTGCGCCGACCGAGCTCCGGTCCGGCGGCGATCATGGCTCTCGGGGCCGAGAGCCCGCGCCACTCCGCCAGCGAGATCGGCTGATCCACCACTTCGTGATCGGTGATCTCCTGCGTGCTCAGCACGGTGACCGTGCGCAGCACCAGATCCTCGTAGAAGCCGCCATCGTGATCGGCCTCGATGGTGGGATGGGCCCCGACCAGGTCGAAGTGGTGCGCCCACAGCGGCCGGTCGTCCCCCACCACCAGCAATAGCCGGATGCTCTTGGCCTGCGCCTGGAGCTGCCGTTCCAACGCCAGCAGCGGCCCGCCTCGGCGTCCCTGCTCTACCAGTACCCGGTAGGCTTGCGGGGCCAGGCCCGGGAATTGGAAATCGGCCGGATCGATCGGATCCTTCGCCAGCGCCTGTCGGAAATGGTCCAAAGCAGCCTGGTAGTCTGCCTGGGAAAGGTGCACCAGGGTCAGGATCGTGGGGCTGCGTTCCAGGTTGTAGCGCTTGCGGGCGGTGAAGAATAGCGCCTTGCGCCAGGGCACCGGCTCGCCGTAACGGGCGCTGGTCAGCAGCAAGTCGGCCCCGTCCCGCGGCTGCGATTGGACCTCATGGCCCAGCGCCTGGAATTGCCCCAGCAGCCCCTCGATCACCTCTTCCAGCACCGCGCTGGTAGGACCGGGGACTACTGCGACCTTCAGTTGTTTCAGCCAGGGGTGTGTGGGACGACGGGTCCCTACCCGCTCGGGCATGCTGTCCATGGTTCCGCTATTCCTCCAGTGGCGAACTTGCCGACATTATAAGGCCTGACCCATGCCGGTCCAGGTCGGCCCTTCTTTCTACACCTCCCGGATGAATACCCGGTGATTCTTATATGGAACCCCGCCCACGTTTTCCAGGTCCCGGCGCATCTGTACCGCGCTTTCCGCCACCTGGGTCAGATCGGCATGCTTGAACCCGGCCTCCCGGATAGTGTTCTCCATCTCGGCATACAGGACCGCATTGCCGCCTCGCCCCTGGAATTCGGGCAGGATCCCCGCTCCGTTCAGGGCCACCCATTGGGTGCGCCTGAATTCCAGCAGCAGGTCCAGGATGCCAAAAGGCAGCAACCTGCCCCGGCTGCGCTGAATTGCGGCGGAGACATCCGCAAAGGCGAAGAGGAAGCCCACCACGTCCTCGCCATGGGTGATCAGCTTGACCAGGTGCGGATCGGCCACCGTCAGGATGTTGTCGGTGAGAAACTCGATCTCCCGCTCGGACAGTGGATAGTACTCCCAGTTGCCCACGAAGGCCTGATTGTAGGCCTGTCCGATTCGCCGGGCCCAGCCTCGCAGTTGCTTCTTGCTCTGGAAGCGCTGCACCGCCAGCCCGCTGCGCCGCAGCGACCGCTCGGCGATGCGGTGGACCCGCTCGGGCAGCTGGAAGGTGTGCACGCCCAGATAGCAGGAGATGAAGTCCACCTCCTTGCGGAACCCAAGCCGGTCCATAAACGCCGGGTAGTAGGGCGGGTTGTAGTTCATCATGGTCATGGCCGGGCGGAATTCGAACCCCTGCACCAGCATGCCGTACCCGTCCAGAGCCCCGAAGCCTTTGGGACCCACCAGCTGGGACAGGCCGCGCCGGCGCACCCAATCCAGCGCCTCCCCGAACAGGGCTTCCGCCACGGCGAAATCCTCGACGCACTCAAACAGGTAGAACTGCCCCTGCTGCACTCCGTGGTAGCGGTTGTACGGGCGGTTCTCCAGCACGGCCAGCCGGCCGACCGGAATTCCCTGGCGCAATGCCAGCAGGAAGGCTGCCTCGGAGTGTTCGTAGAAGGGGTGTTTGGCCGGGTTCAACTGGGTGCGGGCGTCGAGCAAGATGGGGGGCACCCACAGCGGATGATTGCGGTACAGGCGGAAAGGCAAACCGAGGAATTGCCCCACTTGCCGCCTGTCGCGCAAATCAACCGGCTCAATGGT
>Ga0214473_10005535_pt1 | contig 15118 bp, 17 predicted proteins | sample RVTome_7_FD_203509 | JGI IMG/M metagenome (GOLD analysis project Ga0214473, IMG submission 203509) | Soil microbial communities from uranium-contaminated site in the Upper Colorado River Basin, Wyoming, United States - RVT98D197 | ecosystem: Environmental > Terrestrial > Soil > Contaminated >... | reverse complement strand
GATAGACAAATACTGATCCACACCACCAAGGCCACGGGCATCCTCCCGTGCCAGACCCCCATGACACCGGCCACGATCGCCCCGGCCGCCAGCCCCAACAGGGCCGCGGTGATGAATTCTTTCCGCAGCGCGCTCCACGCCGGCGATCCCAACGTCCGTTCACTCTGCAGGCTGCGCAGCGTCAGCGTCAAGGACTGAATACTCACACTTTCCGCCAGGGCCAACACCACCGGAATGAACCACGCCAGGACCATGACGGAATCCAACAGCGACGAATAAGCGCCGGCCAAGAATGCACACAGAATGCCGCCGGTAATATTGCACAGTAACCAGGGGAAACGGTCCTTGAAACTGACCCACGACGACACCCGCCGACCGAGGTCCACGTGGACGCCGATGAGCTGGAAGACGTTTTCGGCTGATCGCTGCTCGGCCAGGATCATCACTTCGTCGGTAAAGACGCCGACATCCACGACGCCGAGCATCTTCCCTTCGTCGTTCACCACCGGCAGGGCCAGAAACCGGTGCTCCAGAAACTGTTCACAAGCCTCCAGCACCGTGGCCGTGTCGCGGATCGCCACCACCCGTGGAACCATGATTTCGGCGATGGACTGCTCCGCCGCGCTCATTAGCAGACGACGAGTCGGCACCACTCCGGCCAGCCGGCCGTCCTCATCCACGACGTAAAAGTAAACGATTTTCTCAGCGAGATCAGCGCCGCGCAAGGATTCCAGCACTTCCCGCACCGTCTGGTCCTTGCGAAGCCGGGTGTAAGTACGCTGCGCATGGCGCAGAATCGGCTCCTGGAGGTTCTCCGGTCCGAGTTTCAGTCCCATGCCGTCCTCTCGTGTCAGAACTTCCAGCGCTTTCCGTGAACATTCGGCGGAGCGCCATCGCCGATCCCCATGACTTAATGCTCGAAGCGCCCCAGCAGCCTCCCGACCTCGACCACGTCTTTGTCGCCGCGACCGGACAGATTGATCACCAGGGTCTGTTGCCGCGAAAACTTCGGGGCCAATTCGAGCGCCTGAGCGATCGCGTGAGCCGACTCCAGCGCCGGAATAATCCCCTCCGTCTCACACAAGCGGGTGAATCCGGTGAGCGCGGCCTGATCGTCCACCGCCGTATATCGCACCCGACCCACGGATTTCCAATAGGCGTGTTCCGGCCCGACGCCGGGATAATCCAAGCCCGCCGAAACGGAGTGCACGGGCATCGTCTGGCCGTCCTCATCCTGCAGTACGTAGGTCCGCATGCCGTGCAAAATGCCCGGCGATCCGGCCGAGAGCGTGGCCGCATGACGTCCCGGCTTCATCGATTCCCCCGCCGCCTCGACGCCGATCAGTGCCACGCTGGTGTCATCCAGAAAGGGGTGAAACATGCCCGCGGCGTTGCTTCCTCCGCCGACGCAGGCGATGACGCAGTCCGGCAAGCGTCCCGTGCGTTCCCGCACCTGCGCCTTGGTTTCCCGGCCCACGATGGACTGAAAATCCCGGACCATTTGCGGATAGGGATGCGGCCCCATCACGCTGCCGATCACGTAATGGGTGTGCTCACTGCTCGCCATCCAGTCGCGCAACGCGGCGTTGATCGCGTCCTTCAGCGTCTGTTGACCGGTCTCCACCGAGGCGACCTTCGCGCCGAGCAACTCCATGCGGAAGACGTTGAGCTTCTGTCGTCGAACGTCCTCCGCCCCCATGTACACCACGCATTCCATCGTAAAACAAGCCGCCGCCGTGGCCGTCGCCACCCCGTGTTGGCCCGCCCCGGTCTCCGCGATCACGCGGCGTTTTCCCATCCGCTGGGTCAGCAACACCTGCCCGAGGGTATTGTTGATCTTATGCGCCCCGGTGTGATTCAAATCCTCGCGCTTCAAATAGATTTGAGCGCCGCCCAGCTCGCGGCTGAGCCGCTCGGCATGATAGAGCGGACTGGGGCGACCCACGTAGTGCGTCAGCAGGCTTCCCCATAGGTCCCAGAAGGCCGAATCCTGCCGCGCTTTCGCATACACCTCCTGCAACTGCAAAACCGCCGCCATGAGCGTTTCCGGGAGGAAGCATCCTCCGAATTCGCCGAACCGTCCGCGCGCATCGGGCTCCCACCGATCCGTCATAGAGGGCATGAAATTCGTATTCACCGCCGTTCACCGTGCCGGGCTGCTCTGCTCGGCCCGCGATTCACCGCGTCTGGTCCCGTCAACTCCATTCGCCATGCCGATCCTACTCACCCCCCTGCGGGTTCGCAAAGGAATAGCGGCATCTTTGAACCCCAGGCCCCGTCCGAGTACCATACTTCCCACAGCGGCGGCCTTGAGCGCGGCGCGGAACCGGCGATGAGCGATCCACTCGAAATCATGCTCAATGAATCCGTCGTGCTGGACACGGCCACGCCCATCGTCTACATCGGGCGGCTCGTGGAAATCACCGAGCACACCTTTGCGCTCGAGGACGCCGATATGCACGATTGTCGAGACGGGCACGCCAACAAGGAGCACTATCTGGCCGAAACCAGGGATGAGGGCGTGGCCGTCAACCGCCGTCGCGTGGTGGTGATGCGCTCGTTCGTGATCAGCGTGTCCAGATTGAAAGATATCGTCGCTGAGTAACTGCTGAAAAAGGCTGAAAAAGCGAATCAAGAATGCCGGAAGGAGCATTCCACCGTTCACGGTTCCTTGGGCTTGGTTTCTTGTTCGCCATTCGGGATTCGACATTCAGCATTCCACAGGAGGTCGAGTTTTGAACATCCTGGTCACCGGCGGGGCGGGATACGTGGGGAGTCATTGCGTCCGGGGACTGTGCGACGACGGACAGGCGGTAACGGTTTACGACAATCTTTCGACTGGACATCGGGCGGCTGTCGACGCCCGGGCCGCGTTGATTGTCGCGGATCTGGCCGACCCCCCGAAACTCAGCCAGGTGCTGGCGGCAGGGGGGTTCGAGGCCGTCATGCACTTCGCCGCCTCCGCGGAGGTCGGGGAATCCGTTCAAAACCCGCTCTTCTACTACCGCAACAACGTGGCCAATTCGCTGAACCTTTTGGAGGCCATGAAGAATCACGGCGTCAAGAAAATGGTCTTCAGCTCCACCTGCGCCACCTATGGAATCCCTCATTCCGTCCCTATTTCCGAAGACATGCCGCAGTCGCCCATCAACCCCTATGGTCGCACGAAACTTTGCATTGAGTGGATGCTCCGCGACTCCGCCGCGGCGTGGGGATTGGGATCCACGGCCCTGCGATACTTCAATGCCGCCGGCGCCGCCTCCGATGCGAGCATCGGCGAGGATCATGATCCCGAATCGCATCTGATCCCCCGTGTGCTCGGGGTCGCTCTGGGCAAGAGCGAAGGCGTCAGGATCTTCGGCGTCGATTACGACACTCCCGATGGTTCCTGCATCCGCGATTACATTCACGTGGAGGACTTGTCCTGCGTCCATGGGCTGGCCCTTCAGACCCTGGAGGAAGGGCAATTTCGCGCCTACAACGTGGGCACCGGGCAGGGCGTAAGTGTCAAGGAACTGATCGAGGCCGCCCGCGAAGTGACCGGGCAGGACATTCCCGCCACGCCCTCCCCGCGGCGAGAGGGCGACCCCCCCGAGCTTTACGCCGATCCCACCAAAGTGTCCACCGAGCTGGGCTGGCAGCCGAAGTTCGGCGAAATCCGCCGCACGATTGAATCGGCCTGGGCGTGGCACCGGGCCCACCCCGATGGCTTTCCGCCATGACCGCCAAGCCCGCGGAGCGACCTGGTTGCCTTCGCTGCGTCATGTCCGACCCGGTCATTCGACCCTCTGGGTGGTAACCGATGTCAGGCCTTTCGTTGACCGATAAATCACGCGAGCTTCAGAGTGCGCGTGAACATGTCGGGTTGGGAGTTCATCCTCGTCGGTCTGGTGGTCGCCGGGGGAGCCTTGTGCTTCTTGCGCATCGTGGCTAACGAGATCGAGATGAGCGCTGGCTACCTCCGCCGCCGGGAACAAGCGGAAAAGCGACGCGCCCAGCGCCGGCAGCAAGAGGAGGCCGCTCAAGCATCGGGTCAGGGAGTCCTATCGGTCGAGGCCGCGTGACTGAGTCGTCCCCTACTCAGACCGGCCCAAACCAGCGCGGTTGACGGCTGACACGCCGTCCCTACGATAAACGTGACCACCGGACGAAGTTCACCCTCGGTGGAATCATGGAAGGGTGCCCCTGACGATGGGGAAAGAGGCGCACCGCTCGACCGCGGGCGAAATCATCAGCTCGGGAGCGCGGCTCGTTCGACGGAGAAGGTCATGTCGGGATCATCCGGACGGTACTCGCAGCTCCGCGGCCTGCACACCATCACCTGCATTCTGGCCATGATATTCGGGGCCGTCCTGGCCTTCGCCGGCGTGGTGCGGGGCCTGGGGGCAGGCGGGGCGGGGGCGGTGTGGATGATCGCCGCGGGGGTCTTGATTTTGTTTCTGGCCGTCATGTTTCTGTCAATCGCCCCGCTCTTCGCCAAGATAGAAGCGACATTGGCGCGGCAGTTCCAGGAACTTCGCGATCTGCGCGACGCGCTGAATCATCACACCCCGCTGCTCACCGCGGTCGCGGAGAACACCCGATTGTCCGACGCCGCCCGGGCCCTGGCGCATCGCGAGCAGGAGATCGAGGCCCTTCGCTCGGTCATTCGCCAGGATATCCGCGACAACAAATGGGAGGCGGCGCTCTATCTGGTGGACGAAATGGAGCGGCGATTCGGCTTCAAAGAGGAGGCGGAGAATCTTCGCGAAGAAATCGACGACGGGCGCAACCTGGCCATCAACGCCAAGCTCGATGAGGCCATCGCCCTGATCGAGGCCCACTTTCAGGTGCATCAATGGGATCGCGCCCAGCGCGAGATCGACCGATTGCTCAACGCGTTGCCGGAAAACCCGCGCGTGCTGGGTCTCCAGACGCGCCTGCGCGAGCTCAAGGACGAGCACAAACAGGAGTTGCGTATGGCCTGGGACGACGCCGTGCGCAAGTGCGATACCGATCACGCCTTCGATATCCTTCGCGAGCTCGATCAATACCTGACCGCCGGCGAGGTGCAAGAACTCCTGGATTCCGCGCGGCCCGTCGTCAAGGAGAAGCTCTTTCAGCTCGGTTTGCAATTCCGTTTCGCCGTGACGGAAAAGAGATGGCAGGACGCTTTGGGCACCGGACTCGAATTGATCCGCGTTTTTCCGAACACGCGCATGGCCAATGAGGTGCGCGACGTGCTGGACATGCTTCGGGAACGCGCCCGTCAGGCCGTCGAAACCGCGACGCACGTTTCCTGACCATTCCATCGCCCACAAACGGAAACCAGGTGTTCGAAAAGTTCGATTCCCGACGAATCCCGCCCGCGACCCCCCTCCGTATCCCTCAAACATCCTCGTCCACGGATACGATTATCGGAACACGGAAGGACCGTTCGCTTCTCCAGCTCTGCGTGGGAAGAGAGCCTGACCGCGTAAAACGGCGATGCGGACTCATCCCGGGGTCGTTTCAGAGTGACTGATAACGTTCCGATAGTCTCCTAGATGGGGCGCCGCCGGTTCCCCGGGGTACGGACCCCGACCGCCGCGTCACTCCAGAGGGGGCAAAGCGCGCAAGCTGCGATGGAAACCACGCCACAAGACATTCCTGCGCCCCGGGACGCATTAGGACCGTTCCAGCGACTCGGTGAGGCCATCCGCAGCCTGCAATTCAAGGGCACGGCGCTCGTCGCCGTCCTCACCTTGTCCGTCACCGGCATCGTGGCCGGTTACCTGGTACGCTCCGGCAGGGAACTGGTTCAGACGGAACATCAACTGCACCTGGTCCAGGTGGCCAAAATGTTGGCCAAAGCCGCCGGCACCACCATGCAGACCGGCGAGTTGAACGCCTTGCAGAGGCTGGCGGACGAGTCGGCCAACGGCGAACCGTTGCTGTACGTCATGTTCTCCGACGATCAGGGAAGGCCCTTGGTCTCCAGTGAGAATCGCAAGACCGCCGCCTTTCGCGGGATCAAAGTCGAAAGTGTCGCCAAAGCGCCGGTACCCGGGAAACCCGTGCCTCGGAACGGATCAGACGAAGTGCCTGTGTTTTTGGACGTTACCTATCCCGTGACGATTCGCCTCGACGGGCCGGACGTGGATGCCGCTCAGCCGAACCAGAAGCTTCTCGGCTATGTCCGGACCGGCATGAGCGCGGACGGATGGCAAACCACCATGTCCAGTCGTTTGGACTGGCTCGTGGGTGTCGGCATTCTAGGCGGACTGGCCGCCATTCCCATGGGGTTTCTTCTGATCCGCCGCATCGTCTCCCCGCTCGAGGGCTTGGCCCAGGCCATGTTGCGTTTCTCCCAGGGACAACTTGACGTGCGTAGCCCGGTGCTTCGGCGTGACGAAATCGGTCGATTGGCGGAAGCCTTCAACCGCATGGCCGACCAGCATCAGCATACCCACGAGCGGATCGTCCGCCTCAACGCAGAGTTGGAGAAACGCGTCGTCCAGCGGACCCAGCAGCTTCGCGAGCTGGCGTCGCGCGAACCGTTGACCGGCCTGTTCAACCGCCGCCATTTCAACGAAATGCTGGAACGCCGCTTCGCCGAAGCCCAGCGCTACGAAACGGACCTCTCCTGCCTGATGATCGATCTGGACGGGTTCAAGATCGTAAATGATGAGTTCGGACACCACGTCGGCGACGAGGTGTTGCAGATCACCGCGAATATGATCACCGCCCAACTTCGTTCCTCGGACGTTCCCGCACGCTACGGCGGGGATGAGTTTATCGCTCTTTTGCCTCAAACGGACGTGGATCGGGCCAGGGTGTTGGTGGAGCGCATCATGGAGCGATTTCAAAAGGAGTTGTCCGCCAAACTACCCCACCTCCGGGTGACCATGAGTGTGGGCATCGCCAGTTTACCTTCCCCCGACATTCACGACGCCGATGGATTGGTGCGACTGTCCGACCACGCCTTGTACGAGGCCAAATCGAGCGGCAAAAACCGTGTTGTGACGGCACTGGGCGCCACGCGGACCTCGGCGATCTGACGCCGGCGCCTATCCGGGCGAAGGACGAATCCCGGCCAACCATAGGCCGCCGGCCGTACGGCACGCATCTCCCGGACGGTAAACGGGTCAAGATAAACTCCGATGAGTCACGAATTACAGAATGGGACGATGATTGTAATCGCCGAAGGCGTGTTTCTGCGCTACACTGAACGTAGCAGAAGAGGCGCTCTCACCGCCATCGGCGGGGCGCAAGGGTTCAACCATGCTGGCAACACTGGGTCAATACATCACGGGCAAGGTGGTTACGTTCGTCCTGGTCGTTTCCGGGGCCGGAGCGGTCATCTGGTTCTGGCAACACCCCGAACAGCTTCAGACAATCTGGTCGACCATCAAGTACGCTCTGGTTTGGCTGGGATTCGTGATCGCCCTCCCTTGGGCGTTGTTTTTCGTCACCCCCTGGGTGGCGGCAAAGGATTCCAACCTGGCCGCCGGGCTTATGCTCGCGGGGTACGCGGCGGCGGATATCCTCGTCGCGGTGATGCTGATGGGCGGCGTAACCGGCCACAACACCCTCACCTGGATGGTGGTGATTCTTGGTTTCCTGGCCGCGGCGACGTATAATTTCAAAGTTTGCGAGTATCAGTCGGAACGGTTCGAGGAGCGCTAAGCTCGCGGGCGGGCCGGTCGCCCGGCTCGTTCGTAAGAGTACACATCATGGTTACGTTGCACGAAGGGGATCGAATCAGCAATTACATCCTCGAGGCCCGCCTGGGTTCCGGCAGCTTCGGGGAGGTCTGGCGTGCGCGGCATCACGTGTTTGGGGATCGGGTGGCGATCAAAATCCCGACGGACCCCCAGTACGTCCGCAACCTGCAACGCGAAGGGGTCGCGATCCACGGGCTTCGGCATCCCAATATCGTCCGGGCCATTGATCTGGACCCCTACGCCGACCCGCCCTATTTCGTCATGGAACTGGTCAACGGGCCTTCCCTTCGCGAACTGATTGACCGTCACAAGGCAACGTTTCCGATCGCCGGAGCAGAAGCAATCCTGCGCGGAATCTTGGGCGCTTTAACCGCCGCGCACGCGGCGGGTCTGGTGCATCGCGATCTGAAGCCGGCAAACGTCCTCCTCCACGAACCGCCGGATGAGGTCGCCAAGATTACCGAGCAGGCCGTCCGAGTGACGGATTTCGGGCTGGGCCACGTCGGCGGAAACACCACCCAATCGATCATGCAGAGCGGGAGCATGGAAACGGAGACCGGTCGAAGCATCGCCGGCACGCTGGCCTACATGTCCCCGGAGCAAAAAACCGGCGAACCGATCGACGCCCGCAGCGATCTCTACGCCTGCGGCATCATTCTGTTCGAAATGCTCACCGGCGAGCGGCCGGCGGGTAGTGAAGTGCCCAGTGCGTTGCGACACGAGGTGCCGGCGCTGCTCGATGACGTCTTCCAGCGATGTTACGCGCGCCTGGACCGTCGCTTTTCCTCGGCCAAGGAAGTCTTGCAGGCGATGGCCGACGTGCCAGGCTCGACGCCCACGGCCATTCCGGTTCACGCCTTCGGCGCATGGAGGCGCTGCCCCATTTGTGCGCAGGCCGTGGAAGCCGAGGATCAGTTTTGTATCAATTGCGGCCGGCAGCTGGCGGCCTCGGCCCCGCGCTGTCCGGCGTGCAGCGGATTCGTTCATCCGAAAGATCGGTTTTGCATTTTTTGCGGCAAGGACCTGAGCGTCCTCACCGCGTAGCGAAGGGTAGCGGTCATGCACGGGGAAGCGGTTATTATTGTGCTCTTGCTCGTGTGCGGCATTGCCGCCTTTCTGTTCGGCGTCATTTATCTGGTTGGTCAGTTACTCGTCGGGATCGGTCGCGGCCTGATGGCCTTGGTGATGCCGGGACGTTGTCAGGCGCGCCGGGCGGGAGCCGGGCGCCGCGGATTCGGCCTGATCTGTCCCAACCCGCGCTGTCAAAAAGTGGAGCGTCGCCCGGCCCACTATTGCAGCCAGTGCGGTACGTCCTTGTCCGACAACCCCCATTGGGCCAGGCTATAAGCGAACTCATGAACGCGGCACAGGCGTTTCAGTTGGAAACGGAGTTCCTGTCGGGCGTGGAGGCCAACCTCGAGTCCGCGAAGGGCGTACAGCTTCGCGGGAAGCTCTGGCAGCGCTCCCATGCCGATGAAAGCGACGCCCTTCGTGCGGCGTTGGCGGCCAACCGCGTGTACGATCGAGAGAAGCTCAAGTCGTTGCCGGCCAATCGACGGTTCGCGCTGCATGGGTTTGAGCGCAGATTCCTGTTCGGCAAACGACGAACGGGCATCGCCGTCGCCACCGTCCTGTCCCCGCTGAATCAATACGCCCAATCGCCGGACGCCAACGGAGCCCCCATTGACACCGGGCAACTCGTGGAGCACGTCCGAAAACTCGTCGGCGACCCCAACATCCCGCACGTGATCGGCGTGTGCAGCCCGACGGGATTCACCCAGAAGGCGAAAGACGCCCGCCTGGACCTACCCAACGTCGCCGTCGTTTTGATCGAGCCGGACGGGACCGGGGGCTGGAAGACTACCCCAGCGGGGGAGAACGTCGACCCGCGGGTGCTGAAATTGTTTGATCCCGAAGGAGCCGGCGAGAAAATACGCCGCGTCACCGAATACCTGGATAGGCAAAGCGCCGCGCTGCTTACCGGCGGGGTCTCCGCCGGCGACGTGGTGGACAAGCTCAACCTTCCGCTCGATCTGGTTCGACAGGGGTTTGAGAAGGCGACGCAAACCGATCCGGAGCTACGAGTGTCCAAAAAAGAGGGCGAATTCCTGCTCTATCGCGGCGCGCCGCGGGCCGCCCAGGAGCGAAAGTCCATGAATGTCATTGACCGTATCAAGCAGCTCTTCGCTCGCGAGGGCGGTGAAAGTGAGAAGATCAACCTGCTGGCCGAACGCCGCGCCGCGCTTGCCCGCCGCCGCGACCGCATGTACGAAGACATCGCCAAGCTGGAAACACGCGAGGCCCAGTTGCTCGAAGAAGGCAAGGCCGCCGCCTCGCAGGTGCCCAAACGCCGCATCGCCGCCCAGGTCGCCCAGATGCGCAAGGACATCGCCCGGCAAAACGCCACCGCGGCCATGCTCAACAAACAGATCGACATCATCAGCACGGACATTCACAATCTGACGCTGATCCAGCAGGGCGAGATGGCCAGTCTGCCGACGACGGAGGAGTTGACCGAAAACGCGGTGCGCGCGGAGGAGATGCTGGAGACGCTCAAGGCCGACGCGGATTTGGTGAGCGACCTCGAGACCGGCATGACCGAATCGCTGACCAGCGACGAGGAACTGGCCATTCTGAAGGAACTGGAAGGCGGAGCGGATTCGGCGCCCGCGGCGAAAGTCGCCGAAAAACCGATGAAGACTCCCGCTCCACCGGCCCGTGTGCAACCCGCGTCGAACCGAACACCGCCGTTGCGAACCGCGGGCGCGGATTCGGCGCCCGACGAGCCGCCGTCTACGCCGGGCAAACAGAAAGATCGCTCCCGCGACGCGGAGGCCCTGTGACAGTGGCGCGACCCGTGGGATGTTTTGTGTGACGCCGGTTTCCAACCGGTGCAAAGCGCCGCGGGCGGAATGATCCCGACTTTTCGGGAGCCCGCGCGGAATTCTCTAGGAAAGTGATCGCTTGAATCGAATCATCGATTTCATCGCACGGATGTAGCGGCCCGCGTCCTCGCGGGCCGTCATTGGTAGAGGTGAGGTCGTTTGATTTCCCACGTCCAGCGGGGACGCCGGACGTAACCGTTTGATTCCGATATCTGAAGTAATGGACTTTTCATGGCTCTGGCCAACGTAACCGGGTTCTTCGAGTGGCTCACCAAGCGGAAAAAGCCGCTGTCGAGAATGACTCGCGCCGAACTTCGTCGCCAGGAACTGCTCCTCGAAAAGGACCGCAAACGCCTCCTCGACCGCATCACCAAGCTGGCCAAGGACAAGCAGGAATTGTTCGAGCGCGGTGCCGGCGAACGAACCCCCGAACTGCGGCGGATGATGGCCCAGGAGTTCGAGATCCGCACCACCGAGCAGCTCATGCTTTCCCGCCAGCTTAACATCCGCAGCAAGGAGACCATGACCGTCTCCCGCCTGCGCATGCTCCGCGAAAACGCCGATCGCGCCGGTCAATCCCATAAGCTGGGCCTCATCAGCGAGGCCGACGTGCTGCGCCTGGGCAAACTGATTGAGTCCGACGCCGTCCGCGCGGAGATTTACCAGGAACGCCTCGACGAAATCCTGGCCATCGGCACGGGCGTCGATGAAGGCGCCGCCGGTCTGACCGAGGCCGGCGAGGGGGTCATGAAAGTATGGGAACAGATGGACGCCGGGGCCATCACCGACGCGGCTGAGGCCTTCGACGAGGCCGATCGCCGTGTCCGCGAAAAACACGCGACGCCGGAGGCGTGAGATCTAGGCGAGTACCTGTAAATGGATTTGTTAAGCGACCCCAATCTCCTTGACGTACTTTTGGCCTTGTTGCCGGGCTTTCTCACCGCGCAGATCATTGATACGCTTGTCGTTCGGGAAGATCGTTCGCCTTTCGAGAGGATTGTTCAGGCGCTCATATTCACGTTTTTGTCTCATTTGCTTTGGGCTCTCACCAAATGGAACTTTGGCATCCAAAACGGCTATGATCTGGTTGGCTTAGGTGGTTGCGCGATTGTTTGGGGGCTGGGATTGACCTGGCTTATTAACAGTAGTGCCATTCATGATTTTCTTCGGTGGTGTCGATTGACCCAATCCGCTTCACGTCCAAGTGAGTGGTACGACTCATTCTACGACAGGCAGGAACATGTGATTCTGCATTTGAAAGATGGACGGCGAATTTTCGGTTGGCCGCGAATCTATTCGTTTCGACCGGACAAGGGCCATATACTACTCGAAGGAGCCGAGTGGCTCGACCGTCCTAAGGATAAGGACCCGATACCTCGTAGAGACGTCGACTTTCTGATTGATGTTACTGACGTTCGGTTTGTTGAGTTTATCCCGTTAAGAGGGAAGGAAAATTCAGATGCCTGAGTCTAAGAATACTTACGGTGATCGTCGAATCACCGACGAGAATGGGAAACTGCGGACAGGAGGGAAAAACCCGCCGGAGCCAAAGGACCTTCGACCGGAACCCACTCCGCCGCCTCCACCGCCCCCGTCAAACGAAAAGAAGGCTGGAAAATAGTTGAACATCTGAACGGTCGGCCTTTGTCATTCCCGGTGTGATCTTTCATGGCCTTATTCAAATCATCCGAAGAACGTCGCATCGAGCGGGATATCAAAATCCGTCAGGGCATCCGGCGGATCGAGAAATCCATCCGTGAACAGGCCAAGTTCCAAGACGAGTTCATCCGCAACGCCCAGCAGGCCAAACGCATCGGCGACACCAGTCAATACGCCTTCATCCGCAATTCCCTCAAGAAAACTGCCACCATCCGCAAGATGCTCGAACGCCAGCTTCTCGCCGTGAAAAACGCCCTGCTCATCAAGCGCCAGGCCGAGGCCTCCGCCGACTTCGCCTCGTCCATGAGCATCATGGCCACGGAGATCGGCCGCCTCTTCGGCGAAACCGACCTGCTCAAAACCCAGGCCGACTGGGAAAAGGCCATGGTGCAGTCGCAGACCATGGAGGAGCGCATGGACATGTTCCTCGAATCCGTCGAGGACATCGCCGCCCAGGACATCGAAATGGGCAAGGCCGGAGAAGTCGTCACCGACGAGGAAATCGACCGTCTCATCGAGGCCGAAGCCGAGGCCGAACATCAAAAAGAGCTCGACAAACTGGCGAGCCTCCGCGCCGAACTGCAATCCCTCAAAGGAGAAGGGGAAAAACAGAAATAGCGAAAAAGATTGGATCGGTCTGCAATCTTGAGTGCTTTATGGTTGCTTTCAAAGGTGTTGAATTCCCGCGCGAATCGATGGCCGAGCTCTGCCGTCGATACGGAATCCGCCGTTTGTCTGTTTTCGGCTCGATCCTCCGCGATGATTTTTCTCCGCATAGTGATATAGACATCCTCGTCGAGTTTGCGCCGGGAAGCCGTATCGGACTCCGGTTTTTCACCCTCGAGCGAGAGCTATCTTCATTGTTGGGTCGCAAGGTCGATCTGAACACTCCCGGATTCCTGAGCAAGTACTTTCGAGACAAAATCCTGAATGAGGCGGTGGTGCAGTATGACGCATCATGACGACCGCACCCGCTTGCAGCATATGCTTGACCACGCCCTCGAGGCGGTGGAAATGATCCGCGATCGTTCGCGGGCCGATCTGGACAGCGATAGAAAGCTGAACTTGTCGCTTGTCCGGCTTGTGGAAATCACCGGTGAGGCGGCTGCCCGCGTCAGCCTTGCAGAACGAGCGCGTTACCCAGGGATTCCTTGGGACGATATCATCGGGTTGCGCAATCGTGTCGTACACGGTTACGATGAAGTTGATTTTGATATTCTGTGGGATACCGTGGAACTCCATCTGCCGCCGCTGATCAATGAACTGCGGCAGGCATTGGCCAGAATGGACTAGAGGCAAGGGTGTGTCTCGTGGCGTCGCAGCCTACGATTGTCAAACGCCGAGTAGTCGGGTCGAATTGATCGCCACCTGCTTCAAAAACTTTGCATGATCGCCCGATCTCAACTTCACTGGATCACGGAGGCCGGAATGTTCTTCGAAAAGCAAGGACCGGTGTGGGAAACCCTGCGCGCATTGAACCAGCGCCTTCGTGAGGCTCATATCGACTACATCGTCATCGGCGGGCTGGCTCTCAACGCTTACAACTACCCCCGCCAAACGGTCGATGTCGATATCGTGATGACGGCCGATGCCTTCGATAGATTCCGCCGGGAGCTTGGAAAGCAACAATACAATCGCGTGCCGTCGCTGCCTCGCCGCTTCATCGATCCGCACACCGAGGTTGCCGTCGATATACTCGTCGCCGGCGAAATCGCGGGACGCAAGAGCAAGAATCCGTCCGTCCGCTTTCCCGATCCCGATGAGGCCGAGGTCCATGACGACTTGCGAACCGTCTCGCTCGCGCGGCTTGTTGAATTGAAACTCGTAACCTGGCGCTACAAGGACTGGGGCGATGTGGTCGAGCTGATCCGCCGAAACAACCTGCCCGAATCCTTCGCCGACAAAATCGATCCCGTGGTTCGCTCAGCGTTTAAGGAGTGCTTCGACCAGGCCAACGACCCGGAATACGGCGGGCCATAGGATCGTATTGACGATTGAAAAGAACCACAGATTCTTGTATTCTGCGCCGGGAAATCGATCATGCGAATCGACGACTTGAAACGCATTCACGGGGCTCAGCCTTTCAGACCGTTCACCATCCATGTGGGCGACGGACGGTCCTTCCGAGTGAATCACCCGGAGTTTCTTGCCCAATCTCCCAGCGGTCGAACCGTCATCGTTTTCGGCCGGGACGATGCCTTTGAAGTCATTGATCTGATGTTGGTTCCCACGATCGAAGTACCCAACGGACAAAGAGGCTCTCGAAAACGAAAAGCGTAATGGTTGCGTTCAACACCTTTAGTCCTACGATAATCTCAAGGGCGAAAACTCAAACCCGCACAAACGCCACCCGGTAAATCTCCCTACCCTCCCGCGCATACTTGATCTCGTAATTCGTTCCCGACCAATCCTCGCCCGGCCGCGCCGACGCCAATTCCCATTCAATTTCCTTGAGCGCAGGCTGTGCGTCGAGGCGTTCCCGAATCCAACCAAAGTATTCCGCGTGGTCCGATTGAATCAGCCACTGCCCCCCCGGTTTGAGCGCCGCGATCGCCGCCCCCACGAAATCGTCCTGAATCAGCCGCCGCTTGTGGTGTCGCTTTTTGGGCCAGGGATCGGGATGGTAGACGTGCAGTACGTCCACGCAGGACGAAGCCAGGTGCCGCACGACGAAACAGCGCCCGTCCGTGCGCATGATCCGCACGTTGCCGATGCCCCAGCGGATCATGCGATCGACCGCGTATTTGAAATACTTGTTCGCCCACTCGATGCCCAGCAGCCGCACTTCCGGATGCGCTTTCGCCCGGCTTAAGAGAAATCCGCCCTTCCCGCTCCCGATCTCCATCTCCAGCGGCCCGGATGAATCAAACCACCCGATCGGATCGACAG
>Ga0214473_10005534_pt1 | contig 15118 bp, 17 predicted proteins | sample RVTome_7_FD_203509 | JGI IMG/M metagenome (GOLD analysis project Ga0214473, IMG submission 203509) | Soil microbial communities from uranium-contaminated site in the Upper Colorado River Basin, Wyoming, United States - RVT98D197 | ecosystem: Environmental > Terrestrial > Soil > Contaminated >... | reverse complement strand
CCGAGGAACTGTTCGGCCAACTGGTCGTGCTGTATCCGAACGAGGCCGTAGTTCGTACGGCTCTGCGCGGCGCCGCGGCCTACCAGCTCTCCTGGTTCGACGCCCACCTGTGGGCCTATGCCGAGCACTACGGCCTGGACGAGATCCTGTCCGAGGACTTCCAGCACGACCGCCGCTATGGGAGCGTCCGCACGGTCAATCCTTTTCTATGAGGGCGCCGCTCGAGGTTGAACCGAGAGCCGCAGGCCCTTCAGCAACAGCGGTCCCCCGCCCCGCAGACGGAGGCTGACCGCCCGGTCGCCCGAGGTCACTTCGAACTCGGCCGAGAGGCCTCCGGGCACGCGTTCGCAGATCGTCGTCTGCGCGCTGCGTGCCGGCACGTCGGAACGAACCTCGATCTCGGGAACCGTCGGAGTCGCCGAGAACTCCTCGGCCTCCAGGAACAAGCGGTAGGCCCCCGGGGGTAGCGACAGGCGACTTCCCAACACGGCGCCATCCGGATGCCGATGCGGTTCGTAGAGCGGTCCCCAGTCGAGATCCGCGGGACTCCACTCGGCGTGAGCCGAGCGCTCCCACTGGAAGCGGGGCGCGGTGAGCGCAGGCCGCCCGATCACACGCACGGCGTCACGGCCTGCGGTGCGCCCGTCCGACAGCGTCGAGGCCAGCCCCGCGGACGCCATCAGCCCGAGGCTGCCGACGGCGAGGCTGCCAGAGGGCGAACGCGGAATCCGCCAGCGCACGGCCGCCAGCGCCAGCGCCGCCGCCCAGACCGCCGTCAGGCGCCCGCGGTCGGGCTCGGCCAGCACGTACGCCGGCAACAGCCGCGTCCACTCCTCGGCGCCGGAGTGCTCGCGGAAAAGCGGGGCCGTGCCGTCGCGGTCGCGGTGCACGAGCCGTGGGTCCGCGGCGCCCGCGAGCCCCGTGGCCAGGCCCCAGCTCACGAGCAGCGCGGCGCCGGAGCCGAAACCCCCACGCAACCGCGCGCCGAGCGCCAGCGCCAGCGCCGGCACGAGCGGCAGCAGGAAGCGCGCGGGCGGGTTGAAGCCGCCCCGCCACATCGGCCATGCGCCCGTGGTGAGCAGTACGACGGCAAGAAGAGCGAGCGTCGCCAGTGTCAACCGGCGCGAGAGGCGCCACAACGCAAGCAAGCCCGGCACCGCCAGGGCGAAGACGGGCGCGTACGCGAGCAGGCCAAACTCCTGATCGAAGAACAGTCCGGGCAGCGCCTCGCGCAGGATCGCCGGGCTGAACTCGCGCCGCAGTCCGTAGACGCGGCGTGGGTCGAAGAAGCCATAGAGGACGAAGTGGTAGAGCGCGATCCCGGCCGCCGAGACCAGCAGCGGCACGACAAGCGCGATGGATTCCTTTCGTCGGGCCCGCGCGGCAAGCAAGTACAAGAGCAGGACGAGGGCGAGTGCTGCATAGCGCACATTGAGCCAAGGCAGCGCTGCCAGCGCCAGTCCGCACGTCAGCAGGCTCGGAAGCCGCGGCGTTCCCAGACCGCGGCGCAACACGAAAGCCACGGCCAGGGCCGCGGGGACTTCCGTGAACACGAGCCCCGCGTAGTGGACGAGAGGCGGCGAGAGCGCGACGATCCAGGCCGTGCCCTCGGCCGCGGGGGTCCCGCCCATCGCGTGGCGAAGCAGCTCGCGGATCTCTCGCGCGAGCAGCGCCGCCAGCAGCGCCATGAAGAAGGACGCGCCCGGATAGCCGGCCAGCACATACGACGGAAGGATCAGGACGGACAGACCGACGGCATGCAGCGAGTAGATCTGCCCCTCGCGCCCGCGCACGCGGAAATGCGGCGCCAGCTCCGCGTGCGTTCGATAGAACGCGCGATAGCGGCCTTCCGCGTAGTCCCGATCGAGGGCGAGGTCGTGGTCGCGCAGCAAGCTCTCCGCCACCATCAGGTAGTGCGGCTCGTCGCCCTCGGCGCCGACCTGCGACTGAACGCGGACCGCGGCGCCGAGGTACACGATCGCGACGACCGGCAGGAACGCCCCGCGCACCCAGCGCGTGGGCTCGCGGGGCAGGCAGAGGATCGCGGCGGCGAGCACGGGAACGAGCAGCGCGGCTCCGGAGACGGCCCGCACGCCCGGCGCTTGCGGCCAGACGAGCAGCAGCAGCGGGAGGAAGAGCAGGCCGCCGGCCGGAGCGCAGGCCGCTTCCCATCTCGACAGCAGCCACAGCAATCCGAGGCCCGCCGCCACCACCACGACGGCCGCCGTGCCCGGCAGACCGAGAACGATCCCATCCGGGCGGGCGGCGGCGCCGCCCTGTGCCAGGAGCGCCAGCAGGGCCAGCGTCGTCCACGAGAGGATCGAGGCGCGAGGGTTCGGCAAGGGCCGGCGTGATTCTACCCGTTGACGCGATACCCCACCCGGGGCCATAGTCGTTCTTGAAGAGGTTCCCATGAAGCACGCCGTGCTCGGCCTCCTGCTGGTCGCTCCCGTAGCGGTCCACGGGGACCAGGTCTTCCTGAAGGGCGGGGGCAAAGTCACGGGCGTGGTTGTGGAGCAGAGCGCGAAGGCCGTCGTCATCGAGGTCGAGGCCGGACGCGTGACACTCCCCACGGCGAGGGTCGAGCGGATCGTGACGGGCCCGTCCGCCCTAGCCGACTACCGGCGCCGCCTCTTGGAAGTTCCGGAAAACGACGCGGCGGCCTGGCTGCGGCTCGCGCTTTGGGCGGACGATCGGGGTCTCCACACGCAGGCGCGTGAGGCGTTCGCCCGCGTCCTGACCCTCGACCCGAGCAACGCGACCGCGCAGCGGGCGGTCGGAAACGTCCTGCTCGGCGCCCGCTGGGTCACACCGGAAGAGAGCTACCGCGCGCACGGCTACGTCTACTTCGAAGGCGCCTGGATCACACCTGAAGAACGCGAGGACGCGCTGCGCGAACGTGCCGACCGCGCCCAGGCCGCGGCGGCGGAACGCGCCCGCGCGGAAGCCGATGCCAGGGCCCGCGAGGCGGAGGCTCGGGCTCGCGCGGCCGAGGCGGACGCCCGGCGGGCCGAGACCCAGGCATCCGGCTATCCCTTGTCGTGGGCGCTGGCCGGGGGGCGCTGCTGCTTCGGCAGGCTGGGCCACTCGATCCACGTTCGCCACTTCCCACCGGCCACCGTGGCGCCACAGGACGCGGAACCTGCGCCCGCGCCGCGGACGCGGCGAGCCGGCCTCGTGACCGCACGACCCTCGAATTCTCACTAGCGGAGGATTGACCTTCGCCTTATCTTCGCCTAAGATCTCCGCGGAGGCCCTTATGCATCTGACCCGGCGCCAGAAGGAGATCTTGGACTTCCTCTCGAGGCACATCGAGCGCAAGGGTTACGCGCCCACGATCGAGGAGATCGGTGGCCACTTCGGCCTGCGCTCCCTCGCCACCGTGCACAAGCACCTCACCAACCTCCAGGCCAAGGGCTTGATCAAGCGCGCCTGGAACCGCAGCCGTGCGCTGGAGCTGGTGCCCACCGAGGTCAAGGTCCAGGCCGTGGAGCTGCCGCTGTTGGGCCGCGTCGCGGCGGGCACGCCGATCGAGGCGATCCAGGCCACGGAGACGATCTTCGTTCCCGAGGACATGGTGAGCCGGCGGGGCGAGACCTACGTGCTGCAGGTCAAGGGCGATTCGATGATCGACGAGCAGATCCGCGACGGCGACTACGTGATCGTCGAGAACCGCAAGACCGCCCGCGACGGCGAGATGGTGATCGCGCTGCTGGACGGCGACCGGGCCACGCTCAAGAAGCTGTTCCGCGAGGGCGCCGGCAAGCTCCGGCTGCAGCCCGCCAACGCGAGGATGAAGCCCATCTACGTGGACCAGGACGACATCCGCGTCCAGGGCGTCGTGATCGGCGTCCTGCGCAAGTACTGAATCTCGACAGACACCGGAGGACGAGAGTGGAACAGAAGAAGTCGGTGGACTTCACCGTCGTCCCGGACGACGAGACGTCGGCGCCGCGTATCTACAGCAACTTCTGTGCGATCCAGAACTCCCCGTTCGACTTCACCCTCACGTTCTGCGAGATGCTCCCCATGGGCGCCCGGGAGATCGAACAGGCCCAGACGAGCCACATCGTGAAAGCTCCCGTGAAGGCGCGGCTGGTGGTCCCGGTGCAGATGGTCCCCGGCCTGGTGTCCGCGCTCCAGGAGAACTACCGGATGTACCAGGAGTCCTTCGGACCCCCGAAAGGTTCATTGCATTAGCCGGACCTCCTCTGGCCGGGCTGCCGCCTAGACTGGGGGCGTGAAGACGCCGGCACCTGCGCGATCCATCCTGCACGTCGATCTGGACTCGTTCTTCGTGTCCGTCGAGCGCAGCCTGGACCCGGACCTGCGAGGCAAAGCCGTCATCGTCGGCGGCGATGCCGCCTCGGAGGGCGTCGTGGCCGCGGCCAGCGACGAGGCGCGCGCCGCCGGAATCCGCCCCGGCCAGTCGCTGATCGCAGCCCGCCGCCTGTGTCCCGACGGCGTGTTCCGACCCGGGGATCTCGAGACGTATGCCCGGGTCAGCGACGAAGTCACGGCGATCCTGCTGGCCGTGAGCCGGCGCGTCGAGCGGCCTTCGGCCGACGAGGCCTACGTCGACCTCACGCCCGACTTGGCCCACTCGCCGCACCCGGTCGCCGCCGCCGAGCAGATCAAGGACGAGATCCAGCGCAGGCTGCGCCTCGACGCTTCGTTGGGCCTCGCGTCCTCGCGCCTGGCGGCGCGCGTCGCCTCGCGCGGCGCTCGGCCACGCGGCCTGCTGGTCGTGCTCCCCGGCTACGAGGCGCGCTTCCTCGCCCGCCAGCCGGTCAGCTGCCTGCCGGACCTGCCTCCCCACCTCGAGACGGCGCTCCGGCGCGCCGGGCTCGAAACGCTGGGCCAGTTGCTCGAAGCCGACGAGGCCACGCTGGCTGCGGCCGTGGGAGCCGGCGCCGCCCGCCACTTGCGCCAAACGGCGGCAGGCGAAGCGGAGGAGCCCATCGCAGTGGCGGCGCCCCCGACCTGGATTCAGGAAGAGGCCGTCATCCGCGCCCGCGGCTCGGACCGCGAAGCGCTGCAGGAGATCCTCGACGGCCTGGCCTTGCGTGCCGCCCGCCGTCTGCGCCCGTTCCACCTGCGGGCGGGTAGCGTCACCGTGGAGGTGCAGCGCGGCGCGAGCGCCCAGCGACGCAGCGAGAGCGTGCAGCCCGCCACGGCCGACGAGGACACGCTGCGTGAGATGATCCGTTTGCTGGCCGAGCCGCTGATCGAGCCCGCGGGCACTGTGCGCGCCCTCCAGGTGCGGCTGAGTCGGCTGGCAGGACCCAGCCGTCAGACCCCGCTCTTCCCCGCCGGACGCCTGGCTCCTTCCTCGCGGGTATGATTCACGGGTCCGGCACTGCCGGAGCAGCATGCCCAGATCCAGGAGAACGATGCCTCGCGCGGGTCGGGCCAGCCCGCGCCGCGCCCGAACGGCGCGCCAGCGTCCGCGACGCCGCGTGGCCTTTCGCCCGACGCCGGCGTTCGCAACGCGGATCCTCGACAACCTCGAGCGTGCGCACCCCGAGGCGACCTGTGCGCTCCACTACCGGAATGCCTTCGAGCTGGTGGCGGCCACCATCCTGTCCGCGCAATGCACTGACGAGCGAGTAAACAAGGTCACGCCTGCGCTCTTTGAGCGCTACCCCACGCCTGCCGCCCTGGCCGAAGCACCCCCCGGCGAGATCGAAGCGTTGATCCGGTCGACGGGCTTCTTTCGCGCCAAGACCAAGAGCCTCATCGGCTGCGCGCGACGGCTGGTCGAGCGCCACGGCGGCGAGGTGCCGCGAAACCTCGACGCCCTGGTCAAGCTCCCCGGCGTGGGTCGCAAGACCGCGAGCGTCGTGCTGGGCCATGCCTACGACCTTGCAGAGGGGATCGCGGTGGACACCCACGTGCTCCGCGTCGGCAACCGCATCGGCCTGGCGAGCGGAGACGACGCGGGGCGCGTCGAGCGGCAGCTCATGGAACTGATCCCGAAGCAGCGCTGGATCCGCACGACCGATCTGCTGATCTTCCATGGGCGGAAGATCTGCGATGCCCGCCGGCCCGCCTGCGGTTCCTGCCCGGTCTTCGGCGCCTGCCGCTGGGAAAGCCGGCAGGCCTTCGCGACCGTGACGGCGGCCGCCGCAGCCGACGCGTGAGCATCCTCGCGGCCGCCCTCCAGATGACTTCCACGGCCGACGTGGAGCGCAACCTCCAGGAAGCCGAGCGGCTCGTCGCACAGGCCGCGGAACGTGGGGCGCGCTTCATCGGGCTGCCCGAGAACTTCGCGTTCCTGCGTTCGGAGGGCCAGCCCATCCCGGCGCCCCAGGCCCTGGATGGCCCCTGGGTCCGGCGCATGGCAGGGCTGGCCCAACGGCACGAGATCACGCTGTTGCTGGGTAGCCTGCCCGAGGCCATTCCCGGCGAGTCGCGCGTCCACAACACGTCGCTGCTGCTCGGGCCGGACGGCGGCACGCTCGCCGTCTACCGGAAGATCCATCTGTTCGACATCGATCTGCCGGGTCTCGAGCAGCTCAAGGAATCCAAGGCGGTCGCGCCGGGATCCGAGCTCGTCGTGGCCGAGACTCCGTTCGGGATGCTCGGGCTCAGCATTTGCTACGACCTGCGCTTTCCGGAGCTGTATCGCCGGCTGACGCGCCGCGGCGCCCGTGTCCTCGCCGTACCGTCGGCCTTCACGGACCGGACCGGCAAGGACCACTGGGAGGTGCTGCTGCGCGCGCGGGCGATCGAGAACCTGTGCTGGGTCGTGGCGCCGGCGCAGGTGGGCAACCACGGCGCCGGCCGGGCCTCGCACGGCCACGCCATGATCGTGGATCCCTGGGGCGCCGTCGTGGCCCAGGTTGCCGACGGTCCGGGCATGGCCCTCGCGGAGCTGGGCTTCGAGCGCCAGGATCAACTGCGGAGGGAGCTGCCCGCGCTATCCCACGCCCGACTGCTCGAGGCTGACAACTCTTGACGTTTTGAGGCTTGACCCCTGGCCGGCGGCCTGCCCTAATTGGCGGTGGCGCTCCGCGCGACCGCGGAGCAGTCAAGGAGGAACGAGATCATGAAGAAGCTCCTGTCGGCGGCGGCCGTCGCCGCACTGGTGCTCGCGCCGCTTTCGGCCTGGGCGGGATCGAGCGAGTGGACCGGATATATAACAGACAGCCACTGCGGGAAGAACGGCGCTACGAAGGACCACGGAGCCGCCTGCGTCGAGAAGTGCGTGAAGGGCGGCTCGAAGGCCCAGATCTGGAATGAGGCCGACCAGAAGGCCTACGAGCTCGACGGCTTCGACAAGGTCAAGCCGCTGATGGGCAGCAAGGTCACCGTATCCGGAACGGTGGACGCCTCGAACAACACCATCAATGTGGAGAGCGCCAGGAAGGCCGAAGACAAGAAAGCCAAGTAGCTCCATGCCGCGGGGGTCTCGCCAGGTCCCGGTGACCCTTGACCCCCGCTACTCTTCGCCTCGGACGCCGAAGCCAATCGGGCCCTCTGCCGGGCCGGTGTGCCCGCGCTCGCACGGCACGCCTAGCCTCCGGAAGACCCAGTAGCAGCAGGGGATACGCTTGACAGCGCGCGGCCCTCCCCTTAAGATACGCGTTTGCAGCCTGGGCGCCGCGGGGCGCCATGGAGCGCTGATGCCGACCTACATCCCGAAGGCCGACCCTGGCGAACGCAAGTGGTTCGTGATCGACGCCAAAGGCAAGGTCCTGGGCAAGCTGGCGACACTGGCGGCGACCATCCTCACGGGGAAGCGCAAGCCGAGCTACACGCCCTTCCTGGACACGGGCGATCACGTGATCGTGATCAACGCCGCCGCGGTGCACCTGACCGGGCGCAAGGCGAGCCTGAAGCTGTATCGGCGCCACACCGGCTACTCCGGAGGGCTCAAGTCGATCTCGGCCGGCGACCAGATGAAGAAGAACCCGGCGCGCGTCGTCGAAGAGGCCGTGCGCGGCATGCTGCCGAAGACCAAGCTCGGGCGCGCCATGGCCGGCAAGCTCAAGGTCTACGCCGGAGCGGCACACCCGCACCAGGCGCAGAAGCCCAAGCCCATCGCGGTCCAGTAGAGGAGAGAGCGTTGAGCACCACGACCATCGAGTATTGCGGCCTGGGCAAGCGGAAGACGTCGGTGGCGCGGGTGCGCCTGCGGCCCGGCTCCGGAGAGATCCGGGTGAACGAACGGCCCATGGACGACTACTTCGGTGGCCATGAGGCCTTGAAGATGGCGGTCCGGCAGCCGTTCGCCGTGACCGAGACCATCGAGAAGTTCGACGTCGTGGCGATTCTCGACGGCGGCGGCGTCTCCTCGCAGGCGGGGGCGCTCCGGCACGGGATCTCCCGGGCCTTGTGCGAGTTCAACACCGAGCTCCGCAAGAAGCTCAAGAAGTCGGGCTTCCTGAGCCGTGACGCGCGGATCAAGGAACGCAAGAAGTACGGACAGCGCGGCGCGCGCCGTCGCTTCCAGTTCAGCAAGCGTTAATCATGCGTCTTCCGGCTCTCAATCCGGGCCGGATCGAAGACGCCAATAACACGAGCCGACTCGATTCGTCGAGCCGGCCGGAAAGCCTCGGCGGCCAGCAGCGGCCGGGGCTGATCAAGGAGGCGGTTTGCCAGTCAACGTGAGCATGAAGGAGCTCCTCGAGGCGGGTGTCCATTTCGGGCATCAGACCCGCCGCTGGAACCCCAAGATGAAGGACTACATCTTCGGAGAGCGGAACGGGATCTACATCGTCGACCTGAACAAGACGCACCGGCTGCTGCTCGACGCGCTGCAATACGTCCAGGACCTGGCCGCACAGGGCCGCACCCTGCTCTTCGTCGGCACCAAGCGCCAGGCCCAGGACGCCGTCGCCGAAGAAGCCCAGCGCTGCGGAATGCCTTACGTGAACCAGCGCTGGCTCGGCGGTCTGCTCACCAACTTCGTGACCGTGCGGCGTAGCCTGGAGCGCGTGCGCGAGCTCGAGATGATGGCGGCGGACGGCCGCCACGAACGGCTCAAGAAGAAAGAGATCGCCCGGCTCGAGAAGGAGAAGATCAAGCTCGAGCGGAACCTGCGCGGCATCAAGAGCATGAAGAGCATCCCCGACGCCGTGTTCGTGATCGACACGCGCAAGGAGTCGATCGCGGTGGCCGAGGCGCGCAAGCTCCGCATCCCCGTCGTGGGCATCGTGGATACCAACTGCGACCCCGACGAGGTGAGCTTCGTCATCCCGGGCAATGACGACGCGCTGCGCGCGATCCGCCTGTTCGCCAGCCGCATCGCCGACGCGGTGATCGAGGGTCGGTCGTTCCGCGAAGCGCGCGCGGCCGAGTCGGCCGCGGCCGACAAGGTCGGAGCCGAGGAAGGCGCGACGGCCCGCAAGGCGCCGCGCCCCCGCACGCCCGCACCGGTCGCCAGCGCCGCTCCCCCAGTGCCTACGGTCTGAGCGCGCCGCCGAGACAGTAGAACGCCCCGGGGCACTTCAACGTGCCCGGGGCTCTTTTCGAGGGGCCCGCTCGGCCCCGGAGACTCACAAGGGACGAGGCCATGAGCATTTCTGCTGAGATGGTACGCAAGCTCCGTGAGGAGACCGGCGCGGGCATGATGGACTGCAAGTCCGCCCTGGTGGAAGCCAAGGGCGACGCCGAGGCCGCCCGCGACGTGTTACGCAAGAAGGGCCTGGCGGCTGCGGCCAGAAAGGCGGGCCGCACGGCGAGCGACGGCATGATCGGCCACTACATCCATCCCGGGGCCAAGATCGCGGTGCTGGTCGAGGTCAACTGCGAGACCGACTTCGTGGCCAAGACCCCGGAGTTCCAGGCGCTCGTGAAGGACGTGGCGATGCACATCGCGGCCTCGTCCCCGCTGTACGTGCGGGCCGAGGACGCCCCGCGCGAGATCCTCGACAAGGAGCGCGAGATCTACAAGGCGCAGGCCGCCGCCCAGGGCAAGCCCGGCAACGTCCAGGACCGGATCGCCGAGGGCAAGCTCAAGGACTACTACGCGCAGTTCTGCCTGCTCGAGCAGCCCTTCGTGAAGGACCCGAAGCTGAGCGTCGGCCAGCTGGTGCAGGAGAGGATCGCGCTGCTCAAGGAGAACATCGTCGTGCGCCGCTTCGCCCGCTTCAAGGTCGGCGAGCAGGCCACGGCGGGAACGGCCGAGGCGGAGTAACATCAGCCACCGGCCGGCGTCCGCAAGGGCGCCGGTGCGACGCAGAGAGAGGCCGAAACCATGCCCGCGACCCGCAGGGCCGTCGCCTACAAGCGCGTGCTGCTCAAGCTGTCCGGGGAGTCCCTCCTGGGCGAGAAGACCTTCGGCATCGACCGCGACTTCACCGATTACCTGGCCCAGGAGATCCGCAGCGTCCACGTGCTCGGCGTCCAGGTCTCCGCCGTCGTGGGCGGCGGCAACATCTTTCGCGGGGTCTCGGACAGCGCCCAGGGCATGGAGCGCGTCACCGCGGACCACATGGGGATGCTGGCGACGGTGATCAACGCGTTAGCACTCCAGGACGCCCTCGAGCGGGCAGGCGTCCAGACGCGGGTGCTCTCGGCCATCGAGATGCGGGAAGTCGCCGAGCCCTTCATCCGCCGCCGCGCGATCCGCCACATGGAGAAGTCCCGTGTCGTGATCTTCGCTGGCGGCACCGGCAACCCCTACTTCTCCACCGACACGGCCGCAGCCCTGCGGGCCATGGAGATGAAGGCGGAGATCATCCTCAAGGGCACGAAGGTCGACGGCATCTACGAGGCCGATCCCGTGAGCCACCCGGGCGCCCGGAAGTTCGAGCGCCTCTCCTACTTCGACGTGCTGCAGAGAGGCCTCAAGGTCATGGACACCACGGCCATCTCGCTGTGCATGGACAACGGCCTGCCCATCATCGTCTACAACCTGAAGAAGAAGGGGAGCCTGAAGCGAATCCTGCGAGGCGAGAAGGTCGGCACCATCGTGAAGGAGTGAGCATGCCGCTGAAGACTCTGATCGCCGACGCCAAGCAGCGGATGGACGCGTCGGTGGAGACCGTCCGGCGCGAGCTGGCCACCATGCGCACGGGCCGAGCCTCGCTGTCCATGCTGGACGGGGTGAAGGTCGATTACTACGGCACGCCGACCCCGCTCAGCCAGGTGGGCAATCTCTCGATCCCCGATCCCACGCTGATCCTGCTCCAGCCCTGGGACCCCTCGCTGCTCCAGGCCATCGAGAAGGCCATCCGTTCTTCCGACCTCGACCTCAACCCCCAGAACGACGGCAAGATCATCCGCATCCCGATCCCGTCCCTCACCGAGGAGCGGCGCAAGACGCTGGTCAAGCATGCCCACAAGTCCGCAGAGGACGGGCGCGTGGCGATCCGCAACGTGCGCCGGGACACGAACGACCATCTGAAGAAGCTGCTGAAGGAACACCAGCTCAGCGAGGACGCCGAGAAGCAGGCGATCGCCGAGGTCCAGAAGCTCACGGACCAGCACACCGAGAGGATCGCCGAGAGCCTAAAGAAGAAGGAAGCCGAGATCCTGGAGGTCTGAGCGCGTGCGCCCGCACGTGCTGGGCCTGCTCGCGGCGCTCCCGCTCTCGGCCTGCATTGAGGATCGGCTGAGCGTCGAGATCTGGACGCAGCTCCACTCCGACGGATCCTGCACCCGGCGCATCGAATACCGCCTGGAGCGCGTGGACGGCGAGAAGACTGACGTCCCACTGCCGATTCCGCCGTCGGAGGATTCGCTGCGGCTGCTGCACCGCTTCCCCGGCGGCGAGGCCTGGACCATCACGCGGGAGAGCCGCGCTGACACGCGCATCGTGATCGCCGAGGCTGTCTCGCTGCCTTCTCCCAACGACGCCGACGGCGACTATTGGCGCGTGCGTGCGCCCAACGCACAACCCGCACGAAACCACGTCTCCTTCGCCTTCGACCAGCATGGCGAGGCACTGCGCTACGACTACTCGGAGACGCTGCTCGATCCGGCTTCGCCGACTGAAGCCTTGCGGGCGCTGGCTCAGGCCTTGGCCAAGCGCGAGGACGAGTTCGCCGAGCGTTGGGCGCGGGCGCTGCCGTCCTGGGATGGAAGCCGTGGCGAGCTACGGCGCTGCTTCCGGGAGCGCCTGGCGCAGCCGTTCCTGCGAGAGGTCTCCGCCCTGGCCCGTCGGCCTGTGCACGGTCCGCGCGAGCGGCGCGATCTGGAAACCCTGCTCGACCGCTTCAGCGAGCTGCAGGCCGATCTGCTCCAGGCCCTCGCGGCAGGGAGCCCCGGCGCCGCTGCCGGCGAGCTCCGCGAGGCCCTGGACGACGTCATCGAAGCGATCGGCGACTCGATCCAGAAGCAGAGCCTCAATGCCGGCCTGCCGACGCCGCTCGACCTCTCGGATCGTCGCACCCGCATCCACTTCCGCGCAACACTCGTGATGCCGGGGCCGATCGTCCGCGCCAATACCTGCGTCCAGGGCGACACCGCCACCTGGGAGTTCGAGCAGGACGACCTGTACGGACGCGGCTTCGAGATGTGGGCGAGCTCGCTGACCAGCCGCTAGAGCGGTCCCGTATAATCCCGGCGTGCCCCTCACCCATCTCGACTGCACGCGCTGTGGCAAGCAGCACGCCCCCGGGACGCTGCTGAACCTGTGCGCTTGCGGCGGGCCGCTCTACGCGCGCTACGACCTCGAGCGCGTCGCCAAGGACATGCGCCCGGGACATCTGGCGTTGCGCGAGACGACGCTCTGGCGCTATCGCGAAGCGCTCCCTGTCGACGACCCCGACGATCGCGTCAGCCTTGGTGAAGGCTTCACGCCGCTGCTTCAGGCGCCGCGACTGGGCGCCCTCCACGGCCTGCACCGACTCTTCATCAAGGACGAGTCGGGCAACCCGACGGGATCCTTCAAGGCGCGCGGCCTGTCGGTGGCGGTCTCGATGGCTCGGGCGCTCGGCGTCAGCGACGTCTGCCTGCCCTCGGCCGGCAACGCCGGCAGCGCGCTCGCCGCCTATGCCGCGCGTGCCGGCCTCAAGGCCCACGTCTTCGTGCCGAAGGACGTGGCGCGCGTGTTCGTGATGGAGACTGCGGCCTACGGCGCCGAGGTGCGCAGCGTCGACGGGCTGATCAGCGACGCCGGGAAGCTCTGCGCGGAGCTCGCCCGCGAGCACGGCTGGTACGAATGCGCCACGTTCAAGGAGCCCTACCGCGTGGAGGGCAAGAAGACGATGGGGTACGAGCTGGCCGAGCAGCTGGGTTGGAAGCTGCCCGACGCGATCCTCTATCCCACTGGCGGCGGGACCGGCCTGGTCGGGATGTGGAAGGCCTTCGACGAACTGGAGGCGATGGGTTTCGTCGGGCCGGCGCGCCCGCGGATGTTCGCGGTGCAGGCCGAAGGCTGCGCGCCGATCGTCAAGGCCTTCTCCGAGGGAAAGGACGAAGCCCCGTTCTGGGATGGGGCCGCGACACTCGCGCACGGCCTGCGCGTCCCGAAGGCGCTCGGCGACTTCCTGATCCTCAAGGCTCTGCGTGCCAGCCGCGGCGCGGGAGTCGCGGTCTCGGACTCGGAGCTGATCCAGGGAGTGAAGGCCGCCGCGGCCGCCGAAGGCCTCTTCATGGCCCCCGAGGGAGGCGCCTGCGTGGCGGCGCTGCAAAAGCTCAAGGCCTCGGGACACCTGAGTCCGGACGACAGCATCGTCGTCTTCAACACCGGGACCGGGTTCAAGTACGTGGACAACATGGCGCCCGTCTGGTGACCCGGCTCCTGTTCCGCGACGACGCCTACCTGCTCGAGTTCGATGCCCGAGTACTGGCGCGTCGCGAGCACGAAGGCCGCCCAGCCGTGGTCCTGGACCGCACCGCCTTCTACGCCGAAAGCGGCGGCCAACCCTGGGACACGGGCACGCTTGGCAGCGTGCCCGTCGTCGCCGTCATCGAGCAGGCCGGCGAGATCCTCCACGTGCTGGAGGCGCCGCTCGCGGAAGACAGCGTGCCCGGGCGCGTGGACGGCGCGCGTAGGCGCGACCACCGCGAGCAGCATCACGGCCAGCACCTGCTCTCGCGGGCCTTCGTGGAAACCGCCGGAGCTCTTAGCGTCAGCTTCCATCTGGGCGCCGACGTCTCCTCGATCGACCTCGACCGCGAGGTGGACGACGCGCGAGTGACGGCCGCCGAGCAGCGCGCGAACCAGATCGTCTGGGAGGCGCGCCCGGTCTCCGTGCGTGTCGTGAGCCGCGCCGAGGCCGAGGCGCTGGGCGCGCGCGCGCCCGACGACGCGGGCGACTCGGTGCGTCTGGTGGAAGCCCAGGGCTTCGACCTCCAGCCTTGCGGCGGCACGCATCCGCGCAACACGGCGGAGGTCGGCGTCGTGCTGGTGCTCGGCCACCAGCGGTACAAGGGCGGCTCCCGGGTCCGCTTCGTCTGCGGCCATCGCGGCATCGAGGCGTTCCGCTCGCGAGCCGGTGTGCTCGACAGGCTGAGCGGGCTGCTCTCCGCGCCGATCGAGGCCCTGCCCGACGCCGCGCAGCGCCTGCTGGAACAGGCCGCGGCCAGCCAGCGCAGGACGCGCGAGCTGCTCGAACGCGCGCTCGACGGCGAGGCGCAGCGCCTGCTGGCCGCGACGTCCGAGCGGCCGGCGCTCATCGTCGCCAGCTACGACGCCTGGCCGGCCGACGAGCTGCGCGGGCTCGCCACACGCCTCACGGCGCTGGCGCCCTGCGTTGCGCTCCTGGCGAGTCGGACCGGAGCAAAGGCCCATCTCGTGTTCGCCCAGTCCGAAAGTCTGGCCCACGACGTCCCCGGTCTGCTTGGTGAAGCCGCTGCTACGTTGGGCGGCCGCGGCGGCGGCAAGGGCTCGTTGGCGCAGGGAGGCGGCGACCGCGTCGAGCGCGTCGGCGACGCTCTGGCTCAGGCCGCGGCACGGGTCCGCGCTGCAGGCTTCGGCGCCTGATGAGCCCGTACTTCGTTCTGGGCGTGGCGGTCGCTTGCGTGTCGGTCGGCTCGATTCTGGTCCGCCTGGCCCAGGCCCCCGCCTTCGCAGTGTCCTTCCACCGCGTGTTCCTGGCGTCGCTGCTGCTCGCGCCGTTCGCGCTGCGGCCGGCCCTGGCCAGTTGGCCGGCCCTCTCCCGGCGGAACCGCTGGGTGCAGCTCGCCTCCGGCCTGGCGCTCGCCCTGCACTTCGCCACCT
>Ga0214473_10005533_pt1 | contig 15119 bp, 10 predicted proteins | sample RVTome_7_FD_203509 | JGI IMG/M metagenome (GOLD analysis project Ga0214473, IMG submission 203509) | Soil microbial communities from uranium-contaminated site in the Upper Colorado River Basin, Wyoming, United States - RVT98D197 | ecosystem: Environmental > Terrestrial > Soil > Contaminated >... | reverse complement strand
CTGCTTGTGGCGGCCCTCGGGATTTTCGCCTTCTTCCGCCTGCCCATCGACCTGTTCCCGGACACGGTGCCGCCCCAGGTGGCCGTCGTCACCGTGTATCCGGGGGCCGGCGCCGCGGATGTGGCGGACAAGATCACGCAGGTGCTGGAAAAGGAACTCTACACGCTTTCCGGCCTGGCACGGGTGAGTTCCACCTCCCGCGATGAAGTCTCTTCGATCCGGGCCGAGTTTCTTTTCGAAAAGCCGGTGGGCGAGGCGGTCACCGACGTCCAGAATGCCGTGGCGAGGGTGCGCGCAGAGTTGCCTTCCGGCATCCGGGAGCCGCGTCTGGACCGCATCACCGACGCGACCCGGCCCCTGCTCACCCTGGCTCTCGGCCCCGGGGAGGGGAGCCTCAAGAGCCTCGCCGACATCCGCCTGCTGGCCGAGAACGAGATCAAGGACGGGCTCCTGGCCATCCCCGGCGTGGGGGATGTGCAGGTCTTCGGCGGCCACCGCCCCGAAGTCGAGGTGCGCGTCGACCGCGACGCTCTGGCCGCCCGCAACCTGGCCCTGGGCGAGGTGATCGCCCGAATCGCCGCCCAGAACGTCTCCGCCCCGGCCGGCACCATCTACGGAAGCCGCGGCGAGTACCTGCTGCGGGTCGCGGGCGAGTTCCCGAGCGCCCGCGCCCTGGAGCGTCTCCCCATCGCCGCGACCGCGACCGGCCAGGTCCTGCTCGGCGACGTGGCCGAGGTGCGGCTGGCCGAGGCGGACCTTCGCAGCATCTACCACGGCAACGGCCGCCCGGCCATCGCGCTTAACGTGCTGCGCCCCGACGGGGGCGACACCGTGGCCGCCATCCGCGCCGTCAAGGCGGCTCTTCCCGCCCTGGAGCGAAGCTATCCGGACATCGCCTTCGCCGTCACCGAGGATCAGCAGCCGATCATCGATCTCAACGTGCACGGGATGCGGACTTCGCTCCTCCAGGCCGTGCTCCTTACGATATTGGTCATTTTCCTCTTCCTGGGGGATCTGCGCGCGGCGGCGGCGGCCAGTCTTGCCATCCCCCTCTCCTTTCTGGCCGCCCTGGCCGTTCTCTGGTTCAGCCCCTTCACCCTCAACATGGTCACCCTTACCGGGCTGATCGTTGCGGTCGGCATGGTCGTCGATGCCTCGGTGGTCGTCACGGAGAATATTTACCGCCATTTCCGCAATGCGGAGACGGCCGATCCGGCGGCGGCGGCGCGCAGCGGCACGGCGGAAGTGGCCCTTCCGATCACCGCGGGGATGCTCACAACGGTCGTAGTGCTCATCCCGGTCATGCTCACCGGGGGCTACACCGGAACGACCATGACGCCTCTGAACTTCGTGCTCGTTTCGACGCTGGTGGGCTCCCTGCTGGTCGCCCTCACCGTCGTTCCGCTGCTGGCCAGCCGCCTTCTCGGCCGCCGGGACCGGCGGCGTAACCCGCTCGAGAGGCTTTTTTTCCCCGTAGGCAAAGGCGTGGACCGGCTGGCCGAATTTTATGGGCAAGCGGTCCGCTGGTCCCTGCGACATCGGTGGATCGTGTTGATTCTCGCGGCGGCCTTTGTCGCTTTCACGTTCAAGGGAGTACGTCCCCTGCTCGGCGGCGAGCTGATGCCTCCGATGGATACGGGCATTGCGATCGTCGAGTTCGATACCGCAGCCGGCGCCCGGCCCGAGGAGGTGGAGGCGACCCTGAATCGCGTGGAGGAGAGGATCTATCGGACGCCGGGAGTGCTGACCGTCTCGTCCGTGGTCGGGTCGGAGCCTGGCGCGGTCAGCTTCGGCGCCGGCGGGGCCACCACCCAGTCGGCGAAATTGACCGTCCGGCTGGTCGACCGCACCAGGCGCCGGCAAAGCATCTGGCAAATCGAGCAGAGTTGGCGCGACGTCCTCCCGGCCATCGACGGGATACGCACCTTTCGCATCTCCGAATACGGAGCGACGCCGGTCTCCACCACCCGGGCTCCATTCGACGTGCGGATCTCGGGCCCCGACCCGACGGTACTCGACCGCCTGGCCGATGCGGCGTGGGAACGCTTGGAGGGACTGCCCGGGCTTGTCGATCTGCGCCGCTCCTGGTACCGCGACAAACCGGAGCAGGTGGTGACCGTGGATCCGCAGCTTGCCCGTCTCCATGGCACCTCGCCGGCCGAGGTGGCGCAGAACCTGCGCGCCGCGGTCCAGGGGATACCGGCCACCAGCCTGCGCCTCGAGGGTTTTCTGGACATCCCCGTTCGGGTGCGGCTGCGCGCCGATCAGGTCGACGATCCGGCGCGGCTTGAGGAAATTCCCGTCCCCACGCAGAAAGGGCTGGCGCCCCTAAGAAGCCTCGCCGGAATCGAGCGTCGTCTGACCGCCCCGTTCGTGACCCGGGAGGAGCTTCAGAATACGATCGACATCACCGCCGGTAACCAGGTGCTGACGATCGCTCAAGTGACGCTGGCGGCAAACAAGCGTCTTTCCCGAATGCCCCTGCCCGCCGGATACACCTTGGAGATGGTCGGAACGGCGCGTGATATGGCCGAGGGGCAGAAGGAGATGGGGCGGGCGCTGGTCCTCGGCCTGGTGCTGCTGTTTTTCCTGCTGCTGGCCATGTTCAAGTCCCCCTGGCACCCGGTCACCATCATGGCCGCCATCCCCCTGGCTGTGGCGGGCAGCATCTGGGGCCTTCTCGCTTTCGACAAGCCCTTCTGCAAGCCGGCCATGATGGGACTCATCCTGGTGGGAGGCACCATCGTCAATAACGCCATCCTCCTGCTCGACTTCATCCTCGTTGCGCAAAAGAAGGGAATGGCAATGGACGAGGCGATCCTGCAATCGGTGCGATTGCGCCTTCGGCCGATCCTGATGACCGCCGCCTCCACCATCGTCGGATTTTCCCCGCTGATCTTCGAGACGGCGGTGGGCCTTGAGCGCATGAGCCCGCTGGGGATCGCCGCCGGCGCGGGTCTGCTGGTCGGGACCGTGGTCACCACGGTGGCCACGCCGGTGATCTTCTCGCTGTTCGAATCGTTGCGCCTCACGCTCGCCGGTGTATGGGGCCGTGGGGCCGCGGCCCGGACGGCGGGGATCCTCCTGCTGGCGGCTCTTGCCCTGCCGGCGGCCTGCCCCGCCCAGGCGCAGGAAGCGCTCCCGGACCCGCTGACCCTGGAGGCGGCGGTGACCGCCGCCCTCGAAGGCAATCCCGACCTCGCCGCCTCCCGCGCCGAGGTGGCGCGGCTTACGGGGGTGCAGACCGAAGTCCGTGCCGCCGCCGGGGTGCGGCTCGACCTGGGCGCCGGCGCCGTCTGGTCGCAGGAGGACCACAACATGATCCCTCAGGCCGCCTCCGGCATCCAGCGCTTCGACGACCGCCTGCTGCAGGCCGGCCTGGCCGGGCGCTACCTGCTGCTCGATTTCCGCCGCACCGCCGCCGAAGTGCGGGCCGCCCTGGACCGGACCCGGGCCGGGGGGTCGCAACTTACGCGGCGCCGGCAGGAGATCGCCTTCGAGGCCGGCCGCCTGTTCCTCGCCGCCCTCTCCGCGCAGGACCTTCTGCAGGCCGCCGAGGCCACCCGCCGCAGCCTCGAGACGCTGGCCGCCGCCACCGGCCGACTGGTCGAGCAAGGCCGGGCGGCGCGGATCGACGCTCTCAAGGTGCGGGTGCAGCTCGCCGAGGTGGAGAGCCGCATCGCCTCCCTGCGCGGCGAGCGGCGCTCCCTGCGGGCGGCGCTGGCGGCGGTGATCGGCGCCGACGGGGATTTGCCCCCACTGGCCTACTCCGATCCCGGCATGGCCCCGGCTGCGGAAGAGGCCGGGCAACCGGCCTTGACCGAGCGCCCCGATCTGCGGGCGATGGCCTCCCTGGTCGAGGCCGCCGCGGAGGAGGCGCAGGCGGCCCGCCTGGCCTATCTCCCCCGCATCGACCTGACCGCCTCTTACACCCAGTACGGCGCCCTCGATCCACGAACGGCCCAGCCGAGCGGTCCCGGCGGCCGCTGGGAAGACGACGTCCAGGCGGGCGTGCAGCTCAGCTGGACGCTGCTCGACGGCGGCCTGCGCCGCGGCCGGCTGCAGCAGGCCCTGGCGCAGCGCCGGGCCGCAGAGGCCGCGCTGGCCCGGCAGAGGCTTGCCGCCCGCCGCGAGGTGGAACAGGCGCTGGCCGATCTGGAGAGCGCCCGGGCGAGCGCCGCGGCCAATGCCGAGGCGGTCGCAGAGGCCGTGGAAGCCCTTCGAGTGGAAACGCTCAAGTACGAGGCGGGCAGGGGGATCGTCAACGACGTCCTCGACGCCGAGGCGGCGCGCCTCGAAGCGGAGAGCCGGGAGCGCGAGGCCCGGCGCCGGATAGAAATCGCCCGCCTGGCGCTGGAGTTGGCCCGGGGCGAGCTACGCTTCGGCGCCCGCGAGCATTGACGCGACGTCACAACCCCAGGGCCGCCTTCGCGATGTCCTGCCGAAGCCACTCCGACGTCTTGAAGTGAAGCATAAGACCTCTCGCGTCGCGGAAGAGGCGCTCGACGGTGTAATCGCGGCAGTACCCGTGTCCTCCCAGGACCTGGATCGCCGAGTTTGTGACTTCGACCGCCGCTTCGGAGGCGAAAAGCTTCGCCTTGAACCCGCTGATGACGGCGGTACCGGGCGCGGATTCCGCGTTGTTTGCGCAGGCATACAGGAGGGATTCGGCGGCATCCGTCTTCAGGACCATGTCCGCGATCATGAACTGAACGGCCTGGTGAGCTCCGATGGGCTGTCCTGCAATCATCCTTTTCTTGGCATGTTCGATGGCGAGTTCGGTTGCCGATTTGGCGATGCCGAGGGATATGGCGGCAGCTCCAAAGAAGCCCCAGCCGACGACGGTTTTCCCGATGACCTGCATCCCTTCTCCTTCCTTCCCGATGAGGTTGTCAGCAGGCACGCGGCAGTCACTGAAAAACAGTTCCCTTGAGGATGTGCTTGTCAGTCCCATTTTGTCTTCCGGACGGCCGAAGGACAGCCCGGGGGCGTCCTTCGGAACGAGTAGCGTGCTCATTCCCCCGGCCCCCTTTTCAGGATCCGTCCTGACGAGGACCAGGTAGACGTCGGCTTCGCCGGCCGACGTAATGAAGAACTTGGTCCCGTTGACGATGTAGCGATCGCCGTCCCTCACCGCCCTGGTGGTGATGGCGCCGGCATTGCTGCCGCTGTCCGGCTCGTGAACCGCGAAGGCCCCGAGCGCGCGGCCCTTGGTCAAATTCGGCAGCCACGTCCGTTTCAGGCCCTCGCTCCCCGCGATGTCGATCGCCTTCGCGGCCACGGAATGGGAGACGGCAACGAGGGCGGTCGAGGCGCAAGCCTTCGCGATCTCCGTGACCACCGCGGCGAAGGCGCTTCTCCCGAGGCCGAGGCCGCCTTCGGTTTCCGAAACGATCAGCCCGTGGAAACCGGCTTCTTCGAGGACTGTCATAGCGTCCCGGGGGAACGTCCGGTCCCGGTCGATCGCCGCGGCGCGGGGGGCCAGTTTCTCGCCTGCGATCCGGCGGGCCAGGTCCCTGGCATCTTCGAGAGTCACGCTGCCCATTCGCTCACCTCCATTCTCGGAACGGAACCGGGATGACGCCCGCCGATCGGAGGGAGCCCGGAGACGGGACTCCTCTCCGATCGATGAGGCGCTCCGGAGCCTGCTCGTTCACTTCTTTTTCGTCGATTTGGTCTTCACCGCCTTGCCGGGGGGGACGCATCCGCACCCGCAATCCTTCTTCTCCTTCTTCTCCACCCGGATCACCTCCTTTCCGTCGCTTTCCGTGATCGTGCGGCAATCGCACGCCGGCACCCGCAGATGCACCGCCTCGCGAAATCCCGGGGCAGCCGGTATTCCTGCAGGGTTTTCTCCGCCATCCCGATGATCCTCTCCTGGAGCTTCTTCTTGCCGTCGTGGAGGCGCTTGCGCACGGCGCCTTCCGATATTCCCAGGAACCGCGCCGCTTCCTTCGTCGGGACGCCGTTCAGGTAACACAGGACCACCGGGAACCGGAGCGTTTCGGAAAGGGAGGAGACGATCCGGCGGATCTCGGCCTGAAACGCATTGCCTTCGATCCGCTCGGCCTCCCGCTCCGCCTCGTCTTCCGGACCGCCGGCATCGCTTGGGAGGGTGTCCGCGTCCTCCAGCTGCACGCTGCGGCCTTGCTCCTTCCTCCACGCGAGCGCCGTGTTCCGTGCGATCGCCCGCAGCCACGCCGGGAAGGCCGCCTTCGAGCGCAGTTCCGGCAGCCGCGAAAACGCCGAGACGAAGGTTTCCTGGGCGATGTCCTGCGCGGCCGCCGGTTCCCCGGTGATCCGTGCCGCCGTAGCGTAGACCAGCTGCTGGTATCTCCGGACGATTTCGCCGAACGCCCCGGAGTCGCCCCCTGCGGCTTCCCCGAGCAGTTCCTTTTCCGTCCGCTGCTTCATGCTTACGCCCTCCCTGATTACAAGATAAGGAAAGAGCGGAAATGTTACCGGATTATTTTGTGCCGGAGGAGGAATCGGCCCCCATTTGCCGGGGATCCGGGCGGGCGGGCCCTGGTTTCGTGGCCCCGCTTTCGAGGGGATTTCGCGGGAGACGAAGTTATCGAAAGGGCTTGACGGTTGCGCGCGAACATATTAACATTCGAACATTCTAATTCGTCACGGGAGGAATACATGGACGCCGATCGAGCGAACGAATGGGGCGAGCTGCTCAAGGCCTTCGCCCACCCCACCCGCCTTCGGATCCTCGACGAGCTGCTCAGCGGGACGCGGTGCGTCACGGACATGGAGGAGATCCTCCCCGTCACGCAGGTGAACATCTCCCAGCACCTGACGGTGCTCCGGAACGCGCGGCTCGTCGACTTCGCCCAGGACGGGGCGCTGCGCTGCTACTACCTGAGCCGCCCGAAACTGGTCGAAGGGATCTTGGGCCTTCTGGCCGCCGACTTGCCGGTCGTCCGCAAGACGAAGGAGCAGATCGACCGGGAAAAGACCAAGGGAGGGAAGGAGAAGGTGGCGATCCGTGGCTGACGAAACCCGAACGCCTCTTCTGGAACACGAACCGTCGGAGGGGCCCGTCTTCACGGCCGCAAACCTGCTGGAAGCGGCCCGCATCCGCAAGGGATTGCCCGAAGTCTCCGTCCCGGCCGGCTGCCTCCTCGATTTCGACGGGGAGCTGGTCCACCACCTCGCGGTCACCGGAAGGGCACGCGAGGATTCCGCCTGGCCCTGCTTCCACACGCGCCTCTTCCGGTGGCGGGAAGGGAGCGCCGAGTACGGCGTGATCGGCGGCACAATCGGGGCTCCCTTTGCCGTCCTGGTCGCGGAGGAACTGTTTGCCCTGGGATGCCGCGCCCTTGTGACCCTCTCCTCGGCGGGGCTTGTGGCGGAAGGGCTTGCTCCGCCCTTCTTCCTCCTGGTCGAGCGGGCGTTGCGCGACGAGGGGACGAGCTGCCACTACCGGCGGCCCGGCCGGTATGCCGAGGCCGATCCTTCGCTGATCGCCGCGGTCCGGAAACGGATCGCCGGCCTGTCGGTCCCTGTCCATACGGGTCCGTCCTGGACCACCGACGCTCCCTTCCGGGAGACGGAGCGCCTCATCGCGTCAAGGCGCCGCGAGGGGATCGTCTCCGTGGAGATGGAGGCGGCAGCGCTTCTGGCCCTCGGAAGGGCCCTCGACAGACCGGTGGTGTGCCTTGCCCACGTGACCAATACGATGGCGACACAGACGGAGGATTTCGAGAAGGGAGGAGACGCGGGACTTGCGGACTCCCTTTCCGTGTGCGCCGCGGCGCTCGAAGCCGCCCTGGAACAGGAGCCCGGCGGACTGCAGGGAGACAACGGAAAGGAGACGGCATGAAAAGACTTCTGGTCCTTGCGATCGTCCTTGCGGCGCTGTCCGCTTCGAACGGATGCATGATCCTGATGCATCCGGACCACGCGGGGCATCACACGGGCGAAGGAAGGAGCACTGACGGAGAAGCCACCGGAAAAGGGGGACACTCCCATTGACGTGGCAGGAACAAAAGGCGACCCGTTGATGTTACCACCGGAGAGGGAACCGAGATGAGCAGAGAGGTTGCCGTTCGCGTCGCCTCCTTTCTCGCCGTGTCCCTGGCGATGGCCGGTTGGGAATTCGCGCGCGCCCGCCGTCCCCGTGTCGTCTCAAGGGCTCTGCGTTGGCCCGCCAACCTGGGGATCCTTCTCTTCGATATGGCGCTCGTCAGGCTGCTGTTTGCGGCCCTTCCGCTGGCGATAGCCGCGAAAACCCAGGAACAAGGGTGGGGCCTGTTGAACGCATACCATCTTCCCTTCTGGATGAAAGTGGCCGTTGGGGTCATTCTCCTCGATTTCGTGATCTATCTGCAGCATGTGATGTTCCACGCCGTGCCCGTCCTTTGGCGGCTCCACATGATGCACCACGCGGACCTCGATTTTGATTTCACGACGGGCGGACGCTTCCATCCGATCGAGATCCTTCTCTCGATGGGGATCAAGACGGCCGCGGTGGCCGCCCTGGGTCCGCCGCCCCTTGCCTTCCTTCTCTTCGAGGTCCTCCTCAACGCAACCTCCATGTTCAACCACGGGAACGTCAGCCTCTATCCTGCCGTCGACGGAGTTTTACGCTTCATCGTCGTTACGCCGGACATGCACCGGGTGCACCACTCCGTGATCCCGCGGGAGACCAACAGCAATTTCGGGTTCAACCTTCCCTGGTGGGACCGGATTCTCGGGACCTACCGGGACCGACCGGCCATGGGGCACGACGCCATGACCATCGGCCTTACCCAGTTTCTGGGAGCGAAAAGGCAGACCTTCCCTTGGATGCTCCTTCTCCCCTTCAGGGGGACCGCCGGAGGGTATCCGATGGGCCGGAGCACAGGCCGGGGGCGGGGTGAGAAGGAACATCCCGATCGGTGAGGAAGATGAAGGAAATGATGAAAAAAACGGATGTTGGAAACCAAATACCGGAGCCCGTACTGGGTCTCCGGGAGAACCTCGCCCAGTTTTCGCTCCTGGTCCTGGTCAACGCGTTTGTGGGAGGGATGGTGGGGCTGGAGCGGGCCATCCTCCCCCTCATCGCGGAGCAGGAGTTCGGGCTGGTCTCCAAGAGCGCCATCCTCTCGTTCATCGTCGGGTTCGGGTTCGTCAAGGCGCTCACCAACCTGGCCGCGGGGCGCTTCTCCGACCGGATCGGGCGGAAAGGGCTCCTGGTGGGCGGCTGGATCGTCGGCCTGCCCGTCCCCTTCATCCTGATGTGGGCGCCCTCGTGGGGATGGATCACCGTCGCCAATTTTCTGCTGGGGATCAACCAGGGGCTCTGCTGGTCGACCACGGTCATCATGAAGATCGACCTGGTGGGGCCGCAGCGGCGGGGACTGGCGATGGGGCTGAACGAGTTCTCCGGGTACCTGGCCGTTTCCCTGGCGGCGCTGGCCACCGGGTACATCGCAGCCGCCTACGGCCTGCGTCCCGCCCCCTTCTACCTCGGGGTGGGGTTCGTCGTGGCGGGTCTCTTCCTGTCCCTGTTCTTCGTCCGGGAGACGCACGGGCACGCCCGTCACGAAGCGACAACGCATGGCAGCGTGGCCGAGGTTCCGTTCAGGGATATTTTCGCCCGCACCAGCTACAAGGACCCGAACCTCTTTTCCTGCAGCCAGGCGGGAATGGTGAACAACCTGAACGACGGGATGGCCTGGGGGCTGTTTCCCCTCTTTTTCGCCGCCGTGCATCTTTCCGTCGAGCGGATCGCCGTCCTGGCCGCCGCCTACCCGGCGGTTTGGGGGGTCTGCCAGCTCGGAACGGGAGCGCTCTCGGACCGCATCGGGAGGAAGTGGATGATCGCGGGGGGGATGTGGGTCCAGGCGGGGGGGGTCGGCCTGATCGCCGTGACACGCTCCTTTGTCCCGTGGCTCTGTGGGGCCGTCCTGCTTGGGGTGGGCACCGCGATGGTGTACCCGACGCTTCTGGCCGCCATCGGAGACGTGGCGCACCCGTCCTGGAGAGCCTCAGCGGTAGGCGTGTACCGCCTGTGGCGGGACGCCGGGTACGCCTTCGGGGCGCTGCTGGCGGGGATCGTCGCGGATCTATTCGGGATCGAATGGGCCATCGCGGTGATCGCGGGGCTTACCTTCGCGTCGGGTACGATCGTCGCGCTGCGCATGAGCGAGACGTTGAAACGGCGGTAGATGAAGATGCTTAAGAGACTCACCCGATTCCGGCAGGGCCTTGTCGAGTTCTCGGCGGCCCGCCCGCGGCTGGTGGTCGGCCTGACGCTCCTCCTGACGGTCGCCTTCGGCCTCCAGTTTCCGAAGGTCCGGATCGACACGGACCCGAAGAACATGCTCCCCGAAACGTCGCAGGTCCGGCGGTACAACGACCGGGTCGAGGGCTGGTTCGGCCTGCATCCGGACGTGATCGTCGTGGGGATACGGAATGAAGAGGGTCTCTTCAACCCCGAAAGCCTCCGGCGCATCGAGCGGATCACGGAAGAGATCCTATCGATGCCCGGCGTCGTCGCGCGCGACGTGATCAGCCTCCCCACGGTGGATGACGTCATCGTGGACGGGGAGACCCTCCGGACCCAGCCGCTCCTCGGCGATGTCCCGGAGCACCGGGAGGGCCTCGCCGCACTGAGGAAGCAGGTTACCGGCAACGCCCTGGTGGTCGACCGGCTTGTATCCGCCGACGGGAAGCTGACGGCGCTCTACGTCCCCATCGAGAAGGGGGCGAACGGAAAGGTCGTCGCGGACCGCATCCGGAACATCGTCGCCGCGGAGAAGGGGCCGGAGCAATATTTCTTCGCCGGCGATCCCGTCGCCCGCGACACCTTCGGCATCGAGATGTTCCGCCAGATGGCCTGGTTTTCCCCCCTCGCGGGGATGGTGATGATGGCCGCGCTCTACTTCATGTTCCGCAACGCAACGCTGGTGCTCGCGAACATGGGGGTGGCGATGATCTCCATCGTCTGGGCGATGGGACTCTTCATCGGCCTGGGGGTGCCGATCCACATCATGGCCTCGATGGCCCCCGTGTTCCTCATGGCCATCAGCACCGACACGGTGCATGTCTTCAACGAGTTCTTCTTCCGGTACCAGGACGTGCGGGACAAGCGGGCGGCGATCCTCCAGACGATGGAGGCCACCGCCACGCCGATCACCTACTCGGATCTCACCACGGCGGCGGGTTTCGCCTCGCTCGCCGTGGGCCCCATCGTCCCCGTGAAGATCTTCGGCCTCCTGGTAGCCTTCGGGACGCTCGTCATTCTCCTGATGAGCTTCACGCTGGTTCCCGCCTTGTTGGCCCTGATGAAGGAGGAGCGCATCGAGCGGGTGAGCCTCAGGAAGGATCCGGGCGGGCTCGTTTCCCGGTGGCTTTCCGGCGTGGGCCGGTTCGCGACGGGCCGGAAGACGGCCGTGGTCCTCGCGGGAGCCCTCCTCGTCGCCGTCTCGGCCGTGGGGATCGCGCGGATCCGGGTCAACAACAACATGATCCACTGGTTCAAGACGGGAAGCGAGGTGCGGCGGGCCGACCGGGTCCTGAACGAGAACATGGGAGGAAACGCCCCCTTGTACCTGGTGGCCGTCGCCAAGGACGAGGGAGGGATCGCCGATCCCCGGGTCCTGCGGTCGCTGGAGCGACTCCAGGATGGGATCGAAAGGCGCTACCCCGTGGGGAAGACCGTTTCCGTGGCCGATTACGTCAAGAGAGTCAACCGGGTGCTCCATGATGACGACCCTGCCTACGAAACCGTTCCCGCCTCCCGGGAGACGATCGGCCAGTATCTTCTCCTGTTCAGCATGTCGGCCAAGCCGAGGGATTTGAACAACGTCATCGACTACCCGTATTCGAAGGCCAACGTGATCGTCCAGCTCAAGTCGTGGGACGCCGTGGACACGAAGGCGCTCCTGGAAACGGTCCGCGCGGATCTGCGGGCGAACCCCATCCCGGGGGTCGAGATCCGGCCGGCGGGGATCGCCTATTTCAACATGGTATGGAACGACGAGGTCCTGTGGGGAATGCTCTCGGGGTTCCTTGCGTCCTGCGTCCTCGTCCTGTTCCTCCTGATCCTGGCCTATCGATCCTTCTGGTGGGGGATCGTCAGCTCGATCCCCCTGTTCCTCACCGTCGTCTGCATCTACGGGGTGGTGGGGTTCATCGGCAAGGACCTCGACATGCCCATCTCGGTCCTGTCCACCCTTTCCCTGGGACTGGCCGTCGATTTCGCCATCCACTTCGCGAGCCGCTTCCGGCAGAGATACGGGGAAACGAAGGACGTGGCGGAAGCTCTGCTCTGGACCGTGGCCCGGCCGGGGAAGGGGATCCTGCGCAACGCGGTGCTGTTCGCCTCGGGCTTCGCCGTGATGATCTTCGCCGCGCTGACCCCGTACATCACCGTGGGGATCTTCATGATGGCGATCATGCTGCTTTCGGCGGCGGCCACGATCCTGTTCCTTCCGGCGCTTGTCGCCCTGTTCCCCCGGCGGCTGACGAAATAGGAGGTCTGCGATGACGAAAAAGCGTTCCTTTTGGCTCATGCCGGGCGTATCCCTGTTCCTCCTGATGAGCGGTTTCGCCTTGCCTGTCGCCGCGGCGGCGTCCGCGGGAGCGGAGGAGATCATGCGCCGGTCCGCCATGGTGCAGTTCTATTCCGGAAATGACATGAAGGCCAAGGTGACGATGAGGCTGCTGAGCGGGGAGGGAGGGGAAAGGATCCGGGAGCTCATCCTGTCGAGAAGGAACGTGAAGGCGGGGGGGGACCAGAAGTACTTCATCCTGTTCCTTCGGCCCGCCGACGTGCGGGATATGACCTTCCTCGTCCGGAAATATCCGCTCAAGGACTCGGACCGCTGGCTCTATATTCCCTCCATCCATCTGGTGAAGAGAATCGCCGCCGACGACAAGCGGTCCAGCTTCGTCGGCTCCGACTTCAGCTACGAGGACGTCTCGGGCAGGGCGGTGGAGGAGGACGTCCACACGCTCCTTCGTGAGGAAACACTCGAGGGGAAGGAAGTCTTCGTCGTCAAGAGCGTGCCGAAGGACGAAAAAAGCGTCGATTTCGGCTACAAGGTCTCCTGGATCGACAAGGGAAATTTCGTGCTCCGGAAAGAGGAGTATTACGACAGGCGCGGCTCCCTGCTCAAGGTCTTCACCGCCGAGGAGGTCCGGCATATCCAGGGGTTTCCGACCACGGTCCAGCGCACGATGAGGAACGTCCAGACCGGCCACCGGACGGAGGTACGCTACGAGGAGGTGAAATACGACATCGGTCTCGCCGACCGGCTCTTCTCCGAGCGGTCGCTGAGGAACCCGCCGGGTGCGCTGGCCAGATGAAACAGGTCTTGGCGGCGCTTCTTCTGGCGGCGGTGTCGCTGCGCCCTGCCGCCACGGCCCTTGCGATTTCCGTGCACGGTTTCCTGGAAGGTGCCGCCGGGGCGCGGCTGACGGACAGCCCCACCCGGCCCAAGGATGCCACCCTTGGAGAAGGGCGGCTCCAGGTGGAGCTTTCCCGGGACGGTCCGGCCGACAACCGGCTTTTCTTCAAGGCCGATCTGATCGCGGACGGCGTGGAAGAAAGAGGGGATGCGGACCTCCGGGAGTTCTACCTGGACGTTTCTCCCGTGCGGGTCCTCGATGTCCGCGCCGGGCGGCAGATTCTCACCTGGGGGACGGGCGACCTGATCTTCATCAACGACCTGTTCCCCAAGGATTTCGTCTCCTTTTTTATCGGGAGGAGCCTGGAGTACCTGAAGGTGGGGAGCGACGCGGTCAAGTTCAGCCTGTATCCCGGCCCGTTCTCCCTGGATCTCGTCGCGGTTCCGCACTTCACGCAAAGCGAGATCCCGGAAGGGGAACGGCTCTCCTTCTTCAACCCGTTCGCCAACCGGATTGCGGCCCCCGGCGAGAGGCTGCCCATGAGGGAGCCCGCGGCCACTCCGGAGAACACCGAGCTCGCCCTGAGAGTCTATCGGAACTTCGGGAGCTACGAAGGCGCCCTGTACGGGTTCCGGGGCTTCTTCAAGGAGCCCGTCGGCATGGACACGGCAGGAGGGACGCTCTTCCATCCGAGGCTCTCCGTGTACGGCGCGAGCGTGCAGGGCCCTCTTTCGGGGGGGGTTGCGAGTCTCGAATTCGGCTATTACGATTCCCGGGAGGACAGGCCGGGAACCAATCCCCTGGTCGAAAATTCCTCCCTCAAGTACCTGCTGGGGTACGAGCGGGAGCTGTGGACCGACTTCACCGTGCGCGCCCAGTATTCTCTGGAGCGGATCCTGGAGTACGGGGCCTACGAGGCGTCCCTCCCCCCCGGAGCGCCGGAAAGGAAGGAATATCGTCACCTGCTCTTCCTGCGCCTGACGCGGTTCCTTCGATACCAGACCGTGGAGTTGTCCTGGATAAGTTTTTACAGCCCTTCGGACGAGGACGGCTTGGTAACCCCCCAGGTTTCCTGCAAGATCACCGACCGGTGGTCCGTGGCGTTGGGGGCCAACGTCTTCTTCGGAAAGAAGGACTTCACCCCGTTCGGATCGCTGGACACGGAGGATAATCTGTACCTCCGTTTGCGGGCCAGCTATTAAGGGGGATCGATGGGCCGGAACATCCACCTCGACTTCAATGCGAGCACGCCGATATGCGTTTGCCGGGTAAGCGCCATGAAGGAGGCTGCATGATGGTCTACGATAGTATTAAATTCTTCCATATCCTGTCCGTCGTCTTCATGTCCGCCCCGCTTTACAACCTCATCGTTGTGAACGAAAGGGTTCTCTTCGGCAAGGCCCCCCTTGCCGTGGACCGGTATTTCGAGAACATCATAAAAGGGGCGGCAACCAGGTGTTATGTCTATCAACTTTCGGCCCTGGTCACCGGCATCCTGCTTCTGCCCGCCGGTGGAGCGCCTCTGACTGCATTACTTGGAAACCATATTCTCGCCGTCAAGATGGTGTTGCTCTTTGTTCTGACTCTTTTGCTTTCCCTGGTGCATTTCCGCATCCAACCGGCGATCGACAAGCTCTTGGCCACGGTTCAGAGTGACGAAATACCCGCGGATACCACAGGGGAAATTGCGCCTCTCCGGCTCCGGCGCAAAAGGTTGGCCGCTCTTTGTCTCTTCATCGTCATCATCATTGTTCTTCTCGGCCTCCAGGTCT
>Ga0214473_10005532_pt1 | contig 15119 bp, 17 predicted proteins | sample RVTome_7_FD_203509 | JGI IMG/M metagenome (GOLD analysis project Ga0214473, IMG submission 203509) | Soil microbial communities from uranium-contaminated site in the Upper Colorado River Basin, Wyoming, United States - RVT98D197 | ecosystem: Environmental > Terrestrial > Soil > Contaminated >... | reverse complement strand
CCTCAACCCCTCCAGCACCCTAGAATTTCCTATCTCATTCGACCAGTAGGAATCGGCACAACCGCACTGATATCGACGATCCAAAGGCCACAAGGCTCTGATGGGTTTCAACATGCGTCAGGGCGGCAGGCTCTTGGGCAAAGGAATATGGGGGACGTCTTTGATGTCGCTACCAGCAGCCGCCCGTGCATTGGCCGATCCGGTCCAGGGGGCAGCTCACCCCGCACCGGAGCTTACCTTTCGCCATCAGCTTCAGGCCAGGTCCTGGAAGGGCACCGCCACCACATCATAGAAGGACTCGAAGTCCCGGGGATCATGGTTGGGTGCCCGGTAGTGACGCAGGAGGGCGTTCAGGGCGGTGTGGGCGTAGGAGAGGGCGTTATCAAGGCTTCGGAGCGCCGCCTCGCCGTAAGTCTCGGGGTTCGCGGTGGTATAGGCCGCGCGCGCCTTGGTTAAGTAGCTCCGGGCCTCGAGAGATCGAGCTCGCTGGACCTCTTCGGCTAGGACGCCCAGGTACCGCCCGAGTTGGTAGTACGCCCGTTCGTGATCCCGGGGAGTCGCCTCTGGGCTCCGCCAGGACCCGAAATACATCCGGTCATGGGCCTCTCGAAGTGCCGCGAAGGGCAAATCGCGGTACGGCAGACTCGGGGGCGCCGAGAGATCCTCCGCGCGGCGGTTGCAGGCGTCGATGTTCTCCAGGTGTTCCTCCCGCATCTCGGTGAGGAACGCCTGGGTTTCAACATCGAGGGGCATGCCGAGAAGCACATCGAGCCGCTTCACGACCCAGGCCTGCCCGCGGGCCAGGAGGGTCAGGCGTTCCCCCTCGTGCTTGAGAGCAGCAACCTTCTGGGCAAACTCCCCAGTCCGGTCTGAGGGTTGACCCGCGTAGCGCAAGATGGTCTGGCGCAGCCCCGCGCAGGCCGTCGCCTCATCCTCGGCGAACTTTTTCAGTTCAGTGTCAGTCACACCTTTGCGGTGCTCGCGTTGCAGGACCGCCGCAGCCTCGACCCCGGCCCGCTCTGCCTCCAGCAACTCGTTCAGGCGCGTGACAATCTCCTCATCGGGAACGGGGGTCCGCCGGTCGCGCCGAAGGTCCGGAGCAAGCTGTGGCCCCGCCGGCGGAACAGTCTGCTCCTTCCTCTTCCGTGTCTCACCTTTCTTCCCTAGGGGTCTTGGCATGACCGTACGGGCCTCAAGCAACGTGTTGCATGGTGGGGCGCACCTCGCGGGGGCGATCTGGACCCAGCGCCCTCTCATGGCTAGGGCCGCATGGGATCTTCGGTCTACGCGGTGCCACCCTTGCCCGCCCGGTCCCGCAGCACCCGCCGCATGAGGCCGTCATGCACGAACCGGTTAATGCCCGAGGCCTTCCGGCTGGCCACCATGACCGGCTGGGTCACTGTGAGATCCCGGGGGTGGCCTCCCTGAAGGAACCGCGCCTCGATCCCCTGGAGGCCACATCCGGCTCCAGCACAGAGAGGCAACCGACCCCCGCTCTCAGAGGGGGTCGGGAGCCGCGGGCCGGCGGCTCCGCACCTGGGTGGCCCACTGCACCAGGTCCAGTCCCGCAGCGAGTGAACGATCGCGAGCCTCCAGTACGGACTGGACCTTGCTGGCGGGCAGCCGCTCGACCATGATCGAAAGTCCGTCGCAGTCGCTTACATGCGGCAGGATACTTCGGATGATCCGAATTGCCTTGGCCGCGTCCTCGTCGGTGAGCTGGTCTTTACCCGCAAGGTTCATGAGGATCTTGGCTCTACCGATGGCCTTATCATGATCATCGAGGAGTTTCTCGATGTACTCTTCCCCAAGGATCTCGACGAGACCGGGATACAACGCCTCCTCCTCGTATCGGAAGTGCGGCCCGGTCAAGACAGCTACTCGGCCAAGCAGTGACTGGATGCAGGCCCTATCGCGGTCCTGAAACGCTCGAATCAGGTCAAGAAGTGTATCCCGCACCGAGCGATGCTCATCCCTGAAGATCTGGGTAAACGTATCGGCTAACATGATCTCCTCCCTCTCCCTTTTTCTTCCTGCGACAAACGTACGTGAGTCGATCTCTCCTACAACCTCTTATCGCTCTTTGAGTCATAAAAGACGTTTTCACCAGTCTGCCCACTCGCCACCCTTCGCCACGAATCGACCATCAACCCACCGATGACTTGATTCACCATGATTACAGAGGGTTCAGGACGGTAGGCACACGCCGCGCTTTCCCGCTCGTAGGTTTCGATTTGCCTCTGATCCACGACGCCATAGAGTCCGAGTACCTCGGCGGGGGTTTTGTCGTCACGGGCAGGATCGTACACCACCACTTGGCCCGCCTCCGGACCCGTGCCACCGCTGATCAGCACCCGCCCCTCATCCCGGCTTTTCTCGCTCAGCACGATCCGGGTCTCGAAGTTATCCACACAATCGAAGACGGCGTGATAGCCAGCAAGCTGTGTATCCCTTCGGAAATACGCGACGCGGGCGTCCGCCTGAGCCCCAAAAAGGGCGTGCAGTCGTTCACACAGCACCTCTGCCTTGCTCCGGCCAATGCCGTCCGCGAGGAACACTTGTCTGTTGAGGTTTGTCACGTCCACCACATCAGGATCAATCACGGTAATGTTCCGGACACCTGCGAATGCCAGGCCGAGTCCCACGAAGTTCCCCAGCGCGCCCGCACCGACGACGCACACCCTGGCGTCTGATCCTTCCGCCAATACTCTCGGTCGCCGGTAAACGATGACGTCCTCCGACACCCTGTGCTTCATTACGGCGTTCTTGGTTTCCTCCAGAGCAATGCCTGCCCCGACGATGTCCAGGACCCCGTCGTCAAAATGGTCGCCCGGCAGATTCGACGGCGACAGCAGTTCCCAAAGCTCCTGCCATTCCCGTCCTCGCCGGTACGCGAAAACCTTGAGCCCCTCCTCGCCATCTTGCTGGTAGCAGAAACCTCGGATCACGGGAGCGCCCGATCGAAAGCCCTTCTCCAGCAAGAGCTTGTTCGCCAGGGCATAGTGGGTCAGATCCACGATCGCCGTGCAGGGCCAGAAGATGTCGTCCAGGGCCGGGTGGGTGTAATACCCGTCAACGACGCTCAGGCGAAGCCTCGGGTTGACCCTTCGCGCCGTGTCCAGCAACCCCTCGTCCCACCGCGGCGCGATTAGGACGATGTTGTTCAAGCCTAGGGCTGCAGCGGACAGGACATACAGCGACGCCAGGAGGTCATCATCGCCGAAGACTGCGATGCGTGCCTCCTCCAGGGCCTGCTGGTCCCAGCCCTGGATCCGCAGTTGGCGGTCGAACCTCACGTCGGGCATCTTCCCCCGCTCCGAACATCCCCCCCACCCCAGCCCTCCCCCGCGCCGGGGGGAGGGCTGGGGTGGGGGTGGCGGACGCGGCTCTACGTTGCCTCTCGCTCAAATCGCTCCCGGGGGACGGCCACGCCTGGCTGGATCTTTTCCCGAACCTCATCCTCCAGCTTTTGAACATCGCCTCCGGTGAGCTGCCGCCCGGTCTCCACCAGGACAAGGTCCGCATCCCGCCTCTCCTCCGCCGCCTGCCCGGACAGGACCCCCCGCCGCTTGTAATGAATCTCCTGCCTGTGCCAGCCCGCATCGCCGATCACGACGGCATAGCAGAACCCGCCATAGACGGTCTCGATGACCCGGGCCTCGGTGATGGGCGCGTCGGTGATAAGCGTCACGCTGCTTCGCTCCAAGTCCTTTTCCGTCCACTGGTCCTTAATCAACATCGCCAGGTCCCGGATCACCACTTCCTTCTTGGCCACCGGTTTCCGCAGGAGCGCCGTGACGTAATCCAGGACCGTCCCCTGGTTCCGCGCGTCCGTGAGGGAGAACTGTTCGTAGGGCAGACTCCCGTGGGAGTGGATCCAGCCGTTGATCACCTGATCCCGGGGCAGAGACTCCTGGAACCCCGCGATTTTCTCGGGGCCGACGCTAGTGTAGTCAGACAGGTTCTGGTCGTTCTTTGGCAAGCCGATATCCACGATCAGTTCAGGATTCCCCCCCTGGGCAATGGTGAACCCGTACCATTCGTAGCTGTCCTTGTGGATGGCCCGAACCAGCTTGTTGATCTTGAATGCCTTCGCCATGGCGTAGCGGGCCGTCAGGATCTGTTCCGGCAAGCCCGCCAGCGTGAGTTCGTAGCTTGCCGGCCGTTTCAGGTCCGCCAGCCCCTTGAACCTCACCGTACCCGCTCCCGGACGTACTGCCCATCCACCACCAGCTCTCCTGTGTGGGTCCCAGGAAGGCAGTACATGTCCTCCAGCAACACCTGGTGGAGAATGCTGATCAACCCTCTTGCCCCCGTTCGCTCCTGCTCCGCGCGTCGCGCGACCTCCGTCAGGGCCTCGTCGGTGAAGATCAGGTCGATGCCCCAGGCCTTGAGGTCGTTGACGTAGGCCCGGGACGGGCTCTCCTCGCTCTTGAGCATGATGTCCCTGAGGTTCTCAACGGTGAGCGGGTCATACACCGCCCGGATGGGGAACCTTCCCATGAGCTGTCGTTCCATCCCGTACGCCACGAAGTCGTCTGTAAGCAGATAGTCTTTCCAATCGCCCTCCAAGCCATCCCTGGTCATGCGCCGTTTGACGATGCCCTCCAGAGATTCGTACACTCCCCCCGCAATGAAAAGCACGTGTCGCGTGGATAGGGAGATCCGCTCTTTGCCCAGATCAATCGTATTCTCGGCCCCCTCCACCAGCTTCAGGAGGCCCTTCTGGACACCGCGCCCCGACACGTCCTTGTACACCACGGACTCGGTGGCAATCTTGTCGACCTCATCCAGGTAGACAATCCCCATCTGGGCGACATGGGTGTTTCCACCAGCCGCGATGAGAAGGTCCAAGAGGATATCGCTCGCATCCTGACCTACGTATCCCACCTCGCTGAATTTCGTCAGGTCCTCAACAGCGAAAGGGACCCCGACTAATCTGGAGGCTACCTCACCCGTGTACGTCTTTCCGCAGCCCGTGGGCCCGACAATCAGTACGTTCGCTTTTGGAGTCGTTGTGTTTCGGAGGGCAGCGTCCAGGTCCTCCCCGTTTTCCACCATCGCGTGCTTCAGCGCGTTGGCCAATCGCCTATAATGGTACGCAATGGCTACGGAAATGACCTTTTTCCCTTTCTCTTGCCCGATCACGAATTGGTCCATGTACGCCTTGAGCTCTGCCGGCGTCTTGTTGAATTCGATGATCTGTTCTACGGCTTCCCCTATTTGATTTTCCCGGAGTTCGCCGAGTTTCTCTCCGATCTGTCTCCGGCTCTCCGGCGACAATCTCTCCATCATCGGACGCTATCCTTGGCCCCTGCCTGGTGATTCCAGGCGGGCGACGAACCTGCGGAGCCCCTCGATTCGTGCCTGGAGGGTGGATAGTTGGGATCCATCAGCCCTTCCGCCTTCCTGCCTCTCCAGAAGACGGTGAACCTGTTCGGTCAAATGGTGTATTTGCTTCCTGGCCACCTCTGCCAGCAGCAGTGCTTCGAAATGAAAGCGCGCCAGTCTTTCTGGAGCGAGGGAGGGGTTATGACGGAAAAGTGGACCGCATAGAAGGATCTCATCCGGTGAATTTACGAAATTGAGGTAAGGGTTTCCCGCCTTGTTGATAACTGCGATCGTCACACGGTACTCTTCCTCCGTTGACAAGGAGAACAATGGGGGATCGTACGGTCGTTTCGGTCTCACCCTGTCCAACGTCAGGTCCTCTTCCCGAAGGCGCTCCTCGAACGCATCCAGGCTTCCCAGGAAGGCCTCGCCCAGGGCATACGTCTTCACGAGGCCGTTAATGCGATCAAAGAGGGTGGGCGCGAAGGGTTGCTTCTTTCTCTTCTCGGCCCGCTCGCTCCGCAAGTGCTGCAAGAGGTCCATGGTCGCTCATGCAGGTAAAAGCGGGGTTAGCCGTGGGGCACCCCCCAAAGGAGCACCTCGATCGGCACCTCCGCCGAGATCCAGCGATGCTCCTTCTCCAGTCCCTCCAACCGCTTGCGGAGATACTTGGCCCGAGCCTGCAGATATTCATCCGCGGGACTCGTGCGCAGCGCCGTTTCGGCATCGAGTAGCGCCACCCGGAGCTCCGAATACTCCCTCTCTACCTCCCGGGATTCCCTCCGGAAGTTCTCCCACAGCTCCTCAGGCTCATCGTAAAACCACATCGGCTCCGATCTCTTTTTCAGCCGTTCCTCTTTAATCTTCCTCTTCAAATCTCTACTCTTTGTGTCCATGACACTCCCCGACCACAGCCGGTCACGGTGTGAAATCATTTGTAATCTCGACCTGCCCAGATGCGATCTTGGGGTGATCCTTCGGCGCGCGGTAGTCCTCGAAATCGACGTCCAGGACGTGGCTCTTTCGGATGACCGGATAGTCCGTCGGCCCCACGAGTGGAGAGTCGCCAAAGCCAAGACTCCCCAGACGGTTCGGCATTCTCTCAAGGTTGTGGTACCCATTTCGGCGTCGGCTGCTATAGCCGTAGAGTAGGGCATTGATGCCCTCCTCCAGGGCACGGATCATAGCGCTCCCGGAGAAAACAGCCGGCGACGTGAACCCCCGCAAGCAGATCTCCTGCCCTGCATCGTGGGTCTCGAGGAACGGATGTTTGTAATGCTCCATGACAAGAGGCTTGAAAGGCCCGCTGGTGGAGATGGCGACTCGGCAATCCGGGAACAGGTAAAGGCGGCCGTAGTAATCTTTGAGTGCATATTCCCCTGTACGCTTGAAGATGAGGTAGTCCCCCGTTGACCCGATCCGGCAAAATCCGAAGCCATCTACTTCCAGGGAGCCTTCCCCAGCGAGATAGAGGAGCACTGCCAGATGTCGCTTGTGTCTCTCGACCCAGTCGCCCCGCGGCTGCAGCGCCTGCTGAAGGCGAGCCTTTTCCTCCTCGATAATCCTTCGCCGGACAGCCGTTTGGATCCATTCGCCCAACTTGCGGGCTGAGATCAGACACTCGTTGATGGGGCTTACTGGTTTCCCTCGATCTTCCAGCTCCTGAAGCGCTCCGCGCACGAAATCGGTATCGCGGTGCTCACTGGCCGCTTCGTACCGGCTTGCCGGAACGCTGATTTTGCTTTCGAGGAAGTCCAGGATTTCCTCCTCAGTCAGCTTCTTCCTCTCGAATCCCTTGTGGCTTCGGATGAGGTGAGGCATGACCTGGAACAGGATCGTCTCCAGCTTCCCATCCACAGGCATTCGCCTGGATTGCAGGATGGCAGGATAGTCTTGCAGACAGACACTTCTCAGCTGTTCGAATGATTCCGGGTGGATTGTCGGGTAGGTATCGAGGAGGGACTCCACGCTGACGGCTCTGACGAACACTCTGCCATTCATGCGGATGAGTGTGTCCGGCGGCGGGGGCGTGTGAATTTCGCGATCCACAGATGGGTCAAACAGGAGGGGGACATAGATGAACCCTGATTGGATCACCAGCTCCAGATCCGAATCCAAGAACTGCCGAATCATCCACTGCTCCAGAAATCTATCAGTGGGCGTTTGCCGATCACGGGTAAAAGCATTACTTCCCGATTCACAAACCGAGGCGTGATACCGTGGCTGCGTGCGCGAAAGGGGAGGAAGCCATGGCCTGGAGGCTAACTTGGATGCCCCTGTTACGCCGTTTGCTCGCTTTGATGGTCACAGTAATCCGCGGGTCGCACCGGATACAGCCCGCCTCCGTGGTCCACCTCGTCGTATATCCCTGCCGACAGCTCGATCGCTCGCTCCAGCTCCTCCCTGCACTTCGGGCAGTTTGGATCCCACCTCTTCCTTTCCGGCTTCGTCATGGTGACGCCTCTAGTCCGCCTGCGTTCCCCCTTCTTGGGGTTTGATGGCCCGGATGGGAACGTAAAGATACTTTTCCCCTGCTTCTGTTTCTTCGATGGCCGCGTAGTTGACAGCCGTGCCTTCGATCTGTTGGCCTCGGCAAAGCAGTCTGCCACCGTCGAGTTGCCGCCTGATGTCTTCCACTATCTGCTGTTCCTCAATACTCCAGTCTTTCCTGCTCAGGGTCTTTTCGCATAGCTTCCAGAGCGATTGCCCCTCGTAGCTGCCGGGTTCATAGACGTCGATTAATCCTTCCCCTGCCTGTCCCGGGATGATTTCCAGCACCAGGGACAGGACCTGCTCGACGATCTCCGCTTGCAGAGCCTTTTTGAGTTCTGCCATTCGATTGTGCCTTATCTATGTTGCTCGGGGATGATCCTCGGGATGTCCGCTGGTCCTATGGCGTCGAAGGCTTGGATTTCCTGAGGAGTTCATCCTTGAATTTGCCTACAAACTCGGTACGGAATGCCTCGATGTCCATGGCCGCATCGTACTCGCCTGACAGATAGAGGGCCATGCCTTTATAGACCTGGGCCTCTTTCATCCTCGGATTCACCTGTAACGCGCTGTCGAATTGGCTCAGGCTTTCTTCGTACCTGCCAAGCCCCAGTAAGGCGCAGCCCTTGCCTGTCAGGGCGAAAACGTGATCGTCTTTTTGCGCCAAGACCTTATCAAAGGCCTCAACCGCCTCGGTACACCGACCCAGATCGTTCAGGCACATGGCCTTCAGCTCGAGAGCGCTCAGGTTGTCCCCACGGGCAACCAGTGCCTTGTCACAGCAGAATACTGCCTCATCCAGCAGTCCCTTCTGGGCGAGAGCCTTCGCTCCCTCCATCCATGGGACCCGGCCTTCCGCCCCGATGATTCTCATCAAGAGGGCTTCGTAGGTATCCTCGACGACCCTTCTGCCACCCGGGGCCACGAGTGGACCGTGGCCGGGGAACACATTTTCGATGTCCCTTTTCAATAATTCCTTGACGCCAAACAGGTAGTGGTCCAGCCTGCCGCCGACTTTAGGATCAGGCTCGGCCATGGTGAGGGGCAGGACCATGTCCCCGGTAAAGACGGTCTTTGTTGGGGCGTGGTAGAGGCATATCCCGTCTACGGTATGGCCCGGGGTGTGAATCACTTCCCATTCGTGACCACTGAGATCCAGCGTCTCTCCGCCGCTCACCTCGATCACTTTGGAGCCGAACTCCTTGATTGTCTGCTTGATCCGAGGGGAGGCCGCTCCGTGGAGGATAACCTCCAGGCCCCCGCCCGTGCCAATTTCGGGATACGATCTCAGGAGGTCCACCCCCCCCAGCCAGTGGTCTGGGTGTCCGTGGGTCAAGACGATCTTCTTGATATGTTCGGGCGTGAAGCCGAGCCCCCGAAGCTCCATGAATGCGGTGTAATCATTGCCGGGATCCACAACCGTCAGATACTCCCCCTTGAGGATGTAGATATGCGAAGCGAACTCCGCATAACTTGGCATGAAGAGGCAGCTCTCGAAAAATGCATCCTCAAGGTTCACAACCTTGGATATGGGTTGCCAGCCTGGGTGCTGAAACTCCCGCTCCTGCCCGACTTCATCCCTGTCAGTCATCTTTGCTCCTTCGGTCCTTCCACCCTCCGCTCGCCCACTCCGACTACCCTTGTTTTATAAGCCATGCCGATTCATGGACTTCCGGGAGAGGGTCCCTATTTGAGGTCTATATGATCCCCATTGGGCAAGCGTAACCAAGAAAAAATCCCCCTCCCCTGGCGGACAGGCATCAGGAGAGGGGGACCTAAAGGATTCACGTCTCCCCCGCCTCGACCCTCCCTGCGTCCGCAGGGAAGCCAGGGGTCTCAGCACTTGGGGGAGGGAACATACGGCAGCCTACTCGATGTAGGGAACCTTGTAGTCGAGTTTCATTCTCTCGTCAGGCCACCACTTCACGCTCACCTGCTCTTTCCCGGGATAGACCGCTTCACCACGAACCTTCTCTATGAGCAGCTCAAGGAAGTGGAACGCCGTGAGCTTGTGCTTGGTAATTGCCTCCGGAGGCAAGAGGACCGCCAGGCCGGACTCCTTCGCGCACTTCCATTCAAACGGCTCATTCGGGGATGCGACCTTGCTCCCCGTACTACCATCGTAAATCGTCAGGATCTTCCCTGAAATTGTGTCGCCCGGCTTCACCTTGAACCCTTCGTACAATTCGTCAGAGATGTGCCACCACAGGCATCGATCCCCTGTCTTCACATACCCCTTGACAAGAACAGGGTCGTAGCCGCAGACACCCACACGGCATTTCTCAGCCATGATCACCCTCCTTTTGCCGAAACCTGCTTGGTCTCCGCCTCGCCCAATGAGTTGCGCAGGTCCTCGACCTGGCTGTAGCAATAGTCGAGGAACTCCTTGGCCTCAGGTCCGCTGAGGTACTTGCACTCGTGCAACCTTCGTACGTAGGGATAGACGTGGGTCTCGATCTCCTCGGAGAACTCGCGGGCCAGGTATTCGTCCCCTCCGTCGGGGGACACCCACTCGAGATAGCTCCGCTTCCACCTGAGTACCATCCCCTTGAGTGTCTCCAGTTCCTCTCGGACACTTTCCTCCATGCTCACGCCTTATTCGAATCGAGCCGGTTGATAGGGCGCATAGACACCCTTTTCAAAGGTGTAACACTTCTTGACCACGTTGAAGTCCGTAACGCACCAGAAGAAGGGCCAGTGGATCTGCGCGCACCAGCCGATCGTGTCTGCCGGCGGGAACTTGGAGCCCTTCAGAACGGGCTTGAAATGCTTACAATCCCAGCACATGTGCCCCGTGTCCCGAGTATGTTCGGGGACAAGAACCGTAGCCAGGAATTGATCAGGCGTTAATTCTTTGGCCATCCCTTCCTCCTTCTTTCTCTTCTCGACACCGGGTTTCGGAACGGCTGCGGGGACCGGGGGAGCCGCGGGCTTGGCAGCCACCGGCTTGGCCCGCTTCTTCGGAGCTACGGCTCGCCTCTTGGTGGCAACCGGCTTGGCGCCTTTGGCCTTGGGCCCCTTCTTGGCTGCCTTCACCCGCGCAGGACGCCCGCCCCCCCTTGCCCCCTTGCCTTTCCGCTTGGGCATCTACCTGTTGCTCCTCTTCCTCACCAATCCTTCACTTCACCCTTCTTCTTCTTTTCCTGATACTCCTGCCAGACCTCAGGTGAGAGCTTCTGGATATCCCACTTGTACGGGAAGCTTCCGGCAATGCCGGCGGACGGGGGTTGCGGACGCCATCCACGCAGCGGCTTGCCCCGTATGCTGAACTTCACCATATCGGCTTTCCCCAGGTAGATATGTCTGGGGAGGCACTGATACGGCCTGGTTCTCCCCTCGATGCCCGGGAGATACCCCTTATAGCCTTCCAATGGTTTGTCTGCATACAACGGGCTCGTGTCGGGCTTCTCGCCGGGGCGCTCCTCCGGCCCTTTGAAATTGAAGCCCTGAATCATGTGGATGTAGTACACGGTCTTACATTCGGCACAGTTGACCTTCCCCTCCCAGTTCCAGAAGGTGTACGGGTCCAGGTAGTTCACGGTGTTACAGGGTTTCCCCCCCACCTGCTTCTTGCACCAGATGATGTCGCACACGGCGCTCCCTCCTTTGCATGCAAGCTGTTAGCCGTCAGCCATCAGCGATCAGCAAACCCAAAGCTCACCGCTGATAGCTGAATGCTTGCCCTCTAGATCCAGGCCTTGGCGTACCATTCTTCGACCTTGCTCAGTGGATAGCCGAGCATGTCCCTGTAGATCTTGACGTTATCGGCCCCCACCGGCCGCCAGATCCAGTTGACTTTCCTGGGGGTCTTGGAAAGGTGCCCGGTGCTATAGCCGGACATGTTCAGGATATCTCCGTAGAGGGGGTCATCCATCCACCTGATGGTGCCCCTCTCCTTATAGTGGGGGTGCTCGTAGACCTCCCGGTCGTTCATCACGGGGTAGGCCAGGATGCCGGCGTCGCTCAGGGCCTTGACGACCTGCGATCGAGTCTTATCGGCGGCCCACTTCTCCAGGGCCAAGTAGACCTCGACCTGGGCCAGGGCCTCGACCCGGTCCTTGTGCGCCTTGTACTTGTCGAAGAGCTGCTTTTGTCCCGTGATGTTGCAGAGCTCCTGGAAGTCCTGGTCCTGGAAGGCGGAGACCATCACGTACCGGGCATCGAACTTGTCCTGCGGGTTCTGGGCCTCAGGGTAGTCGGACTTGCCGCAGAGGATGATCCCGTGGACGCAGAGCTGGGTGTCCCAGTTGCCCCACCGCTGGCGCACGATGCCGAATCGCCCGTAGAGGGGCACGGCATACTCGGTAAGCATGGTCGAGGTCTGGACCTGGGAGAATTCGATCATGGTGCCGAGCCCGGTCTTCCGCCTCCAGTGGATGGCCCCCAGCACCCCGAAGGTGATCAGGGACCCGGAATTCCAGTCCATGACCCAGTTGGAGGACTTGGTCGCATGCCCGCCCATGTGCTCGTGCATGCCGGTGATGGAGGCGAACCCGGCGTGGGCCTGTGCCAGGATGTCGTACGAGCCCCCGAAGACCTTAGGCCCGTAGCCAAAGCCGCCCCCCCACACGTAGATGAACCTGGGGTTGATTTGCTGGAGAGTCCGGTAGCTCATCTTCCACTTATCAAGCGTGCTAGGCCGGTACAGTTCGGTGAGGCCGTCGCTCTGCCGGACCAGATTGTAGAAGACTTCCCGCATCTCCGGGATGTGGTAGTCCATCGAGAGGTAAGACTCGTTCGGGTTGGCGTTCAGGAAGCCGTACCCGGTCCCGGTCATCGGCCGGGTGTCGTGCAGGGGATAGAGGTACGCCTCGTTGAACGGGGAGGTGTGCCGCATGGCGTCGCCCATCCTGGGGATCTCGATCTTGATCACGTCGGCCCCCAGCTCGGCCAGGTTGGCTGCGGAGTGGGGCGTGAAGATGTACATGGTACAGCTCAGCCACCGGATCCCCGCGAGCGCCCCGGGCTTGGCGTGCTCGTTGCCCGGATCGAAGGCCTTGCGGCAGTACTCCTCGTAGGGCATCTTCATCTCTTCCAGCTCTTCCTTGCTCTTGGGTCTGATCTCGCCCGCCATTAGATAACCCCCTTTCCTTTGAGCTCATCCACTTTCGTTGGGCCCGTGCCGACCCACCGCTGGTAGATCTCGTAATTATCCTTCCCCAGTCGCCGCCCCATCCACTTGAGCCGATGCGGCGCCCGCTGCTGGTAAGCGTTATTGGACGTCGCGTAGAGGAGGGTTCCGTAATCGGACTCCGTGGTGTAGACCCAGGGCCGGTACTTGAAGTGGGGGAACTCACAGGTCTCGTCAATGTACAGGATCGGCCCGGCCGCGATCTCGTAGTCCATGAGCTTCTCTTCGGCCTGGATCCGGTTGATGTCTCGGAGCCACCGGGTGGTCACGGAGTACGTCTTGATCAGGGCGTGCAGGGCGTTTCGGGCCCCCACCTCCTTGAGGAAGGGGTCTTCGTGGATCAGCCGGCCGAACTGGGGGTAGTCCCGCTCGATGCACATCCCGATCCGGTACCAGAGCCGGTCGCTCTGGCCGCCGATCATCATGTACCCGTCCCGGCACGGGTTCCACTCGTACTGGTTCAGGTTGGGGTCCCAACCGCCTGTCCGACCCTTGATGCTGGCGTTAAAGCCGTACCAGGAGATATCGAAGTCGAGAATGTCCATCAGGGCCTCGGCGCCGGTGACCTCGATGAACTGCCCCTCGTTACTGAATTGATCCCGCCAATACAGCGCCCCCAGGATATTGACCGCACTCTGCGTACCGGCAACATAGTCGGCTACCCAGCATCCAGCCCGGGTCGGGTCACCCCCTTTGCCCCGGGGCAACTGGTCCTGGGGGAAACCGGTGTTGTGGATGTACGAGTTGACGGCTGAGGCGATGGGTTCGAGTTCCCACTGGCCGAACTTCGACACCTTGTCCTTCATGGGGCCCCACTGCCCCTTGAGCCCCACCCAGCAGTACACGAGCCGCGGGTTGATCTCCTTGAGCTGCCGGTACCCGATTCCCCGCTCGTCCATGTAGCCGGGGAGCATGCCGTCAATCACCACGTCGGCGTGCACGGCAAACTTCCTGAAAAGCTCCTGCCCCTCCGGCGTCTCGACATCGAGGGTGACGGAGTACTTGTTCCTCATCTCGTGGATGAAGTCCAGGCCGCACTTCTCGCCGGTCTCTTTGTCGGCGACCATGTACTCCTCCCGCCCGAAGGGGGTGAGCTTCCGCATGGGGTCTCCAGTCGGCGGCTCGATGCTGATCGTCTCGGCCCCGGCCTGGGCCAGGAGAGCGGAGGCGAACTTATGCCCCAGCCGCCACAGGCCGATGTCGAGCACCTTGAATCCGTGGAGGGCTTCCGGCTTTTGCCAGCTATACTGGAACCCGACGGTGTCTTCCAGCCACTGGCAGAACTCTTCCGCCTTCCGCTTGCCGTAAAACTTTTTCACTTCTTCGGGCGAAGGCGGCGGCGACACCGGCCACGGCCGGATCTCCGGAGTTATGAGACTTAATGTGTCTTGACGACTCTTGATCTCGACTTCCCTCTTTTGTGGCATGTCCTCCTCCCTCCTTTGCTTGAAGAGAGAACATCAACTCCGCCAATCCTCCTCTTCAGTGGTATCCCGTCCTCCCACACCTCCTCTCCTAGCTGATAACAGACCGATCCCGGAGCAGGAGTCCCCCCTCCCCGGTTACCCCTTGGATAGATGAATGGTAGGGATGAGGCCGTGGCCCCGGCGGCCTTACGCTGGAGCCTCCACGGGCGATTTCGTATCCAAGGCGGTGCGAGATCGTTGCGGCCGCCTCCTGGGCCAGATGGATGAGCTCGGCGTCAATCCTCTCGGGCGGGATGCGGGAGGTAGGACCTGACACCGCCACGGCAGCTACCACTCGATGAGCGTAATCCCTGATGGGAGTTGCCACAGATCTAACCCCCGGCTCCCATTCCTCATCTTCTGTGGCGTACCCGGTGCGAGCGATCTCTTTCAGGTGGGTGAGGAAGTCCTCGTAGCGGGCATTCGTCTTGTCGGTGCGGGATCCTGGAAGGCGGTCGCGAAACATCTCATCGAGCTTGTCCCGGGACTCAAAAGCGAGCTGACACTTCCCCGCGGCCGTGCAATAGGCGGGAAGGCGGCGGCCCAGCCTGGGAGCGACCTGCAATGCGTGACAGGTTTCATACATCGAGATGTAGACCACCTCAGGACCATCGAGGACGGCCAGGTATGCGGTCTCGTCACACCGGCGAATCAGGTCCTCGAGGACTGGACGAGCCTGCCGCCGGATCCCCAGGTGATGT
>Ga0214473_10005531_pt1 | contig 15121 bp, 17 predicted proteins | sample RVTome_7_FD_203509 | JGI IMG/M metagenome (GOLD analysis project Ga0214473, IMG submission 203509) | Soil microbial communities from uranium-contaminated site in the Upper Colorado River Basin, Wyoming, United States - RVT98D197 | ecosystem: Environmental > Terrestrial > Soil > Contaminated >... | reverse complement strand
TCACACGCGCGAATACCGGCGTCGGCGCGAAGGGCACGGCCTGGCGCATCGTCCGCTCGATGTCCCTGAGCAACGGCGCCTCGTCCTCGGACACCAGCGACACGGCATGGCCGTCGTTGCCCGCGCGTGCCGTGCGACCGATGCGGTGCACATAGTCTTCAGGCACGTGCGGCATGTCGAAGTTGACGACCTGCGGCAATTCCCGGATATCCAGGCCGCGCGAGGCGACCTCGGTCGCGACCAGCGCCGTCAGCTTGCCGGCCTTGAAATCAGCGAGTGCGCGGGTCCGCGCGGACTGGCTCTTGTTGCCATGAATCGCGGCGGACCGGATGCCGGCCCGCTCCAGTTGTTGTGCGAGGCGATTCGCGCCGTGCTTGGTGCGCGTAAACACCAGCGCCTGGTGCCAGCGCCCCTCGCCATTGGCGCCGTTCTCGAAGAGATGCACCAGCAGGTGGCGCTTGTCGTCCTTCGCGACGCGAAATGCGCGCTGTACGACGCGCTCGACCGTGCTGTTCGGCGGCGTCACCTCGACCTGCACCGGATTCGACAGGATGCGCGCGGCGAGCGCGCGGATATCGGGCGTGTAGGTCGCGGAGAACATCAGGTTCTGGCGCTTCGCGGGAAGCAGCTTGATGACGCGCCGGATGTCGTGGATGAAGCCCATGTCGAGCATCCGGTCGGCCTCGTCGAGCACGAGGTGCTGCACTTGCGAAAGATCCGCAAGCCCGCGGTTCGCAAGATCGAGCAGGCGTCCGGGCGTCGCGACCAGCAGGTCGCAACCGATGCGCAGCGCTTCGATCTGCGGGTGTTCGCCGACGCCGCCAAAGATCACGCGCGAACGCAGTTTCTTGTTCGCGCCATAGGCGCGGATCATCTCGTGGATCTGCGCCGCGAGTTCGCGGGTCGGCGCGAGGATCAGCACGCGCGGCGCGCGGCCGGCGGATGCCTGCAGCAATTGCAGCAGCGGCAGCACGAACGCTGCCGTCTTGCCGGTGCCGGTCTGGGCGCCGGCCAGCAGGTCGCGTCCGGCGAGCACCGGCGGTATGGCCGCCGCCTGGATCGGCGTCGGCGTGTCGTAGCCGCGTTCGGCCACGGCAGAGAGCAACCCGGGCTCTAGCCCGAGATCGTTGAATTTCATGGTAATTCTGGTAATCCGAGGAGGGAAAGGCGCGCGGACTATACAGGAAATCAGGCGAGCGCGTGGTGGAGCTTTGTACTATACGGCGCTTACCGACACCCGACTCACCGACACGACATCCAGAGATGAACGCAGTCGCCAGCTCCTTCACACCCCGGTTGCCCGCGCTCGACCGCGTGCCGTGTGTCGACGAGGTCGGCGTGGAGGAGCGTGTCGCCCGGTTTTGCAGCCGCAGCATCAAGAAGGAGTCGAAAGTACAGGCGCTGAAGCTCGCGCTCAGCATGATCGACCTGACGACGCTCGAGGGTCAGGATACGCGCGGCAAGGTGACGCAACTGTGCCAGAAGGCGATTCATGTGCACGACTCGCGGCCCGGGCTGCCGCACGTGGCGGCGGTGTGTGTGTACCCGACGATGGTCGCCGTGGCGCGGCAGGCGCTGCGTGGCCACGACATCAAGGTAGCATCCGTCGCGACCGCATTCCCAAGCGGCATGGCGCCGCTGGGCGTCAAGCTGGAGGAGACCCGGATCGCGGTGCAGGAAGGCGCTGACGAAGTCGACATGGTGATCTCACGTGGCGCTTTCCTCGAGGGCGATCATCAGCTCGTGTTTGACGAAATCGTTGCCATCAAGGAGGCCTGCGGGCATGCGTACCTCAAGGTCATCCTCGAAACCGGCGAGCTCGGCACGCTCGACCGCGTTCGTCGTGCGAGTACCCTGGCCATGCATGCCGGCGCCGATTTCATCAAGACCTCGACCGGCAAGATCCAGCCGGCCGCGACACTGCCGGTCACGCTCGTGATGCTGCAGGCGATCCGCGACTACTATCATGCAACCGGGCGTCGCGTCGGCATGAAGCCAGCGGGCGGCATTTCCAAGGCCAAGCTGGCGCTCCAATACCTGGTCATGCTGCGTGAAACGCTGGGTGAGGGCTGGCTCACTGCGGAGCGATTCCGCTTTGGCGCCAGCAGCCTGGTCAACGACATCGTGATGCAACTCGAGAAGCAGGGTACCGGCGTCTATCAGTCGGCCGACTACTTCTCCAGGGATTGAACATGGCCAGTCCGGAATCGAAACTTCAATTCGACACCGACTGGAAGTACTCGGCAGCGCCGGAAAGCACCGATCACGTTCGCATCGATCGGCAATACGAGCTTTTCATCGGCGGCCAGTTCGTCGCCCCGCGCGCGCGGCAGTATTTCGAAACCATCAACCCGGCCAACGAGAAGGTTCTGGCGCGAGTCGCCCGCGCCGACCGCACGGACGTCGATCGGGCCGTTGCGGCCGCGCGCCGGGCCTATGAGCGCAGCTGGTCAAAACTCAAACCGGCCGCGCGCGGCAAGTACCTATACCGCATAGCGCGAATGCTGCAGGAGCGCGCCCGCGAATTCGCGGCCATCGAGTCGCTCGATGGTGGCAAGCCGATTCGCGAGTCGCGCGACATCGACGTGCCGCTGGCCGCGGCGCACTTCTTCTACTACGCCGGCTGGGCGGACAAGCTTGAGTACGCGTTTCCCGGCAGGCGGGCTTCACCGCTCGGTGTGGCCGGCCAGATCATTCCCTGGAACTTCCCGCTGTTGATGGCCGCGTGGAAGATCGCGCCGGCGCTCGCGTGCGGGAACACGGCCGTTCTCAAACCGGCGGAGACGACGCCGCTGACCGCATTGAAGCTCGCTGAGCTGATGCGCGATGTGGATCTCCCGGCCGGCGTGGTCAACATCGTGACCGGCGCCGGCGATACCGGCGCAGCGCTTGTCGAACACGCCGATGTCGACAAGATCGCGTTCACCGGCTCGACCGAAGTCGGCCGGCAGATCCTGCGGCGGCTCGCCGGCACCGGCAAGCACTACACGCTCGAGCTCGGCGGCAAGGCGGCCAATATTGTTTTCGCCGATGCCGCCATTGACCAGGCCGTGGAGGGCATCGTCAACGGCATTTTCTTCAACCAGGGCCACGTCTGCTGCGCGGGCTCCCGCCTGCTCGTGCAGGAATCGGTGGCGGACGAAGTGATCGCCAAGCTCAAGGAACGCATGGAGACGCTCATTGTCGGCGACCCGCTCGACAAGAACACCGACATCGGCGCCATCAACTCCGCCGCGCAGCTCGAAAAGATCGAGCAGTACCTCAGGATTGGCCAGGCCGAGGGCGGCGAGATGTATCAGAGCTCGTGTTCTCTCCCCGCGACCGGCTACTGGTGCCGGCCAACCCTGTTCAGTGGCATGGCGCAATCCAACCGCGTGGTGCAGGAAGAGATCTTTGGACCGGTGCTCGCGATCCAGACCTTCCGCAGCTTCGAGGAGGCGCTCGACAAGGCCAACAACACTCCGTATGGCCTTTCGGGCGGTGTCTGGACCGACAAGGGCGCAAAGATATTCAAGATGACGCGCGCGCTGCGCGCCGGCGTAATTTGGGCAAATACGTTCAACAAGTTCGATCCCAGCGCGCCGTTCGGTGGCTACAAAGAGAGCGGCATGGGACGGGAGGGCGGCTTGCACGGTCTCGGCGCCTACGTGGAGCTCCGCTGATGGCGCGCCGAAAAACATCGTCCAAGTCGAATTCACTCAGCTCGCGTTCCGTCTCCCGTGTGCCCGTGGCCAAGACGTATAAGCTCTACATCGACGGCAAGTTTCCGCGCAGCGAATCGGGACGCTACTACTCACTGCGGCGTGGCGACACCAGGGTGCTTGCCAATGTTTGTCGCGGCAGCCGCAAGGACTTTCGGGACGCCGTGGTCGCGGCACGCAATGCCTGCGGCGCGTGGTCTCGCAGTAGTGCGTATCTGCGGGGCCAGATCCTGTACCGCGCGGCGGAGATGCTCGAGGGTCGCGCTGGACAGTTCGCTGCCGAGTTGGTGCTGCAAGGCGTCGCGAGACGCCGGGCCGAGACCGAGGTGGCGGCGGCGATCGACCGGCTTGTCTATTACGCGGGCTGGGCGGACAAGTACCAGCAGGTGTTCAGCACGGTGAATCCGGTGAGCACGTCGCATTTCAACTTCTCGGTGCTCGAGCCGACGGGCGTCGTGGCGATCATCGCGCCGGAAACGAGCGGCCTGCTCGGGCTCGTGTCGAATGTCGCACCTGCGGTCGCAGGCGGCAATACGTGCATCGTGCTCGCCTCGAAGTCCCTGCCGCTGTGCGCGATCAGCTTTGCTGAGGTGCTGCATGCATCGGATTTCCCCGCGGGCGTGATTAACGTGCTCACCGGACTCAAGGAGGAACTGATCGAGCCGTTCGCCTCGCATATGGACGTCAACGCGGTCGTGTACGGCGACGCGGACGCCCAGGCTGCCCGCAAGATCCAGGAATTGGCGGCCGACAACATCAAACGGGTCATTCTGCGCAGTGGCGTCGACTGGAACTCTGCGGCAACTCAGAGCCCGTACTCCATCAGCGATACTCAGGAAACCAAGACCACCTGGCATCCGATCGGAAGCTGACCCTCAGCTCGACCTTGGCCGTCCCGCCTTAGGTCCTGAGGACATCAAGAACGGGCTGAAGCTCCGGCTTGCCGGCCTCGATCTCATCGAGCGTGAGTCCCACGAGCTCGTGCGGAAAGACGATCCACTTGTCGGTCTCGTGTATGTAGTAATCCGGCACGAACTGGGTCTGATTGTTGCCCGGCTTGTACCACGGCGTCGCGATCCTGACCTTGCCTGGCATGTTGAGCCGCATCTTGCTCGACAACTCCTTGAGGAGCGCCTCGATGCTGTGACCTGAATCGAACACGTCGTCCACGATGAGCAGCGAGTCGCCCGCATTGGCCTCGTCAATGATGTAGTGCAGGCCGTGGACGCGAATGGTCTTGGCGCGTTGCCCGATGCCGACGTATGCGGAGGTTCGCACCGCGATGTGGTCGGTTTCGACGCCGACGAACTCGAAGTACTCCTGAATGGCGATGCCGACCGGAGTGCCCCCGCGCCAGATGCCGACGATGAAGTCCGGAACGAAGCCGCTGCGATAGATTTTCGCGGCCAGCCGAAAGGAGTCCTGCAAGAGACTGGTCGCAGTGATGAATATCTTGTCCATTTGGCGGTTAATCTGGCTCCCAGGAGATCAGGTCAGGGTGTGGTAGACCTTCTGCACGTCCTCGTCCTGCTCCAGCTTGTCGATCAGTTCAAGCGCCTCATTCGCCTGCGCCTCGGGCAGTTCTACCGGCGTCGTGCAGATGTACTCATGTTCGGCGGACAGCGGCACGATGCCGCGTTCCTCGAGGCGCTTCTGCAGCTGCCCGAAGTTCTCGAACTCGCAGCGCACGACAAGTTGCGGCTCGCCTTTCTCGCCGGTGCTTTCGCCCATCTCCTCGAGCCCGTGGTCGATCAGGTCGAGTTCCAGTTCGTCCTGGTCGATGCCGGCCGGGTTGAGGCGGAACACGCCCATGCGCCGGAACAGGAAGCTGACGCTGCCATTGCTCGCGAGATTGCCGCCGAAGTTGCTGAAGATATTGCGCACGCCGGCCACCGTGCGCGTCGGGTTGTCGGTTGCCGTTTCGACGAGGACGGCCACGCCATGCGGCGCATAGCCTTCGTAGAGCACGTACTGATAATCGGCAGCTTCCTGCCCGGAGGCGCGCCGGATCGCCGCCTCGACCTTGTCCTTCGGCATGTTCATCGAGCGCGCGTTCTGGATCACGCGGCGCAGGGCCGGGTTGTTGGCGGGGTCCGGGCCGCCGGACTTCACCGCGATCGTGATGTCTTTGCCGATGCGCGCAAACTGCTTCGCCATGCGGTTCCAGCGCGCGAACATCACATGCTTGCGGACTTCGAATATCCGGCCCATGGGGCAAGTATCGCACCGGACCCGCGGCTGCGGGTAGGATGACCGGCATGCATGACGCGTTGCATCGCTTCCTGATCCGACGATTGCTGCACCTCGCGCGCGCGCTGCTCGCGCGCGACCCGACACCGGCGCGGTTTCGCCAGTTGCTCGCGCACGCGGCCCCACTCATCGCGAGGCGCGAGGAATACCGTGGCTCGCAGGCGTTCCCGGTCGGCGACTGCCGCGCCCGGTGGATCGAGCCCGCAGGCGTCGCTACCGGCAGCGTGATCCTGTACCTGCATGGCGGCGCATTCGTCGCCGAGTCACCTGCGCTCCACGACCCATTGCTCGCGGCAATCTGCCGCGCGGGCGGCGCACGGGGCCTGATGGTCGACTACCGTCTCGCACCCGAGCATCCATTCCCGGCGGCGATCGACGATTGTTTCGCCGCGTGGAACTACCTGCTGTCGTCCGGCATCGACCCGGCGCGGATCGTCATTGCCGGTGATTCCGCGGGCGGCAATCTCGCCGTCGTCACGGCGATGCGTGCCCGGGACGCGGGCATGCCCGAGGCGGCGGGCCTGGTGCTGCTGTCTCCGGTCCTCGACCTGGGCTTCAGCGGCGACTCGGTCCAGCGCAATGACGGCCTGGACGAACTGTTCCGCGCTTCGAGCGTGCGTGGGCTGGAGCCCCACTACGGTACGGGCCTGAATCCTCGCGACCCGCGATTGTCGCCGCTCTTCGGCAATGTCGCAGATCTGCCGCCGACCCTGGTCGTGGTCGGCAGTGCGGAGTTGTTGCTGGATGATTCCGTGCGCTTTGCCGCACGGGCGCCGGAATCGACACTGCGGATCTGGCACGACATGCCGCACATCTTTCCCGCGATGCGCGGCCTCGCGGCGGGCGATGCGGCGATTCGCGAGATCGGCGAATTCATCCGGGAGCGCACCGCCGCCGCGACCACGGGCACTGCTTGAGCCGGGGCCGTCCGGCTAGCGCGACTGCCGGTCGTGCTTCTGGCGATAAATGCGCGAGTTCATGCGGCCGGCGTGGCGCTGCAGAGAGACCCGCTCGCCGCGCGTGACCCTGCCATCCGACTCGACGTAACGCTCGTGCCGGTGCAGGCGGCGCTCCCCGGCCACCAGGCGGCGGGTTTCCGGGCGGGTCAGTTCCCCCGTGCGGACTCCCTGGATGATTCTTTGCCGCTGGTTCTGCTCACGCGCGTCCAGCCGCGGCGTATCCGCCATTGCCGGAATCGAAATCACGGCGAGCGCAGCGGCCAATGCGATCTTCCTGAACATGTTGTGTCTCCCGACCAAATCGCTCACGATTTGTGGCGTTCGAAGACAAGAACGGCCCGCCGCCGCCGGCGTTGACGAGGATCCAATGCACCCGCTGTCACGCTACGTGATCGATGTCCCCGATTTCCCGAAACCCGGCATCCTGTTCCGTGACATAACGCCGCTGCTCCGCTCGCATTTTGGCGAGGCGGTGGAAGCGCTCGACGGACTGTTCAGCGCCGCCGAATGGGCCGCAACGGACGCGGTGGCCGGCGTCGAGTCGCGCGGCTTCATCCTTGCCGCGGCGCTCGCCGAGCGGCGCCGCAAGGGATTCGTGCCGATCCGCAAGAAGGGCAAGCTGCCGCCGCCGATCGTTGATCGGCATTACGACCTCGAATACGGGTCCGGCGTGCTCGAGATGCAGCGCGGCCACGGCCGCCTGCTCCTGATCGACGACGTGCTCGCAACCGGCGGCACGCTGTCGGCATCGGCATTGCTTGCCGTGGATGCTGGCTACCGCGTCGATCATCTCGGCCTGCTGATCGATCTGGGGCTTTCGCCGGATTTCCGCTGGCAGGGACAGCCGGCGCGCGCCGTCATCCGCTATGGCTGACGAGCTGCCACGCACGCTCGTCGTGATGGCGCTGCCGGCCGAGGGTGCCGGGCGATTCGAGCGGCAGGGCATACCGGTGCTCTACACCGGCGTCGGCAAAATCAATGCGGCAGTCGCACTGTGTCGCCGGTTCGTGGAGTACCGGCGCGCCGGGCGCGCATTGCCGCTGGTCGTCAATTTCGGCACTGCCGGCAGCCTGCAACACGCGGCCGGGGCGCTGCTTGGCTGCCATCAATTCATCGACCGCGACATGGATGTGTCGGCGCTCGGCTTCGCGCGTGGGGAAACGCCATTCGACGAGCTGCCTGCCATGCTGGAGTTCAAGCCCCGTTTCCCGCACCTGACGGCAGCGGTCTGCGGCAGCGGAGATTCGTTCGCGACCCGCCCGGGTGCGGAGGACTGCGCCGTTTTCGACATGGAGGCCTATGCGCTTGCGAAAGCCTGCCGCATCGAAGGCGCGGACTTTGGCTGCGCGAAGTTTGTGACTGACGGCGCTGACGAGGCCGCAGCGCGGGACTGGCAGGAAAACGTCGCCGGGGCGGCTGACGCCTTTGTCGCGCTGTACCGGGAGCTGATCAGCCGGCTTTGAGCCGGGAACCGCGCTTTGAGGCCATGTAGCCGCGCACCATCTCGAGCGCGGTGCGCTCGCAGGGCGGCAACTGGACCTCGCTTTGGCCGAGCGGCACACTGCGCTCGCCCCAGCGCAAGACGTGGGCTGACCATGACAGGCCGGCGCCGAATCCGGTCAACAGCAGATTACAACCGGGCGTGACGCGACCTTCCTCGAGCGCCTCGACGAGCGCGACCGGGACGGTGGCAGACGACATGTTGCCGTAGCGATGGATGTTGACGAAACAACGCTCCATCGGGATGCCGGCGCGCTTCACGACCGCCTCAATGATCCGCAGGTTGGCCTGGTGCGGGACGACGAGGTGCACATCGTCGGGGTCGAGCCCGCGCGAGGCCAGGACGGCCGCGCAGGCCTTGCTCATGCCGACGGTGGCACGCTTGAAGATCTCCGGCCCATCGAAGACCCAGTCGGTATCACCAAGCATCCAGCCCTGATTCGCATAACGCGTGCCGATGCCATGAACCTGCAGGATGCCGCGGACCTTGCCGTAGCACCCGAGCTTGTCCGCCAGCACCCCTTCCTCGAGCGAGGTTGCCTGCAGCACGACGGCCGCGCAGCCGTCGCCGAACAGCACCGCGACATTGCGATTGCTCCAGTCCATCAGCGACGAGATCAGTTCACCACCGATGACCAGCGCATTGCGCACGACGCCGGTCTTGATCATCGAGCTCGCCGTCGTCAGGCCATACAGGAAACTCGTACACGCGGTATTGACGTCCATTGCGCCGGCGCCATCCGCGCCGATGCGCTTCTGGATCCAGGACGCCATGTTCGGCACCTGCTCGTCCATGCTGCAGGTGCCGAACACGATCAGGTCGAGTTCGCCGGCCGTCAGTCCGGCTGCGGCCAACGCCCGGCTCGCCGCCACGTAGCCCATTTCGCCCAATGAAACGTGCGATATGCGACGCTCGTGGATGCCGGTGCGCGAGCGGATCCACTCATCGTCGGTGTCGAGAAAGGTCGCCAGGTCGGCGTTGGACAGGATGGCCGGCGGCATGCACTTGCCCCAGCCGGTGATCGTCGCGAATGGCACGGCATCCCCCGGCAGCTTTGGGCGGGATTGTACGCTGGCCGGGGAGGCCCGGGATTCGCCGGATTCAAACCTTTCCGGGCCTGGTCGCCTCTAAGACCATGACAATATGAATGGCCGGCGGCGGAAGTCGAGGGCGCAATCAAGCGGGCTGTTTCAGGGAGCGTCGTGACGGAACTGGCCAGGGAGTCCGCGGACGATGAGGCCGAACGAGTGGCCCGCGCTCGGAACGGCGATGTCACAGCCTTCGAAGGGCTCTACCGGGACCATGTCGGACGTGTCTACGGCTTGTGCCTGCGCATGACGGGTCATGCGCAAACGGCGGAGGACCTGACCCAGGACACCTTCGTCAGCGCCTGGCGCAGCCTGCCGGGATATGAGGGCAGGAGCCTGTTTTCGACGTGGCTGCACCGGATCGCGATCAATGCGGTGCTTGCACAGAGGCGCGCGCCGCGGGGTCGCGACGAGGTCAGCCTGACCAATGACGAGGGCGGACAGCTGGAATTCGAAGCGAAGCAGCTGATGGATAGCACCACGCCAATCGACCTCGAACGGGCGATCGCGACGTTGCCGATGGGCGCGCGGGACATCCTGGTCCTGCACGGCATTTACGGTTACAGCCATGAAGAAGCCGCTGGAATGCTCGGCATCGCCGTCGGCTCCTGCAAGGCGCAATTGCACCGTGCGCGGCAACTGATGCGCGCGCGCATGCAGATGGAGGAGGGCAAGTGACGACCATTCCATTCGGGCGCGAACCGCGGGACAGGGACGAATTGCTGGCGCAGGCGTCCCGCTTGCCGGAAGAAATCGCACCCACGCGCGACCTTTGGCCCGCGATCGCGGCGCGTCTGTCGGAGCAGACGCCCGCGACACCGCGCCGGTTCAGCTGGCCCTTGGCGCTTGCGGCGGGATTCCTGGTCGCGTCGATTTCCGCGCTGCTGACCTGGGGGCTGATGCACGAACCCGGCCCGGTGGCGGGCGAAACGACGCTGGCCGGTCGTGCGACCTCGCAGCCTGCGCTGATGCCGGTCCGCTACGGTCCGAACTCCGCGATCGGCGAGGCGCAGCTCAAGGCGCGCGACGAGTTGCTCGTGCAATTCCGCCGAAGGCTCGAGGAACTTCCGCCTGAGACGCGCGAAATCGTCACAAAAAATCTCGCGATCATCCAACGCGCCGCCGATGAAATCGACGCCGCTCTCGGCGAAGATCCGGCGAGCGGATTGTTGAACGGGCTGCTGCTCAGCACCTACCAGGAAGAACTGCAACTTTACTCGAAGGTCGTCACCGCTGGCGATGGCCTCACACGGAGGACCTGATATGTACAACTGGATTTCCCTGATTGTCCCGGCCGCACTGCTGGTGGCCGCCCCGCTGGCCGATGCAGCCCAGAACCTGAGCAGGCGCGCGTCGGTTGCAGCGGACGCGGCGATCGAAGTGTCGAACATCGAGGGCCGGATCGATGTAAGCGCCTGGGATCGCAACGAGGTCGAACTGACTGCGCTGCTGGAGAGCGACAAGGACAGGCTCGAATTCGAGGCGACCGACAGACAGGTGCGCATCAAGGTCGTCAAGCCGAAGGGCCATTACGATGATGATTCGAACGATGCAATCCTGACTCTCAGCATCCCGCGGGGTGCGAGGCTGTCGGCACAGACCGTCAGTGCGGATGTCACGGTTGCGGGCGTCAAGGGCGAGCAGCGCCTCAACACCGTCAGTGGCGATGTCTGGACCGAGGCCTATGACCAGCCGGTGGGACTGCGGACCATCAGTGGCGATGGCACGATCCGTGGCACCGGCGGCAAGGCCGCTGTGTCGATCGAGAGCGTCAGCGGCTCGGTCGAGGCCAGCGGCATTCGCGGGGGGCTCGATGGTGAGGCCGTCAGCGGCAGTCTAAAGGTCGATATTGCGGCTGCGGAGCGGCTTGTCATGAAGACGATCTCCGGCGACATCGACGCCCGGGCCGAACTCACGCCCACCGCGCGTGTCGAAATGGAATCGATCAGTGGCACCATTGGACTGACGATCAAGTCGCCCGTGAACGCGGAGTTCGACGCGGAATCGTTCAGCGGCGACATCGACAGCTGCTTCGGCACGAAGGCCCGCGACAAGAGCAGCTATGGCCCTGGCAGTGAATTGAGCTTTACGCAGGGCAGTGGCGGTGCGCGCGTCCGCATCGAGTCGATGAGCGGCGACATCAAGGTCTGCGATCGCTGATCGCGCCAGGCGCCCGTCGAAACGCGGCCGCGGCCTGGCCCCGCTGTTAGAATCCGGGGGTTCGTCCGAGCCCCCGGATTCATGCGCCTCAGAAAGCCCCTTGCACTGCCCCTCGCCGCCATCGCGGCACTGCTGCTGGCCGTCGCGATCCTGTGGCTCGGCGTTCGTACCGGCATGGCGCGCCGAGCCGTCGGCGAGTATCTCAGCGAGCTGACCGGCCTGCCGGTCACGGTCGGCGCAATGGCCATCGGCTTTCTGCCCGCGCCCTCGCTGGAACTCGGCGCGCTCGAGATCGCGCAGCCACCGGGTTTCGGCGCGGAGCCGCTGCTCGAAGCCGGCCAGGCGCATGTCACCGTTTCCTGGGGCACGGTGTTCGGCGGCGATCCGGTGCTGCGGTCAGTCGCGGTATCGGACGCGATCGCAAGACCCGCACTCGCGGCCGACGGCGCCGACAACTGGTCGGGGCTGATCGCGCGCCTTTCGGAACTGGGCGGGGAGGGGCCGTCGAACTGGTCGATCGGGCAGCTCGTCATTGAACGCGGCGCGCTCGAATTTCACGACGCAGCCGATGATTCAAAGTGGCGACTGACAGCGATCACCGTGAGCGCGCAGGCAATTGCGCCGGCCCGGGAGTTTCCGGTCAAAATTCAGCTCGCCGGTGTGGGCGCGACCAACACCTTTCATCTTGCACTTGAGGGTCGGGGCCTGCTGGACCCGGATGAGGGCCGTTATGCGGCGCGCGATCTCGCACTGCGCGGCTGGGCGGGGGGCGATCCCTTGCCGCTCGCGGGAGTTGAACTCGTAGGGGGCATTGCTGTCGCTACTTACGATGCAGAAACGGGTGCTGCCGCCATCGACCGCGGATCAGTGACGCTGGTCGGCATTCGCGGCGAGTTCGAGCTGGTGGCCGGCAGACTGGACGGTGACATGCGCCTGCAATTCTCTTTGCGGACAGCGCCATTCGCGCCACGGGTGGTGGCGACCGCATTCGGGTTCCCGCTTCCGGCGACGTCCGACCCACAGGCCTTCGGAACGCTGCAGTTCAACCTGGAAGGCCGGCTGGAACAGGGCCGATTGTCACTGGACCCGATCACCGGCCGCCTGGATGACACGGAATGGAGCGGCCACGCGATTCCGCAGGAGCGGCTGGTCCGCATCCAGGCGGATCGGCTCGACGCCGATCGTTATTTCGCGCCGGACCAAAAGACCAGGAAGGACAAGAAGGCGACACTCGAGGACGTGTTGGCGAATCTCGGCGAACTCGATATCGACGCCGAACTCCGCATTGCGGAAGCCCGCGTGGCGGGAGCGAGGCTTCGCGATGTGCTCCTCAAGGTTGAACGCGACGACGGCACGGCGCCATGAGCCGGTTGCTGCCAGCGCTGCTGCTCGCAATTCCGGCGCTCGCAATGGCAGCAGCTGCGGGCGCTATCGACGTGACGAAGCTACAAGTTCGCGAACAAGGCCGGCGCTACATCGTCGAGTTCGAGGCGCAGCTCGCGGCGGATCCAGGCGCGGTCATTGGCGTATTGATGGACTTTGACGGCTATCCGCAACTCGATTCGCGCATCCTGGTCGCGCGGCTCGTCGGCACGCGCGACGGCAAGCCCTTGCTGTTTACGCGGCTGCGCGGCTGCCTCGGTTCCGTGTTTTGCCGCTCCATGGATCGCTACGAGTTGGTGGACGAGAAGCCAAACCGGCTGGTGGCCACCACCATCCCCGGCGAGGGCGATCTGCGGTTCGGACTCGCCGTTACGCAGGTCGAGGCGCAAGCCGGCGGCACGCGGGTCCGGTACCGGAACGAATTCGATCCGTCGTTCTGGATGCCGCGCTGGCTGGTGCGCAGCGCCATGCACAAGTCACTACGCGAGGGGACGCTCGAGATGTTCCGGGCGATCGAGGCGCGTGCCGGGGCCGGGGGCGGCGGGTGAAATCGCCGCCGGACACCGCAACGCTCGCCACCCGCCTGCTGACGTGGTTTGAGCAGCACGGCCGCCGGCACCTGCCCTGGCAGCTGGATCCGACGCCTTACCGGGTGTGGATTTCCGAAGTGATGCTGCAGCAGACGCAGGTTGAGACGGTCGCTCCCTACTATGCGCGCTTTATCGCGCGATTCCCCGACCTCAGCTCACTCGCGGCGGCGCCTCTCGATGAAGTGCTGCACCTGTGGTCGGGCCTCGGCTACTACGCGCGCGCACGTAACCTGCATCGCGCCGCGGCCCAGGTCGTCATGCTTCACGGCGGCAAGGTGCCCGATTCACTGCCGGAACTGATGGAGTTGCCAGGTGTCGGGCGTTCCACTGCGGGTGCGATCCTCGCGCTCGCTCACGGGCAACGGCATCCGATCCTGGATGGCAACGTCAAGCGCGTGCTCGCGCGCGTGTTCTGTGTTCGCGGGCCGCCCGGCGGGGCCGAGACATCGGCGCGACTCTGGCAGCTCGCAGAAGCGTGCACGCCGATGGAGCAAGTCGCCGAATACACGCAGGCGATCATGGATCTCGGTGCCACGGTTTGCACGCGCGCGACTCCGGATTGTGATCGCTGCCCACTCAATGCCGGATGTGGCGCGCTGGCGGCAGGTTGCGTGGAAGATTTGCCGCTGCGCCGGCCACGGGCGACCCGGAGACTGCGACGCACGCACATGGTGTTTGTGCTGCGTAACGGCGCAGAGGTACTGCTGTTTCAGCGTGCGCCACAGGGAATCTGGGGCGGTCTGTGGGCGCCGCCGGAATTTCCTGATGGTGCCGCGGCACATGCCTGGTGTGCGTCCACCTTTGGGGCAATGCCGCACGACCTGCGGCGCCTGCCGGCATTGCGGCATTCCTTCACGCACTTCGATCTCGACATCGAGCCCTCGGTGCTGAAGCTGCCCCGTGATAGCGCGCGCGTGGAGCAGCCTGACTCGGTCTGGTATACATATGGTGCGTCCCTGTCCATCGGACTTGCGACGCCGATCAGGCGACTGATCGGTGCCTGCTTCGCCGATGATGGTGGGCAAGCCCGGGAGTCCGACGATGGCAAGAATGGTCCAATGTGTGCTGCTCGGCCGCGAGGCGGAAGGGCTCGATCGCGCGCCTTATCCGGGTGAGCTCGGCCAGCGCATCTTCGAAAACGTTTCGAAGGAAGCCTGGCAGAAGTGGCTTGGCCACCAGACCATGCTGATCAACGAATACCGACTGGTGCTGTTCGAGCCGAAGGCACGCCAGTTCCTGGCCGGCGAGATGGAGAAGTTCCTGTTCGGGGGCGGGTCGAAGCCGCCTGAGGGCTACGTCGACCCGACGCTTTCTTGACGCCTGTAGACCGGCCCTTGTCTAATACGCAGCCCCACCGATGGCCAGGTAGCTCAGTTGGTAGAGCAGCGGACTGAAAATCCGCGTGTCGGTGGTTCAATTCCACCCCTGGCCACCATTCCTTTCAAACACTTAGTAAGATTCACAATCAATCGCAATTTTCCGTGCGGGA
>Ga0214473_10005530_pt1 | contig 15123 bp, 14 predicted proteins | sample RVTome_7_FD_203509 | JGI IMG/M metagenome (GOLD analysis project Ga0214473, IMG submission 203509) | Soil microbial communities from uranium-contaminated site in the Upper Colorado River Basin, Wyoming, United States - RVT98D197 | ecosystem: Environmental > Terrestrial > Soil > Contaminated >... | reverse complement strand
CTAAGCGAATTGGGTTTTAAACAGGACCTGGTTCCTACCTGGTTTGCAATGTATGGCCCGGCCGGTATGCCAGAAGATGTAAAGAAGCTTCTGATCCCTGCCATTGAGAAAGCAATTAAGAACCCTGAATTGAAAACCAAGATTGAGAAATTACATTTTGTCGTTAACTATAAATCACCTGCAGAACAGAAGAAGCTGGCTGTAGAGGAGTATGGGGCAGGTCTTGCAATAGCCAAGAAACTTGGATTGGGGAAATAATCCGGGCCAGATGCTTGTCCGAGCCCACCATCACGCTGAGATCGCAGAAGAACCACATTCTGGACAGTTGGAATATTGGAATAGTGGAACATTGGGGTAAAATTCCATCCAAATAAGTTTTGGGTTTAACCCATTATTCCATTATTCCAATTTTTCATTGATCCATATACTTACCCGCCTCCCGCTTCTCTCAGTCTTCGAAACATCCATGCCATCATCAACCCCAGGCAAAATAGGGCCACATTCATCTGTCCTGGAGGGTAATCGTAGTAGTTAGCCAGTAAGAAGCCAATGGCGCTCGTTCCCACGGCTACCGCGGGCGCGACAAAGAACATCGATCGGACTTTCCGGCATAGATTCTTTGCCACAAGGGCCGGAAGAACCAGACATCCGAAGGTATAGAGCATCCCTGAAGCCCGGATCGAAAGGCCGATGACAAGGCCCAACCATGCCGATGTGATCAGATTCCAAACGGTTATTTTCATCCCTATGGCTGCGGCCATCGAAGGATCGAGAGCAAACAGAAGAATCTTACGATAGAGAGGGATGAGAAGAGAGACCGTTAGAACACTAAGCATGCTAAAGATCCAGACGTCCGCTGCCGTCGCTCCGATGATACTGGAAGAAAGGAGCCGATGGATCTCTTCCAGACCATGGGGACTATGGGAAACAATCAGAATGGAAAGGCTGGCTGATAGAAGGAAGACCCAGCCTGTTATGGCCTCATGGCTCTCCCCCCCGGCCTCATCCCCGCGTCCGGTTATTGAAGCAGCCACAACGGAGAAGACAACTGCCATCACAGACAGGCTCACATCGGAACGAAACCACGGAAACCGGTCTAAGGCGAAAACACCCGTAGCCCACATGGTCAAAGCGATCCCAAGGGTGGAAGCCTGAGACACCGCAGCACCGATGAAGATCTGATCCCGTGCCACCACCAGTACGCCGATCATTGAAAGTAAAAAGCTGATCAACCATCCAGCCAGGTAACTCAGGTGAAAGAGGTCCCAGGAAGATAAAAAGTTCTGGATCATCGCAGTCCTCCTGTCCCCCCTGCCCTGCCATTGATGCGGACGTTCAATGCCCCCGATGGCTCTTGCCAGATTGAAACCGGAACCCCATATGCTTCTTCGAGGTTCTCCTGATTCAGGATCGTATGACATGGCCCCGCCTGCACGCGCCCCTCAAGGAATAGAGCGATATGTGTAGCGAAATGAGCTGCCAGGGTCAGATCATGAGTAACAAAAAGGATTGTAAGACTCTCTTTCCGATTCAGGTCGGTCAGAGACTCCATGAGCGCGTTTGCGGATGTCAGGTCGAGGTCTTTGGTCGGTTCATCGACAATGAGAAATTTGGGCCTACGTATCAGAGCACGGGCAACCAACGCGCGCTGACGTTGGCCCCCGGAGAGGGACCAATAGTTTTTATCCTTCATCTCTTCCAGCTTCATCTTTTCAAGAACCCAGCAAAGTCGTTCAAAAGCCTCTCGTTTATTCGTTCGTATACCAGCAAGGCCCAGTAGGACAAATTCGTTTACTGTAGTCGGTAGTGTCGGATTGAGATCGCAACGCTGAGGAACAAATCCGATGAGGTTTCTATCGGTAAATTCAGAATGCAGAAGAATTTGTCCCTGCTGGGGCTGCAACATTCCCAGCAGGGCCTTGAGAAGTGTCGTCTTCCCAACACCATTCCGGCCCAGGAAGAACCAGAACTCTCCAGTCCTGACATGTAGATTCACATCTTCAAGGACAGTCCGGTTTCCATAGGCGACCGAAAGTCCCTCCATTCTTACGACCAAATCATCTTTCTCCATTTCAGTGATGTCTCCCTTCTAAATCACCCCCACCCTCACCCTTCCCCACAAAGGGGCATAAATGTTAACCTCACTTTCCCTCTCCCAGGGTGAGGGAACTTTTTTAACTCCTCCCCCTTCAAGGGGGAGGCTGGGAAGGGGATAGGGTTTCAGGGTCGATCATGATCTACCCCATCCCCTCCCTCACCCTCCCCTTGAAGGGGAGGGAATATCAACTTAGCGAATATGCGTCGAAGGGGGTAGAGATAGAGTCAATTTTCATGGTTCCGGATCAAATCCTTCCTCCAAAGGCGGTTACGAGCTGCCGGACATTGTAATCGATCATGCTCAGGTAATTGTCCGCTCCGGGGCGGGACCCCACTTGATGGGCGAGGCGAACAATTTTAGCCCCGGTATTCTTGGAAACGAACTCAGCATAGCGGGTTACGAAGTAAGGCGAAGACAGAACGACCTTAATCCCTTCAGCCTTCATCTGTTCGATCAGAGATTGAAGGTGGGATGTCGTTGGCGAAATCCCAGGTTTTGGCTCCATAAAACCTACCACCAAAATCCCGAACCGTCGGGCGAAATAAGGCCAGAGATTATGGTCAGCCACAACCTTGCTTCCCCGGTAAGGGAGCGTCATCCCGAGCCAGCCACCGAGTGAGCCTTCTTCCTTCTGTCCCTTGAGAAAAGGTTCGAGCTTCCCTTCCTCGTATGAAAGGGCTAACCTTTCAAAATCATATTTTCGAGCAAGCTTCTCCCCAACCAGAGCGTCGCCTATTTTGCGATAGAAACTGCTGTACCGCTCTTCGAAGAAGGCCTTTCTCTCTGGTCTGAGTTCTATGAATCTGTCTCTGATCAACTGGCCAACCCGCAGACCATTTAACGGGTCTGTCATGTAGTGAGGATTTCCCGCTGGATGGACATCTCCCATAGAACGATCTATAGGCCCTGTAGGGATCTCCAGAGGCGCTATTACTTTAGAGCAATCTACATATCCCGGGACTCCAATAAGGACCCGGCTATTCCGTGCATTTTGCAGGAGGACAGGGGCGTATCCAATCTCCAGCTCCATGCCGATTTGGAGGAAGAGGTCTGCCTGACTCAAGGCCTTGATAAAACTCGGTTTGGCCTCGACGAAGTGGGGGTCCTCCTGGCTTTTGGCGAAAACCGTAATTCTCACCTGGTCCCCTCCTATTTCCTGTGCGAGGTTCCCAAGATCGGAAATCGTAGCACAGACTTGAAGAGGTTTCAAACCCTGAGCATGCACAACCGAAGGAAGAAAACTCAGGGTGAAGAAGAGTAGAGGTGAAATATAAAGTGTAGATCTATAGAAAAGCCTGTTCTGCATAGGGATACTCCTTTCAATCGATTAGTTAAAGGCTTATTGACCTAACTCATAAATGAAGTACTTATTCCATTGATTCGTCGCTCCGGCCCCGTTCTGCAACGGGGTAAACTCTAGCCGGAGCCCAGGGAACTTGACTTTCCAATACTTTCTGGATTCCGGTTTTCACCGGAATGACGGCCTTTGTTGCTATTTCCGATTAATGGATGCTCTATATGCTCTCTAACATTTGGAAAATAATAGTGCCATGCTGACCTTGGTTCAGCATCCTCGTTCTGTCCAGGGGGTGAGATCCTGAAACGAGTTCAGGATGACAGGTCTAAGAAATTTCAAATGTTTTTGTTTAGTATTTATGCGCGGCGTGGGCCCCGAACATGAACTCTGCTCCCAGCCACACCGAATTGGCGTTCTTATTGTCAAAACCGTTCAGCCGATCATAATTGTACTGCAGCCGAAAGCGAGAAAATTCAGTGGGTTGCCATACGAGCAGTGGAGAGACTCGATGCCGGTCGCCACGGAAAGGATCCAGGTTCCTATTGATCAGTTGGGCCGTACCGGCTGCCAGATCGACGGCTGTGCTTTTTCCACTTCCGGTTGCGAAATCATAACGAAGTCCACCCGCCCAGTTTGGTCGGAAACCATAGAGCATCTGTGCGTAAAATCCCCAATCCTTGAGTGTATCGCTCGGGAGGGAGACGCCGGAGCCAGTGAAACGATCCGCGTGGTAGTCGCGCTTCATGATTTCCGACTGGAAAAGAAGAAAAGGCCAGCCACGGAAGTTGTTAACCGGACGCCATTTCACTTTAAGATCAGAACCGTAGATCCATGTTTTACCATCTGGGCCGGTGGCGTTTGGCCCGTAGAGCCCTGAAAAGCCTAATACGGCCGAGGTCTCGTCACTCAAGTCCCAAGAGTTGCCCCACCTGGCGAGATAGGACAAATCCTTTAAGCTCCTGACATCGCGATTCACGAATGGCCGGCCACCAATCGGACGTTCTTCAAAAAACTCCTCGTTCGCAAGGAAACTTGCCATGGTTTCGCCGTTGGCATTCTGCATGCCGAAGTATAACTCAGAAAACCAGGGGAGAGGAGTGAGCCACGACAATCTGAAGCCTGGGCCTCTCATGCCATCGGGTCCGAAGAGGCGCGTGTTGATCACAGGTTGATCCTGCCACTCCCACTGATGGGGATGTTGAGGATTGATTCTCCCGAACTCCGTAAAGAACTGCCCTCCCTTAAGCTGAAGCTGATAAGGCAGCTTCTGCGTTGTGAAGAATGCCTCCTCCAGCTCAACCTGCGATTCCCCGGTAAGAGGGTCAAGAAAGTAGACGATGTGAGACTCTGCGTTCAAGTAGGGATCCACCGCGCCAGAAAAAGAGAGTTCCGCATTCTGGACGGTAAAGCCTCGTTTTCGAGGATCGTGTCCCCCACCTTGGAGAAACTGCAATGGCTCATCTCTTAGTGTCGAGGCTCCGGCAGCAAAGAGAGCATCGAAAGAAACGTCGATAAGCCGCAGGGTTGCTCCACCTGCACGGTAAGATAGAATGTCCTTTTTCGGTTCTCCTTCTTTTGGGAGAAGAATTTCATTTGCCTTTTCAATCATGGATGTTTTAGGCGGATCCTGCTCTAAAGGAGGCGGGGTCTCTTTCGGGTGTGCCACTACGGGTTTTTCTGGAAGTTTTGAAGCTTTAATTTCTGCTTTCAATTCTTCAATCAGTTTTTGTTGCTCTTTGAGGATCTGTTCCTGCTTTTTGAGAGCCTCTTCCAATATTTTGATGCGTTCTTCTGTCGTCTGCGCAAAAGCACCAGAATAGAAAAGAAGCAATGCTATAATTGAAATGATAATCGTTTTCATCGGAACCCCTCCTGATGTGATTGGTCACCGTCACCTTCTCCCTCCCCTTTCGTCCGAGGAGGAAGACGATTCTTGATGCCTTCGACGTGGATCGAAAGCAGCAGAAAGCCAGAGAAGTTTCTTCTCTCTGTACGAATGAATCATAAACGTTAAGTGCCCCGGAACGGGTATCTATGCGGGAGGGGATCGAATCAGCCAGGAATTCCTGCAGAGGGAAACAATAATATCCTGCTCTTCAATCGAAAGGTCGTCGGTACTGATAGAAGGGGAAAAGATGTCATAGCTATCTTCAGGGATGAAATTGGAAGAATAGAGGATGACCATGCAGATAGAACAACTGGAATTGACGAAGGGGTTAGGGTGATGATGAAAAGCGATGGATAGGTGGGAAAACAGAAATAGAACGACGAAAATACTCAGGAAAAGTCTGTTTGAGGAAGCCGCTCTCTTAGAAGATGAGATCATCAAAGCGAAACCTTCCGTTCGAGGGTCAATGATTTTCAATCATAACAAAATACTGTGCAAATCACAATTATTCTTTCCGCCTCGGCTCATTTCATGCTGATAAACCGGTGGACAGCCTTGGCCATGTCATCGACCTTCGCCTTCACATCGGCCTTGATATTCATGTTCTGGATTGAAGAGGCGCAATCCTGCAAACACCCCTGCATGAGGACCATGCCGATCCTGCGGGCCGCAGAGGAAAGGGCTGAGATTTGCACTAGAATATCGGCGCAATTACCGTCTTTCTCAATCATCCCCCGAATGCCACGGGCCTGCCCTTCAATCTTTTTGAGGCGGGAGATTAAATCATTCTTTATCTCTTCTGTTAAAGACGAGGCATTCATCGCAGTTTCTCCTCTCGGCATTAAAAAAAGGGCTCCTCATAAGGAAACGCTGTCAATAAGCAAGGCAGAACGGAATTGGGTACCCAGTCGCCACGCGCCCGATCATTAATTCTATTTTTCTGGAAGGGCACGGATCTTTCCCGTCTCTTCTATACTCACTGGATAGCTATCCAGGATCTCCGAAATCTTCTGTTCCAGCTCGGAGGTCTTCTTAATGACGAATACTTTTATACAGGGTTTCCCCTTGCAGAGCCCTTGTGCTGTACCTACGACGCCGGGCAGGGACATCAGCCGGTGAGTATGTTCTTTGAGTGCCTCCCCGATGGACTTCCCTACCATTCTCTTTTCTCCTGCACAGTTCACCACGGCGATGCCGACAATTAACCCCAGAGTTATCAGTTTGAAAAAGCTTGAAAACATGTCTGAGATCCTTTCCCTCCCGAAGAAACCTCACCGGCCATCTAGGGTCACCCCAAACGCTTCTAATACGGCGCCGATCGGGTTGGCGAATGCGAAATTCCCGGTCGCGTTTCCGGCAAACAATAGGCCAACAGGATTAGAGCCGGGCCTCGTAACCAAAAGTGATCCTGAATCCCCGGGCTTAATGAAAGAACCTGACGACTGAACGACGATTTGATTGATAAACCTGGCAGCACCGGACTCGTAGCCAACATTCACTGTGGCATTGATTGCGGTGATCGTCCCTCTCGTTAGCGAAGTCGTTCGGCCATATTTCTTAACTTTCAGGCCAACGCCTGCTTCGACCACGGCAGATCTAGGTATTCCGTATCCATCACGGGGCGTAGCATTACCGAGAGATTCTTTTGACGAGAGGGCAATCGCCGCATCAACGATGTTGTTGGCAGAAGTGGAGAAAACGAGCGGCACAAACTGACTGAGAGTAGCAATCACATCGTTTGGGACTTCGGCGCAACTTGTATCAAACGCTCCCGGCTGAAGGATTTTGCTTCCCACGCGAGCACTATTTTCAAGGGCAAATACGTGGTTATTGCTCAGAGCGTAAACGTTCTCTCCGTCCGTAACCCTAACACCGATGGTCCCTGCTGAACACTCCCCTTCATTTCCGGTAGAAACACCGATTGGCACCGGTCTCGGGAATGTGGTTGTGGGAGGGAGTTTTCTCATCGGGCGAATTTCCCCTGTGATCTTCTTCAGGACCGGCGTCCCTTCCAGACTTTCAGGAACCACTCCAGGGCCCACCTCATCCCGGGTAAATACGACAACAGCAGGCCTACCGGCTTCGTTGAGTCCTGTACCTGTGCCGACAATCTCCGGTATGGCCATCAGTTTGTGGGTGTGTCGATGCTGTATATCCATCACCGCTCGAATGAGCGGGTGGGCCTTATCCAAGGTAACCGGCTCCTGAGTAATCTTCGCTTCTAGGGCACCTCGTCCGAGGAATCCGTTAATCATCCACGGCATAACAAGGAGAACAAAAATAGGAACGAGGAAACCCACCACGCATTTTCTACAAAGACGCAACTGGTACTTCATAAAGTACTTCCTCCTCGGACGTGTATGTCTGGAACTTTCACATCTATCTATATTTAAATATAAATGAGCTGATTGTCAATGAAACACTTTCGTTTTGAAGGTACCCCTCAGTGATGGTGGTCCGATGGCCACTCCACCACATAACTCAGCCCTTCTCGCCGCGGTGTCGGGCTGTTGCAGCAAGCGAGGCTGAAGAATCACGGCTAAAGTTCTGAGTTACCGTATGGACTGGAAAGGGTTACGTTCGCAACGGAAGAGTTACCGTTGCAAAAAAGGGATGACTTTCATAGAATGAACTGGGGGATCTCAAGATGGAGGTAGAATGCATGGAACAATTGGAAACAATGGAATGGGAAAAGGAGGGGAAGGTGGCCCGTGTCATCTTCAACCGTCCCCACCTGCTGAATGCGATGAACAATCAAGCCACCCTGGATCTGAATTCGGTTGCGGAGGCGATTGCAAAGGAAGAGTCTATCCGCGTCGTCGTCATTACGGGCAGCGGCCGGTCCTTCTGCACAGGCATCGATCTCAAGGAGCTCTCTTCAGATCGAATCGAAATGGTCTACCATCATCGATTCGAACGATCCCTCCGCATCTTTGAGACGATGGAGAAGATTATCATCGCAGGCATCAAGGGGTACTGCCTTGGCGGAGGCCTGCAGCTTGCCCTCGCCTGCGATATCCGCGTTGCGGCGGACAACGCAATCCTCGGCTTGCCCGCTATTAAGGAATGTCTCATCCCGGGTCTGAGCACCTACCGGCTTCCCCGTCACATCGGCCTCGGACGGGCCAAGCGAATGGTGCTGTCGGGCGAGCATATCAACGCCCAGGAGGCATATGCTATGGGCTTGCTAGGCTATGTTCTTCCGCTTGCAGAATTTGAAGCTCAGCTGGAACAGGTTATCGAAAACTATCTACGGGTGTGCTCAGTTGCAACACTGAAGTCAAAAACGCTTTGCAATTTAAGTTTTGAATTGGACTACGATCGTTTTTTGCATAAGTATTTCGAGTCCCAGGAGATTGCACAGACCTCGGAAGATCACTTTGAGGCTCGCAGAGCCTATCGCGAGAACCGGGATCCCGAGTTCAAATGATCAATGAGCAATGAGCAATGGGAAATGGTCAATAATCAATGGTCAATAATACAAAACAATTACCAGTCTCAAAATAATGAAGACAAACGGAGTCCCGTGTTCCGCGGGATTTGGCAAAGAGGGGCGAGGAGAGATTTTCATAAGAATGCCTATTCAATTGGTATTTGGGTTTTGAAGTTCTCCATTGCCAATTGATCATTGCTAATTGACCATTTTGTAATGATCTTTTATAGCCTTCTCCCCTGCAATGAGTCGTCCTATCTTCAATCCGGTTCGAATCTCCCCTTCCAGACCCAGGTAGGGCGCATTCTCCTTTCCAACGAAGTAGAGATTCCTTGATATTCGGGCAGGGACGATGCCCTTCCTCCAATTAAAATCGTAAGTGACTTCATGGCCGAAGTGAGGATAAGACCATCTCAAAATCTGTTCCCTTCCCCAGTTGGAGTCGATGAATTCCATGTGGCTTTCGAGGAAAGGGAGAATATGGTTTAAATGTTTCATCACGCCTTTCTGATGCTCAGCCAGGAGAGTTTCGTCCAACTCCCCGAAAGGCAAGGGGCTTTCAACGGTCAGTGCCCTCTTCCCCTCCGGGGCCTTTGTCTCGTCCTCTCTGGGGCTGAGAGAAAGAAAAAGGAAGTTTCCTCCCTCGTAAGGTTTCTCCAAATCGAAGACAGAAGCCAATAGATCCTTCATCCCCACCGGAACCACCCTTTCACGGATCCCGAGGAAAAAGGGAAAAAGGACATACCGGGGTCGAATTTTTCTCCCCCAGTTCAACAAGATCTTGCTCTTCTTTTCGAGGAAGGCCCCAAGCCGATGAAAGGGCATGCTGAAAATAAGGCAGTCACACCAGAGGACACCCCCATCCTCGGTTGAAACTGTAAACCCTTTCCTCCACTTCTTATCTACCTTCTCCACCCTTTCGGTCTCTTCAATTCTTCCGCCGGATTGCGAAAATTGGTTCAATAAATCTGTCTGAAGTTCCTCCCGATCAATGCCCAACATCAATTGATCCGAAACGTATCTTGATAGGATGTAATCTCCCAGGGTGAAGGGAATCCTATCCCCATGGAAATTCCCCCAGGAAATAAGTTGAATCCTCACGAACTCTCTGAACGATTTTGAGAATTGAGAGAGCCCTTCATCTATTCTCCTCCCGAATATCCCCTCCAAGGAGAACCGCCTCCTGATGGAAGAGCGGGCTTGAAGCTCAAGACTTCCTAGATCCTCATAAAACTTTTCAACCTGGGCTAACTCTGTGGGAAACTCTCGCTTCCATTCCCGCTGAAGCATCTTTCGATTGGAGGAAATATCAATTCTCGCCCCTGGGAGGAGGACTTGGAACCCGACTTCTTTTTTTCGAGCGGGCAGAGAAACGTTCAACTCTTGAGAAAGCTCCTCCAGAACGCGCCGTTCTATGAGTTTCTCCGAGAAGCTTGAAAAAGGGGTGAACCGATATCCTTGGGTGGCATAGAAAGATCGGTATCTCTTCTCCTTCAGGAGTGATACGGAATAACCTCTTTTCAACAGGAAGGTCCCGGCAACCAGCCCCCCCAGTCCGGAACCTAATATGACGATTTCTCGTTTGCTGTCGTGGGTCTTCATACCCCCACCACTTCCACCCCTTCTTTCATGAGCAGGGCCGCTGTTACACCTGGGCCGGGTCGCGCCTTTCTTCTGACAACGATACTTCCCTTACCGCAAGAAGGGCTCTTCTCCTTGAGATAGGCCTTCCGCACTTCATTTAAGCGGGCAATTCTCAGAGCTGCCCTCGCCCCTTTCAGGAACTGGGCCGTTCTATCACAGCCCGATGAATCCAGGACCTTTGCCTTTCCCTGAAGGACATCGAAACCGGTCCCTTGAGTGATCTCTGCCGGTCTTCTGGGCGTGGACAACCCGCCCATCTGTTCCGGGCAAACCGGGATGATCACCGATCCTTTCAGTTTTTCAAGAATCCCCTTACGGAATCGTCTTGCTCCATCGAACCGGCAGTCGATCCCGACCAGGCAAGCACTTACCAGCACGGTTTCCGCAGAATATTTCTTCATCGTTTCCTGCTTAGTTGGAGCGTGTTCGTAGGGCAGGTCCTGTGGCTGCATGACCATCCCCTCCCCCGCCCCTCTTTCCAAAATGGGGCGAGCGAGGATTTATGGGTTGCATGAAAAATCAGAATTTGATCCACGGGTGAAGGGGAAGGGCCGGGTTGGCGAAAGGGTAATGGCGTCGATGCGGGAATGGGTGGTCAGACAAACTCAATCGGCTCCTGGTCGGCCTCTGCCCTCCCTATCTCGCCTATGATGGAGGCCTTTTCGCTCGAATGAAGCCTTCCCAGGATGTCTTCAGCCTCTTTTGCTCTCACAATGAGAATCATCCCGATCCCGTTGTTAAAAGTTCTAAACATCTCGTCCTCTGGGATATTCCCCTTCGCTTGCAGAAAAGAAAAGATTGAGGGAACTTCCCATGTGCCTTTATGGACGATAGCCTTGCATCCCTTCGGGATGACTCTCGGGAGGTTTTCCCGGATCCCTCCGCCGGTGATATGGGCAATTCCACCAATATTGAAGTCCCGGATCACGTTGAGAATCGTTTTCACATAAATCTTAGTAGGCTTCAGGAGTTCTTCACCCAGCACGCCTCCGATCTCCTCAACCCTATCTTCCACGCCCATCCCGTATTCGTCGAAGAGCACCCTTCGGACCAGAGAATACCCGTTACTATGAAGGCCACTCGAGGCGATCCCGATCAGTTTGTCACCTACAGTCACACTCGATCCATCGATCAAATGAGCATCCTCGACTATCCCCACCGCGAACCCTGCCAGGTCGTACTCCCCCTCCTGATAAAAACCCGGCATCTCGGCAGTCTCCCCGCCGACCAGCGAGCATTCGGACTCAATGCATCCTTTGACGATGCCGCTCATAACCTTCATCGCCTTTTCAGTCTCCAGTTTGGAGGTGGATAAGTAATCAAGAAAGAAAAGGGGTTTGGCTCCTGTTACGACGATGTCATTGACGCACATTGCCACAAGGTCGATTCCCACCGTGTCATGGCGGTCCATCATGAAGGCGATTTTTAGTTTGGTTCCCACCCCATCGGTAGAAGAAACCAAGATCGGCTTCTTATAACGTTCAAGGTTGAGAGAAACGCATCCGGCAAAGCCGCCAATCTTTGTCCTCACTTCGGGCCGAAAGGTCGATTCAACCATCGGCTTGATGGTTTGAATGAAGGTGTTTGCCTTTTCGATGTCTACCCCTGCCTCTTTGTAAGAAATCTTTTTCACTCATCCCCTCTTTACCCCCGCATCCCATGGAGTCCCTCTCCTCGGAGGAAGTTGAGGGGTGAATGTTCCGGGGTCAAATTTGCCGAAAGTATATTTCACATTAATCGATGGCCACTGAAAAGTCAATCATTTTGCTAATGGAAGGTCAAATATTTTCCTTGCCAATTCGTATGGACAATGTTAATTTTATTTAGAAAATAAAATCGAATAGCGCAAATGACAGCGAATGACACGAATGGGTTTTATTCGTGAGATTCGTTACCATTCGGATAATTCGTGCAACAATGAGAATAGAAGAATTTGATTACCTCCTGCCTCCATCTTTGATTGCTCAGTACCCCTCTTCACAACGGGGAATCTCCTGTCTGATGGTACTTCGCCGGAGTGAGGGCTCGATTGATCACCGAACTTTTCAGAACCTTTTAGACTATCTGAAGCCCGGGGATCTCCTTATAGCGAATAATACCCGAGTCATCCCGGCCCGTCTCTTTGGGAAAAAAGAGACCGGTGGGAAAATTGAGATGCTAGTCATCCCCTTATGGAATGGGGCCAGAGGGGAATGGGAAGTTATGTTCAAGGGTTCGCGGAAAGTAAAACAAGGATCCCGCATCCAGTTTGACCAGGACCTCTATGGTGAGGTGGAAGAGTTGAAAGACGGAAGGGGGAAGATACGCTTCTCGGGTCATCCCGAGATGATGGATATTCTCCGGAGATTAGGACACATTCCCATTCCCCCTTACATCAAGCGACGGGACGAAAATCTGGACGGGGAACGTTATCAAACGGTCTTTGCAAAAAAGGACGGGGCAATTGCATCCCCGACCGCGGGCCTTCATTTCACCTCCTCTCTTCTCCAATCGATTGAAGATCGAGGTGCCGGAGTCACTTCGATCACACTCCATGTCGGAATTGGAACCTTTCTCCCTGTGAAGTCGAAAACCGTCGAAGACCACATGATGGAAAAGGAATGGGTGGAGATCCATGAAGAAGCAAAGGAAAGAATTGAGCGGACTAGGGCACAGGGCGGGAGGGTGATTGCAGTCGGAACGACCGCCGCCCGGGCCCTTGAATCTTTCCCTGACGGGAAAGGAGGGGTGATATCAGTCCGAGGGATGACCTCCCTCTTCATTTATCCCCCTTATCGCTTCAGGGTAATCGATGGCCTGGTGACCAATTTCCACCTTCCCCGATCCACGTTGATCATGTTGGTGGCCGCTTTTGCAGGGAAAGACCTCATCATGAAGGCATACAGAGAGGCCGTCAAGAGAGGCTATCGGTTCTATAGTTACGGAGATGCAATGTTGATCCTATAAGAACGGAATAGTGGAATGTTGGAATGATGGAGAAGAACTGGAATAATGGAATGATGGAACAATGGAATAATGGGAAAAACAGAAAACTGAAATGAAGGAAAAACAGAACTTTGTTCATGCCTTAACCCAATATTCCAGTATTCCAATATTCCAACATTTCAGCTTTTAACCCCAGTATTCCAATATTCCGGGGTTCCTGTTCCATTATTCCAATGTTCCAAGGTGTTCTATGGCTTTTCGATTCGAGATCATCAAGAAAGACAGGTCTACCGGCGCGAGGTTGGGCAGGATCGAGACCGCCCATGGTTCCCTCTCCACCCCCGCCTTTCTCCCTGTGGGAACTCAGGGAACAGTGAAATCCCTTACTCCCGAGGAACTTGTTGAGATCGGGGTGGAAGGAATATTGGGGAACACTTACCACCTTTACCTAAGGCCGGGGCATGAGACCATTCGAAAATTGGGAGGCCTTCACGTCTTCACCCATTGGCAGGGACCCATCTTGACCGACAGCGGCGGCTATCAGATTTTCAGCCTCGCAAAACTTCGGAGGATCTCCGAAGAAGGGGCCACGTTTCAGTCCCATCTTGACGGCTCGCTCCACTTCCTTACGCCTGAAAAGGCCCTGGAGATCCAGAGGGCCCTTGGTTCCGACATCGCCATGGTCCTCGATGAATGCATTCCCTATCCTTCCTCCTATGAATACGCCAAGGCCTCGACATCGCTCACGACCCGTTGGGCAAGGAGATCACTCCAAACCAAACGTGAGGGTGACCCCGCCCTCTTTGCCATTGTCCAGGGAGGCACGTATCGAGATTTAAGGGAGGAAAGCGTCCAGTCCCTTGTGGAGGACGATTTCCAGGGATATGCCATGGGGGGTCTCAGCGTAGGAGAGCCGAAGTCCGTGATGCTCGATGTTCTCAAGTGGACGACTCCTCTTTTGCCCGAAGAAAGGCCACGGTATCTGATGGGCGTGGGCACACCGGAGGATATCATCGATGCTGTGTTGCTCGGAATAGACCTTTTCGATTGCGTGCTGCCAACGAGGAACGCAAGAAACGGAACCCTTTTCACCTCATCCGGAAAGATGACAATTAAACAAGCCCAGTATGCCGAAGACCCGAGACCCGTCGATGAGGATTGTCTCTGCTATACATGCCGTAACTACTCAAGAGCCTATCTCCGCCATCTTTACCTCGCGAACGAAATTCTCTCGTCGAGGTTGAATACGATCCATAATTTGTATTACTATATGTCTCTTCTGTCAGGGATCCGTGGAGCGATCCGAGAAGGAAATCTTCTCGAATTCTCCAAAAAAAACAGGTTCAAAAACGAGATTCCGAAACGAGTTCCGGATGACAAAAACCAAAACGACCATTTGTTGTCATGCTGAATCCCGCCCGCCCTCGGCGGGGGACAGCTCTTACTGTTTTTTCTGCCCGTGGCAGACCCGCACCTTTCATCTCCTTTAGCAGGACGAATTTTGGGGTGTGAGTTTAATAAAGAAAAAAACCGAAAGGAGGATTTATGGGAATTGACCTAGCTTATGCAATGGGATCGCAGCCTGGAGGGGGAGGAGGGTCTCAAATCATGAGTTTTCTCCCGATCATTTTCATTTTTGTTATCTTTTATTTCCTCCTCATCAGACCCCAGCAGAAGCGCTCGAAGGAGCACCGGGCTCTTCTATCAAACATCAAGGTGGGGGATGCGATTTTAACGACAGGAGGCATCTACGGCAAGATCACGGGCATGCGCGAAGACGTCATTACCGTCGAAATCTCCGACAAGGTAAGAGTCAAGGTCAACCGCGGAAACATTTC
>Ga0214473_10005529_pt1 | contig 15123 bp, 14 predicted proteins | sample RVTome_7_FD_203509 | JGI IMG/M metagenome (GOLD analysis project Ga0214473, IMG submission 203509) | Soil microbial communities from uranium-contaminated site in the Upper Colorado River Basin, Wyoming, United States - RVT98D197 | ecosystem: Environmental > Terrestrial > Soil > Contaminated >... | reverse complement strand
GCACGGCGATTTCCGCCCTGCAATATTTCCAGGCATTGTCCACCAGGCTGCCCGCCAGCTCGAGGAAATCGCCGGCATCGATCGGATAGGCGGTGCCTGGCGCGACGGACAGCGTCACTCGTGCCACCTTGTCCGAATAGACCTTGGCGAGCGCGCCGCGCAATTGCTCGAGCGGCTCCAGGACGGACAGGTCGGTCAGCGTGGCGCCGGTGCCGCCGAAAACGGCGCGCTTCAGGTGGTGCTGGACGATGTCCTGCATGCGATCCAGGTGCGGCGTCAAGGCCGGCGGTGCGGATTGCCCGGCCTCGATCAGGCTGCGCAGCGCGGCGAGCGGCGTCTTCAGGCTATGCGCGAGGTCACCGAGCGTCGTGCGATAGCGCTCGAGACGCTTGCGGTCACCGGCCAGCAGCGCGTTCAGGTTGCCGGTAACGCCCACGAGTTCCCGCGGCCAGGCGCCGCCCAGGAGGTCCCGCTGGCCGGCCTCGATATCGACGATTTCCCCCTCGAGGCGGTGCAGCGGCTTGAGCGCGATCCGCAGCGCAGCGGCGAGGCCGGCAAGGAGCAGCAGGCCGAGCACGATCGCGCCGGTGACCAGCCAGGCACGCACGCGCGCCACCTCCTGATACCAGGGTTCCAGGCTCTCGGCCGCGCGGATGATGAAGTCGCGGCTGCCGCCGCCTTCCAGTTCCCAGCGGATGCCGAGCGACAACCCCAGGACACGCGTGCCATCGGCGAGTCTCGCGTACTCGAGGTGTCGATCGCCCATCGCCGGACGGGCGTCCAGCATGAGGCCGCTGCCCAGTGCCGAAGGCGAGCGCCAGCTGCCGCGCGAACTGAGGATTTCTGCATACAGGCCGGACCCCGGGGCCGCAAGACGCGGCTCGGCGAGATTTTCCGGCACCAGGCGGCCTTCGGCGTCGATGTCCGCGCTGGAGATCAGCGCGATGACCTGCGTCTCGAGCACCTCCTGTCGCGCTCGCAGGCCGATGTCGCGGTACAGCGAGTCCAGCGCCCAGGCTGCAATGCCCGCCGCTGCCAGCAGCAGCAGGGCCAGCGTTGCCAGGAGCCGGGCCTGCAGCGATGGGGGCGATCGCGACACGATCAGTTGCGCGCGATCCGGTAGCCGCGGCCCCTCAGGGTCTCAATGGGCTGGCGGGTTCCGTCCGGGTCGAGCTTGCGACGCAGCCGGCCGATGAAGACCTCGATCGTGTTGCTGTCGCGCTCGAAGTCCTGCTCGTAGATCTTCTCGGTGAGCTCGGTCTTGGAAACGACCTGGCCGGCGCGCAGCATCAGGTATTCGAGCAACCGGTATTCGAAGGCGGTCAATTCGACGGCGGCGCCGGCGACACGCACTTCCTGGCTGCGCGTGTCGAGTTCCATCACGCCGCTCTTCAGCAGCGGTTGTGACCAGCCGGCCGAGCGTCGCAGCAGTGCCTGCACACGCGCCAGCACCTCCTCGAACCGGAATGGCTTGGTGACGTAGTCGTCGGCGCCGGCATCGAGTCCGGTGACCTTTTCCTGCCAGCTGTCGCGCGCGGTCAGGATCAGCACCGGAAACGACTTGCCGGCGGCTCGCCAGGCGCGGATCGCGTCCAGGCCGGACCGGCCGGGCAGGCCAAGGTCGACGACCGCGACGTCGATCGCATACTCCTGCCCGGAGAATTCGCCCTCGATACCGTCGGCCGCAAGGTCGACGGCGAAGCCCGCCGACCGGAAATGCTGCGCGAGCGACTCGCGCAATGCTGGCTCGTCCTCGATCACCAGGAGACGCATCCGGTCCTCAGTATTCCTCGCCGGTCCTGGCGTCGACCGTGACCTCAAAGACCCGGCCGTCGGAATCCAGCAGGCGAATCCGGTACACGATGCGATCGTCGCGGCGCTTCTCCTCGGCGCGCACTGCGCGGGCGTCATGACGGCGCTCGGCACGCGCCACTGCTTCATCGAGGGAAATGGCGCGATCTTGCATCGCCCGATCGTCGCCCCGGTCGCGGTCACGATCCGAGGCCCGCGCCACCGGCGACGCGACGACACCGGCCAGCAGGGACAGGCACAGCACCGCAAGCAACCTTGTCCGCATCATCGGCATCGCATCATTGTAGTGGAAGCTGAAACGCCCGGGCCGCTTGCGCGGCCCGGGGCTGGGCTCAGCCGCCCATGGGCGTCACATCGACCCTGATCCGCACCCGTTCGCCCGGATCGTAGGGCATGCGGGTCATGTACCGGCGCCCGCCGTACAGATAGGCGACCTCGTAGCCGTCGATGCGCTCTTCCCAACTGTCCCGGTAATGGACTTCGCAGCGTTCGACGCGTTCGCCGGCATAGGCGCCGCCCTGGCGATCGCGCGAAACATTGTGGCCGATCGCGCCGCCGATGATCGCGCCGCCGATGCGCGCCGCGGTCTGGCCGCGGCCGCTGCCGACCTGGTTGCCGATTACACCGCCGATCAGGCCGCCCAGCAGCGTGCTGCCGACGTGGCGGGATGAGAACGGCCCATCCGATGCGTAGCTCACCTCGTCCCAGCATTCGCGGACGGGCTCGCTGACCCGGACCCGGCGCCTGAGCGGCTGCACGTCGACGACCTGTGCATAATCGTAGTCGCTGGCGCCGTAACGGCCGTCCCGTTCATCGCCGTACGGGTAGGCACCGCGATCCTCATCGGCCCAGGCCCCGGCAGACGCCGTGGCGAGGCCGACGGCAAGACCGGTAATCCAGAGTTTGCGTAACATGGCGCGCCTCCTTGCATTGGTACGGTGCCAATCTAGGCGAGCGACGATGAACGCGTCCTGAACGCGCGCCAGTTGCCGGATGCGGCGATTTTCTATGGATTTTCGGCCTTGGCGGCGGCCCAGAGCTGGTCCAGCAATTCGGCGCCCGCCGCGGCCGGCCCGATGCCCCGGGCGGCGAGCGACTGTTCGAGATGCGCGTAGCGGCGTACAAAGCGGTCATTCGCGCGCCGCAGCGCGGCCTCCGGATCGATGTCGAAGTGGCGCGCGAGATTGACCACCGAGAACAACAGGTCGCCCAGCTCCGCCTCGAGGCGACCCACGTCCCCACCTTCATTGCTGACATGGTCGAGCTCCGCCAGTTCCTCGTCGATCTTTGTGCGCGGGCCGCTCGGGTCCGGCCAGTCGAAGCCGGCATCGGCGGCACGGCGCCCCAGCTTGCGTGCCCGCGACAGGGCCGGCAATGCCAGCGGTATGCCGGCGAGCGCGCCATTGCCATCTCCCTGCGCCCGCCTCTCCTGCGCCTTGAGCTGTTCCCAGATGCGCGATTGCTCGTCGGCATCGGCCACGGGAATGCCGGCGAACACATGCGGATGACGCCGGGTCAGCTTGTCGCAGATCGCCTGGACGACGTCCTCGAATCCGAACGCGCCGCGTTCGGCGGCCAGCTGCGCATGGAATACGACCTGGAACAGGAGGTCGCCGAGTTCGTCACGCAACGCCGCGAGGTCGGCGCGTTCGATCGCATCGGCAACCTCATAGGCTTCCTCAATGGTGTGCGGAGCGATCGACCGGAAATCCTGCTTGAGGTCCCAGGGACACCCCGATGCCGGGTCGCGCAGCCGGGTCATGATCCCGAGCAGGCGCTCAATCGGCATGGCTGGCCGTCCCGCCCAGGACTTCCATCAGCGTCAGCAGCATGCCTGCCGTCGCGCCCCAGATGTTGTGTCCGCCCCAGGGCAAATCCAGTACCTCGAGTTCCTGGTCGCCGATCCGGTGCAGGCGGCGCACATGCGTGGCCGGGTCGAACAGGTGACGCAGTGGAGCCTCGAAGGTGCCGGACACCTCGGTGGGATCGAGTACGAGCTCGAATCCCGGCCTCACGAGACCGACGATTGGCGTTACGCGGTAGCCGCTGACGACGACGTGATCCGGCAGCCGGCCGATCACCTCGATGAACTCGCGACGCAGGCCGATCTCCTCCTCGGTCTCGCGCAGCGCCGCGGCGACGGCGTCGCTGTCCCCAAGCTCGAGTCGTCCGCCCGGGAACGAGATCTGCCCCGCGTGATGCTTCAGGTCGTTGGCACGGTGCGTCAGCAGCACGGTCAACTCCTCGCCGCGGTCGACCAGGGGGATCAGCACGGCAGCGCGTGTCGGTTGCGGCGGGCACAGTTCTCGCAGCCGTTCGAGCATCGCAAGTGAAAAAGCGCCGATGCGCAGGTCGGTCTCGGCAAAGTCCTGTGCCGCGAGCTTGTTGCGCAGTTGTTGCCGCAGCGTCACCGCCGGCAGGCGGTGCAGTTCGGGTGGGCGCTCAGCCATCATCGCCGGGACCCTCCGCATTTGCGCCGCGCGCGAGCCGTGCGGGGTCGAGCAGGCGCACGAGGTGCTCGCGCGACAGACCGGTCTGTTCGACTGCGACATCGAGGATCGGGCGATTCGTGGCGATGGCCTGGCGCGCGATGGCTGCGGCCTGGTCATAGCCGATCTCCGGGGCTAGCGCGGTCAGCAACATCGGGTTGCGAGACAGCGTTTCGCTGAGCGCGGTCGCATGGACCGTGAAGCCGGCGATTGCGCGCTCGGCGAGCGCCCGCGCGGAACCGGCCAGCAACTCGATGCTCTGCAGCAATCCGTGGGCGATCAACGGGAGCATCACATTGAGCTGGAAATTGCCGGAAGCGCCTGCCATCGCAACCGCGACGTCGTTGGCCATGACCTGCGTAGCCGCCATCGCAACTGCTTCAGGAATCACCGGGTTGATCTTGCCGGGCATGATGCTGGATCCGGGCTGCAGTGCCGGGAGTGAAATCTCGCCAAGCCCGGCCAGCGGACCTGAGTTCATCCAGCGCAGGTCATTGGAGATCTTCAGCAGCGCGACCGCCGCTCCGCGCAGCTGGCCGGACAGCTCCACGGCCGTGTCCTGCGCCGCCAGAGCTGCAAACGGGTCCGGCGCCGCCGTGAGCGCGAGACCGGTGTGTGCGGCGAGGAGCGCGATCGCGCGCTCCGCGAACCGGGGATGGGCGTTGATGCCGGTGCCGACCGCAGTGGCGCCGAGTGCAAGCCGGTGCAGGCGCGGCGCCACGGCCGACAGGCGGGAGGCTGCCTGCTCCACCTGGGACTGCCACGCGTGCAACTCCTGGCCCAGCGTGATGGGCAGGGCGTCCATCAGATGCGTGCGTCCCGGCTTCACGTGATGGCCGACCTGCGCCGCCTTGACTTCGATTGCGCGCGCGAGCTCCGCGAGTGCCGGCAGCAGGGTGTCACGCAGTTCGAGCGCCGCCGCCAGGTGGATCGCGGTCGGGATGACGTCGTTGCTGCTCTGGCAGCGATTGACGTGGTCGTTCGGGTGCACCACAGTCCCGATTCGCGTGCCGGCAAGCCGGGCGATGACCTCGTTGGCATTCATATTGGTGCTGGTGCCGGAACCGGTCTGCATCACACCGAGCGGGAACTGGTCCAGGTGGTGCCCGCGTGCGATCCCGGATGCCGCCTCGGCGACCGCCGCAGCGAGGCGCGGCTCGAGCTCGCCGAGTTCCCCGTTGGCCTCGGCCGCCGCCCACTTGATCAGGCCGATGGCGCGCAGCAACGGGGCAGGCATGGCCATGTGGCCGATGCGGAAGTTCTCGATCGCGCGCTGCGTCTGCGCGCCCCACAGTGCCGATGCGGCGACGCGGACCTCGCCGAGGCTGTCCTTTTCGATGCGGTGGGTTTCGCTCACGGGTAACATAGGAATTCTACCATTTGGGCCCGGCGCCATGACCGATCATCGCCTTACCGCACTGTCGCCACTGGACGGGCGCTACGCCGACAGGTGTTCGGAGCTTGCGTCACTGTTCAGCGAGGCGGCGCTGATCGGGTACCGCGTGCGGGTCGAGGCCTGCTGGTTCCGGCACCTAGCGGGAACCCGCCGCTTCGGCGCCCTCGCCTCGCTGCCCAGGGCGCTGGCCGGGCGACTCGATGTGCTGGCCACCGGCGTGGATGCCGCCGGCGCGCAGCGGGTCAAGGACCTCGAGCAGAAGACCAATCACGACGTCAAGGCCGTCGAGTACTTCGTGCGCGAGCAGCTCGCGGCGGTAGGTGCGGAGGCGGCGCAACTCGAATTCGTGCATTTCGGTTGCACGTCCGAGGACATCAACAACCTGTGCTACGGGATGATGCTCGCCGATGCGCGTGGTGGCGTCCTGCTGCCGTTGATTGGCGAGGTTGCGGAGAGCCTCGCAGAGCTCGCGAGGCGCCATGCGGGTGCCGCGATGCTGTCACGCACGCACGGCCAGCCGGCATCGCCGACCACCCTGGGCAAGGAGGCGGCGAACTTCGCGGCGCGGTTGCGCCGCGCGGCCACATCGCTCGGGCGCGTGGAACTGCTCGGCAAGTTCAACGGGGCGGTCGGCAATTTCAACGCGCACCTCGTTGCAGACCCGGAAACCGACTGGCGTGCCGAGGCGCGGAAGTTCGTGTTGGGCCTCGGACTCGTGCCGAACGAGTACACGACCCAGATTGAGCCGCACGACTGGATTGCCGAATACTGCGATGCGCTTGCGCGTGCGGATACCGTGCTGATCGACCTGTGCCGCGACCTGTGGGGCTACGTCGCGCTCGGCTACCTGCGCCAGGCACCGGTCGCGGATGAGGTTGGGTCGTCGACGATGCCGCACAAGGTCAATCCAATCGATTTCGAGAACGCAGAAGGCAACGCTGGCCTTGCGAACGCGATGCTCAGGCACTTCGCCGAAAAACTCCCGGTGTCGCGCTGGCAGCGCGACCTCAGTGACTCGACGGTCATGCGCAATCTCGGCGTGGCGCTCGGTCACAGTGCGCTCGCCTTTCGATCGACGCTACGCGGCCTTGGCCGCATCGAGCCGGACGCAGCGCGGATGGCAGCAGACCTCGATGCCCATTGGGAGGTGCTGGCGGAAGCGATCCAGACGGTGATGCGGGTCCACGGTGTCGGCGGGGCCTACGAACGCCTGAAGGCTTTCACGCGTGGGCGCGATGTGGGTCCCGAACAGCTGCACGACTTCGTGATGGGTCTCGGGCTGCCGGCGGAGACGCGCCGGCGCCTGGAGACGCTGACGCCATCCACCTACACCGGGCTCGCGGAAGCACTCGCCAGGGCGATCTGAACCGGACCCGCGATGAGCGACGGGGGCATCGAATGCGTGCTGACGACCTGGAGCACCGACCGGCCGGCATTGCAGGGAATCCGCCGCACCGTCTTCATCGAAGAGCAGGAAATCCCCGAATCCGACGAGTGGGATGACGACGATGCCGTCAGCGTTCACGCTCTGGCGACCCTGAACCGTGAACCAGTTGGCACCGGGCGCATCAACCCGGACGGTAAGATCGGGCGGATTGCGGTGATTGCCGGGCTGCGCGGCCGGGGCATCGGAGCGATGATTCTGCGTCTCCTGCTCAAAGAGGCCTACCACCGTGGCATCCGTGAGCCGTACCTGCATGCGCAACTGCAGGTTGTGCCCTTCTACGAAAGGTTCGGATTTCGTGTCGAGGGCGAGGTGTTCGACGAGGCTGGCATTCCCCACGTGCGGATGAGTCTCGCCTTGAGGTGACAAGCGGTGCAGACCCAACGGCAGAGCGTGACCGGCACCCGGTCCATCATCGCGACGCTCGACGAGTTCCGCGGTGCCACGCAGCAGGTGGCCCTGGCCGCACGCCGTCTGTTGACGCTGTACACCCAGGACCTGGAGCCGGCGGTATACGACCAGCCGCAATTCCTCGAAACAGTCAAGAAGCTCGTTCTGTCCAGGAGCTACGCCAAGGTCCGCGTATTGCTCGCCGACCCGTCGCGGGTCGTCTATGAAGGCAGCAAGTTCGTCCACCTCGCGCGCCGCATCACCAGTCACATCGAAATCCGCCACGTCAAGTCCGAGCGTCGCGACAACCAGTCTGCATTCCTGGTCGCCGACGACCGTGCACTCGTTTATCGCCTGCAGGCTTCGCGCTGGGACGGCATCCTCGAGATGAACGACCCGGCGGTCGCCAGGCGCTACCTGAACCACTTCGATGCGATCTGGATCGCGAGCGAGCCGGAAGCGGAGACGCGCCAGCAGCATCTCTAGCCCTTGCCGCCGCGGGCCCTGCCCGCCCGCCGCTATAATCGGTGCATGGCGCTCAAGCCCGATGTCACCGTTGCAGCCATCATTGAACATGGCGGGCGCTTCCTGATCGTCCAGGAGCGCGCCGCGCGCAGCATCGTGCTGAATCAGCCGGCCGGCCATCTCGAGGATGGCGAGTCGCTGCGGGATGCGGTGGTCCGCGAGACCCTCGAGGAGACCGGGTATCCGTTCACGCCGCAGGGGCTGATCGGACTGTACCTGTGGCGTGGCCCGGTCGGGCGGACCTTCCTGCGTGTTGCATTTGCCGGCAGTGTCGGCGAACGCGAGGACGGTGCCCGGCTCGACCGCGCAGTGATTCGCACCGTCTGGCTGGGCCGCGATCAGCTGCAGGACCGCCAGGCGGAGTTGCGCAGCCCGCTGGTGCTCCTGTGCATCGACGACTACCTGCGCGGAGTGCGCTACCCGCTCGAAATTCTGAATCATGTCCTGCCGGCGCCCGTGCCCGCGGCGACATCCTGATGGCCATGGCCAGACTCATCGTCGCAATGTCGGGTGGCGTCGACTCCGCGGTCGCGGCACTGCTGCTGCAGGAGGCCGGCCACGATGTGCAGGGCCTGTTCATGGCGAACTGGGAAGGCGACGAGCATGGCTACTGTACGACGGCGGCGGACTACCAGGATGCTCGTCGGGTTTGCGCGGAACTCGACATTCCGCTGCACAAGGTCAGTTTCGCGGCGGAGTATCGCGAACGCGTGTTCGCCCACTTCCTGGCCGAGTTACGCGCCGGCCGCACCCCGAACCCCGACGTGCTCTGTAACCGGGAGATCAAGTTCGGGCTCTGCCTGGCCTATGCGCGTCGTCTCGGCGCTGAGCGCTTTGCGACCGGGCACTACGCGCGCATCGGCGACGGTGGGCGGTTGCTGCGCGGCACCGACCCCGCGAAGGACCAGAGCTATTTCCTTCACGCCGTGCCCGCTGCGGAGTTTTCGGCCTGCGAATTTCCGGTCGGCGCGCTGCTGAAGCGGGGGGTTCGCTCGATTGCCCGGGAACGCGGCCTATCCGTGTTCGACAAGCGGGATTCCACCGGGATCTGCTTCATCGGCGAGCGGCCGTTCGGCGAGTTTCTGGAACCCTGGCTGCCGGGCCGTCCCGGTCCGATCGAGACTCCGGAGGGCGAGGTCCTCGGCCAGCATGGAGGCCTGGCGCGCTACACGCTCGGGCAGCGCAGTGGCCTGGGCGTCGGCGGACTGCAAGGACGGGAAGGCGCTCCATGGTTCGTCGCCGGCAAGGACCTGGCGCGCAACGCACTGGTGGTCGTGCAGGGTCGCGATCATCCGGCGCTGTTCTGCGCCGGCATGACTGCGCTCGACCTGCACTGGATCAGCGGATCCCCGCCGGCACAGGTCTTCGAATGCACGGCCAAGGTGCGCTACCGCCAGCCGGACGTCCGTTGCGAAGTCTTCCTTGCCGACGCCCGCGCCGAGGTGCGCTTCGCCGAGCCGCTGAAGGGGGCCGCGCCGGGCCAGTACGTGGTTTTCTACCGCGACGAGGAATGCCTCGGCGGCGGGGTGATCGACCGGCTGCAAGCGCGACTACAGCGCCGCGCCGCCTAGGCGCTGCCGGGGCATGGCTATAATCGGAGGGATCATGCAAGACAGTTTCAAGGCCCGTCGCAAGCTGACCGTCGGTGACCGCAGCTACGAGTACTGCAGTCTCGACGCGCTTGCGGAATACCGGGTCGGCCGCCTGCCCTACTCGCTGAAGGTCCTGCTGGAGAACCTGCTGCGCCACGAGGATGGCACGACGGTCAAGCGCGAGGACATCGTCGCACTGGCCAGCGCCGACCCGAGGAAGCTGCCGGCGCGCGAGATCGCGTTCACCCCGGCCCGCGTGATCATGCAGGATTTCACGGGTGTGCCCGCGGTCGTCGACCTCGCGGCAATGCGCGACGCGATGGCCGCGCTGGGCGGCGATCCGGGCCGGATCAATCCGTTGATTCCCGCGGAGCTGGTCATCGACCATTCGGTCATGGTCGACCATTACGGATCGTCCAACGCGATGAACCTCAATGCGTTGCTCGAGTTCCAGCGCAACCGGGAGAGATACACTTTCCTGCGCTGGGGCCAGTCGGCGTTCGATAATTTTGCCGTGGTGCCGCCGGACACCGGCATCGTGCACCAGGTCAACCTGGAGTACCTCGCCCGGGTCGTGTTCGTCGACGGTCAGGGCCTCGCCTACCCGGATACGGTCGTTGGAACCGACTCCCACACGACGATGATCAACGGCGTCGGCGTGCTGGGCTGGGGCGTCGGCGGAATCGAGGCCGAGGCGGCCATGCTGGGCCAGCCGTCGACGATGCTGATCCCGGAAGTCATCGGCATGAAACTGAGCGGCCGGTTGCCGGAGGGCTCGACGGCGACCGACCTGGTGCTGACGGTCACCGAAATCCTGCGCAAGCGCGGAGTCGTCGAGAAATTCGTCGAGTTTTTCGGCGATGGCCTGGCCCAGCTGCCGCTGGCCGATCGCGCGACGATCGCGAACATGGCGCCGGAGTACGGCGCGACCTGCGGAATCTTCCCGATCGACGAGGAGACCCTCAGCTACCTGCGCCTGTCGGGCCGCGACGAACAGCAGATCGCACTGGTGCGGGAGTATGCGAAGGCCCAGGGCATGTGGCGCCACGATGGCGCTCCTGACGCAGACTACACGGACGTCGTGCACCTCGATCTCTCGACGGTGCAGCCCTCGCTGGCTGGACCGAAACGGCCCCAGGACCGGGTCTTGCTTGGCGACATGAGCAGGACGTTCAGGATCGCGTTCGAGAAGGATCAGGACAAATGGCCCTCGCGCGGGCCTGCGCAGGTCGCGGACGCGGGCCGGAGCTTCGAACTGCAGGATGGCGCGGTCGTCATCGCCGCGATCACTTCCTGCACGAATACCTCGAATCCCTCGGTCATGGTCGGCGCCGGCCTGCTGGCGCGCAAGGCGCGGGAGCGCGGCCTCACCGTCCCGCCGTGGGTCAAGACCTCGCTGGCGCCGGGCTCCAAGGTCGTCACGGAATACCTGACGCGCGCCGGGTTGCTCGCGGATCTCGAGGCACTCGGGTTTCATGTCGTCGGCTATGGCTGTACGACCTGCATCGGAAACTCCGGCCCGCTGCATGCGCCGATCTCGAAGGCAATCGGCGACCACCAGCTGTCGGTTGCCTCCGTGTTATCCGGCAACCGCAATTTTGAGGGACGCGTACACCAGGAAGTGCGCATGAACTTCCTGGCTTCGCCGCCGCTCGTGGTCGCATATGCGCTCGCCGGGACGGTTGACCGGGACCTCACGCGCGACCCGATCGGGACCGGTCGTGACGGCAAGCCGGTGCTGCTGCGGGACATCTGGCCGAGCGCAAGGGAAATCCAGCAGGTCGTCGGGCGTTCGGTATCCGCAGCCATGTTTGCGAAGACCTATGCCGATGTCTTCAAGGGCGATGAGCGCTGGCGCGGCATCGAAGTGCCGACCGCGGAAACCTACCGCTGGGACGGCGCGAGCACTTACATCCAGAATCCGCCCTACTTCGTCGGGATGGGCAGGAAGCCTCCGGGACTGCCGGCCGTTCACAGGGCGCGTTGCCTCGCGGTGTTCGGCGATTCGATCACGACCGATCACATCTCGCCCGCGGGTGCCATCCGCAAGGACGCGCCAGCCGGGCAGTACCTGCAGCAGCACGGCGTCATGCCGGCCGATTTCAACAGTTACGGGTCGCGGCGCGGCAATCACGAAGTCATGATGCGCGGCACTTTTGCGAACCCCCGCATCAAGAACCTGATGGTTCCCGGCGTCGAGGGCGGCGTCACCTGCTTTCAACCCGATGGCGCCCAGATGTCGATCTACGATGCGGCGATGAAGTACATCGCGGCCGGCGTACCGCTGGTCGTGATCGCCGGCAAGGAGTATGGCGCCGGCTCCTCGCGTGACTGGGCGGCCAAGGGGACCAAGCTGCTCGGGATCAAGGCAGTCATTGCGGAGAGCTTTGAGCGCATCCACCGCGCCAACCTGGTCGGCATGGGGGTCTTCCCGCTGACCTTCCATGATGGTCAGACCGCGCAGTCGCTGGGTCTCAATGGCGCTGAAACCTTTGACTTCGAAGGGCTGGCGACGGGCAGCAGGATCGCCACGGTGCGCGCAACCGGAACGGACGGCAAAGTCCTCAGCTTCAGGGTCAGCATCCGCGTCGACACGCCCAAGGAATGGGAGTACATGGAGAACGGCGGCATCCTGCACTTCGTGCTGCGCCAGCTCGCCGCCTGATCGCCCGGCAGGTGGACATGCGGGCGCGGCGGCAGGACTTGCGTTCGTTCGTGACGGCGATCGACGGGCACGCGCGTGACCGGCCGGATGCGGTCGCGATCCGCTACCAGGGCTGCGACACGACCTATGCATCGCTGGCCGCCGGCAGTCATCGGGTCGCCGGGGCCTTGCTCGCGGCCGGTCATGCCCGCGGTGCGCGGATCGGGCTGCTCGATCTCAACTCGGAACGCTATCTCGAGGCGTTCGTGGGCACGGCCAAGGCTGCCTGCGTGCCGGTCGGCATCAACTCGCGCCTCGCTGCGCCGGAGCTCGAGTACGTGATCCGCGACGCGCGGATGCCACTGGTGTTGGTCGGGCGCGATCACTACGAACTCGTCGGGGCGATCGAGAGTCGCCTGCCCGAGGGCACCGCAATTGTCGCGCTGCACGGCGGCCACGCGCGCTGGCCCGATTACCAGGGTTGGCGCGACGCGCAGCCACCGGACCCGTCGCCGCGAATGCCCGGTCCGGACGATGATCTGCTGCAGCTCTATACCAGCGGCACAACCGGCCACCCGAAGGGCGCCTGTCATACGCTGCGCGCCTGGTCGGCGTGGGGCGAAATGTGTGCGCATGCCGGCTGGGGGCGCTATTCACACGACACCTCAATGCTCGCCTGCATGCCCCTGTACCACATCGCAGCGCTCGGTACCTCGCTGCTGGCCTTGCAGTCCGGGGCGCGCGTCGTGTTGCTGCGGCGTTTCGACGCAGCGGCCTGCCTCGAGGCGATCGAGCGTGAGCGCGTCACCGACACCCTGCTGGCGCCTGCGATCATCCAGGCCCTGCTGGCTGCGCCGGATTCCGGGCAGCGCGACCTGTCATCGCTGAAGCAATTGCTATACGGCGCGGCTCCGATCTCGGAGAACCTGCTGGAGCGTGTGCGCCAGCGCCTGCCCTGCCGTCTCGTGCAGCTCTATGGCATGACCGAGAACCTGGGCCTGTCCACGTTTCTTGCGCCGGAGGACCACGAGCCCGCACTCGGCCGGCTCCGGTCCAGCGGCCGGCCGTATCGGGAGAATGAACTGTGCATCGTCGATCCGGAGGGTCGCGTGCTGCCGCCGGGCGCGATCGGCGAGGTCCTGGTGCGCGGCCCCACGCAGATGCGCTGCTACTGGAACAACGAAGCCGCGACCCGCGAGGCACTGGCGGGCAGCTGGCTGCACACGGGTGACGCGGGCTACCTGGACGCAGACGGCTGCTTGTTCCTGCTCGACCGGGTGCAGGACATGATCATCCGCGGCGGCGAAAACATCTATCCGGCCGAGGTCGAGAACGCGCTCGCCGGCCACGCTTCGGTCGCCGAGGTCGCGGTGATCGGCGTGCCCGACGAGCGCTGGGGCGAGGCCGTCAAGGCCCTCGTCGTGCCGCAGCCCGCTGCGCGGCCCGATCTGGAATCATTGCGCGCCTTCGCGGCTGCGCGGATTGCGTCGTACAAGCTGCCGGCGTCGGTGGACCTCGTCGAATCGCTACCCCGCAACGCGAGTGGCAAGGTACTACGCCGCCAATTGCGCGAGCCCTATTGGGCGGGTCGCGATCGGCGCGTGGGGTGATGGCCGTGCAACTCGCGGTCTTCGATCTCGATGGAACGGTCACGCGGCACGATACCTTCCTGCCCTACCTGCGTGGGTGGCTGCAGCGTCATCCGGAACGTCATGGCACCCGGCGCATGGCGCCGCCGATCGCGCGCTTCCTGTTCGGCGAGCGCGATCGCGGGCGGCTCAAGTCCGACCTGATCCGGTGTTCGATGGCTGGCGCGACTCGGTCGCAAGTCGATGACTGGTCGCGGGTGTTCGTCGAGGGCCTGGCTGACGACATGCTCTGCCCCGGTGCGCTCGATGCGATCGCACGGCACCGTCGCGCCGGCGACCGCCTGGTATTGCTGTCCGCCAGCGTCGACCTGTACGTTCCCAGGATCGGCGCGCGCCTCGGTTTCGATGAAACGATCTGCACCGGTGTCGCCTGGCGCGATGGACTGCTCGATGGAACGCTGACCACGCCGAATCGCCGCGGCGCCGAAAAGCTGCGTTGCATCGAGGCACTGCGAACCCGTTTCCCGGGGCTGCCGGTTACGGCCTTCGCGAATTCCGGCTCCGACCTGGTGCATCTGCGCGTCGTCGAGCAGCCGCTGCTCGTCAATGCAACCGCCCGGGTCCGGCGCGCCGCGCGCCGGCTGGGAATTCCCGTGGACGACTGGTGTAACAAATAGCGGGTTCCTCCGGTCCAATCGGGAGGAAGCACGACATGAAAATTCGCGCATCGGAAATCACGCCGGAACCCGTCTATCGCGCCCGTCGCGAGTTCCTGGCCGGCGTCGCGGGACTGGGCGTCGGGGCGTTCGCTACCGCATCCCTCGCGCAGCAAGCGATGAACGTCATGTTGATCGAACGGCTGCGCTACACACGGAATGCACGCTACTCGACGAAGGAGCCGGCCAACTCGCTGGCCGACATCACGAGCTACAACAATTTCTACGAGTTCGGCACCGACAAGGACGAGCCGGCCCGCAATGCCGGCAGCCTGCGCCCCAGACCCTGGTCGGTCGTGGTCGACGGCGAATGCGGAAGTCCCGGGCGTTACGCGCTCGATGAGCTGCTGAAGCCGCACGCACTGGAGGAGCGCATCTACCGGCTGCGCTGCGTCGAGGCCTGGTCCATGGTGATCCCCTGGGTCGGCTTCCCGCTCGGCGACCTGGTCAAGCGGTTCAAGCCGAATTCGCGCGCAAAGTACGTCGAATTCACGACGTTGATGGACCCGAAGCAGATGCCCGGGCA
>Ga0214473_10005528_pt1 | contig 15126 bp, 13 predicted proteins | sample RVTome_7_FD_203509 | JGI IMG/M metagenome (GOLD analysis project Ga0214473, IMG submission 203509) | Soil microbial communities from uranium-contaminated site in the Upper Colorado River Basin, Wyoming, United States - RVT98D197 | ecosystem: Environmental > Terrestrial > Soil > Contaminated >... | reverse complement strand
GGGAGGAGATCTATGGCGACGGTTTCCGCTACGGCTCGAGCATTTCCAGCGTAGCGGTGTTCTTCCTCCTGCTCATCACCGCCGCCAACGTGGCGAACCTTTTGCTGGCGCACGCGGCGAGCCGCGAGCGGGAAATCGCCATCCGCACGGCGCTGGGGGCCGGGCGCGGACGCATCGCCCGCCAATTGGTGTTCGAGAGCCTGCTCCTGGGCTTGGGCGGCGGCATCGTGGGCCTGGGGTTTGCATACGCCGGAATCCAGGGCCTCAAGACCATCATGCCCGCCTGGTTCCCGGGCGTCGAGCGCATGGGCCTGGATGCCCGAACCCTGGGATTCGCGGTTCTGGTCTCGGCCTTCGCCGCATTGGTGGCGGGCCTGGGCCCGGCGGTTCAAGCCGTGCGGCAGAACGTGCGGGAGTCGCTCCAGGAGAGCGGCCGCGGCACCAGCCTGGGACGGCGGCGTGGGCGACTCCGGGGATTGTTCGTGGTCTCCGAGGTTGCACTCGCGATAGCGCTACTCGCCGGGGCCGGCCTCTTGGTCAAAGGGTTCAACCGGCTGCAGTCCGCGCCGCTGGGCTTCGATACTGAGAATGTGCTCACGCTCAGGACCACGCTGCCGACCTCCAAGTACGCCGACCCCGCGAGTCAATGGCGGTTCACCGAGCTGATGATGCGGCGGCTCGCCGAAGTTCCGGGTGTGGAGCGGGCGGGCGCCACGTCCATCCTTCCCACGACCGGCAATAGCGGCACGTATTACCAGATCGAAGGCGAGGAGCGACCGGACGGCGAGCGCTTGCTGGTGTGGTTTCGCTCCGTGAGTCGGGACTATTTCGGGGCCGTCGGCATGGAGTTGCTCCGGGGCCGGGGCTTCGCGGCCGGCGACGTCGCCGAGGCTCCGCTGGTGACGGTCGTCAACGAGGCATTCGTCCGGCGGCATTGGCCTCAGAGCGACGCCCTGGGCAAGCGACTCGTGCTCCAGTCGGGGACCCGCGAAATCGTGGGCGTGGTGCGGGACGCACAGGAGACCGGAGCCGAGGACGGTGCGCCCTCTCCAACGGTGTACTTCCCCGGGGCGCAGATGCCTTTCCGAAACGTGGGCATTGTGCTGCGGACGGCCGGCGATCCCGTGACCCTGACCGAACCGGCGCGGGCCGCCGTGCTGGCGCTGGATCCGGACCAGCCGGTGTTCGACGTAATGACCATGGCGCGGCGGATCGATCTGGACAACCAGGCCAATGGTGTGGTCGCCCGGATCATGGGCTTTCTCGCGGCCATCGCGCTGCTGCTGGCGGTGGTGGGCGTGTACGGCGTGATGAGCTACAACGTGAGCCAGCGGACCCAGGAGATTGGCATTCGCATGGCGTTGGGAGCGGCGGCCCGGGACGTGCTCCAGATGGTGCTACGTCAGAGCGCCCGGGTCATGATCGTCGGGTCTGTCGGCGGCGTGCTCCTGGCCCTCGGACTGAGTCGTGGGCTTGCCATCTTCCTCTTTGGCGTCAGTCCTTTTGACCCGCTCACATATGGCGTCGTGGTTCTGACCCTTGCCGCCTCCGGGTTGTTCGCCGGCTACCTGCCGGCCCGCCGTGCCACACGCGTTGATCCTCTCATCTCGTTGAGAACCGGGTAAATCCCGCCTTTCCCCGCAGTGTGACGCAGGTCGCAGTGGGGTTCATGCACGCCCGGATATCCGTTCCGAAGCTGCCTTAACCGGCAAGGAACGGGGAGTCCCATGAGACGCGCCGTACGCCTGTGCACGCTGGCGCTGGTCCTGAATGCCTGTCAAGAAACGACCGCGCCGGAAACACCGTTGACCGAGGCCCGCCCGGTGCTGGAGCACGCTCCGAGCCACAGCCCCGGGAGCAGCCCCGGCGGATGGACGGTTGATGCCGGTGGCACCCACACCTGCGCCCTCACACCCGGCGGCGCGGCCTTCTGCTGGGGCTACAACGGCAACGGGCAGCTCGGGAACGGAAGCGCGACATCCTCCAGCACGCCCGTCCCGGTGGCCGGCGGCCTCCGGTTCACCCAGGTGAGCGCGGGCAGCAGCCACACGTGCGGCGTCGCCACCAACGGCATCGCGTATTGCTGGGGCTTCAACGGCAGCGGTCGGACCGGCAACGGGCTCAGCACCGGCAACACGCTGACACCGGTCGCGGTGACCGGAAACCTGACGCTTACGTCGGTGAGCGCCGGGAACCTGCACAGCTGCGGCGTCACCACCGGCGGCGCGGCGTACTGCTGGGGGTCCAACGGTAGTGGGAGGGTCGGGAACGGGCTCACGGCCGGCGCCAGCCTGACGCCGGTGGCCGTCGCCGGAAACCTGATCTTCGAGTACGTGAGCGCCGGGGACCTCCACACCTGCGGCCTTACGACCAGCGGCGCGGCGTACTGCTGGGGATCCAACGGGAACGGGCGCCTAGGAGACAGCACGATGACCGCGCGCAGCACGCCGGTCGCCGTCGCCGGGGGCTTCACCTTCAGCGACATCACGGCGGGCGGCTCGCACTCGTGCGGCGTGACGGCCGGCGGCGGCCCCGTGAACACGCTGTGCTGGGGAAGCGGCACGTTCGGCCAGCGCGGGGACGGCGTGCTCAGCGATATCAGCATGACCCCGTCGTTGGTGCACGGGGCCATGGGCGGCACGGCGCTCGTCAGCGCCGGCAACCTCCACACCTGCGCGGCCAACGGATCCCAGGCGCACTGCTGGGGCATGAATGCCTCCGGCCAACTGGGGAACGGAGGCAACACCAACACCGCGGAACCGGTGGCCGTGGGCTCGATCGCCAACCCCGTGACCCTCGTGACGTCGGGCGCCGCGCACAGCTGCGGCGTGGTCTCCGTGGACGGCGCGGTCTACTGCTGGGGCTCGAACGCCTCGGGCCAGCTGGGCCGCCCCGGGACATCCAGCCAGGTACCGGTGCTCGTCCCGCTGACGCTGGGCGCGTCCATCGACATCGCCCCGTCCGATCCGGACAACACCATCTTCCGCGGCACCGGCGATGCGCTGCACGTGGGGCTGTTCGGGTCGAGCGCGCTCGACGTAGCCACCGTTGATCCTTCAACCGTCCGGCTCGCGGGCGCCCCGGCGCAGGGGGTCACGCTCGAGCACCTGGACGGCGACGGCATCCTCGATGCGGTCGTGCGATTCGCCGAGGCGGATCTCACGCTGCCCGACGGCACCTCCGAAGCCTGCCTGACCGGCGAGACCGTCAACGGCACGCCGTTCAGGGGGTGCGGCGTCATCACCGTTGTGACCAACCGGCCGCCCGGCGCCAGCGCGGGTGGGCCCTACCAGGCGATCGCCGGAGAGATGGTCACCCTGGATGCCTCGGCGTCCACCGACCCCGACGGCGACGAGCTGACCTACGACTGGGATTTCGGCGACGGAAGCTCGGCGTCCAACGCCGGCCCCACGCCCAATCATGGCTACGCCGCCGGGATGTTTACCGCGACGGTGACCGTGTTTGACGACCAGGGCGCGTCCAGCTCGGCCAGCGCGCCGGTGTCCATCCTGTCTCCGGCGGGAGCGGCCACGGCGCTGAGCGAGATCGTCGCGGCGGCGCTCGCCAACGGTGACCTGCCGCAGAACCTGGCCCAGCCGCTCATGGCTTCGGCCAACGCCGCGCGGGCGAGCCTGGATTCCGGTGAGCCCACGGCGGCGGCCGGACAACTGGGCGCGTTCATCAACAAGGTGGAAGCGGCCGCGCGGACGGGCCGGATGAGCCAGGCCACCGCCGACCTGCTGATCGGCTACGCCCGGCGGCTGCTTGCCTGCATCGGGAGTTGAGGCCGGACGGGCCTGTGGAGGACGATCTCAGGAGTCGGTAGGCGGCTGCGGGGACTCGATCTCCCCGCTCCGCCGCCGCACCGTCAGGAACAGCCGCTCGGTGGTGGCGCGTGTCTCGGCCTCGCTCACGCCGGCGTCCTGAAGCCACCGGCCCGCCGCCGAGTTGCTCCCGATGAGCGCCAGGAGCAGGTGCTCGGTGCCTATCGAAACCTGCTTCAACTCTCCCGCCCAGCGCTGCGCCGCCTGGACCACCGCGTCCTCGCCAACCGCCGGATCTGGCGCGGCGCGCTGCATCTCGGCACGCGCCTGCTCCGCCAGGGCGCCCTCCTTCACCCCCAGCTCCCGCAGCACGAACGCGGACATGCCGCGCCGGTCTCCCAGCAGGCCCACCAGTATGTGTTCGGCCGTGAGCCGGGGATGGCCCAGACGCGCCTGTTCGTCCCGGGCACGCTGCATCACGCGCTTGGCGCGGTCGGTGAGCAGAAGCCCGGAAGGTGACGGCATACGGCCAAGAAATTAGAGCCCGCCCCGCCGAGGGGCCAGAGTGCCGCTCCGGGCTAGGGCGTGACCGTGACGAACCAGGTGTGGCTCGTGGTCACACCGAACACGACGTCATAGTCGCCCCCCCGCGACGCGATCACGCTCTGGCTCACCTTGAGCACCACCTGGCCGGCGGCGGCGAGTCCACTGAGCATTCCCCAGGGAACCTCGACGCTGGACGGCACGGGGCCAGTCGCTAACAGCCGCGCGACCGGCCACCCGTCTTCTCTCAGGACGTACACCTCCCAGTGCTCGAAGACTGTGTCGGCGGGTGCGGTCTCGGTCGCCAGGTCGAGTCGGAGCGTCGAATCGACGCTGACCGTCACATCCGATGGCCCCAAGGGCCAGGGAGGGGTGACTCTCAGCACCGGGGCCGCGACCCCGGGGATGGCCGGCGCCTCGAGCTCCACCCGGCCCAGCGGCGCCGCCGGATCGAACCCCCAGGATTCGGCATAGGCAATGTCCGACGGCGCGTCCGTCGTGAGGCCCATGTAGGGTACGATCGTCCGCCCCATGACGCGGACGGACGAGTCGGAGGGGATGCGGACGGCGCCATCGGCGCCGTAGCCGGGCCAGAGAAAGCCGGATACCTGCGCGCTTCCCACGGGGGCGGAATCCGTGAGCGTCAGGTACACCCGGAGCGCGGCCGGCGTATCCACCACCGGCTCGGAGAATTCCAGGCCGCACGCCGCTGCCGCGGGGAGCATCAGCAGCCAGGGCGCTCTCATCGTCCGGAGAGGAACTCCGCCTCCAACTCCGTGGGGAATCGGCTGAAGTCGTTGGGGTCGTAGATAATGCGGTTGAGCGCGCCCACCACCCAATCCAGGACATCCACGACCGCGTGTCGGGTGACGAACGGGCCCCCCGGAACCGGCCGCAGCAAGGCCCGCGTCAGGGGCTCGCTCCAGGCGGTGAGCACGAAGTCACCCTGGAGCACGTGCACCCGCTCGTGGCTCACGACCTCGCGCGGGGCAACGGTCTGGAGGGCGCGCGGGTCACTCAGGAACATGGAGCGGCCCGCCGTGAAGCCGCCCAGCGAAACGCCGTTGTCGAGGATCCGACGGCCGGAGGCTTGGAACACGGCGGCGCCGGAGGAGAAACTCTGGCCCAGGTCGATCTGTAGCCGCGACTCCGCCAGGCCGTACGTCAGCCACGCGGCCGCCGACACGTCCAGCTGCGGCCGCACCCGGAAGCCGTTGGTGAGCCCCACCGTGGCCCGTACCGGCAACGGCCCGAGCGGCAAGAACAGGCGACTGAACGTGGCCTCGCCGTCCGACGCATTGCGCACCATGGAGACACCCACGGCGTGGATCTCGCGGCCCAGGAGCCCGGCGCCCCAGAAGTCCTGCACCACGGTTCGCTTGCCGGCGTAGATCACCGCGCCGCCCAATGCCCCGCGCACGAACCCGTCCTTGAACGACCCGCCCCGGAGCTTCTGGAGCACACCGCCGGTGATCGCGCCGAGGGTGGCGTTGCCCGCCAGGACGGTGAAGTGGCCCACCCAGCGGGGCGTCTCGGGCCCGAGCGGCGTGAGGTTGACCGGGGGCCCCTGCGCCACCGCCGGCCCGGCCAGGCCCAACCCGGCGGCGAGGATCCGGAAGGAGAAGCAAGAACGGGACACCCTGTCGAATCTGAGGCCCGGGCGCGATTGCGCCAGCCGACCCCTCGCCCAGCCGGGAATTGACGAAGGCCGGCGACCGGCATAAATAGGTAACCACTTGGTTACCATTTCACCACACCGCAAGCTCGACGCCGTGTTCGCGGCCCTGGCCGATCCCACCCGCCGGGCCATCGTCACCCGGCTGGCGGCCGGCGAGGCCACGGTAGGGCAACTGGCGCGGCCGTTTCGCGTCTCTCGGCCGGCCATCTCGAAACACCTGCGGGTGCTGGAAGCGGCGGGACTGGTGCGGCGAGTGCAGGCCGGCAGGCAGGGCCGGTGTTCGCTCAACGCCGCGCGCTTGCGGCAGGCGGCCGTCTGGATCGGCCGCCAGCAGGCGTGGTGGGAGGGTCAGCTGGACCGGTTTGCTGAGTGCCTGGCTGGCCCGTGAGCCAGATCGGACGCGCTTACCGCTGGTCCAGCTTCCGCCCCGCGCTCAGGTTGTCGAAGTGCATGATGGTGTTGAGCACCATCGCATAGCTGCCGATGGTCTCGCCCCGCCAGATGGGGTTGATGGCGAACAGCACCACGTGCCCCTTGTCCCTCGGCACATCCACTACCACCGGCCGCTCGGCGATCTCAGTCCCACCCTGGAGCAAGCCGGACACCAGCAAATCCCGCTGCGCGCTGAACCGGAGCACCACCCGCGGCCGTTGATCGGGCGGGATCACGTACAACGGGTTCCGCATCTGCTCGTCGGTGAGCGGCACCGCCTGCCAGGCGTCCACCCGCGGCGGCGTTGGGGCCTCGAAACGGGGATCCAGGGTGGGGCGGCCCTGCGGGACGTCGGGATCATCGCTGGTTCCCCGCCCCGTGGGCCGCCCGGTCGCTTCGCCGAAGCGCCCACGGCCGCGCCCGCCCAGGGTATGGCTCACCGAAAAGCTCTCGCCGTCGCTGCTGTACACGGCCAGGCTGTCGATAACGCCGTACACGATGGGACTGGCGCCATCCACCACGCGCGAGCGGAGCAGGCTCCCCACCACACGGCTGTTCCCGGCAGGGTTGACCGTAACGCCGGCGGTGAACCCGTACTGCACCGCGAACCCCGCGGTGTTCTCGGCGCCCACCACCACGCCGCCACGCGACACGAAACTCTCCAGGTTCCGCACTCCCTGCCAGCCGAGTCCGGGCCGCATGTCGTCGGTTTCGTCCGTGAGGCCAAGGTTCGGAGTCTCCGGCGTCTTCTTCCAGGGCATGGGATTCCGCCACGCGGGAAGTCCGGACACGATTTGCGGTGGGCTCCCGCCGGCCGGCGGGAAGAGAATCACGTCGTATTGGGCGTTCAGGTCCGCCGTGGCGGCGATGTCCTGCACGCTGATGTAGTCGTAGGGGATCTGCAAGAAATCGAAGGCCTGCCGCCACCAGCCCTCGGTTTGGGTGGACATCCAGGTATGCAGGATCGCCACCCGCGCGGCCCGAACCGGGTGCGCCTTGACCGAGGGAGCCGCGTCCAGACCGTAGGCTTGCAGCCCCAACTCCTGGGTGGCGCGATGCAGCTCCGCCGCAGCGACGTTCCGGATCACGAACGATCCGCGATTGAACTTCCGGCCGCCCGCCTCGAACGGTTCCTCGACCGCCTGGATATCCGCGCCCTTCAGGCGATACCGGAGGGTGGCCATGGCGTTGTCGCCATTGTGATTGATGGCGACCACGCTGCCGCTGCCGCTGCCGGTGACGCCGCCGGGCGCCCGGATCTCGCCGCTTACCCGTTCCAGGGGTGCGTGGAGCACCGTGGTGTCCACCACCCGCACCGCCTCGACGCCGAAGGCCTCGGGGAAGGTCCAGCCGGTGTCGTCGTACGGCGTGCGCTGGGGATCGGTGGGGCTCCAGTACTGATAGTCCAGCAGCGCGTCCGCGATGCGGGAGTACGGCTGGTCCATCCGCACCACGTAGGTCCCGGCCGGAAAGGTGCGGGTGGTGGGAGCCTTGGTGCTGTCTGCCGCCGCCGCGCGCGTGGTGTCCGTACCCGCGGCACCCCGGCCCGCCTCGGGCCGGGCGCGCTTGGCCGGGAGCGTCACCGTGAACGGGGTGGTCGCGCGCGATATCTCCACGTGCTGCTTCTGGAGGATGCGGAGCAACTCGGCCTGGGCCCCGGGCCGCCTGGCGTCGCCCGGGAAGACGTACGCGGCCGGCCCTTCCGTGCGTGCCTTGAGCACCGAGCGCTTGCTCCGCTCGTAGAAGTTCTGGAGCACCAGGCGCCGGTTGTTCGCGAAATAGCTCAGCGAGACCAGAATCCCGGTCTGCTCGTAGTTGTTGTTGTTCCTGAGCGACCATTTCACTTTGGGCAAAGGCGGATTCTGGCGGTACCAGGTGCGCGCGGTCTCGTCGGGTGCGAGCGTGCGCTCCACGGTCTCCGCCGTGCCGCCGTTGCCGAAGGTCTCGTACAGCCGGCTGAGGCCGTTGTGTGTGGCCGCCATGAACATGAGGTACCCGGGCGACCAGGTGTCGAACCTGCCGAACGCGAACACGCCCGGCATTCCCATCCGGGTCATCTCCTGCACATTGTTCCACCCGATCAACTGCCATTCGTTGGCGAGCAGCGGATCAATCCAGGCGTTGTAGGGCCCGTCGCCGATGGTGTTGTCGTACAGGTACGGCACCGACTCGTGGAGATCATGGAGCAACTGGGCCTTCCACCCCACGTAGGTGTTCAACACGTTCTGCGAGAGCTTCAGGGTGAGGCCCATGGCGTCGCGGTTGTTGTCGTGCGCCACGTAGTGGCCCCAGTAGACCAGGTTGGGCCAGGTCTCGTTGGGATGGGCCATGTGCCAGCGAAAGACGTCCACCATGCGGTCGCGGCCGTCCACCTCCACCACCGGCGTGATCAGCGTGATCACGTGATCCCGGATGTTCTGGATGTAGGGACTCTCGTCCACGGCCAGGCGATAGGCCAGCTCCATCAGGGCGGTGGGAGCGCCAGCTTCCGGCGAGTGAATGGTGCCGGTGATGTAGTAAATGGGGGTGGATTCCGCCTGCAGGCGCAGGGCTTCTTCATCCGTAATGGTCCGCGGGTCCGCCAGCCTGGCCAGCTTCTCGCGGTTGGCATCCAGGCTCGCCATCAGCGCCTCGGAGGCCACGGCGACGGCGATCATCTCCCGGTTCTCTTCCGTGGTGCCAATGGAAAACACCTTCACCCGGGGCGTCGCCTTCTCCAGCAGCCGCATGTACTGATAGACCTCGTGCGAGTACGGGAGCTTGGTGGGCGCGCCCGCGATGTCGCCCAGCACGGCGACCGGCGTGGGCACTGTCGGCGAGGCCGGGAGATAATCCACCAGGGGCGAGAGGAAGAACGGCTCGGTGGTGTATTCGCGGATCTTCCGGGTGTATGCCTCGTCAATCGGCTGCGCGGGATTCCGGCCCGGCCGCGCGGCGGCAGCCGCACCGGCGCCGTCGCGGTTGGCGGCGGGGGTCTGCGCCATGGTGAGCCGAGTGGAGCCGATGAGCAGCGAAAGGACGAAGCAGGCGGTGAAGCCGGGGCGGTTCATGAACAACCTCGCGTCGGGACGGTGTGTATTGGGGCACGCACCGGCCAAAGGTACGACGCAGGACTCGGTGGAGGGAGAGCGATCAGGCGGCGGAGGCGATCACCTCAACACGCCGGCCAGTGCGGCAACCGCGGCCACCGCCCCACACCAGAAGACAAACGACCATTTCATGAGGTCGGCGGTACGCTGCTCGATCTTGGCCTCGAGCCGGCCCACAATGGTAGCCTCGAACTGCGCGAATCGGGCGTCCATGACTCGATCCAGCTCATTGAGCCGCGTGTCGACGCGGCTGAAATTGAGCTCATTCAGCTCACGCAGCTCCGCCCGCTGCGCTTCCATGTGCTGCATCCACCCTACCATGTCCGCGCCGGCTTCCTCGCCGAACGCTTCGTAGAGCTTGTGGGACAACCTGGCCGTAACCGGCATGGACGGGACTCCGGGAGAGCTCGTCGCCCATTGTAAACGTACGGTGGACGGAGGCTCGCATCAATTCCACGCACCGCCGGCGCCACACATCGCGGACCCCGCTTGCCCACCGGCTCCAGATGATCTACGATGGTTCCATCCCCTCCCGAGGTCGGACCGTGCGACAATCCGTGTGGTGTCTCTTTGCAACGCTGTGCGCCATCGCCGCATGCGGCGGCGAACCGGCGGCGCGCGCCGTGATCCTGCAACCCGCCGACGGCGACACCGTGGGCCCGGAGGTGCGGGTCATGCTCCAGGCGGAGGGCGTCGACGTGGTCGCCGCCGACGGCCAACAGACGGCCGGCCGCGGGCATCACCACCTCTTCGTTGACACCGACCTCACCCCGGCCGGCGCCGCGATCCCCGCGGGCGTCCCGGGGATCGTGCACATCGGCACCGGCGCCGGTGAATCCACCCTGTCCGGGCTGGCGCCGGGGCAGCACCGGATCATCGCGGTGTTGGCGCACGGCAATCACGTCCCCATGGAAGGCGTGGCCACCGATACGGTCCGGGTGGTGGTCCGGGAGTGACCGGGCCCGGCAGCCGTGGGTCTCCATTGATGAACTCACTTGGCAGGAGCGGGAACCGTGTTACCAGCCCCCAGATCGCATGCGCAGAGCCGTCCGTGGGCGGCCGCTGCGCTGCTCCTGGGCGCGGCCTGCGGCACCTCGCCCGGCGCCAACCTGCTCACCAGCCAACCGCAGTGGGAGTGGCAGACGGCGTGCTGCGGAATAGCGGGAAACGAGCTGAGCCCGGTCACGGAGGGCTACGTCTACATCCTCCAGTTCGACGTCAACGGCCGCGTCCGCGCCTTCCGCGACGGCGAATTGGTTAGGGAAACGGGGTACCGCTTGACCACCTCCGGGGGAGGCCCCACCGTTGATCCGGCCGTCACGGTAGAGTATGACGATCCCCTCCCCCTTGGGCCCGGCATCGAGCCGGCGCCGAGGCACTTGGTGACGCTGCTGGAAAACGGCACCCTGCTGCTCCGCAACCTGGCACCCTGCGCCGACTGCTTCGGCGACTGGACGTTCCTACCGTCCCTCACGCAGTGAGCGAGGCCGCCGGCTGCACCCGGCGGAAGTTCCTGGGGTTGCTCGGCGGCGGGGCCGCCGTTGCCCTGGGGTGTCAGTCGCCGGCGCCCGAGAACCAGGCCTGCACTCGGCTCACCGCTCGCCCTGGAACACCCACGCGCACCGTCACGCCCGGCGTGTGGTCCCTGGGCGGGACCCCCGGTCACGACGGGTTCCTCTACGTTCCGCAGAGCTACGTGGCCGGAACCGCGACGGCCCTCGTCCTCGCCCTGCACGGCGCCGGCGGAAGCTCCAACGGGCCGCTCACGTTCCTGGGCCCGTACGCCGAGCAACACGGGTTCCTGCTGCTGGCGGTGGATGCCTACGGCATCACCTGGGACGCCATCAGCGACGGTTACGGGCCGGACGTCGAGTTTCTGGACTTGACGCTGGGGGCGGCGTTCGACCGCTGCTCGGTGGACCCGGCACGCCTGGCGATCGAGGGCTTCTCCGACGGCGCGTCCTACGCGCTGGGGCTGGGGCTCGCGAACGGAGACCTGTTCTCCCGGATCGTGGCGTTCTCGCCGGGGTTCATTCCGCCGGGCAGCACTCCCGTCTCCGGCCTGCCGGAGGTCTTCGTCTCGCACGGAGTGCAGGACCCCGTCCTGCCCATTGAGGGGGCCAGCCGGACCATCGTCCCCCGCCTGCAGAACGACGGCTATGCCGTCACCTACGTGGAGTTCGACGGCGGGCACACGATTCCGTCGTCCGTAGCCGCCCAAGCCACAGAGTGGCTGATGCGGTGACTAGGGGACGTCTACCTGGAGCGTATCCGCCGGCTGCATCCAGCCGGTGCCCGGGTACGTACTCACGACTTCCACGGCGTAGTGCCCCGCGCTGAGACCGTAGATCCGCGCTCGATACTCGAACGCCGCCAGCACTTGGATACAGACGACCGGTCGCGCTGTCGCCACGAGCGTCAGGGTCAGGGCGGATGCACGCTGCACCACCTCGGCGCTAATCCCGTAGCACGGCGTGGGAGTGCTTATCCCCCCCCGCAGCACCACCTCGCCCGAAGAGACGCTGTCCACCCGCGCCGCCGGATCCTTTCCTCCCTCGAGCGCCCCGACCACCGTGAACTCCACCCGCGGCCCTCCCGGTTCACCCGGTCCGGTCCGGCAGGTGTCCACCGCGCCGGCCGCTGCCAACCCAACGACGGCGAACGCGGCCGCGTGTGCCCCTGGAAAGCTCATCGCATGAACCCCTTCAGCAGGAAGTTAGGCTGGACCGATTCCACATCTGGCAATGCCTTCAAGCGGTCCACCAGACTCAAGGTCAACGCCTCTAGATTGACCTGAAGGGCGAGCCGCCCGTCACGCGAGACCTCTGCCTTAAGCGGCAAGCCCAGCTCGCGCTCCAGTAACGCCGCCAGCCGCGCCGGACGCATCCGGGATTCTTCGGCCCCGGGCGAGAACCCAATGCTCAGGGTGATGCCAACCGTGTCCGGCACGACCTCCACCCGCTCCACGCGCTGGCGACTCTCGAGCCGGCGCAACAGCTGCTGCCCGAGCCGCGCGGCATCAACCGAGAGCACGCAGAAGAGGCCGCTGTGGAGGCCCGCTGGCCGCAACGGCACGCTTACGGCGTCTCCCAGTCGGTTGGCGATGGGCTCGAGCCCGGTGAGATCCAGCGGCTGCTGCCCGGCGGCGCGAGCGACAGCCGCGCCGGCCTCGCTGCCGGGTACGAACGTCGCCATCACTTGGCCGGGCACGAATGGGGGCGACTGCCCTGATAGCGTGGCTGCCACGAGCGACACCATGACGACAGCGGGAAACGCTCTTGCCATCGGGTTGGCGCGCTCCCAGACTACCAGAGCGCCCTCTGTGACCCTCAACGGATACTCCCTCACGGAGCGGGCCATGAGAAACATACCCTCCCTCATCGTCATCCTAGCGCTCGGAGCCATGGCGTCCCGGGCAGTACAGGCGCAGGAACTCCCTCCTCAGCAGGTCCGCCGGCTCCTCGAACAGACTCTACAGAGGGGCCCGGCGTTTGTTCCCGGGCAGGTGATCGTGCGGATGAGAACTCCCGGCCCGCTTCCCGCGGCTCGCCTCACGGCGCTGGGCGTGGAAGTGGTGGACCGGCCCATGCCGCCGCGCGAGTACATCTATCGTATTCCGCCGACGGTGATGACCGCCCTGGCGCCCGATCAGGCGAGACAGCGGCTGATGGTCCTGCTCGATTCGCTGGGAGCCAATCCGGACGTCGAATACGCACAGCCGAATTACCGCCTGTATCTCGTGGGCCGCGCGTCGTCCGCTGGGCCGGTGGTGCTGGAGCCCAGCGATCCCCGCTACGCCGAGCAGTGGCACTACCGAAACAACGGCACCGGGGCGGGTGAGTCGCGGGGCGGGATCAACCTGCCCAAGGCCTGGGACACCAATACGGGAAGCCCCACCGTGGTCGTGGGCATCCTCGACACCGGAATCCTGCCAGCGCACGCGGACGTCACCGGGTCCACCAACCTGATCGCCGGTTACGACATGATCAGCGATCCCGGCATCGCCAACGACGGAGACGGACGCGACGCCAACCCCACCGATCCCGGCGACGCCATCGCCGCCAACGAGTGCGGCCCGGGACAACCACCCCAGCCGCTCCCCAGCAGCTGGCATGGAACCCACGTCGCCGGGACGGTCGGCGTGGGGAACTCCAACAACACCGTCGGCGTGGCCGGCATCAACTGGCAGGTGAGCGTTCAGCCGGTGCGGGTGCTCGGCAAGTGTGGCGCCACCACGGCCGATATCAACGACGCCATCCGCTGGGCGGCGGGGCTCTCCGTCCCCGGCGTGCCGGCCAACACCACCCCGGCCAAAGTGATCAACATGAGCCTTGGCACGCCGCCAGGCGTGCCCTGCTCCCTGTCCCCGTCCACGCAGGTGGCTATCAATGACGCGGTGGCGGCGGGGACGACGGTCGTGGTCGCGGCAGGGAACGACGCGTCGGACGCCTCCCAGGTCATGCCGGCGAGCTGCAACGGGGTGATCACCGTGGCGGCCAGCGACGCTCGCGGCTACCTCGTGAGCCGCTACTCGAACTACGGCTCCACGGTGGAAATCCTGGCGCCCGGCGGTGACGTGCAACGCGACGACGACGGCAACGGCCAGGGCGATGGCGTGCTCAGCATGGTGCAGGGCGGGTACGCCTACTACAACGGCACATCCATGGCGGCCCCGCACGTGGCCGGCGTGGCGGCCCTGTGGCTGGCGCGCGACCCGACGCTCATGCCGGCGCAGCTCCTGGGCCAGCTCCAGGCCAACGCCATGCCCCGTTCTTCCACCGAATGCCCCAGGCCGTGCGGGGCGGGGTTGCTCAACGCCTACCAGGGGCTGGTGGTCCGGGTGCGGCTCGACCCGGACAAGAGGCTCCGAAACGGGGAGATCACCACGGTGCGGGCGACCGTCACGCAGGGCGGTGCGCCGCAGGCCGGAACCACGGTGAACTTCGCGACCGCGGACGCCGCAGTGGCGACCGTCTCGCCCACTTCCGCCGTTACCAACCCCTCAGGCGAGGCGACCACCACGCTCACGGGTCATTCGCGCGGGAACACCACGGTCACGGCCACCACGGACGGCGCGGCCGGCTCGACCCCGGTCGAGGTGCCGGACCTGTCTATCGTGGGGTTGGTGCTGCTGGTGCTCGCGCTGATCGCGGCGGCATGGATGCGCGCGCGGGCGCGCGTCGCGCGTGACTAAACGCTACGCGTTGGTGCTGGCGGTCGCAGGCCTGGTGCTGTGGCTGGGGTTCCGGGACGAGGTCTTGGGCCCGGTGCTGGTGTTGTGGCGGATCGAAGTCGCCAAGGCGACGGAGGCGCTGATCCACTGGGCCGGGATGGAGGCGACGCGCGAAGCCAGCGCGCTCTATCATCCGGGCGGCTTCGCGTACCAAATCTCTCGGGGGTGCACCGGGTTCGTGCCCGCCGCGCTGCTCACCGCCGCCGTGGCAGCGTACCCTGCGGCCGGCCGCCGGAAGCTCGTGGGTCTGCTGCTGGGTGTCCCGGCGCTACTCGCCGTGAACCTCGCGCGACTGGTGCACCTCTATTACCTCGGGGTGCACCAGCCGCGGTGGTTCGAGGTCGCTCACCGGGTCGTGTGGGAAGGCATCATCGTCCTCGCCGTCCT
>Ga0214473_10005527_pt1 | contig 15126 bp, 11 predicted proteins | sample RVTome_7_FD_203509 | JGI IMG/M metagenome (GOLD analysis project Ga0214473, IMG submission 203509) | Soil microbial communities from uranium-contaminated site in the Upper Colorado River Basin, Wyoming, United States - RVT98D197 | ecosystem: Environmental > Terrestrial > Soil > Contaminated >... | reverse complement strand
TGGAATGAGGGCAACAAAATTTGGGATTATAAGGGCGTTGAGAAGGTTAAAGAGAAAAGGAAGTAGCGGTGAGATAAAGGGATTGATCTTCTACACTGCTAATCTTACAACAAGGCTCAGGAAATATTTTAAAAAAGGAATACTTAACAAGGTGCTTAGAAGAATAGAAGAAAGACTTTCGCCACAGGTCGATATGGTCGAAGAACATGTATTAAATACCTTTGATGAGCTTTATTATTTTTCACTTCAGATAGTTGAGGCAAAAGAAGGTTCCAAAAATGAGATTAATTTAAGAATTACAGAAGATATATTTGAGACAGCGGGATGGGAAGAAATTCATAAGAAATTTTCTATTCTGAGTATAAAGCTTCGTGAATTATTCGATGAGATAAGGAACTTTATAGATGTTCTCATGGAGTTTGAGGCCGAAACTGATGTCGCAAAGATTCTTGTAGAATTTAAAGGTGTCGGCAATAAAGTCAATTACTTCTCCCAAGTCATCGATTCATTCCTGAATCGAGAGGATGATGGTTATATAAGATGGGTTGAGGGTAGGGTGGGAAAAGGGGGAATACTTTCTGGTATCGGTCTCTCCCCACTTGATATTTCGCCACATTTAAGGGAAAGGCTATATTCGAGCTGTAATACGATAGTGATGACTTCTGCTACGATGGCTGTCGGAGGCAATTTTAATTTTCTAAAATCGGGCATTGGTTTAACTGATAACAACAGGGTAAAAGAGCATATATTGCCTTCGTCATTTGATTATGAACAACAGGTTCTGCTCGCGATACCCAATGATATGCCGGCGCCAACGGATATTCAACACTCTTTAAAGGTCTCGCCCGTGATTTTCGACGCTGTTAAAGCATCTGGTGGGGATGCCCTTATTCTCTTCACATCATATTCTCTTCTTGAATTGGTTTATAAGGAAATAAGTAAACGACTTGAGAGTCTTGGGCTAGTTCCATTAAAGCAGGGCAGTCTTCCGCGGGCTAGACTTCTCGATAATTTTAGAAAAGAAGTTAATTCTGTTCTTTTTGCAACCGATAGTTTTTGGGAGGGAGTAGATGTCCCAGGAGAAGCTCTAAGGTTGGTTATTATTACCAGGCTCCCATTCAGGGTTCCCACGGATCCGATTATAGAAGCTCGAGTTGAACATATGGAAAGACAGGGAATAGATCCGTTTTTAGAATACACCGTCCCGGTCGCAGTTTTAAAATTCAAACAGGGTTTTGGGAGACTCATAAGATCTCGTACGGACAAGGGTGCTGTGCTTGTTTTAGATAAGAGAATTATTAGCAAGTTCTATGGTAGATACTTTTTGGAATCTTTGCCAGAATGTAGTAAAATCATCGGGAAAACTGATGATGTATTGGAAAAGCTAGAATCGTTTTTCTGATGTAGGCTCCCTGGCAATCTGATACGGTGTGTCATTCTGAGCGAAGCGAAGAATCTCATCAGGCGATTGCTTTGTCCCCTTCGCACTAGCTCAGGATTGCTCGCAACCGTATATTTTAATACCATACCCCAGCAGCTTTCCGCAGGGTTATTCATTTATTTTTTTATCGGGTTGTGAACCTGCTAGTTTTTTGTAGCCTGAGTAAGATTCATCTGGATTTGTTGGCACTCTGAATGCATATCATCTGCTATAGCTAACAGCTCTTCGGCGATTTCCTTTGTAGGTTCCATGCTGATTTTTTCCTTTAGGCGCACAGCAATGTCAATCCATTTATTATCTGCTTCTCCTGTGCGCACAAGCATGTTCTCAAACTCCCATATTGTTTGCTCATCGGTAAATGGGTCGACCAATTTCGTGTACAAGGGCACATGAGCAGTCGCTGAACATGCCTGGTATGATTCTATTATTGATGATTTTAATTCGCCGTGGTGTAAAAAGGCGCGCGCCTTCTCTAGATGTTTTTCAGCATCTTTGAAGGTTGGGATCTTTTCCTCAACAGTCGCGCCGGCGCACTCCCCTTTAACTCCTTGTTGAATTTCGAACTTTTCTTCCTCATGTCCCCAATCCTGATAGAACGAGGGGTCTTCTTCAAAAGATGGAATAGATGTAAATTCATCAAGCTCCACTTTTATCCGATCAGCGCCTAATCTTTGCATAACAAGGTCAAAGTGCTCGTCACCCTGTTTTTGGTGTTTGTATAGCTCAAGCAGTTTCTTGACAACCTTTGGGGCATTTCGAGTAGGAATCTTTTTAATTGGCATGGCAAGCCGAGTATCATCCCCTATAAGTGAGCCTCCTACAAAAACCATTTCTGCGGGAACTGTCCTACCATCATGATTTATCGACGCGCCCTGAAAACCAATATTTGCGGAGACATGCTGTGCACAGGCGTTTGGGCATCCAGATATTTTAATCTTCAAGTCCTTCGCCATCTCCTTATATTCCGAAAGACCATTTGCCATTCCGTTGCTTAGCCTTCCAGCCAATCCTTTGGCTGATGTGATACCCAATCTGCACGTGTCTGCGCCTGGGCAAGCAGTTATATCCTCAAAGGTATCGGCTCCCAGATAGGTTAAATCTGCCTCCCTGAGGGCAGCATAAAGCGACGGCAGGCAATCCTCTGGTACCCAGCGTAAGACAAAGTTTTGCTGAATCGTAATACGAATTTCCCCGCCGGAGAATATCTCGGTTATGTCTGCCAACGTTCGCGCTCTCTCCGATTCTATATCCCCGACCTTGATTCTTACGTGCACCATCCTATATCCATCTTCCCTATGGGGTACTACGCAAGATTCTTTCCATTTTATATAACCTGGGTCGCTTTCGATTCCCTCCGGTGCCGGAGGTATGTCCTTGAATCTTTCCGGGGCTTTTTCATGTTCATCAATTTTTTTGAGATAATCATTCCATGATTGATCTACTTTCAGTTGAGCTCTTTCTTCTTCAACACGCTTTCGAAACTCCTCAAATCCCAGCTTCCTTACGAGAAACTTCATTCGGGCTTTCATGCGGACCTTTCTTTCTCCATAACGGTCAAAGATCCGTATGATAGAGGCAGAGAGCGGGAGCATTTCTTCGACCGGTATGAAGTCACTCCACAGATATCCAAGGGATGGCGACGCTCCTAAACCGCCCCCAACATAAAGCTGAAATCCTCTCTTTAAGTCCCCGTCAATTTCTTTTACTCTGGCACGAAATCCGAGGTCATGAATTCTGACACCGGCATGGTCTTTATCGGAGCAACCCTCGAAGGCTACCTTAAATTTGCGTCCCATATTCTGACAGATGGGATTTCTCAACATGAATTGGACAAAGGCGTCCGTATAAGGTGTAACATCAAATGTCTCTGTTCTTGAAATACCCGATTGATGACATGCAGTAACATTTCTTACGGTATTTCCACAGGCCTCACGGGTTGTAATACCGGCGTCAGCAAGCTCCCTCATCATATTTGGAACTGTGGGGAGTTTTACGTAATAAATCTGCACATCCTGCCTGGTGGTTAGATGCATGAACCCGCTGGCGTATTTTTCGGTCACATCTGCCAATCTTCTAAGTTGATGAGAAGTAAGCCCCCCATACGGTATCTTGATTCTCTGCATTTGGACGCCATTCTGCCTTTGAGCATAGGTTCCCATTTGCAGACGAATCTTTTGAAATTTAATCTCGCCAATCATGCCAGCTTGATATTCACGAACCTTCTTCTCGAGATAATCAAGCTCTTCTCTTATTAATGACGGTAGGTCCCGAATTATTTCTTTAATTGTTTTTTTTGTTGATTCCTGCATCTCTTGGATAACCTCAAGGATTCATTACATTATTATAACATTATAACATTTTGTCTCATATCCTAACTCTTGATATTGACAGATGCGTTTAATGACCCATCGGGTTACGATTTTAACTTAATATTCCCACCATAGTCAAGTTAAATAGTTTTAACTAGAGAATTCCCTATAGATTGCTAAAGGGTTATTCGTCTTTTCTATAATGACGCATCGATCCTTCTTATATAATTAGTTATCCATCCAACCACCTTATCGTAAAGCTTCCACTGTATATTACTACCGTCGTCGAGTTTGGTATGATAAAAATCGTTTAGGCATGCAGTGGAAGCTGAAAAAATATTATTCTTCAGGAAAACTTCAACATCTGAAGGGAATCCCCTCGATCCCAGAATACGAGCAATCAGGTTAAAAATGCCAAAATGGACGCGATTAAAATGTAAGAACGGTTCCGGCTTTAAGTAATTGTAAAGAAAGAAGTTGTTAAAGAATTTGAGAGTAGTTGGCAAGGACATCTCAAAATTGAAATAAAACTTGTAGTTCTGAGCCAGATTTTGGATTTCTCTATTTGACATGTGGTAAAGCGAACCTAGTAATCCCAGCTCTTCAGCATCCCAGAATATTGCCCTTATTTGGTGTTTAGGAGCACTATTTTTGTGTTTATATAATTCCTCTAGAACAGAAAATAGAGTTTGAACTGATCCACAATTATCTTGGGCGCCAATGTCCCAGCTATCATAATGCGCCCCTAACACGATAATTTTGTCGGGTGCTTTATCGTTATATTTTCTGCCTATATCTACTATTATATTTGCTCCTGTCAGCGTTTCCTGTCTGAAACTGTAGTTTATCATCACTTCTTTCATCTTGTGTCTAGAGATTTCATTCCACTGGTTACGTAATATTCCTGTAACAGGGATATGACAATGCTCGAAATTTTGTATATCAGGAAATTCTTTACATGCGAAGCCTGCGTACGGGTAGCCAATACCAGTTTTTTCTAAATTTCCCTGAGCTACTAGTAATACACCGGCTGCTCCCGCCTTTAGTGCCGAGCGAACTTGCTCGGTACGATGTGGAGAAATTTTCGCCAGATCGAATACAACTATTTTATCTTTTGCTTTTCTCCTTTCGAAAATGTTCAGTCTCTTTTTCACGTACAACAACTTTTTCGGTTGTGTACTCAGATCTTCGCCCGAATGCCCCTCCTTATAACCTGTGTTATCATAGAGATGCACTTCCGACATTCCTTGATTGTCGAAAATGATCTTAGCCTTTTCCTGGACTGGCTCAACTGAATCAAACTCAAACTTTTCGAAATAGATATGTACATTTCTTGACAGAATAGTTGAAGAATCAATTGCACTACAAATAACCTCACATGCCTTCCTCCCGTTTTCACTTCCTGCCCGTTTGGAATGATCATGATTTTCATCTTCTATTTCAACAAGCCTTTTAAATAAAGAACATTTTTCAGGAACGATACCTACACCGATGCTTCCATACTTATTTGGATGATTAGTCATATTGCTACTTAACGTTTTTAGAATGCAAATTGAAGAAGTATTATTAATCTATAATTCTGTTTTGGATTTATCGAACCTTTTTGAATAAATCTCCTTCCTTTACCCAACTGATTGGAAAATATTTAATTGACAAAGGTATCTTTTTTAAGTGGATAAAACCGTTGTCGATAAAAGATTTTATATTTACGTTGTGTTCATACGGCGTAAAGCCCATGGTTAAACCGACAAGCCTGCCCCAAAAGTTATTCTTAACAGGCGAATTGAAAAATAGGCCATTGACCCTGAGATACCTGCATAGATTTTTAACTGTAAGGTCCGGATCGACATGTTCCAATAATCCACCAGCTACAATCAGGTCATATTCATCACCTTCAATTTCTGGTATTGGATATCTTGCATCCGAGAAAATTGTTTTAACCGAGTTTGTTAACGATCGGCTTTTCAAGTTAGATTTTAATCTCCTGACCATGTTTTCATTTATGTCAATGGCTGTTATACGAGAGTTTGGAATTCTCTTCAAGATTGCGAGGGTGTAGAGTCCTGTCCCTGCACCAACATCTAATAACTTAATAGTTTGATTGTCATCAAACGAAATTTGCCCTACAAAATAATCCACGGCTCTTTTGTAACTATTCATGTACAAAAATAGGTCATAAAATCTCGCAATGTTTGAATAAAGAAGTTGGTGATACATAATTAAAATTCGAAGCATCAATCGAGGTTGACCGCTTTCTTAGGGCTATCAGGATTGAATAACATCATACCTTGCGCAAGCAATCAAACCCACCACCGATAAGAGAAATCACTACCGTTATTGCGCTCATTTTATCCTTCATTTCTGAAGGGGTATTTGCTTGCAAGTCCATTATAAAGGTTTGCCTCTTTCAGACGTCCTCTTTTTTCTGCCCCTAGCGCATAAATTTGACACTTTTTCACCAGTTCTCCGTGGGTGAGTTTATATTCTTCTTCATTTAAACTGTTACTAGATAACATCTTCTCCAATGCCCGTATTCTGTTTTTATCCAATCCCCATTGTGAAGACAATTGATCTGTTCTACCGCCGTCCTTAATGGTTAAATTTTCGCTTATAAGCTTAACCTCAAACGAATGAGTTGCCCTCAACCAGAAATCGTAGTCTTCACATGCTGGTAGGCTTTCGTCAAATAAACCAATTTTTTCAAAGACTTCTCTCATGACTACCGCAGTTGACATACCAATGCAACATAATGGCACTGCCTTTAGGTAAACATAACCAGACGGTTTTTCATGTTTTTTCTTTTGATTAAGTAACCTCCCCCCCTTATACCAAATTTCGTCAGTGTGAAAAATACTTATGTGGGGATGTTGATTAATCAGTTCATTTACTCTTTGGAGTTTTTGAGGGACCCATCTGTCGTCGGAGTCCAGAAATGCCATAAATTTACCATTGGAGATTTCAAGACCACGATTCCGAGCATGCGAAACACCATGATTTTTTTGATACAGGTATTTGATTCGGGTGTCATCGAAGTTTTTGATCACTTCGCTTGTCTGGTCAGTCGAACCATCGTCTACAATAACAATTTCGAAGTCTTTGTAAGTTTGATTTAGAACGGATTTCACTGCGATCTCGAAGAGGTGTTGACGATTATGAGTGGGGATGATAACGGAAAAAAAAGGGGTCCGTGGTTGTAACATGTTAATGGAGATAATAAGGCGATCAGTTAATTTAATTTGGTTATTACCATTTTAAAATTTTCATCAGCGATCAAATTTTGTGTCGCAACTGCAACAGAAGCTCGTATTACTTTAGTGGAACCATATGCTATTGCCTCTGTTAACCTTTCAGATCCTTCTGTAATCTTTTCGAATAGAATCTTATCATCGGTATTAGAATGCATCTGCCAATGTATTTTTACATATGCTTCACCCTTGCTTATTTTCCAACTTCTGAAGCCGCTCTTTGGAAAACACAAGTTCGCTTTTAATTCCGTAACAATACCCTTTAAAACTAACTCATCTTCATATACACGGGTTTGTGAATCAACCGAGGTATCATCGATGATATTATAATCTGCATTCTCAAGGACGGTCTTAACTACATCTGTGAAATCATTTTCTGAAACTTTGGCTTTCCCTCCAATTGATTTCAGGTCTGTCATTGGAATACACAAGACGCCCATCTCGATTCTGCCAAGCTTATGCCCCTCTGGAAGTTCTAGAACAATCTGTTTAATCTGAATTGGCTTCGTTCCGTAATTGATTTGCGGATTCATGGGATTTTTATCTACCTGATTTATGGTTGCCTCGGTCCACCAGTAACCATTTAGATTAGATTGAACTAAAACAATCGATAGCAAAACAGTAAAATGGACTATATTCACAGTAGATCCTGTATATTGTTATAGAATCAGATTACATTAAACTACTAAAATATGAAAATCCATAAAGGTAGCTGTCATTGTGGTGCTATTCACTTTGAAGTGGAAGCCCCTGATGAGATATATGCTCAAGAATGCAACTGTTCTATCTGCAGATTGACAGGTTTCTTGCATTTAAATGTCCCAAGGTCGAGATTTAAGGTCTTAAGGGGTGAGGACAACATCACGACCTATACCTTTAATACAGGGGCAGGGGTTGCAAAACTTGTGGCATTAAACCATTTTATTTCCCGAGGTCTAATCCAGATGGAAATAGCGTGAATGTGAGATGCCTGGATCAATCAGGTATCAAAAAAATAACCATAGAGCAATTCGATGGGAAGAATTGGGAGGAGAATGCCGCTAGTTTAAAGCACTTAACATAAGAAGATAGATGTCGTCGGGGACACTCCGATTAACTCAGTGCAGGCTTAGCGTGGCGATCTCCTGCGGACTTCGGTGAGGGGGATTGCCTCAATTTCCTCTTCAAATTTAAATTTCGTATTGACGCTATTGATCGTACGAAAGACTTCCCCCAGATGAGACTCAAAGATAGGCCAGCCACGATTTGGTCGGGGTTAGAAAACCCCGCCTATCGACTATCGACAAGGAATTAAATCAACGATAGGCGGGACATTCATGTCCCGCATTGAAGGGCAATCAGAACTTTTGTGGAGAGCTTCCAGATGCGACTCAGCTTAGAGATCGAAGGATTATTTCAGGATTTCAATTTAGATTCTGAAGCAAGTTCAGAATGACGGGCAGATGTCGGAATTGGCCACAGAGTCTATTTCATTTTCATAGAATTTTTGTACAATAAATAATAAAGCATATTTTATTAGGGGCGTGCGGCATGCCTGAAAGCAAAAGATACAAATCCGTTGCAAAAACCTCTCTCGCTGAATCACTGGATAAGTATTCTTCTGAGGGTGAACTATATGAGAAACTTGAGGACAATAAGGTTCTCTGTTATGCCTGTGGTCACAGGTGTGTGATATTTGATGGCCTGAGGGGGATCTGTAAGGTCAGATATAATGAGGGCGGAAGGCTTTATGTTCCCAAAGGCTATGTAGCTGCCCTTCAGTGTGATCCAACGGAGAAAAAACCCTTCTTTCACGTGCTCCCGGGTTCCTCTACATTAACATTTGGCATGTTGGGATGTGATTACCACTGTGGTTATTGCCAGAACTGGCTAACCTCCCAGGCCTTAAGAGATCCTGTGGCTGGAATAGAACCGATGATAGCAACAGCAGAGCAGTTAGTCTCACTTGCAAAAAGATATGAGGCAAGATTAATTGGTAGCTCATACAATGAGCCGCTTATCACCGCGGAATGGGCGGCTGATGTATTTAAAATAGCAAGGAAAGATGGATTCAGAACCGCTTTTATTTCAAATGGCAACGCAACTATGGAGGCATTGGAATATCTGAGGCCAATTACTGACTGTTATAAGGTGGATCTAAAGTCCATGCAGGATAAAAACTATAGGAAACTTGGCGGGCTTCTAAGCAACGTTCTTGAGACAATTTCACGACTATATGATATGGGCTTCTGGATTGAGATAGTAACGTTGGTGGTTCCCGGATTCAACGACTCAAAAGAGGAATTAAGAGATGCGGCAAAGTACCTTGTTTCTGTTTCAGCGAATATACCCTGGCATGTTACAGCATTTCATAAGGACTATAAAATGACAGACCCTGATAATACTTCGGCCGAGGCTTTGATCCGTGCTGCTGAGATAGGTTATGAAGCCGGTCTCAAGTTTGTGTATGCTGGGAATCTTCCGGGTAACGTAAAAAATTACGAGAATACCTACTGCCCGAATTGCAATAGACTCTTAGTTGAGCGTTACGGATATCAGATCTTAAATTACCATATAACTTCTGACGGAAAATGCTCAGGTTGCTCTTCCGATACTCCCGGGATTTGGTGGTAAAAAGATCAGAAAAATCAGCATAATATGAAATGTAGGGCGTTGCTATTTCCCTAGGTTTTAAGCGGGAATCTGGACAAGACAAATGGATGCCCGATAAATGCATTCGGGCATGACAGAGTTAGGTAGACCGCTAGTCTTGCTTGATGGGCTATCAATATTTTTACAAATCAAGCAATCCAACTGCGTTATCGTGAAAAATTTTTCTTTCTACAGATTCACCAAGACTTAATTTCTTAATAGCCTCGACTTGGTATGAATACTCATAGGGTATGTTTGGGAAGTCTGAGCCGAATAGTATCCTTTCCTGGTGCTCGATGAAAAATTGCCGGCCAGGGCAAATATTAGAAAAAACATTATTGTGAACGCAGTTCATAGCTGTATCGAAATATACGAATTCGAAATCCTTTACCAGCGAATGGTAATCGCCATATTCAAAGGCGCCACAGTGTGCAACAATAACTTTTAATCTTGGGAATTTATTCAAAATATTTCTTAAACGAATGGCGCCGTCCGTTCGTTGATATATTGGAACAGAACCCGTATGAGTGACCAGTATTTTCCCCATATTCTGCATGATATCATAGACAGGGGAAAATCGTTTATCATCCACTTCTTCGTTTGAGACGAAGGGGTGCAATTTAATGCCAATAAACTCAAAATCTTCGAAAATGGTTCTTGCCACCTTTTCACATCGACCATCTCCGGCGAAGATGGTTCCAAAAGGGATGAGTTCAGGGGATTGACGGGCAGATTCATGAATGAAATTGTTCAGATAATCCGCTAGGCCAGGTTTATGGGCGTACACAAGAGTGGTATGACGTTTAACTCCGTGCCTTTTAAGGGTATTAATAAGTCTTTTGCCGTGCGTCTTGTATTTAACTTTCCATAAACCATGGCCCGGGGTTTCAAAGTACCTCCATATTGCTTGAAATATCGAGGGAGGGAAGAAATGTACATGAATATCAATCATTGTCGATTTAGTGAGATCTAACTGATTTCATATAGTGAAGTCTGAGAAAATTGGAATATCAGGGACTCGCTATTAAGTTTTGCAATTAATGTCCAATTTTCTTTGACACCATCCAAACACTAATATATCCTTTATAAAGGTTTTCGTAAAGATTTAGGAGGGTTATAAGTGGCCATTGGATCAAAAATATTGCCCGTAAACATTGAAGATGAGATGAAGGAATCGTATCTCAGCTATTCGATGAGTGTCATAATCGGGCGTGCGCTTCCGGATGCTAGAGATGGTCTTAAACCTGTTCACAGGCGCATTCTTTTTGGGATGCATGAGGCGGGGAATCATTGGAATAGACCTTACAAAAAGTCTGCACGAATTGTCGGTGACGTGATGGGTAAATATCATCCCCATGGGGATGCTGCAATTTATGATTCGCTTGTGAGAATGGCCCAAGATTTTTCGATGCGTTATCCATTAGTTGATGGTCAGGGAAATTTCGGCTCAATCGATGGTGATCCTCCAGCAGCAATGAGATATACAGAGGTCAGGCTCGCAAGAATTGCAAGCGAAATGCTGGATGACCTGGACAAAGAAACGGTAGATTTCGTTCCCAACTATGACGGTGGAGCAACGGAACCAGTCGTTCTCCCATCAAAGATACCGAACCTGTTGCTAAATGGTGCATCCGGGATCGCTGTAGGTATGTCGACTAACATTCCGCCACATAACTTAGGTGAACTCATCGATGCAATAGTAGCACAGATAAAGAAACCCGATATCTCTCTTAATGAATTGATGAAACATATTCCTGGACCGGACTTTCCTACTAACGGTTTCATATGTGGAAAGGAGCCAATAAGGGAAGCTTATACCACGGGTAGAGGAATTATCAGGGTCAGGGCTCGTGCGGTGATTGAGAGGCAGAAAAAAGGCGATAGGGAGTTGATTATTGTTACTGAAATCCCATATCAGGTAAACAAAGCCAAGCTCGTTGAACGTATAGCCGAGTTGGTCAAAGACGAAAAAGTAAAGGGAATATCAGACATACGTGATGAATCAGATAGGGAAGGAATCAGGGTAGTAATCGATGTTAAACGAGGGGAGAATGCAGAGGTAATATTGAATCAGCTTTATAAACATACTCCCATGGATACGTCTTTTGGAATCATAATGCTTGCGCTTGTGAAAAACCAGCCTAAGGTACTGCCATTAAAAGACCTAATCGGACAGTTTATTGAACACAGAAAAGAGGTTGTAACTAGGCGAACACAGTTTGAATTACGCAAGGCTGAAGAAAGGCTTCATATACTAGAGGGACTTAAGATAGCACTCGATAATCTCGATGAAATAATCAGCCTGATAAGGAAATCTCAAAGCCCTTCTGAGGCTAAAGAAGGCTTGATAATTAGACTTAAGCTTTCCGAAAACCAAGCCCAGGCAATACTTGAAATGAGGCTTCAAAGGCTTACCGCCCTTGAGAGAGAGAAGATCTTAGAAGAGAGGAAAGATCTGATAAAGACCGTTAAAGAGTTGAAGGAGATTCTAGGAAATGAACAGTTAATACTAATCATAATCGTAGATGAACTGGTGGATATTAAAAAACGTTATGCTGATGACAGAAGAACCGAGATCCTTGAAAGTGTTGAAGAGATCTCTTTGGAAGATCTTATCGCAGACGAGGATATGGTTGTCACAATTACTCACGAAGGTTATATCAAGAATACACCTCTTAGCGTTTACAGAAGTCAGAGAAGAGGGGGTAAGGGTAAAACAGGAATGAGCACCAAGGAGACTGATTTTATTGAGAATGTATTTGTGGCTTCAAAACACAACTACGTTCTTTTTTTCACTAACCTTGGTAGGTGTTACTGGCTTAAAGTTCACTCAATACCAGAAGCGGGACCCACTGCTAGGGGAAAGGCGCTTGTAAATTTGCTAAATCTTTCTGCGAATGAGAATGTAGCTGCTGTTCTTCCGGTTAGAGAATTTAAAGAAGATCGGTTTCTTCTCATGGCTACCAAGAATGGGATAGTAAAGAAGACTAAACTCATGGCCTATTCCAACCCTCGTGCTGGGGGCATAATGGCCATAAATATTCTTAAGGATGATGAGTTAATCGGTGCTAGGATGACTGATGGAACCAACGAAATTCTCCTCACTACTCGTAATGGACAAGCTATTAGATTTAGTGAGACAAAGGTAAGGGATATGGGGAGAAATGCTACGGGGGTCATAGGCATAAGACTTGATAGGAATGACGAAGTTGTTAGCCTTGAGGTTATCGAGAATCCAGATGCTCAGATTCTAACTGTAACCCAGATGGGGTATGGGAAGAGGACATCAGTTTCCGAATACAGGATGACTGGGCGCGGGGGAAAGGGGGTTATTACGATAAAAACAACCGGTAAGAAGGGACTAGTTGTAGGCGCGTTTCAGGTTACTGGTGATACTCAAATTATACTTATAACCACACATGCGGGAAAGATTATTCGCTTGAAAGCCTCGGATATAAGCGTTTATGGCAGGGGTACCCAGGGGCTCAGGCTGATCGACCTCGAGCCAGAAGAAAAGGTTGCGGCTGTTGCCAAGGTCCCTCCCGAGGATAAGAATATTGAAATGGAATGATTCATTTTGAAGCCTTTCCGAATTCATATAATCCGTTTTAATTAAATTTTTAATGGTCAGAGAAATTGAGAACATTTTTCTAGACTTCCCCGGTTATGGTTGTTTTGCTTGTGATCCAAGAAATAAGCTAGGGCTGAGGATGAAGTTTTATGCGGATGATGAAAAGGGGGAAGTGTTTACCAAACTAAGACTCGAAGAACACCTGTCAGGTTTTCCAGGAATACTCCATGGAGGAATTCAGTGTGCTCTGGTTGATGAGGTAGCATTCTGGGCGATGTTTGATAAGCTGAAAAAGATTGGGGTTACGATGAGGGTCGAAATGGATTTTGTCAAAAAAGTCGACAATCCAGGAGCTCTCGAGATTAGAGGACGGATAGAACAAATAAGGGATAGAAGGGTTACGGTGAAGGTAAATATTTATGACGGACAGAACAATCTGGCTACTAGAAGTAGGGTAACTTATTTTATTCCGAAAAGAGAAATGTTGTATAGGATTATGGGTGAAGAAAGGTTCACAGAAAAGTTCCAAGGATATATTGAGGACTAAAAAATGATCAGTCTATATGACCATCCTTTGTCAGGAAACTGTTACAAGGTAAGATTGTTACTAAGTCATCTTGGTGTTCACTATGAACGGATTACAATAGACTTCTTTAAAGGTGAAAATAAGACAGAAGATTTTAAAAAATTAAATCCCAACCAAAAGATTCCTGTTATCAGAGACGGGGATTTGATTTTGTGGGAATCGAGTGCAATACTCCTCTATCTCGGAAAGAAGTTCTCGCCAAATATATATTATTCAGAAGAGTTGGATCGATTTGGCCTTATTTCTCAGTGGCTTTTTTTCGGGAAGACTAGCATTGATCCATCCCTTGCAAGGGCGAGATTTATGACGAGATTTGTTCCCGAAGAAAAACGTGATGAGGGGGAGCTCAGATCTCTCCGAAATGCCGGTGAATCAGCCCTTCAAATTTTGGAGGACCAACTTAAAAAAAATGATTTCTTGGCTGGTTCCTACTCATTAGCTGATATCGGATGTTTTCCCTATGTCAATATGGCTGAGGAGGGAGGAGTTAGCCTTACCCCTTTTCCTTCGGTAATTAGCTGGTGTGAACGTATTGGCTCCCAGCCCGGTTATATATCTATAGTATTAGAAGAAAAAAGCCACAGAGGTCACGGAGGATTTAGAGAGAAAATATAAAAATTCTAATTATACGCCTCTGTGTCCTCTGTGGCTTATCAGGTCTAATTTTTTACTGGAGCGGGAAACGGGATTCGAACCCGCGACCTTCTCCTTGGCAAGGAGACGCTCTAGCCAACTGAGCTATTCCCGCTTTCAGGTTTTAAAGATAGCGAGGCGTGATAAGATTGTCAAGAAAAACCAGCACTTAAGAATACTCGAGGCTGGACCTGTCTTGAGTTCATCGAAGGAAGCCCCTCCTACAGGGGGATATGGAATTTGTAATTTTTTCGTACGAGCGCCTTCCAGGCGCGATAGAAAAAAAGATTTCCCGCACCGTAGGAGCGGCATCCCTGCCGCGATAATGATATATGTAGGTAGGAGAATTTATGACTAAATTTCATATTTACAATACCAAAACGCATAATCTTTGAAGTCATCTGCCAGCCCTTTTCTCACGGGGTTCTCTAAACAATACTTCACCAAATCCATCAACGATTTCTCATTTCTTATTCCCCTCTCATAATATTGGCTTTGCCAGACATGCCCTTTTCTTTCTAAAGCATTATTTATCTCATTGGCGGAATAGCTTTTTAGAGAATGCATAAGCTTAGGAATTGATGTTTCTTTAAGCTGTGCAATAAAATGAAGGTGATCTGGCATGATTACACAGGCTATTAGATTAATTCGTTCTTTTTGATCCAGCCACTTAAGAGTATTTAACACAATTTCCGCTGCATTTTTGTTAA
>Ga0214473_10005526_pt1 | contig 15128 bp, 12 predicted proteins | sample RVTome_7_FD_203509 | JGI IMG/M metagenome (GOLD analysis project Ga0214473, IMG submission 203509) | Soil microbial communities from uranium-contaminated site in the Upper Colorado River Basin, Wyoming, United States - RVT98D197 | ecosystem: Environmental > Terrestrial > Soil > Contaminated >... | reverse complement strand
ACCCCGTGTACGACGACGCCGGGGCGTGGATCGGAGCCAACATCACGATTGACCACCGGGGCGGCGAGACCCTCATCGGGACGAGGACGCAGGTCTTCCTGGTCGTCGAGGGCGCGGGCGGCATCGACACGTCGAGCCTCGGGACGCGGGGCGTCGCCGGCGGTCTCCAGTACGGAATCGACGGGCAGGACGAGGACTGGGACGCCGGGGAGCGGTGGTCGTATACGGACTACACAATCGACGAGGACGACCGGGTGTCGGTCACCGTCGTCGACCGGATCAAGTCCATCGTCCTGTGGAACGAGCCGGTCCTCGGGGTCGTCGGGGCGCACCCGCCGCTCTTCTACGAGAAGTGGACGGACCGGTTCCCCGCGACGCCGACGGTCGACGTGCCGCTCACGGGCAAGCAGTTCACGATCCTCGCGCGGATCTCGGACGCGGACGGAGACCTCGACCGGAGCTCCGTCTACGTGTACCTGGCGTTCCTGTACGGATCGCCCTCCCACCGCGCGCCGCAGAAGATGTACGACGACGGGACGAACGGGGACCTCGTCGCGGCGGACGGGGTGTTCACCTCCACGGCGCCGTTCTACAACCCGCCGGACCTCACGTGGGACGGCGGCATCGTGCTGTTCAACGCGACGGACATGGCGGGGCACAAGATCGAGTCCCGGATGACCCTCGAGGTGCAGGAGGGCCCGCCGGTGGCCAAGAAAGGACCCGGCGGATTCGGGGACGGCCGGCCGCCGAACCTGAACTACAACGGCCTCCAGGGGTTCAACATCTTCAACGGGACGGAGTGGGACACGGAGGGGTTCAACGCGACGGAGACGCGGACGTTCAAGGAGAGCGAGGAGGTCGTTGTGATCGTCGGCTCCGCGATCCTCACGGACACCTTCGGCGCGAACCGGTTCTACATGTACGATCCGTTCTCGAACCTGCCGCTCGACCCCGTCGTGTACGGGAGCAACAAGCAGGTGGGCACGACGACGATCCCGTCGTCCACGGAGGCGTTCGACTTCCTGATCTACGTGAACGGGTACAACGTGTGGATCCACCGATTCGCGCTCAACAACGCGTCGGTGAGCAACGGCTGCGTCCCGGAGGGGGGCATATGCTTCCACAAGACGCCCTCCCGGCCGCCCCAGTACTTCTTCGCGGCGTACCCGCTCGACATCGCGATCGTCGACTTCCTCGGGAATCGCTTCAGCGTCTCGGACACGGTCAACATCACCGCCAACGACGGGACGATGCGGATGTACCCGAAGCTGGAGACGTTCCGTGACGCGGGCTACACGCAGCAGTCGAACTCGTTCAAGTCGACGGAAGTCATCTACACGCGCGTGGTGATGAAGACCGTGGACACGGACCCGGCCAAGTACATGGTCGGGAACGTCGTGATCCAGGACTACATCGGCGGGCAGCAGGTGTTCAAGGCGCCGCTGAACGGGCACGACGTGAACCCGCCGATCTGCCCCGTAACGCTCGCCTGCACGACGGGGAACCTCGCCGTCAGCGCGGACACGGGCACCGTCACCTACCGCTTCGCGATCAACCTCACCCTCTCGAACCAGGACCCGTGGGTCGAGGGACGGCAGCACTACTCCCTCAAGATCCTGAGCATGCTGGACAGCGATGAGGAGTACAGCCTCGTCCTCTCCGCGCAGCTCGTGATCACCGCCCCCCTGTACCGGATGGACTACACGGTCGCGACGGACGACGTGCAGAACCAGGCGTGGGGCACGCACGACGTCTCCTACTACTTCCTGAACCGGAACGGGGTCGACCAGTGGCGGATGGAGCGGCTGCACCAGGGCGCGACGAAGGCGATCGACTACACGAAGGCGATCAGCTACCTGGACTTCGACCTCGACGGGGACCTCGACATCGTCGCGAGCCTCACGTTCCAGGGGGCGAAGCCGGTCGAGTGCCCGGACCGGTGCGTCTTCCAGTACCGCCAGAACAAGGACTCGGAGGGGAACTTGGTCTGGATGCGCTCGATGATCGAGGTCACCGGGAACGTGCTCGTCAACGACATCCGGACGGGGAGCCTGAACCCGGACCTCGCGCCGGAGATCGTCGTCGGCGGCAGCAACGGCGCCGTCTGGTACTACAAGAACGACGGCGCGTGGACGAAGACGATGGTCGACACCTCGCGCGGTGGCGCGGTGAACGCGATCGACCTGGGGGACTTCGACGGGGACGGGGACCGCGACATCGTCGTCGCCCGGGCGACCGGCGGCATCACGTACTACCCGAACCTCGACGGGAACGGCAGGTTCACGACGACCGCCCAGACGGACTACTGGTACGCGCAGACCGAGAACACGGCGAAGGGACAGATCACCGGCGGGTCGTACCTCAGCACGCAGCCGAACCCTGGCGGGGACGACAACGTCTACGAGGACATCGAGGAGCGGACGTACCAGCAGTCCGCCTCGTGGATCAACCGGACCGCGAACTCGGACAACTACACGAATCCGGGGACGCGGACCTCGGGGACCTATGTGACGACGCAGACGCAGGACGACACGCCGCAGATCATCACGGAGACGACCACGACGGGTACGCAGAAGGGGCTCACCCACAAGTGGACGATGTCGCTGCCGGCGGGCGGAACCAAGACGTTCTACCTCGACGCACACCGGAACGCGGGCGCGGACGATACGTTCACGTTCTCATACTCGACGGACAACGCGACATTTACCACCCTCGTCACCGTGACCGCGACGAGCGACACGGACAACTATCTCACCGCGAACATCCCCGGTTCGGTGAGCGGCTTGGTCTACATCCGGGTCATCGACTCCACGCGGCAGAACGGCGAGGCGACCGACTCGATTCGCGTGGACCACATGTACGTGGAGACCCAATACGCCGCGGGGAGCGTCTCGGCGATGGAGCACTACTGGCAGATGCAGGCCCTGCCGAGCCGGCCGGGGAGCACCTTCACGTTCTACGTCCGCGCCCTGCGGGAGGACAACGGGAACGAGGGCGACAACTTCCAGTTCGCGTACTCCTCCACCGGCCAGGGCGGGACGTACACGAACCTCGTCCTCGTCAACCAGGGAACAGAGACGCTGTACTCCACGGTCCTTCCCGCGGGGGTCGCGGGCCAGACGCTCTGGATCCGGGTGATCGACACGGACCGGACCGTGGGAGCGACGGTGAACGCGCGGCTGCGCGTCGACCTGATGTACATCGAGGCGTTCACGCCCGGCGGGCTGACGGGGAGCGACATCGCCCTGGACGGGTCGTCGACCGTGGCGCTCGACGCCGGGGACTACAACGAGAACGGGTACGACGACGTGTTCGCGGGCACCGCGAACGGCAACGTGTACCGCATGAACGGCGTCGCCGGGGGCCTCCAGGCGCCGGGCGGCACGTTCGCCACGGGCCTCGGGACGATCGGCGGCGTCAAGATCGGCAACGTCACGATGGCCGCTGCGGGCTTCGAGGTCGCGGTCGCGTCGAACACCCTCGTGCGGGTATTCAACAGCGGCACGGGCGCCCTGCTGAGTTCGACCGCGGTCGTCCCCAACGGCCAGACGATCACGAGCCTCTCCATGGGCGACATCGACGGGGACGAAGACGACGATCTGATGGTCAGCACGACCGGGAGCGTCAACACGTTCGCGAACGTCGTCTACTTCCGGAACAACCCGAGCGGCTGGGTCACGATCCTCGTCGACAGCACGATCCTCGGGAAGATCTGGGACAGCGACCTGGGGGACATGAGCAAGTCTCAGTACCTGGGCCGGTAGTCCGCAATCTGCTTCCACACGCCCGCCGCGCGCTCGTACTCGACGACCGCGAGGAGGGACGGGTGCTTGGCGGCGAGCTTCGCGATCCGCTTCGCGATGTGCCGCTCCCGGGCCGCCTCGAGTCCCGCATAGGACTCCGGGTCGTTCACGAGGCCGTCGAACTCCACGACGAACTCCTCCGGCGTCGTCGCCTGCCAGCGGTGCTTCAGGACCTTCTTCTCGAGCCGCGTGTGGACGAGGAGGTCCATCGTGCCGATCCGCGTCACGTACTCCTCCGTGAAGTCCTCGTCGTTGAAGTCGAGGGCGCGCAAAGCGATGCCTTTCTCCGTCGCGACGCGGACCGCCTCCACGAAGCACGGCGGCGGCTTCTTCACGGGGCCCCACTGCCCGAGCCCCGTCACATACACCTCCTCCTCCCAGTTCGTCGGCGGGTGCTCCGCCCCGTCGTAGGACCGCAAGGTCTCGAGCTCCTCGCGCCCGACCGTGAGCGCCACAGCCTCCGGCCCGACCTCCTCGATCGCGCGCCTCACGCGCTCGCCCTCCGGCACGAGGCCGCGGACGACGGGGAGGAACGCGACCCGGCCCTCCCCCAGGGAGAACGTCTCCATCGCGGCCCTCACTTCTTCCGCTCGGCGATCAGGTCCTCGATCTCGTCCGGATCTCGGATCTTCCGGAGCTCCGCCTTCCCGATCAGGGGCGTCCCGCCGATCGAGTGGAGGGACGTGTGGACCTCGACGAAGAGGACGGCGTCGCGCTCCACGACGGACGAGAGGTTCGACACGATCCGGGCCTTCTCGTTGAGCTTCTCCGCCCGCGTCGGCACGCCGGTCAGGAACAGGGTGTCCCGCGTCGCGAGCGCGTCGAACGGGCAGCGCACGGTCGGCAGGACGCTGTACCCGAGCGTCTCCAGTTTCCGGAACACGTCCTTCTCGAACCGCTCGAGGTCCTCGAAGTTGCGGAGGATGTTCCCCGTCTCCTTCGTGTACGCGAACGGGTCCACGGGGAGGACGAGGGGCTCTCCCAGGAACTCCTCGAGGCGGAGCGCGATGTCGACGGTCGCGGACATCCCCTCCATGTACATCTGGATCGTGCGGCGGGAGACGCCCGCGATCTCCGCGAGCGCACCGAGGCTGATCCCGCGGCGGTCCCGCGCGGTCCGGAGCGCCTCCGCGTCGAGCCGCACGTACAGCCCGCCGGGCGCGGAGAACATGAACGGCGGCACGCCCTCCTCGAACGTCTCGACGAACGTCCGCGTCGACAGGATCGGGATCCCGAACCGCGAGTAGATCACGCCCTCCTCGAGGGGCCCGCTGCCGCTCCGCTCCCCGACGACGATCGGGCTGCCCTGCAGGGTCGTGGAGAGCATCCGGAGCTCGTCCGCGTTCCCCTTCGTGAGCGCGTCGACGTTCTGGAGGACCTTGATGAGGAGGAGCTGCTCGTCCCGGCGCGCGACGACGTCGAAGCTCAGGCCGCGGGTGTCGTGCTTCTCGCTCAGGTAGAAGCCCGTCTTCGCGAGGATCTCGCGGACCGCGTCGATGAGCTTGTTCCGCCCCATGTCGACGCGAAATAGAGGACTCCTTCTATAAAGGGGCTCCGCTCGCATCCCCGGGGAACGGACCCCTTATACGGGCCGCCCCGATGCGCCCCCGGATGCCCGGCACGCTGCGCGACGCCTCCGTGGTCGTCGCGGACCCCGCGGAGGGGAGCACCCTGTACAACAAGGGGTACTTCGGGGAGCCCCGCCCCGGCGGGGGCGTCACCCTGTCCCTCCTCGAGGCCGTGTACCTCGTCGAGACGGACCGCCTGGCGGTGGAGGACGAGGGGACGGCGGCCGCGCTCCCCGACCTCTTCCGGCTCGCGAACGCGCGCGTGGAGTCCTTCGAGATCCGCTACCTCGCGTACCGGGACCTGCGCCAGCGCGGGTACGTCGTGAAGGAGGGGACGCCGCCGATCGACTTCCGCGTGTACCCGCGCGGCGGCGGGCCGAAGGCGACGCCGAGCAAGTGGGCGGTCAGCGCGATCAGCGAGCGGTGGGCCTTCGACCTCGTCGCGCTCGAGGCGCACCTCCGGCGGGTCGCCGGCGCGCGGAAGAACCTCCTCCTGGCGGTCGTCGACGAGGAGAGCGACGTCACGTACTACGCGGTGCGCCACGTGGCGCCGAAGGGGCGGTCCTCCGCGGCTCCGGCCGGGCCCGCGGTCGCGCACCTCCTCGAGGACCGCGCGACCGTGCTCGACGAGGCGGACGCGGCGCGCCTCCACGCGGACGGGTTCTTCGGGAAGATCGTCGGGCGGCGGCTCCAGCTCTCCCTCCTCGAGACCGTCCACCTCATGGAGCGGGGGGCGCTCGAGGTCCGGCGCGCGGACTCGGGGCGCAAGCTCACCGCCGCCACCGTGCGGTCCCAGGCCCGCCGCCTCCAGCCGGACTTCGACCTCCGCCTGCGGGCGTACGAGGACCTGAAGGCGCGCGGGATCGTCGTCAAGACGGGGTTCAAGTACGGCTCCCACTTCCGCGCGTACGAGGGGGACCCGGACCGCACGCACGCGAAGTACCTCGTCCACGCGCTCCCCGCCGCGCACCGGGGGATGTGGCCGGAGGTGAGCCGCGCGGTCCGGCTCGCGCACGGGGTGAAGAAGCACTTCCTTTTGGCGGCGGTCGCGGACGCGGAGGTTCGCTACCTCGGCCTCGAGCGGATGCGGCCCTAGACCCTGTACACGTCGTCGTGGTGGGCTAGGTCGAGGAGGATCACCGCCTTCCGCCCCTCGTCAATCTCGTACACGAGGACGAACGGGCCAACGTGGACGCGCCGCCGATTCTGCATCGGAGCGCGCAGGGGCTTGAACCGGTGAGGGTCCTCCAGAATCTCCTCGACCTTCCGCGCGACGGCCTCGAGTCGAGTCCGGTCCTTCTTCGCCATCCGGCGGAACGTTCGGTCGACGCCCTCCTTGACCTCGAGGGCGTACATCCGTCACCGGATGCCGTACCGCTTCGAGAAGTCCCGGACGGCAGTCGAACGTTCCTTTTCGATTCTCCGGAGCCTCTCGACATACTCGGGCCGAAGTTCCGGCTCCAGTAGCTCCTCGGCGTAGGCGCGGGTGACGAGCTCGATCGCCTCGGACTTGGTCCGGAGCCCGTGCTTCGCTTTCACCACGTTCAGCACGCGGTTCGCATCCTCGGACAGCGTTACGAGGGATTGCACCATCGGCTTGTGTAGCGCTATTCGGACTTATAAGGATTTACTCCAAGTTATCTCGTCCAACTTCGCCGGCGAGCGCTCTGAGGGACTCGATAATCCGCCACGGGCCTCGGTCCCCAGCCGGCCGACCCGGCCGGAGGAGTTGGATGCACCGCGAACCAAGCGCCGCCGCGGGGGCAAGGAACCGTGCGACGTCGTCGACCACGACCGCCTCCGCGGGCCTTGTGGCGGCAATCTCGAACGCGCGCCGCCAGTAGTACGGCCGGTCCTTCTTCGCCCGCGCCGTCTCGAGCATCGCGAGGCCGTCGAACAGGTCGCGCACGCCGCCGCCGATCAGCGCGGACTCCGCGTTCGACCGGTTCGCGTTCGTCGAGAGGAAGAGCCGGTGGCCCGCCTCCCGGAGCGCTGCCAGCGCCGGCTTCACGTCCGGGTACAGGGCGTCGATTCCGCGGACCGCCTCCGCCTCGAGCTCCTCTGCGAACGCCGCCAACTCCGGCGGCGGGGCGATCCCGGCCCGGTCGAACATCCAGCGGACCTGCCCCGCGTTCAGCCGCCGCACCGCCTCGACCCACGGATCGCCCTCCCGTTCGGGGCCGGGCCGCTCGTCGAGCTTCGCGCCCTCCGCCTGGTACCACGCGAACGACTCCGCCTGGAGCCGCCGCAAGTCCTCGAGGACGCCGCCGTACCGCCGCCACAGGATCTCGGCCATCCGCTCGTTGTACCGGCGGTCCATGAGCCTCCCGTCCGCGAGCACCCCGTAGAGGTCGAGGAAGACCGTGGCCATGCGCGGCGGGGGAACGGCGGCGCCGCCAAGAGCGTTTCGCCTCAGAGACATGAAGTAAAACCGCGCGGGAGACCCTAGGGCCTCGCGCGCGGGGTTGTTTTGGGCATACGGACCCCGCGGATGCGGGGCCCTTCTGCGACCCTCCCTATCCCCCTCCGCCCTAATAAACGGTTCGGCCCCCGTCCGGGGCGCGGCGCCTCCGGCGGTGGACGACGGCCCCGCCCGCGACCGTCGCCGTCACCGCCAGGCGCCCGAGAGGCTCCGTCCGCGGATCCCCGGAGAGGACGGCGAAGTCCGCCAGCTTCCCCGCCGCGAGCGTGCCGCGGTCCGACTCCACGAACCCCGCGAAGGCGGCCCCGGCGGTGTACGCCCGCAGGGCGTCCGCGGCGGCGATGCGCTGGGCGGGGAACGGGCCCTCCGTCGCCCCCGCCATCCCGAACAGCGGGCCGTACGGCATCCCGTCGGAGCCGAACGCGAGCGGGACCTTGCGGCGGAGGATCTCGCGGAACGGGTTGTTGCGCGCCGCACGCACCCTCCCGAGCCGCCGCTCGTACAGCTCCCCGGGCCCGGACCAACGCGCGACGAAGTTCGGCTGCATCGACGCGACCAGGCCGAGGTCCTTCGCGGACGCGAGCGCCTCGTCCGACGGGAGCTCGAAGTGCTCGATCCGATGGCGGTGGTCGTCCCGGGGCTCGCGGTCCAGGACCCGCCCGTACGCCCCGACGACGACGTCGATCGCCCGGTCCCCGATCGCGTGCACGGCGAGCTGGAAGCCCGCCCCGTGCGCCTTCGCGAGGAGCGCCGCCAGCTCCTTCGGGGAGCGGACGAGGCCTCCCGTCGCCCGCGGGTCGTCGTCGTACGGGTCGAACAGCGCCGCGGAGCGCGCCCCGAGGGACCCGTCCGAGAACGCCTTGACCGCCCCGACCCGGAGCCACTCGTCCCCGGACCCCGTGCGGACCCCGGCGGCGAGGTACGCGTCGAGCAGGTCGTCGTACGGCATCAGGACCGCGCGCATCGTGAGGCGACCTTGGCGGCGGAGCTCCTGGTACGCCCGCGCGTGGCGCGCGTCCACGCAGTCGTGCACGGTCGTGATCCCGAGGGCGTGCGCGGCGGAGGCGGCCTCCGCGAGCCGGTCGGCCCACTCCGCGTCCGTCGGTCGCGGGATCGCCGCCCGCGCCCGGTCCGCCGCGCCCTCCTTGAGGACGCCCGTCGGTGCGCCGTCGGGTCCGAGGTCCACGCCCTCCCCGGGGGCGACGTCCGCGCGGCGCAGGGCCGCCGAGTTCACCGTGCACAGGTGGCCGTCGACGCGGTTCGCGAGGATCGGGTGGGAGACGCTCACGCGGTCGAGGTCGTGGCGCGTGGGGTAGCGCTTGAGGGGCCAGACGGACTCGTCCCACCCCCGGGCGACGATCCACTCCCCCTGGCTCGCGCCCGCGATGCGCGCGCGAAGCCGGTCGAGCGCCTCCTCGAGCGACGCGCAGCCGCCGAGGTCGACCCACGTGCGCCGCCAGGCGTCCGTCCCGAGGTGCGCGTGGGCGTCGACGAAGCCCGGGATGGCCGTCTCCTTCGGTCGGAGTCGCCAGAGCCGGGTGCGCCGACCCCGCCATCGCTCCGCCTGCGCCTCCGTGCCGACCGCCAGGATCCGGCCGCCGCCGATCGCCATCGCGTTGGCGGTGGGCCGTCGCGCGTCCATCGTGAGGATCCGGCCGCGCACGATCCGCTCGGCGTCCACGGGGCGGGATGGGCGGCGCGACTTAGAACCTTCCCTATGGGATGCGCGCGAGGTCGCGCAGGACCTGCTCCCGGTCCTCCGTCTCCTCGATCCCCTGCGCCGCCCGCTCCCCGAGGCGCACGTACCGGTCCCGCTCCTTCCACTTGGCGGCGACCGCCGACGCGCGGGCGAGCGCCTCGTACGCGTACGCGAGGGCGAAGCCGCCGACGCGGCCTTCCCGGCACACCCGGAGGGCGGCGCGCGCGTGGTACATCGCGGGCTCCGCGCGCCGGAGGACGGCGTACACGTGGGACACCTGCCACTCCCCGACCGCGAGGTTCGTCGGCGTCCCGACCTGCGCCCAGTGGTGGCGGGAGGCGTGGGCCATGTGGATCATCGCGAGCTCCTCGTCCCGCGTCCTCCCCTTCTTCTCGATCAGGTCCCACGTCGCGTTGAACAGGTCCGCCGCGAGCTTCCGGTGGTGGCCGGGTCCGACCGCCACGGCCGTGCGTGCCATGGCCCTCCGCAACGCGGGTCGCGCTAAGTCCTTTCCGCGGCGGCGGCTTTCGTCTGACCGAAATTCCCGGAGCCGTTATAAACCCACGGGGCCATCCCGGCATCCCTGCGGGGCGGAACCCGCAGACCGCCTTGATCGGAGGAGGGGAGTACGATGAGAAGGGCACTAGCGGGTGCGTTGGCGCTGGCGACCGTGCTGTCTGCGTTCGCGGCGTTCGGCATCGTGGGACGAGTCGGCGCGAACGCGGACCCCGGGAGCGCGGTCGAGATCGCGCAGGAGTTCGTGGTCCGGAACTGGCGAGCGTTCGGCCTGTCGGCCTCCGACGTCGGCGACGTCGTCGTGAGCAGCGAGGTCGTGAGCCGCCACACGGGGGTAACGCACGTCTACCTGCAGCAGGTGTACGGCGGGATCGAAGTCTACGGCGGCATCCTGAACGTGAACGTCCGGCCGGACGGCACGATCTTGAGCGCCGGCAGCGGGTTCGTTTCGAACCTCGCGACGGCCGCGGCCGGGCAGCGGGTTGCGACCTCCGCGGTCGAGGCGGCCGCGGCGGCCACGGCCCACCTGGACCTCGCGCCCACGGAGTCCTTCGGCCTCCTGGCGGAGGAGGGAGGCCCGTCGATGGCGAGCGAGGTCTCGGACGGGGGCGTCGCGCGCGCGCCGATCCCCGCGGAGCTCGTCTGGTTCCCGGTCGGCGGCTCCGTGCGCCTCGCGTGGAGCCTCGAGATCGACGAGGCGAGCGGCGACCACTGGTGGCAGGCGTTCGTCGACGCGGAGACCGGCGAGGCGCTCGGCGCGGAGGACCGCATCGCCCACGACACGGCGGACGCGATCACCGCCGCCATCGGCCGCCCCGGGAGCGGGGCGGTCACCGCTCCGGAGTTCGCGCCGACGGATGGTGCGGAGTACAACGTCTTCCCCATCCCGATGGAGAGCCCGAGCGATGGCGGCCGCGAGCTCGTCGCGAACGCGGCGGACCCCGACGCCTCCCCGTTCGGCTGGCACGACACGAACGGCGCGCCGGGGCCGGAGTTCCCGATCACGCGCGGGAACAACGTCCACGCGTACGCGGACCGCGACAGCAACAACGTGCCGGACCCCGGGAGCAGCCCGGACGGCGGCCCGTCGCTCTCGTTCGACTTCCCCCTGGACCTCTCGCTGCGTCCGCTCGACTCGCAGCCCGCGATCGTGACGAACCTGTTCTACTGGAACAACGTCGTGCACGACGTCTGGCACGGCTACGGATTCGACGAGGCCGCGGGGAACTTCCAGGTGAACAACTACGGCCACGGGGGCCTCGGGGGCGACGACGTCCGCGCGGAGGCGCAGGACGGGAGCGGGAAGAACAACGCGAACTTCGGCACGCCGGTCGACGGCCTGCGCCCGCGGATGCAGATGTTCGAGTGGCGCTCCTCCGTCCCGAACCCGATCGAAGTCCTTCCGCCCTCCCAGATCGCCGGCACGTACTACGGGCCGATGGCGGGGTTCGGCGAGAGCCTCGTGACGACCGGCCCCATCACCGCGGAGGTCGTGTACGTCGATGACGGATTCGTCGGCTCCGGCACCGTCCACGACGGCTGCGAGCCGTTCGGCGGCGTCTCCGAGAAGATCGCGCTGATCGACCGCGGTCTGTGCACGTTCGTCACGAAGGTGAAGAACGCGCAGAACGCCGGGGCGCTCGCCGTCATCGTCGTGAACAACGTCGCCGGGTTCCCGATCGCGATGGGCGGCTCGGACCCGACGATCGTGATCCCGTCCGTCATGGTCAGCCTCGCGGACGGGGACCTGTTCAAGCCGAACCTCCCGTTCTCGGTCCGGATCTCGGATGGGACCGGCGGCGCGCCGGACCGCGACTCGGACCTCGACGCCGGCGTGATCGCGCACGAGTACGGGCACGGGGTCTCGAACCGCCTGACCGGCGGCCCGGCGACCGTCGCGTGCCTGAACAACGCGGAGCAGATGGGCGAGGGGTGGAGCGACTACATGGCGCTCGTCCTCACGACCCATCCCACGGACACCCGCGCGGTGGCGCGCGGGATCGGGACGTACGTGACGTACCAGCCCGCGGACGGGGCCGGCATCCGGCCGACTCCGTACGCGACGGACCTGGCGGTGAACCCGTCGACGTACGCGGACGTGGCGGACGCGCTGAACATCAGCCAGCCGCACGGGATCGGCTACGTCTGGGCGACGATGCTCTGGGAGGTGTACTGGAACCTCGTCGACCGCCACGGGTACAACCCGGACGTGTACGCGGACTGGACGACCGGGGGGAACAACCTCGCGATCCAGCTCGTCATGGACGGGATGAAGTACCAGCCGTGCCGGCCCGGGTTCGTCGACGGGCGGAACGCGATCCTGACCGCGGACCTCGCCCTCACGGGCGGCGAGAACGCGTGCGAGATCTGGCGGGGCTTCGCGAAGCGGGGCCTCGGGTACAGCGCGAGCCAGGGGAGCTCCCTGAGCCGCCTCGACGGCGCGGAGGCGTTCGACCTGCCGCCGACGTGCACGTCGGCGCACTTCGGCGGCTTCGGCGCGCCGATCCGCGGGCCCCCGGCGGTGAACACCGTCCACGCGGGCGCGGTCGTCCCGGTGCGGTTCACCCTCTCGAACGCGAGCTACCTGATCATCGACTCGCAGCCGGTCGACTGCGACACGCTCGTCCCGACGGGCGCGGCGCCGGAGCCCATCGACACGCCCGGCTCCACGGGCATGATGCACCGGGGCGACGCGTACTTCCTGTTCTGGGAGACGGACCCGTCGTGGTCCGGCACGTGCCGGCGGCTGACCCTGCGGATCCCCGCGGCGGAGGACGCGGTCGCGTACTTCCGGTTCACGTGAGCCGCGCGGGCCGGAGAGCGGCCCTGGACCAGGCCGAAGCGTTCAAGCCTTCGCACGAGCGTGCCGCTCTGTTGGCGGCAAACGGAGGGGAGGGAATCACGCTATCCGTAGCGCAGGCCCCGGTGTCCGATGTCGGCAAGGGCTGCGCGCGAGTCGACGCGAGCGTACGCCGGGCGCTCCGGGTGGAGAAGGGTGACATCGTCGAGATCCGCGGGACGAACACGACCGCCGCGGTGCTCTCCGAACTGGATCCTCAGGACCAGGGCAAGGACATCATCCGGGTGGACGGCCTCGTGCGGCGGAACCTCGGCGTTTCCATCGGCGACCAAGTCGAGGTCCGCAAGGCCGAGACTTCCCCCGCGGAACGCGTGACAATCGCCCCGATCGTCAGCTCGGGGCACAAGATCTCCTTCGGGGAAGGGATTGAGAAGTTCGTCAAGCGCGGGCTCCTGAAACGCCCCGTCGCGAAGGGGGACGTCATCATCGTCCCGGGCATCGCGCTCATGGGCGGCGCGCTCCCGTTCATGGTGATCGCCGTGACCCCGGAGGGCATCGTCCAGATTACGGACGACTCGCTCTTGGAGGTGGACGAAAAAGAGGTCCCAGCGTCACTTGCCATGCTGACGGAGCGGCCCGCCGATGAGATCTACTCGGAATTCGTTCGGATACTGAGGAGTCGGCTCGAGGCGATCCTCGCCCCGTTCCAAGAGCAGTTGGCGTCTTTGCCGGCCGAGCACGCTGCCAGAGTTCGCAGCGTTACCGAGGCGATTCGGAAGGTCCTGGACGACGCCGAAGTGAAACGAGGCCCCTGACCGCCGCGACCCCCGTCGAGCCGCGCATCTTCAGACGCGGGGTCGCCCCGAGGTCCTGCGCAAGTCGTCCAGCAGCCCGCGCGTCCGAAACAGCCGGATGCCCTCTCCATCCTTGACCTCCAAGATGTCGCGGTCCCCCGTCACAATGCCATCGGCATCGACCGCCTTGGCGCAGGCGAACAGGAAGGCATCCGAGGGATCCCGGAGCTTCGCCTCCCAGTGGGACACCAGTCCGCGATAGGTCTCCCTACCGACCGGCTCGACGACCCGGAACAACCGCTCGAGGAGGCGGAGGGCTTCCGCAAGAACCTCGGAATCGAGGAACGCGTCCTCGATGACCCGGAATAGCTCGTCCGAGCCATCCTCCGGGAGGATCAGATGCGCCTTCCCTTGGAGAGCCAAGAGGAGGAGATCCCGCTCGTTCCCGGGGAAGAAGAGGCCGGACAGGAGGGTGTTCGTGTCAACGATGACCCGCATAGTGTTCCTTCCAGAGGCGAAGCCTCGCCTCCTTCACGCGGGCGTGAAGCTGCTTCCGGGTCAGCCCCGCCTTCTTCCTCACCCGGTCGAAGACGGCGAACATCTCTTGGAGCGCCTCCTCGGGCACGACCCGCACGCCCTCGTCGTCCTCGAGGAAGACGATTCGGCTTCCCTCGCGGATCCCGAGACGCCTCCGGATGGACGTGGGCAGGGTGACTTGCCCCTTCGAAGTAACGGTGGCGATGTTCACAAGGAAAGTAAGGAATTCCTTGCTCATGAAGCTATCGCGCTCGATGCGCGGACCGGGCCCCGAGCGGCGCTTCGGGTGCCGACGGCCTCACAGCTCGATCCGGATCCCGAGGCGCTCCGTGAGCTCCTTGTACCGGTTCCGGATCGTGACCTCCGTCACGCCCGCGACCTCGGCGACCTCGCGCTGGGTCCGCCGCTCGTTGCTCAGGATCGAAGCGATGTAGATCGCCGCCGCCGCGACGCCCGTGGGGCCGCGACCGCTCGTGAGCTCCCGGTCCGCCGCGTCCTTCAGGATCTCGACGGACTTGGACTGCACCTCGCCGCTCAGCTTCAGCTCGGAGCAGAAGCGGGAGACGTAGTCCTTCGGGCTCGTCGGCATCAGCTTGAGCTTCAGCTCGCGCGTCATGAACCGGTACGTGCGGCCGATCTCCTTCCGGCCGACGCGGCTCGGGTCCGCGACCTCGTCGAGCGTCCGGGGCACGTTGCACTGGCGGCACGCCGCGTACAGGGACGCCGCCACGACGCCCTCGATCGATCGCCCGCGGATCAGGTTCTTGTTCACCGCCTTCCGGTAGATCACCGCCGCGGTCTCGCGGACGTTCCGCGGGAGCCCCATGCCGGACGCCATTCGGTCCAGTTCGCTGAGGGCGAACGCGAGGTTCCGCTCCGTCGCGTTGCTCACGCGGATCCGGCGCTGCCACTTCCGCAGGCGGTACAGCTGCGCGCGGTTCCGGGTCGGGATCGACTTCCCGTAGGAGTCCTTGTTCTTCCACCCGATC
>Ga0214473_10005525_pt1 | contig 15129 bp, 11 predicted proteins | sample RVTome_7_FD_203509 | JGI IMG/M metagenome (GOLD analysis project Ga0214473, IMG submission 203509) | Soil microbial communities from uranium-contaminated site in the Upper Colorado River Basin, Wyoming, United States - RVT98D197 | ecosystem: Environmental > Terrestrial > Soil > Contaminated >... | reverse complement strand
CCAGGGCCTTCTCGAGCGTCAGCACCAGCTGCTCGAACGCCAACGGCTTCTGGAGGAAGTGATAGGCGCCGGCCCGCACGGCCTCGACCGCCGTCTCCACCTCGCCGTAGGCCGTCATGATGATGACTGCCATGTCGCGGTCGATCCGCTGCAGCTCGTGCAGCGCCTCCAGCCCCTTGGCGTCCGGGAGGCGCAGGTCCAGCAACACCACCGCAGGGCCCTCGGCGGCCGCCTGGCGCAGCGCTTCCTGGCGCGAGCCGGCGACGAACACCTCGTATCCCGCGTTCCGAAGCTGGTCACCGAGCCAGAGGCGCAGCAGCTCCTCGTCGTCCACGACCAGGATGCGGGGTCGGCGTATTCTCACGGCGCATCTCCCTGAATCTGTTCGGCGGGTTCGAGCGGCAGCGTGATGACGAACTGGGCGCCGCCGCTTGGCGCAGCGGTGAGACTCACCGTGCCTCCGTGCCGCTCGACGACCTGCCGCACGATCGCCAGCCCGAGGCCGGTCCCGGAGTGCTTGGTGGTGTAGAACGGCCGGAACACGCGCTCGCGCTCAGCGGGGGCGATACCCGGTCCCGAGTCGGCGACGCTCAGCTCGACGCTCCCGTCAGCGCGGCGGGTGGCGACCTCGAGGCGCCCACCGCCGTCCATGGCCTCGATCCCGTTCAGTGCGAGGTTGACGACGACCTGCCCGATCTGCTCCGGGTCCACGGGCACGGGGGGCAGGTCCACGGCGAGCGCGCGCCGAATCTCGACCCCCGAGGACCGGGCCCGCGGGTCCAGGAGCTGGAGCGCGCGCTCGACGACGGCGTTGAGGCCGAGGCGCGAGATCCGGGCCGGCGTGGGCCGTGCATAGGCCAGCAGCCGCTGGACGGCATCCTCCATGCGGCCGACGCGCGCCAGCGTTTCCTCGACCAGCCGCCGACCCTCCAGGTCACCGGCGTCCAGACGCCGGCCCAGCAACTGCAGGCCCCCGCTGATGCCGAGCAATGGGGTCTTGAGCTCGTGCGCCACTCCCGCCGCCAGTTCGCCGACCGTGGCCAGCTGCTCGGCGCGGCGCAGCTCCTCCTGGTGCAGCGCCGCGATGCGCGCCGTGGACTCCCGGAGCTGCGCCGCCATCGTGTTGAAGCGCTGGCCCAGCAGACCCAGCTCGTCGCGCTGCCCCGCCGCCACCGACACGTGGAGGTCGCCCTTTGCGATCCGCTCGGTCGCGACCACGAGGTCGTCCACCGGTCGCACGATGCCGCGCGAGACGAGCGACGCGACGGCCAGCACGACCAGCACGAACGCTGCCGCGAGCACCACCGAGAGCCGGCGCAGCCCCCGCAGCTCCCGAAAGGCCTCGCGCGCCGGCACCTGGCTCACGAAGCGGAGCGGAAGGCCCGGGACGGGCTGCACGCTCGCGATAACGTCGAGCCGCTCCGCCAGGACCGCATCAGCATCACCCGCAGCGCGCGGCCTCAGCACCGGCACCGGCAGCGCCACTTCGGCACCGCCCGCCGCGCGGGAGATCAGCACCGGCAGCCCCTCGTCGTCCACGACGAACGCCTCCACGCCCCCAACGGGAGCCGGCATCCGCAGCGCCATGACGACATCCGCCGCGCGGATTGCTCCGAAGACGATCGCGGGGCCGACGTCCGACTCCGCGGCATTGACCGCAATCACCAGTCGCGGCTCGCGACGCGAACCGGTCCGCTCGACCGCGAACGCCCGACCAGAAGCCGCGGCGCGCCGCAGCACGCCGGCATCGGGCCGCCGGACGCCGGACGTGTAGGGCGGAGACGAGGCGACCACGACCCCTTCCGGGCGCAGCAGCTCGAGCGTCGAGAAGACCCGAAGCTGGCGCCGCAACTGCGCCAGTTCCTCGGTGGCCAGGGCGCTGGCACCGCTGAGCGCCAGCGGGCTCGCCGTCGGGTCGCTTAGCGCGGCAGCGCTCGCCACCAACAACCGGTCGTTGTGCACCGCCGTGGCCAGCGACAGTTGCAGCCGCTCGATTTCGTCCCGCACATGCCCCGCCTGCAGCACGGCCAATGCCGCCAAGTCGCGCTCCACGAGCCTGCGGATGATGCGGTCGCTGGCGAGGTAGCCGAGCGAATTGGAGAGGACGAGTGGGACGAGCGAGAGCAGCAGTAGGGACACGAGAATCCGCTTCCCCAGCGCGGTGCGCAGGGGGCTCTCGCGCCAGAAGGCGCGCCACCGATCAGCCGCGAATACCATGTGGATGCCGCCGTCCGGTAGATCTGGGAGCAAAGTGTGGGCCAGAAGACCCACAACCGCCCCGGCTCATCGTTCAGCCTCAACCAAGCTCATGCTGGGACAAAACGCCCGTCCTTTGGTCGGATATGTCACATCGATCCGACTAAGGGTCACCACCCCCGGTTGCAGGTCCCTCGCCGGCATCATCGGGGCATTTCCCCCGCTACTTCGCCCGGGCCCTGAGCGCCCAACTGCCCGGCCCGCAACGCGTTGACCAGCTTCCCGTCGGCTGGCATCCGACGTGCCTTGGTGGCCGAAGTGTGCTGAACCTCCTGCGCAGCGACATCCTCGCGAGCGCCTGGCTCCGCGGACGGAGGCTCGCGGCCATCGTCGCGGCGCTTGCGCTCATCGCTGCGCTCGCCCGAGCGCTGGCCGGCGATCCTGGCGTGGTGCAGCCCATCGCGTTCAACCACCGCAAGCACACGCAGGACCTTCAACTCGGCTGCGAGCTGTGTCACCCGCGGGTGCGCATCGGTGCCCATCCGGGCCTGCCGACGCTCGAGACGTGCGCCATGTGCCATCAGGCGCAGCAGGGGACCAGCGCCGAGGCGGCCCGCGTGACGGAGCTGGTCACGGCCGGAGGGCCGCTGGTGTTCGTGAAGCTCTTCCGCCTGCCCCCGCACGTCTACTACACGCACCGCCGGCACGTGGGCATCGCCAACCTCGAGTGCCGGAACTGCCACGGCGACATCGCTCTGACCACGACGCCGCCGCGCCGTCCGCTCGTCGAGATCCGGATGGCGACCTGCATCGCCTGCCACGAGGCGCAGCGGCAGAGCACCGACTGCATCGCCTGTCACCGGTGAGGGGATCGTGCGACTGAAGCGCCGCGAATTCGTTCTCGCCATGGCCGGCGGCACCGCCGGCCTCGGTCTGGCTCGGCGGGCCGGACAGGACGGCGCGCCCACCGCCGTGCGGGACGCCGGCTGGCCGCCGGGCGTCGAGGAGCGCATCAACTCCACGTGCCTCGTCTGCCCGTCGCGGTGCGGTGTGCGCGCGCGGGTCGTGGACGGCCGCCTGGTGCACCTGGACGGCAACCCGCTGCACCCTCTGAGCCGAGGAGGCCTGTGCCCGCGCGGGGTGGCGGGTGTGCAGACGCTCTATCACCCCGAGCGCCTGCGCCAGCCGCTGCTGCGCATCGGCCCGCGCGGCGGTGGGAGCTGGCGGCCGCTCACCTGGTCGAGCGCCATCGCCACGCTCGCGGACCGGCTCGGCCAGCTGCGCGCGGCGGGTCGCCCCGAGGCGCTGGCCGTCGTGGCCGGCTACGGCGCGGGCTCCATGGAGGACCTCTGGCGCCAGCTCCTGGGTGCGTTCGGATCGCCCAACTACGTCGCCGACGCGTACCCGGACGGCACGGACTCCGTGGCGGCTGCGATGCACGGCATCGCCCGGCGGCCCGCCTACGATCTCGAGCGCGCCGCGCTCGTCCTGTCTTTCGGTGCTCCGTTGTTCGAGGCGTGGTGGTCGCCGGTGCAGGCGTTCGTCGCGTTCGGCGGCCCCGCGGATGAGGCGAGCCGGCGCACGCGCTTCGTCCAGGTGGACACGCGCTTCTCGCGCACCGCCGCACGCGCCCACGAGTGGATCGGCGTGCGGCCGGCCAGTTACGCGACGCTCGCCCTCGGCATCGCGTACGTGCTCCTCAAGGAAGAGCGCGTGGACGGCGACTTCCTGCGGGACCACGTGGCGGGATTCGACGACTGGACCGACGCGAAGGGCGTGACGCACGAGGGCTACAGCTCCATCGTGCTCAGGCACTTCCGCACGGAGGAGGTCTCGGACGCCACCGGCGTTCCGGTCGAGCGGATCGTGCGCGTGGCCCGCGCCTTCGCCGCGCAGGCGCCCGCCGTCGCCGTGTGCGGCGCCGACGTGACCCTCGCGCCCGACGGGCTGCTCGCCGGGATGGCCGTCCACAGCCTCAACGCGCTGGTGGGCGCCATCAACCGCCCCGGCGGGGTGTTCTTCGCGGACGACCCGCCGCTCGCGCCGCTCGCGCCGCTCGCGCTCGACGGCACGGCCCGCCGCGGGTTGGGGCGCGGGCCGCTGGTGGTGCCGGCACCGTTCGGCGCCCCCACCGCCGACGGCTTGGCCGAGGCCATCGGGAACGCGGACGCCGGCGCCGTCCAGGTCCTGATGCTGTACTACGCCAACCCGCTCGCCTCCAGCCAGTCGCCCGAGACGTGGCGGCGCGCGCTCCAACGCGTGGAGCTGGTGGTGACGTGCTCACCATTCCTCGACGAGACCGCGCGCGAGGCCGACCTCATCCTGCCCGACCTGCTGCCGCAGGAGCGGTGGCAGGACGGCGTGGCGCCGTCCTCGTACCCATATCCGACGTGGATGCTGACTCGTCCCGTGGTGGCTCCGCCGCCAGCGGGGATGGCCACCGGCGAGATGCTGCTCGAGCTCGCGCGACGGCTCGGGGGCACGGTGGCCGCCAGCCTCCCTTACGGCGACATGGAGACGCTGCTCAAGGCGCGTGCCCGTGGCCTGTTTGCTGCCCGGCGCGGTATGCCGTTCGGCGACGAGTTCGAAACCGCGCATCAGCACCAAATGGAGGAGCGGGGCTGGTGGCTGCCCTCGCAGCCGGACTTCGACGGGTTCTGGACCGCGCTCCTCGAGCGGGGCGGCTGGACGGATCCGTTCCTCGACACGACCGACCCGGGCCGCTGGCGCCGCACGGCGAGCGGTCGGCTCGAGCTGATGCCCGCCGCGGTGCTCCGGCACGTGGAGCAGCCGGGGCGGACGGATGGTCTGTATCGGTTCGTGCCGCCGCCGGCCGAGCACGCCGGCGGCGCGCGCTACCCGCTGCGCCTCAACCCCTACCGCCTCTCGACGCTCGCCTCGGGCACGGTGCATCTGGCGCCGTGGATCGCCGAGCGGCCGACGATGCTGCCCGAGGTCCACTGGGTCCCGTGGGTCGAGGTCCACCCCGAGACGGCGCGCGCCGCGGATCTCGCGGACGGCGTCATGGCGTGGGTGGTCTCGCCCCGCGGCCGCTATCGCGCCCGCGTCAGGCACTTCCCCGGCGTGCCGCCCGACACGGTGGTCGCGCCGTACGGGCCGAGGCACCCCGACGGCGCCCTCGCCAGCCCGCTGCAGCTGCTGGACGGCGCCACGGACGCGCTCACCGGGCTGGCCGCGTGGTGCACCACTTTCGTCCGCCTCGAGCGGGCCTGAGGGACAGGCGATGCCGCGCTGGGGCATGGTCATCGACCTCGATCGGTGCACGGGCTGCGGCGCGTGTGAGGTGGCGTGCAAGAGCGAGAACAACGTGGCCACCGTCTCGCCCGCGCAGGCCGACATGGGACGCGCGATGAGCTGGATGAAGGTGATGGCGGTAGTCCAAGGCGAGTTTCCGGACGCCACGCTGCGGTTCGTGCCGCGGCCGTGCATGCACTGCGACAACCCGCCCTGCGTGAAGGTCTGCCCGGTGGCGGCGACCTACCTCAGCCCGGAGGGGATCGTCGGCCAGATCTACCCGCGCTGCATCGGCTGCCGCTACTGCGCCAACGCATGCCCGTACACGGTGAAGTACTTCAACTGGTACGCGCCGACGTGGCCCACCGCGGAGCGCGAGCACCTCAACCCCGACGTCTCGGTGCGACCGAAGGGGGTCATCGAGAAGTGCACGTTCTGCCACCACCGGCTCCAGAAGGCCCGTGAGGACGCGCGCGCCGAGGATCGCGAGCTGCGCGAGTCCGACTACCAGCCGGCGTGCGCGGAAGTCTGTCCCGCCAGCGCCATCGTCTTCGGCGACCTCGACAACGTCAACCACCGCGTCCACGCGCTGAAGGAGGATCCCCGCGCGACGCGACTGATGGAAGAACTGGGCACCGAGCCCAAGGTCTACTACCTGACCCCGAGAGCGTGATGGCCGACGCCGCGAGCAAGCTCGCCGCCCTGCCGCCCGACGCGCGCACGCTGCTGGCGCCGCTGGTGGTGACGACGTGGCGGTTTCACCTGGCCGCCGGCGTGCTCGGCGCGATCACCCTGTGGGGCGTCGCCGCGTACTTCCTCCAGTTCCGCTTCGGCCTCGGGCGCACCGGCCTCAACCAGCCGGCGTACTGGGGCATCTACATCATCGACTTCGTGTTCTTCATCGGCATCAGCCACGCCGGCACGCTGATCTCCGCGATCCTGCGGCTCAGCAAGGCCGAATGGCGGCGCGCCATCACGCGCTCGGCCGAGTTCATCACCGTGCTGGTGATCGGCTTCGGCGCCATCCAGCCGATCGTGGACCTCGGGCGCCCCGACCGGGTGCTGTTCGTGTTCCAGCATGCGCAGCTGCGCTCGCCGCTGCTGTGGGACGTAATAAGCATCGGGCTCTACTTCACGGCGAGCACGGTCTACCTCTACCTGCCGATGCTGCCCGACCTCGCCATCATCCGCGACGCGAGGATCAAGGCGCCGCGTTTCTACGGGTTCCTGGCGGCTGGCTACCGCGACACGCCGGAGCAGCGGGCCCGGCTCGAGCGGGTGATCGGCGTGCTGGCGATCGTGGTGATCCCGATCGCCGTTTCGGTGCACACGGTCATCGGCTGGATCTTCGCGTTGACCCTGCGCCCGATGTGGCACTCCACGATCTTCGGCCCCTACTTCGTGATGGGCGCCATCTACTCCGGCATCGCGGCGCTGCTGATCGCGATGGTGGTGCTGCGCCGCGTCTACCGGCTGGAGGCGTTCTTCAAGCCGGTCCACTTCGACTATATGGGCCGGCTGCTGCTGCTGTTCAGCCTGCTGTGGCTGTACTTCACGTTCGCCGAGTACCTGACGGCCTTCTACGGCGGCGAGCAGGCCGAGATGCGCACCTTCTGGGCCAAGCTGGCCGGGCCGTACGCGGCGCCGTTCTGGGTGATGGTCGCTTGCTGCTTCGTGATCCCGCTGGGCCTCATGGCGCGGCGCGCCACGCGCACCCCGGCGGGCACGCTGGTGGCCGGCATCGCCGTGGTGATCGGGATGTGGCTGGAGCGGTTCAACATCGTCGTCCCGACTTCGGTGAACCCCCGCTTCGAGCTGGAGCCGATCGCGCACTACTTCCCGTCGTGGGTGGAGCTGTCCATCATGGCGGGGACGTTCTCCGGCTTCATCCTCCTGTACATGGTGGCGACCAAGTTCTTCCCGATCATCTCGATCTGGGAGATGCGGGAGGGACGCGAGGTTGCGGTGCGCGAGGTGACCGAGCGGGTGGAGGGCTACCTGCCGGCCGCGGCGGGGGCCGACTGATGCGGCGGGCGGGGCTGTCGTGCCTGGCCATCGCGGTCGCCACCGCCGTGGCGGCCAGCCGCTCCGCCCTCGCTCAGGAGTCGGCGGAGTGGACGTGGCGCGGCGATCCCGCGAGCGGCCGCCGGGTGTTCGTCGAGCGCGGCTGCGTGCGCTGTCACGCGATCTGGGGCAATGGGGGCACCCTGGGCCCCGACTTCGCCACGGTAGGCGCGGGGCGCAGCATGCTCCAACTGGCGGGCCTGTTCTGGAACCACACGCCACGGATGATAGAGACGGTTCGGCGGCGCGGCTTCCCGTGGCCGACGCTCAGCGAGCAGGAGCTGGCCGATGTCATCAGCTACGTCTACTACGTCAAGCTGTTCGACGAACCCGGCGATCCGGAGCTGGGCGAGCGCTGGTTCCGGGACAAGCGCTGCGTTCAGTGCCACCGCCTGGGCGGCGCGGGCGGGCGCGTCGGGCCCGCGCTGGACGGCTACGCACGCTACGTCGCGCCGATTATGCTCGCCGAGGGGATGTGGAACCACGGACCCGCGATGCAGGCCACCCAGCGCCAGAGCGGCGTGCCCACGCCGACCTTCGAGGGCCGCGAGATGGCTGACCTCCAGGCCTACATCCGGCGCGCCTCGGCGCTGGAGGGCCGCCAGGTCGTGCTGCTGGAGCCCCCGCAACCGGAGCGCGGGCGGCGGCTGTTCGCGGCCAAGGGCTGCGTGAGCTGCCACGGCGGCGCCGGGCGCGGCACGAGCGCGGGGCCGGACCTCCGGGCCGCCACGCAGCAGCTTCGCGTTTCGGAAATCGCCGGGGTTCTGTGGAACCACTCGTTCGAGATGTCGGCGCGCATGCAGGAGCGCGGCGTCGGCTTTCCGAGGTTCTCGGGCACCGAGATGGGCGACGTGATCGCCTTCCTGTACTACCTCCGGTTCAACGAGACGGAAGGCGACCGCCGCACCGGCCAGACGGTCTTTCGCGCCAAGGGTTGCGCGGGCTGCCATCTCCCCGACTCGGGCGCCGCCATCGGGCCGGACCTCTCCCGGTCCGCGGCTGTGCGGACGCCGATGGGACTCGCCGCGGCGATGTGGAACCACGCGCCGGCGATGTTCGGCGCGATGGGTGGCAGGGTGGAATGGCCACGCTTTGAAGGGAACGAGATGCGCGACCTGTGGGTCTACCTGCGGAGCCTGCGGCGGGCCGACTCCCGACACTAGGGCACGCCCCGCGCGCGTGCCCCGGCCTACAGCGCGGCGCGCCGCAGCCGCAGGGCGTTCCCGACCACCGAGACCGAGCTGAAGCTCATCGCCGCCGCGGCGATCACCGGGCTCAGCAACAACCCGAACACGGGGTAGAGCACACCCGCCGCGATCGGCACGCCGACCGAGTTGTACGCGAACGCCCAGAACAGGTTCTGACGGATGTTCCGCATCGTCGCGCGCGAGAGCCGCCGCGCCCGCGCGATGGCCCTCAGGTCGCCCTTGACCAGCGTGATCGCCGCGGTCTTGATCGCCACGTCGGTGCCCGTCCCCATCGCGATGCCGATGTCCGCCAGCGCCAGCGCCGGGGCGTCGTTGATGCCGTCACCGGCCATCGCGACCACGTGTCCCTCGCGCTGGAGCCGCTTGACCACGTCCGCCTTCTGCGCCGGCAGCACCTCGGCCACCACCTCGTCGAGCCCGAGCTTGCCCGCCACCGCCTGCGCGGTGGTCCGGTTATCGCCGGTGAGCATCACCACGCGCACACCCTCGTGCCGCAGCAACGCGACCGCCTCGAGCGTCGAGTCCTTGATGGGATCGGCCACGCCGAGCAGACCGGCGGCGCGGCCATCCACGGCGAGGAACACGACGCTCTGGCCGTCGGCCGCGTGCCGCGCAGCCTCCTCGCCGAGGGTGCCGAGCGCGACGCCCCGCTCTTCCATGAATCGCTGGTTGCCCAGCGCGACCGGCCGGCCCTCCACCGTGCCCGTCACGCCCCGTCCGGTGTGCGATTGGAAGCCCAGCGCGGTCGGGATCGCGATTCCGCGTGCCTCGGCACCGGCGATGATCGCCGCGGCGAGCGGGTGCTCGCTGCCGCGCTCGAGCCCCGCCGCGAGACGCACGATGTCCACCTCCGCGGCGCCCGTTGCGGCGAGGAGGGAAACCAGTCGCGGCTTGCCCTCGGTCAGCGTGCCGGTCTTATCCACCACGAGCGTGTCCACCTTCTCGAGCCGCTCCAGCGCCTCGGCGTTCTTGATGAGAACCCCAGAAGTCGCGCCGCGCCCGACGCCCACCATGATGGACATCGGCGTGGCGAGGCCGAGCGCGCACGGGCAGGCGATGATCAGCACGGCGACGGCGTTGACGAGCGCGTGGGCCATGCGGGGTGTGGGCCCGACCAGGCCCCAGACCGCGAACGTGGCGACCGCGACCAGCACCACGGCCGGCACGAAGTAGGAGGAGACCACGTCAGCCAGCCGCTGGATCGGGGCGCGGCTCCGCTGCGCCTCGCTGACGGTCTGGACGATCTGCGCCAGGAAGGTGTCGCGACCCACCCGCTCGGCGCGCATCACCAGCGAGCCGGTGCCGTTCACCGTGGCACCGGTTACCCGGCTTCCCTGGGTCTTCTCCACGGGGATGGGCTCGCCGGTGATCATGGACTCGTCCACGGCGCTCGAACCCTCCAGCACCACCCCGTCCACGGGGACCTTTTCTCCGGGCCGCACCCGCAGCCGGTCGCCCGGCTGCACGCGCTCCAGGGGGACGTCCTGCTCGGTGCCCTCCTGGTTGACTCTGCGGGCCGTCTTGGGCGCGAGTCCCAGCAACGCCTTGATCGCGGCGCTGGTCCGGCCGCGGGCCTTGAGCTCGAGCACCTGGCCGAGCAGCACCAGCACGGTGATCACCGCCGCCGCCTCGTAGTAGACCGGCAGCTCGCCGCCTGGGCCGCGGAAGGAGGCCGGGAAGATCCCGGGCAGGGCGGTCGCGACGACGCTGTAGCCGTACGCCGCGCCGGTGCCGATCCCGATGAGGCTGAACATGTTGAGGCTGCGGTGGACGAACGACTGCCACATCCGCACGAAGAACGGCCAGCCGCACCACAGCACGGCGGGGCTCGCGATGACCAGCTCGATCCAGTTCAGGGTCTGCCCGCCGACGAGGCGGTGCAGCGGCATCGAGGGGAGCAGGTCCGAGACCATCGCGGCGAGCAGCGGGATGGTGAGCGCCACGCCGATCCGGAACCGGCGGGTCATGTCCACCAGCTCCGGATTCGGCCCTTCCAGGGCGGTCGCGGTGCGCGGCTCGAGCGCCATGCCGCACTTCGGGCAGGTTCCCGGCCCGGGCCTGATGATCTCGGGGTGCATCGGGCAGGTGTACTCGGCGGAGGCTGGGGCCAGAGGCGGGGCCGGCGCCGGCCCGACGTACCGCGCAGGGTCGGCCCGGAACTTCTCCAGGCACCCCGTGCTGCAGAAGACGTACGTGGTGCCCTCGTGCTCGAGCGAGCCCGCGGCGCGCTCGGGGAGGACCTCCATGCCGCACACGGGATCTTTCACATAGACCTCAGGCGGAAAAGCGGCTGATGACGGCCATCAGCTCGTCGAGCTTGGCGCGCTGGTCATCCTTGCGGCCGGACTTGACCGCGCCTACCACGCAGTGGTCCACGTGCTCGCGCAGGATCTGCTCCTCCACCTTGCGGAGGGCGGCGTGGACGGCGCGCAGCTGGGTGAGGATGTCCACGCAGTAGCGGCCATCCTCGACCATGCCGATGACGCCGCGGACTTGGCCCTCGATGCGGCGGAGGCGCTGGAGCTGTGCCTCGTGGCTGGGGTGGTGCATAGCATGTACTATACCAGGGTATGGTATCTGTGCCAAGGGGCGTCTAGCGAGTGGGTTGAGGAAAGACGATAGATTCGCTACGGTTCGCTTGATAGCAATTGAGAATCAATTGCAGTTATTTCTCTCGACGCGACCTGAGGTACCTGGTATGCGGCGTTGTATCCAAGGGCGTGGCCCGGCCACCAAGCTCGCCCTGGCGCTGCTGCTTGCGGGCGGATCCGCGACGCCGCTCGGCGCGCAAACGGGCCTCTTGGTCGTGGCCCATGGTGCGGGCCCGGAATGGAACGGGCGGGTGCGGGAGACAGTGGGGCAGGTCCGCTGGGCTCACGGCCCCGTGGGGACGGCGTTCCTCATGGGCGCGGAGGCGGAAAGCGCGGGTTGGGAGGTCGGGGTGCGCCGCCTCGTGGAGGACGGGGCGATGCGCATCGTGGTGGTGCCCCTCATGGTTTCCTCGCACGGCGGCCACTACCGCGAGATCGAGTACTACGCTGGTCTGCGCGACGCGGCGCCCGATTCGCACGCCCATCATGTTCGGCGCCCGCCGCCGGTCGCGATGCGGGTGGCTCCGGCGCTGGACAGCGCCCCCGAGCTCGGCTCCGCGCTTGCCGAGCGGTGGTCAGCGCTGGCGACTGGCGATCGCCGGCGCCCCGTGCTGCTCGTCGCGCATGGCCCCACCGACAGCGCAGACGCCGAGCGCTGGATCCGCGACCTGACGATCGCGAGCGCCGCGTTGCGGCGGGCCGGGCTGGTAGGAGACGTGCGCATCGGCCTGTTGCGGGACGACGCGCCGTCCGAGGTCCGGGCCGCGGCCGTCGCCGAGCTGCGCGCGCAGGCAAACGCACTCGCCGGCAATGACTCCGTGGTCGTACTTCCGGTGCTGATCTCCTCAGGCGAGATCAACGCGCAGAAGATCCCCAGAGACCTTGCTGGCCTGCCGGTGCGCTACCACCCCGCGCCTCTCGCGCCCTCGGCGCACCTGGCGCGCTGGATCGAGCGCAGCGCCGCGGAGGAACTCGCGTCGGATCCCTGAGTACCCTGCTGCTCTTCGCCGTCATCGCTACCGGCGCGGCTCGACGCATTTCCGACCATTACGGTGTATTATTCGAGCAATGACCGTGCGTCGCCTGCATCACCGCCTGTGGCCGCGCCTTGTGGCCCTGGTCCTGCTCGCGTCGCTGGCACCGGGCACGCTTCGCGCGGGGGTGCCGCACGGGGGCGCGTGCGCCGCGCACACGGCGGCCGCGGCCGCGGCCGCGGACGGCCACGCCAGCCACACGGGACACGCGCCGGCGGCGCCCGCCGGTCCAGCGCTTGCCGCCGCGACCGACTGCACGCACTGCCTGGCGAGCGGCTGCATCACGCTGTCTAGCTGCGCGGGCGCGGCCCCGGCGATTACAAGGTCACCCGCGCAAGGCGTCATCGCCCACCTCGCCGCGCGCGCAGCGGGCCTCGTCTGGCGTCCGGCCTTCTCCCGAACCGGCCAACCTCCCACTCCACCGCCGAGCGCGCTCCTCTAGGTCGTTCCTGGCCCTCATCCGGGCCGCTGCACCGACTTTAGAGGAGACGATTCCATGCGATTCCTTTGGCGAGCCGCGCTGGCGGCCGCCCTGCTCTGCACAGCGGCGGCGCCGCGCGGCGCCCAGGCGCAGATTGACTACCGCAACCTCGACGACGACCGCCCCACGCACGTCGAGGACGCCTATTCGCTCGAGCGATACGCCTTCGAGCTGATCACCCCGTACCGCGCGGTGCGCGGTCGCGCGGGCCAGACCCTGCACGCGTTCATCCCGGAGATCGAGTACGGGGTGCTCCGCAACGCCCAGATCGGCGTCAAGCTCCCCGTTGCCGGGCTCGACGAGGGCGGCGCCACGACCTGGGGCCTGTCGGGCGCTCGTCTGTTCGCGCTGTACAACCTGAACACCGAAAGCCGGATCCTGCCGGCGCTCTCCGTCCGGAGCGACCTCGTGCTGCCCGTCGGCTCACACGGCGGAGACGCGACGCGCGGGTCGGTCAAGGTGCTGGCCACCCGCTCGTTCGGCCGCAGCCGCCTGCACCTCAACGCCGAGTACGGCTTCGGCGACGGCGAAACGGCCCTGGTAGAGGGCACCGACCGCTGGTGGTACGGCGCGGCGGTGGACCGCACCATGTTCCGGCGTAGCACGCTGGTGGTGGCGGAGGTGTACGCGCTGCGCGAGGCGGACGGCACGCCGGTGGAGGTCAACGCGTCGGTGGGCCTTCGCTATCAGTGGACACCGACCGTTGTGCTCGACTTCGGCGTGGCGCGCGGGCTGCGCCGGGACCTCGGCCCAGACTTCGAGTTCACGTTCGGGCTGTCACGCGCGTTCGCGCTGCCGTGGCTCATGCCGCGCGGGCGGCGCGCGGCCGAGCCCCTGGGAGGTTCCGATGCGCAACGTCACTAGCCGGCGCGGCAGTCGAGGGCTGAGAGCCCTCGCTCGGCGTGTGTGCGTGCTTAAGCACGCGCCGTGGCCGAGCGTGCCCTTCAGGGCACGACTGGCGATCGCCGCGGTGGTGGCGTCAGCCGCCATCGCGACACCGCCTTTGATGGCCCAGGATCGCCGCGACGAGCAGTTCTACTACCCGGGCGCTTTCAACTGGACGTTCCTCCGGAGCTACCCGGAGGCCGCCCGGCTGTTCAACGCTTTCGACTACGGCCACGCCGTGCTGTACGAGCGGCTGTACACCCGGCCCGACTCGGCGGCGGCGGCCGCGGCGCTGGAGCGGGAGTACCGCTACCTCACGACCGACCTGCTGGTCCGGCCCCCGCGCTTCGCGGTGGCCGAGGAGGTCATCGAGCCCACGTACGCACGCCTCGCCTGGCGGGCCAAAATGATGTTCGACTGGGCCCACGTGCTGCACCGGCAGATCTACGACATCTACGCCGACGAGCGACTGGGCGAGGCCGAGCAAGACTCGCTCATCGAGCGGGTCACCGATTACTACCTGAGCAACCGCCGCTACGCCTTCACAGTGGGGCCGAAGTCAATGGCGCTGATGGACGAGCAGTACTACAGCCAGGTATTCCGGCGCCGGTTCCCGAAGTTCAACGGGCTGATCTGGGCCTACCACTGGCTCCAGGTCGGCCTGTACGAGCCGCTGATCGCCGGCCGCACGGCGGACGAGCGGAAGGCGGGCGTGAACGCCGCCGTGGCGCGGTTCTGGGACATGCTGCGCGAGGCTCCGGCCACCATGCCGCGGGTGATGCCGATGACGGCCACGGTGGCGCCGTTGTTCACGGCGCGCCACCCGCGGGCGGCGACGATCTTCGACAACCTGCACATGATGCACGACATCATCTCGGACGTCCTCGCGGCGGACACCGTGCCGCGGGAACGCAAACGCGAAGTGATCTACTCGGCGCTGGCCGAGTTCCAGAACCCGAGCCAGAACGTCATGTCGCGCGAGGAGTGGCTGATGATGGGCGACATGATGGGCGGGATCGAGGCGATGGGCGGGCCGTCCACCGGACTGCTACCCCGGCGCCAGCCCCCGACGCCGGCTCCCGCTCACCGACACGACGACTGACGCGGCCACGCTCCGCAGGAGATACCGATGTTCGGATACGATTGGCCGCGGCTGCACGCCGCGCTGAACGACTTCCCGGCCGCGTTGCTGCTGGTGTCGGTGCTGTTCGACGTGGCCGGGACAATCCTCAAACGGGAGTCACTGAAGACCGTTGGCTTCTGGACGCTGCTCACCGGGGCCGCCGGCGCCGCGGCGGCAGTGGGGGCGGGCCTGCTGACCGAGGACGTGATCGACCACAGCGACCAGGCGCACGCGTTGATGGAGCGGCACGAGGCGTTCGGCCTGGCCGTGCTGGCGGTGTTCGCGGTCCTGG
>Ga0214473_10005524_pt1 | contig 15130 bp, 7 predicted proteins | sample RVTome_7_FD_203509 | JGI IMG/M metagenome (GOLD analysis project Ga0214473, IMG submission 203509) | Soil microbial communities from uranium-contaminated site in the Upper Colorado River Basin, Wyoming, United States - RVT98D197 | ecosystem: Environmental > Terrestrial > Soil > Contaminated >... | reverse complement strand
CGATGTCCGCGCGCTCGATCCTGCGCGCGAGCAGCCCGCCGCTCATCCACCTCGGCGTCGCGCTCGTCGTCCTCGGCTACGCCGCCAGCGCGTACTTCTACACGGAGGTCCAGGTCACCGCCGTGCGGGACCTCTCCACGCGGTCCCTCTCGGGCTACGAGTACCGCCTGCTCGGGTCGGGGGGACAGGACCCCGACGGGGACGGCGCCTTCGAGACAATCGCCGCCGAGGTTCTCGTCGCGCGCGGCGGCGTCCCCCAGTTCACCGCGCTCCTCCAGCTCGTCTGGCGCACGGAGGGCGTGAGCACCCCGCACTACCTGCCGGACGCCTTCGTCCATTCGCACACGACCGGCGACCTCGCCCTCACGTTCCTCGGCTTCTCGGACGGGGCCCAGTCGTACAGCGTGAGCGACCAGGTGGCGATTAAAGCGAGGAGCGATGCCCTCACTTCGGTCGTGTTCCAGGTTAAGGAGAGCCCACTCATGGTATCCCTTTGGAGCGGAGGTTGGATGATGGCGGTCGGGATGGGGGCGCGGATGTGGTCGGAGCGAGGCCTCTTCGTGTACGAACGCCCGGAGCACCGGCCCGCGCCCAGGGTGCGCGCGAAGCCGCCGCCCGAGCGCACGGTCCGGGACGACGACTACTACCGGCGGCAGCTCGAACGCGAGCTCGGGGAGGACGGTCGATGAGGGCCCTCGCCGTGCTGGTGACCATCGCGGTCCTCGCGTCCGTTCTCGTCGCGCCGCCGCCGGTCGTGGCCCAGGAGCCCCCCGCGACGGAGGGCGACCTCCGGATCAGCGGGTTCGACTCGGACGCCGTGCGGTCCGGCGACCACCTGAGCCTCGACGTCTCGGAGACGTACTTCTTCAACAACTCCGGATCGGAACGGTTCTCCGGGAACATCACGCTGTGGCTCCAGCGGAACGCGTACGTCGCGACGGGCTTCTGCGGTTCCGTCCGGAACCAGATCCTGCGGGTCGAGTCGAGCACGCGGCGCTCGTGCTTCAACATCACCGCGGTGAGCGACGAGGTCTTCACCGTCCGCCCCTTCGACGCGGGCCAGTATCTGTCCTACTTCGGCGAGACCCACACGCTGACGCTGAACGTCACGACGACGAACACGACGGCGAACGGCCAGATGGCCTTCAACGCGACAATCGGCCCGATGCGGACGACGCCCGGCACTGCGACCGTCGGGAACCTCACCCTCGAGGCGAGCAGCGTGGAGTTCGGGGCGATGGCGGTGATCACGTGGGGACCGCTGCGGAACCTGACCATGCTCCAGACCGTGCGGATCGAGAACACCGGCGGCCAGGACGAGCTCGTCGACCTCGGGCTGCTGGGCGCGCCGCCGGGCTGGACGGCCGCGGTGCAGAGAGCGGGCCAGGCGGTGAGCCGCGTCTCCCTGGCGGCGGGCGCGAACCTCACGGTCCTGCTCAACGTCTCCGCCCCCTCGCACCTCATCCACCTCTTCCTCGAGTACACGATCCAGGGCGCCGACGGCTCCGGCGGCTACGTCGTCGCGTGGCGGAAGCTCTTCCCGTACAACGCGTCGTACGCCCTCATCTTCCTATACGCCCTCCGGGAGGACGTCGTTGTGGTGGAGAGCCCGCTCGAGACTCACAGCGAGAGGGTCTGGAACCAAACCTTCGCGCGATACCGCCACACGGTCATCGGATACGACATCCCCGCCGGGGCGGAACCGACGGTCCGGATCACCTGGGTCCCGCCGCCCTTCGTCATGCCCCTGTGGGCGATCGTCGCCCTCGCGGTCATCGGCGTCGCCCTCGTCACGTATCCCTTCTGGCGGCGCAGAATCCGCAGGAAGGGGAAGGCCGAGGAGGGCGAGGCGGCCGAGGAGGCAGCGGCGCAAGCCCCCGCGGCGAAGCCCATGAACGCCCAGGAACTCCGCGCGCGGCGCGACGTGCTCCGGAAGACGATCGAGCGGCTCAATGGGGAAGAGGAGGCGGGCGTCCTTCCGGCGGACCTGCAGTCCCGCCTGAAACGCGACGCGGAGACGGAGCTCGCGGACGTGGAGGGGCGGCTCGGCATGCTGACGACCGCGGAGGCGCGGAAGAAGCAGATCCTGAGGGCGCTCCGGGAGCTGAACCGGGACTTCAAGGAGGGGAAGGTGGACAAGGACGTCTACGCCTCCCTGAAGGAGACGTACGAGGGCGAGGCGGTGAAGGCGATGCAGCAGGCGGACGAGGCGAAGGGCAAGGTGTCGAGCGACGGGGAGGGAGACGATGAACCCGAGTGAGCCCGAAACGCGTACGCCCGGCGGTCGCTCCCGTCTCCGGGCGGTCCTTGCCTCACGCGACCGGATCCTTTGCATCGCAATCGTGGTCGCCATGGTCATCCCCGTCGTGGCTGTAGCCGCCCAGATCAAGCCGAAGTCGAAGGGCCTGCCTGAGGCAACGGACTTCGCAATGTGGGACGCGCAGACCCTCAGGAGCTTCCGGCTCTCGGACTACCGAGGCAAGGTCGTCTTCCTCGACATCATGGGGACATGGTGCACCGTCTGCAGGGAGCAGATGCCGGATCTCAAGACGATCAACGCCACCTACGGCGGCGAGTCCTTCGTCATGCTCTCCGTGACCGGCAGGGACCCCTACTACCCAACGAATGACTCCGCGAAGGACTTCGCGACCGCCGTCGCATCGATGAGGGCTTACCGGGCGGAGTTCTCCGCGAACTGGACCTTTGCCATTCCCTTCGACCAGTGGTTCGTCGATTCCGCCTATATCGTCAGCGGGTTCCCGACGACCGTGGTCATCGACCGCGACGGCATGATGACGTATCGGGCGGTGGGGCGCGTCCCGCTGGCGACGCTCGTCGCCCACATCGAGGCTGCGCTCGTCGCGTGAACCGAGGGACGGGGGCTCCGCCCCTCACACCGACCCTGTCCGAGATCCGCCCGCCGGCCTACTTCTGCTCCGGGGTCTCCACCGGCGCCGCCTTCGGCGCGGCCGTCGCGGGCTTCCGCTTCATCATCAGCACGAGGAGCAGGACGACCGCGACCAGGACGAGCACCAGGATCACGTACTGGAGCATGTCGTTCGACGCCGCGGGCTGCTCCGGCGGCTCCGCCGGCAGCATGGCCGTCAGCACACTGGACGCCTGGCCCGGAAGGATCACCGCGCTGACCGCCGAGACGACTTCGCCGTCCTGAACGAGCAGGAACGTGAAGGTCCCGGGCGCGTGGTCGAAGGTGGCCGTGCCGTTCGCGTTTGTCGTCCCGACGACCGTGTCGCCCAGCATCACATCGACGCCGGGTGCGGGCTCGCCGTTCGCGTCCCAAAGCGTCACGGACAGGGTGCCCGGCTCGAGCATCGCCATGACCTGGCCGGACTTCATGTCCGCGAAGGCGAGCAGGTTGGCGGCGTAGTCGAAGTTGTGCACTCCCATGCTCCCGTCCGCCTCGACGAAGTCCGCCGCATACACGGCCTGGTCGAGGTACCGCTGCGCCTGGTCGATCGTCGCCTGGTCGAACCCGAGCCCCGGCGCCGCGTCAAGGGCCGCCGTCGCGTTCTCGATCGCCGACCGGGCGCCCTCGAGGTGCAGGCTCGTGGCCTCCTGCCAGCCGTTAATCGCGCTCTCCGACTGCTCGACCGTCATGAGGAAATTGCTCGTCCCGTCGTGGCAGCTCGCGCACGCCTCGGGCTTCGGCTCGAAGGAGTGGCCCGCCATGGCCGGGGGCGTGAGGCTTGAGTCGTAGTCGTACCCGTACATGTGGCACTGGGCGCAGTACACCGCGCTCATCGCCTGGCCGGAGGGGACGGGGACCGCGCCCGCGCCCGCCCGCATCTCCGCCTGCGGGTGGTGCACCGCCTCCCCGGGCTGCGCCTCCTCGGTGTTGTGGCACTGCTGGCACAGCTCCTGGACGGGCTTGCGCAGCTGGCGGTCGTTCGTGCCGTCGTGCGGGTCGTGGCAGGTCGCGCACGTGAGCTGCCACACGGGGTTCGCGGGCAGCGCCGTCGGAAGTTCCCCAGTGCTGACGTACTCGCCCGCGATCTTCGCCTCGTGGCACGGGGAGCACGCCAGGTTCTTGACGAAGGCCGGCGGCCCCGACGCGTGCGCGGACTGGTTCCACTCGCCGTACTGCGGCCTCCGGGCTCCGTAGTGGCACTGCGCGCAGTTCTCCGCCGTCGCGTCGTACCGCTGCCCGGCCACCGTGGTCGTCATCGTGTCCGGACCGTGGCAGTTCTCGCACTGGATCGCGAGGAGGGGCGTGTTGTACGAGCTGTTCCACAACTGCGCAGGGTCGTAGCCGCCGATCGCCGTCTGGCCGTACCCGGCCGTGTGGCACGGCTGGCACTGGTTCTGCCCCGACTGGTTGCGCGTGATGAAGGACTCGAAGAACGGGTCGCCCGGCGTGAACACCTGGGCGTGATCCGTCGTCTGCCATCCGTTGTACTCCCCTAGGTGGCACAACGCACACGTGTCCGCGCCCTGATAGTCGCCCGGCGCCGTGAGCTTCGTGTCGTCGCTCGCGCTCGAGTTCATGAGCGAGGTCGCGAGCAGGAACGCCACGAAGGCGATCACGACGAAGCCGAACAACACGACGATTCTTCCCGTCCGCATTCCGTTCACCCCTGGTGTCGACGCTCCCGATCGTCCGAGGGCCCCGGCGACCGCACGCCCGAGGCGGACGCACGCGATGGCACACCGACCTCGGTCGGCCTGCGGTCTCCGATACCCGAGGCGTCAGGGCGGCTGATACTATTTAGTGATTCCATACTTATCATAAGAAACCCTCCAATGGCGGTCGGACGGCGCGCGTATCCCGGATGCACACCCGGTATGCGGCCGCTCACGGGCCCTCAATCCGGCGCCGCCACTCCCCGCCGACGCGCCGCGCGACCCGACGCGCGAGGAACGAGATCATCTTCGACGGCTTCCCGCGATGTTCGACGACGAGGTTCCCGTTCGTGTGGTCGAGCTTCCACCGTCCGTCGGGGAGTCTCTTGGCGGCGAGGTTGGCGAGCGCCTCCCGCATCCTCGGGTCCGGCCCGTGCCCGAGCGCGCTCAGGAAGTCGAGGCCGACGAGGAAGTCGTAGTGGTAGTGCCATGGATAGCGGCACCCGCACCATCGCGCGTACCGCGGCCCCTCATGAAGCAGGCGCCGCCGGAGGAAGAACTCCGCTCCGTCCGCGAGCGCGCGCTTCGCGTCCGACCCGCGGCGCGAGGGCGGGACCTCCGCGAGGGCGCTCATCGCCTCCCACGCGTCGATCGTGCCCTTCTTCCGCCCGAAGCAGTCCCAGCCTCCATCCGGGTACTGCTCGTCGACGAGCCAGCGGATCGCCCCCTGGACCCGCTCGTCCGCGAGGTAGCCGAGGCGGATCAGGGAGCGGACCATGTTCCCCGTCGTGCACAGGTGTCCGTGCTTGAGGAGCGTGCCCGGGTGGCGGAAGTGGGTGCGCGCGTGCTGCTCGGCCTCCAGGCGGGACCACGGGGAGTATCCTCCATCCCGCGCGAGGTGGAGGTCGAACCACAGCTCGACCGCGTTCGCGATCCGCTCATCCCTACGGCTCATCCCGAGGTCCGCGAGGACCTGGAGCTGCCAGATCGTGGAGGAGAACTTCGGGAGATAGCACGTCTTCTTCGTCGCCCAGTACGTCCGCTGCTTCTGGCGCGCAAGAATCCTCGCGGCCACGCCCCGGCGTGGGATCTCCGCACGGAGGCGGGCGAGCGACCGCTCGCTCGGACGGGGGCGCACGAGGTCGCGGGATGCGAGGTAACGCGCGGCCGGTTCCGAGGGGTGGAGGAGCCAAGCGAGCACGGGATCGTGAACCACGGCGGACCAGAAGGCGTGCTCGCTTGAAACGTTGCGCTTCTCCGGGACGCGGATGCCCATAGGCTCGCCAATCGGCGGGCTGGCCGAGGGTTCGAACCAGTACGTACAATACGGCGCAAAGAGCCTTGAGACATGTCCTAGTCGCCGGCCCATCGTCCAACGGAGATGGAGACGGGAACCATGAGGGCGGAACTGAAACGGGTTGTGATGGTCGGATGCGTTAGCGCAGTGGTCGGGCTGCTCCTGTTGACCGCGTTGCCGCCCGCTACGAGCGACCGGACCGGGACCAGGGGCGCGCTCGCGACCCTGACGGCCTTCCCGGTATCTGCGGCCCCCACCTTGGACGGTGCCGGAACGGACCCCCCGTGGACCAACGCACGCGCAGCGACGATCTCAGTGTCCGGAGGCTGGAACCAGACGGGGACGCTACAGGTGAGCGTGAAGTCCGTATTCACCTCCACGACCGTCTACTTCCTCGTCTCCTACAACGACACGGAAGACAGCAAGGACCGATTCCCGTGGTTCTTCAACACCACGAGCAGCCTGTGGGAGCACCGCGGCGACAACTCGAGTGGGAACGCACGCGGATTCTACGAGGACAAGCTCGCGATGTTCTGGAACGTGGGCGACTCGGTAGTCGGGTTCAATGACGACGGTGCGGTCGTGACCTGCAAGCCCGGCCCGCCGGGGAAGCACTGGACGGATGCAGGCGTCTTGGACATGTGGCACTGGAAGCGCGTGAGGACGGGACCCGTCGGTCAGATTGACGACCAGTACATGAACTCGACCCAGTACCCCGCACAGGCGGATGGCGGGAGGCACAGCGACAATCGGACCGGCGGTGCCTACAACAACAACCAGCAGTGGATCGAGTACGCGGACGCAGCCGGGACATACGGCGCGGCCCCCGCGTTCTGGATCCCGAACCCGGTTGGGGACGACGCGCACTGGATTGTCGACAGCGACGCGCGTCGGCGCGCCATCACCGCGCTCTATGTGAACGGCACCCTGCGAGACGCGGACGGGACGTGGATCGAGCCCGCCACCGCGCCCCCAATCGCCGCGATGCGGGTCAGCGCATTCAGCGGTTCCCGCGGCGATATCTCGGCACAGGCCGTATGGTCCGCGGGCCGGTGGACGATCGAGTTCAGCCGGGCCCTGACCACGTCCGACATGTACGCGGACGTCCAGTTCGACGACCTAGCCGCCACCTACTACTTCGCGATGTCCGTGTTCAACGATGCGCAGATCGCCCACAGCCGCTCGGGGCTGTACGCGCTCCGGTTCAACGCAAGCCCGACCGGCACCACAGCCAGCGCCGACGCGACGGAAAAGAATACGGGCGAGACCTTCACCTTCACCGGCAATGCCTCGGACCCGGACGGGGACACCTTGACGTACACTTGGGACTTCGGCGACGGGAACACCGGCACCGGCGCCTCCGCCACACACGAGTACACGGAGGCCGGCGCGTACACGGTGACGCTCACCGTGACGGACGGCTGGGGGCACACGACCACGGACACGGTGGATGTCCAGGTGAACGCGCCATCCCCTGCCGCCGAGCCGTTCCCGTGGTGGATCCTGATCGTCGTCGTGGTGATCGTCGTCGTGGCGCTCCTCGCCGCGATGGCCGCCCGCAAGAAGAAGGGAGCCAGTCCTCCGGAGGCAGGCGAGAAGGCGTCGTAGGGGAACCCGAGTCCCCACGAGGACGCCGCCACCCGACGAGGGGCGGCGGTCCTCCCCTTGGAATCTGGGCCGATCCCCGTCCTTCGGCGCGACCGTTGGTGGCGAACGGGGAACGAGGGCCATCACCCGCGGAGGCCGATCGCCCGAAGCGCGTCCGGCACGCCCTCCCGGTACGTCGGGAACCGAGGCCGCCAGCCGAGCGCCCTCACCGCTGCACTTGAAACCGCCTGGTTCGCAGCGAGGGCCTTCGCGGTGTACTCCCCCATCTCCGCGATGGCGGCCTCCAGCGACACGCCGTCCGGACGGGGACGGTGCAACGCATCCGCGACGAACCCGGTGAGCGTCCGCACGGCGACGGGCTCGTCGTCCCCGACGAGGTACAGCCTCCCCGCGCGACCGCGCTCGAGAACGGCGCAGAACGCCTCCCCTGCGTCCGCGACGTGCACGGGGGACCACCGGTTCGCGCCGTCCCCGATGAGGCGGTACGTGCCCGCGCGGATCCCCTCGACCATCTCCACGAACCAGCCGCCGCCCCCGTAGACCATGCCGGGGCAGACGGCGAGGACCTCGAGGGACGTGCCGCGCGCGCCCTCGCGCGCGACCTCCACGGCCTCCCGGTTCGCGTTCCGCCACGCTGGCTCCGTTGCCTCCGTGATCACGCCCGGTTGGTCTCCGTACATCCACACGCCGGATCCGATGATCAGGCGGCGTGCCCCGGACGACCTCGCGGCCGCCACGAGGGTCCTCGCGCCCTCCACGCGTGCCCCCGCCTCGCTCCCCTTCCCCGCCAGATGGACGATGGCCTCGGCGTCCTTGGCGGCGGACTCCACGGCGGCCCGCGACCGCACGTCCCCGACGGCGACGCGCGCCCCCGCGCCCTCCACGATCCCGCGCTGCGCGGGTTTGCGAACGAGTCCCACAACGTCGTGGCCCGCCGCCGCCAAGGCTCGAACCACGCCGGAGCCCACGAATCCGGACGCACCCACGACCAGGACCCGCACGCCACCAGGAAGACGGACGTCCGACTTACACCTTCCGTCACACCCCTCGAGCTCCTGCGGCCGGGCCCGAATCGCGCGAACGAGGGACCGATTCGCCCTCAGGCCGGGCGGGCCTCACCGGGTCTTCCGAAGCTCGTCGAGGACTTCCTTCGCGCGGTCCATCCGGACCTTCCGTTCCTTCACGAGGACCTCGGCGACCCTGTCGATCTCGTCCCCGACCGCTCCGACGGTGGCGGCGATGTTCCGCGCGTGGAGGCCCATGTGGCCCCGCTGAATGCCCTCCGTCGCCAGCGCGCGCAGGGCGGCGAAGTTCTGCGCGAGCCCGACGGACGCGATAATCTCCGCGAGCTCTCCCGCGGACTTCACGCCGAGGAGCTTCACGTTCGCCTTGGCGGTCGGGTGGACGGCGGTCGCGCCGCCGACGAGCCCCACCGCCATCGGGAGCTCGATCGTCCCGACGAGGTCCCCCTCCGCGTTCCTCTCCCACTTCGTGAGGGAGTGGTACCCGGGGCCGTACGCCCACGCCGCGTAGGAGTGCGCGCCCGCCTCGATCGCGCGGAAGTCGTTGCCCGTCGCGATCACGACCGCGTCGATCCCGTTCATGATCCCCTTGTTGTGCGTCGCGCAGCGGAACGGGTCCGCCTCCGCGAACGCGTACGCCTCCAGGATGCCCTCGACGACATCCGGACCGCCGATCGCGTCCTTCGGGAACACCGCCCGCGCCCGCGCGAGGCGCTTCACCGCCAGGTTCGAGATGATCCGCAGGTAGACGCGCCCGCCCGTGATCTCCTCGAGGAACGGGGCGATGGCCTCCGCCATCGTGTTCACCGCGTTCGCGCCCATCGCGTCCCGGCAGTCGACGAGGAGGTGGACGACGACCATCGCGCCCCGCGGCGTGTGGAGGACGCGGACCTCGACGTCCTTCGCGCCGCCCCCGAGCTTCACGAGGATCGGGTCCTTCTCGTTGCACAGGTCGAGGATCTTCTGGCGGTGGTGCAGGACCGTCATCTTCGCCCCGTGCGGGTCGTGCACGCTCACGATCTGGACCTGGCCGATCATGATCGGTCCCGTCGTGCTCGCGGTGAAGCCGCCCTTCCCGCGCGCCATCTTGGCGGCGTTGCTCGCGGCGGCGACGACGGACGGCTCCTCGATCGCCATCGGGACGAGGACGTCCCGCCCGTTCACCGTGAAGTTCACCGCGATCCCCAACGGGAGCGGCATCGCGCCGACGACGTTCTCGATCATCCGGTTCGCGAGGTCCGGCGGGAGGGCGCCCGTGGCGGCGAGCGCGCCCGCCTCCGCCTCCGTCAGCTCCCCGAACTCCGCGACGATCTTCAGCCGCTCCGCCGGGCTTTGCTTGTAGAACCCCGAGACGTCCGAGGTCTTCATCGGAACCCCTTCCGGCGGACAACCGCCGGGGCCGTTATAGCCCTATCGCGGACGGATCAGGTCCCGCCCCCGTCGCGAATCCTCCGGAGGTTCTCCTGGTAGACCTCCTTCGTGATCCGGCCCTCCTCGTACGCCTTCCGGAGCCGCGCGATCCGCGGGTCCACCGCGGGCGTGGGCGCTGCCGCGACGGCGGCGGCGGGGGCGATTCTCTGGAGGTTCTGTTCGAAGACCTCCGGGGTGATCCTGCCCTCCGCCAGCGCCGCACGGAGCCGCGCGACCCGCGGGTCCTCGACCTCGGCGGCCTCGACGACCGGCTCCTCGACGACCTCCGGGGCTGGCTCCTCGGAGACCTCCTCGAGCGACGCTACTTCGGGGGGTCCCTCCGAAGGCTCTTCGGGGGCCGCTTCCTCCACGGGCTCTTCCAGCATCTCCTCCGGAGCGGCCTCCTCGACGGGCTCCTCCGGTTCCGACGCCGCCTCGACCGGCTCCGCCGCCACGGGCGCGGCCTCCTCGGGGGGCGCTTCTTCCGGCCCCTCCTCCTCGCGCGAGGGGACGCGCGCCCTCCCGCGAACGAACAAGAGCGCCAACAAGACGCCGGCGACCGCGCCCACGGCGAGGACGCCGACGATCCAGGCGAGGCCGACACCGCCGGGCGCCTCGTACGTGACGGTCACCCGCTCCTCCGCCTTGTTCCCCATCGCATCCAAGGCCTGTACGACGATCAGGTTCTCGCCGGGGCTCAGGGCCACGCCCGTGGAGAACACGCCGCCCGGCGAGGGCACGATGAAGCCGTTCACCAGGACGAACGCGCCCGGTTCCGTCGTCCCAGCGATCGTGACGGTCCCCGTCGTGACCGTCGTCCCGGGGCTGGCGGTGACGTCGAGCGAGGGCGCCGTCGTGTCCCGCGTGACCGTGAGCGTGGCGAACCCGAGGTTCCCCGTGAGGTCCACGACGGTGGCGGTGACGACATTCGCCCCCTCCACGAGCGTCACGTTCACCCGGAAGCTGCCGTCCGCGAACACGGGGACTGTCGCGTTCGTCGTCCCGTCGTCCACCCGGACGACGAGGTCGAGCGTCGACCCGTCCTCGAAGACGGAGTAGTCGTCCGCCACGACGCCGCGCACGGTGGTCTGGCCCTTCACCGTGGTCCCCGACGGATCCGCGGCGAAGCTCGTGAAGGTCGGAGCCTCAAGGTCCCGGATGACGGTCTGTGTCGCCTCGGCGGTGTTCCCCGCCTCCGGGTTGCCGGACGGGTCCACGTCGAACCAGTCCGCCGCGGTCACAGCGAGCGAGTTCGTCCCGTTCACGAGCGGGACGTCCACGGAGAACGCGCCGGTCAAGGAATCTGCGACGTACCACGCGCCCCGGACGTTCACCGACGCGCCCGGGTCCGTCGTCCCGGCGACCGTGTGCGTGGCGGCCCGCGTGTACTGCAGGGGGCTCCCGTTGAGGACGAGGGGGGGACCCGCGCTATCCTCGGCGAACGTGAAACTCCCGGTCCCGACGTTGCCCGCGCGGTCCGCGATCTCGGCCTCGACCGCGTGCGTCCCCTCCGGAAGGGGCGGGGGAGCGAACGAAATCGTACCGTCCCACAGGCCCGCGCGGTTGTTCCGAATCGTGAAGAAGATGCCGACCGTCGCGAGCGAGGTCACGTCCGCGCCGTCGAGGCGCACGCGGACGCTCGCGGCGACGAGCTGGCCCCAGTCGAGATCTTCGACGCTGATCACGACGTAGGGCGACGGATCGTTCGTCGTCCGATTCGTCGACCGGTCGATCTCCCCGCCGAGGGCGGTGAGCTTGAACGCCGTGACCACGGGCGCGACCCGGTCCAGGAGCACGGACGCGGGTACGACGACGACGCCCGACGCGTTCGGGAGGCCGAGGAGCACGGCGCCCCCGTACCGGTCGTCCTCCGTGGCGGGCGGGAAGTCCCAGGTCATGTTCAGCGGCACGCGCGTGAACGCCGGCAACGGCGTCGTCCCGTTTACGATCTCCGCGGGCTTCGGCGCCTCGTAGATCTGGTAGCCCGTGCCCGTGTCGAGCGTCACGGAGATCTGGAAGTCGAAGTGGCCCGGGTTCGCGAGCACCGTGTAGCCGAGGACCTTCACGATGTACTGGCCGTCCGCCGGCAGGGTCCACTTCACCCGCTCGTCCGCGTCCCCGTCCGCGTCGTAATTCCACACGACGGGATCGACGACGAGGTACTCCTCGGGGTCGACGACGCACGTCTTCCAGTATCCCGGGATTTCGGTCAGCGGGTCGAGGATCGCGGGATCCCACTCGCACGGCGCCCCCGCCGCGTTCCGGAAGACGGCGAGGTCCAGGTCCGCGACGTCGGACTTCCCCTGGATCGCGACCTCGAGGATCAGCGCCTTCTCCACGTTGAACGTATAGTTGAACGTGCTCCGGGACATCCACTCGCCCCACGCGGGGAAGTTCCACCAGCTCTGCACGTCCTGTTGGACCGGCACCTCCGACCACGCGGTCGTCTGCGCGGGCCCGACCGCGGACGCGCGGAGCGCGGGGAGGTCCATGTTCGAGAGGACCGCGAGGGGCGCCATTCCCTGCCGCGCCCGCGTCGACACGTCGACGCTCGTCGGCGCGCTGATCCACCCCGCCTGCCCGGACGTGAGCCGCACCGACGCCTCGAGGCCGCGCGCCTGGAATCCGCGGAGCGCGATCACGTTCAACCCGCTCGCGAGCTCGTACGCCAGGACCTCCTCGCCCGCGGCCGTGGCGGTCCGGAACTCCGGCTTGATCATCTCCTCCGTCTTCCCCGCCTGGCGGAGGGTGAACGGACCGTACCACGCGCCGTCCCCCTGGCTCGCGGCGTCCGCCCCCGTGCGCCCGAACGCGAAGATGTCCACGTCGGACGGGGCGTCGATCCACGCGGTCCGGACGAGCACCTTGTACCCGACCGGCGCCACGTAAATCCCCTGGTCCGGGATCTCGAAGAAGTAGAACCGCCAGTCCCCGAGCGCGGGGCGTCGCAGGTTCGAGCCGACGAGACCGCGGTCGTAGCCCCCGAACAGGCGGTTCGCATCGTACAGGTCCGAGGAGAGGAGGTTTCCGCCGAACGTCAGGGACGGGGTCCGCGCCCCGACGTTGACGAGGACGGGCACGGTCGTCGTGAGGCCGTGCGTCGCGTCGCGGACGAGGATCGCGGCCTCGTACGAACCGACGCCCGCGTTCGCGGGGACCGTCAGGGTGAGGTCGACCGCCGCGGACGCCCCCGGGGGCACGGTCAACGAGGCGGGCGACGGGGACGTCCACGGCCACGGGGCGCGGTCATAGAACTCGAAGGTGAACGTCCACGGGAGGTTGTCCACCGCGAGCGTCGCGTCGGGCGACTCGAGGCTGATCACGAGGCCCTCGTGGAGCGCCGCCGCGGGGAACGCCGCGCGCACCTCGAGCGCGTTCGACTGGTGGAACGTCTCCCCGACCGTGTTCAGCTCGTTCATGAAGATCGAGGGGGCGGGGAAGGGTCCGAAGCCGGGGAACCAGTTCGCCCAGTCGATCGTCCAGTCGTACGCCTTCAGCGTGTACGAGTAGTTCACGATGTACGCGGTGTCGCTCACCTTGTACGTGAGCCGGGACAGGTCCGAGTACGCGGTCACCTTCACGAGCTCCGCGCCCGCCCACAGGCCGGGGACCGGCGCCAGGAGCCGGACGGCCGTGAGGGTCGCGCCGTCCACCTTCCACAGGCCCGTGTCGTTCACCCAGAGGGCGATGTTCCCCGTCGGCTGGTACGGGTCCGTCCGCGTCGCGTTCGTGTGGACGTACTCCCCGATCTTCGCGTAGGCGACGGCCTCGACGGACGCAGAGATGGCGAGGGACCCCTCGTTCGACAGGACGAACGGATCCGTGTGGACCTCCCCCGGGTAGACGAGGTTCGTGAAGCCCGAGCGCGCGGCGCCGCGGTACGTCCCGGGGTGCCACGTCGACGGCGAGACGACGAGGCCCGCGTCCGCGGTCCCCTCCGCAAGCCTCACGGCGCGCGAGACGTTCAGGAATCCCGCGCCCTGCGTGAGCACGTCCTGGCCCGCGTCGTCCGCGGCGGACATCAGGATCGCGCGGACCTCGTCGTACTTCGGCATCCGCCCGCGGGCCGCGTTGAACGCCTCCATGACGAGCGCGGCGGCGCCCGCCACGAGCGCGGCGGAGACGTCGGAGCCCGTCATCGGACTGGACGTGACCGCGGTCGTCCCGTCCCCGGCCGCGTGGAGCGGGATGTCGAGGTGCGTCGTGTCCACCGCCAGAAGCTCGGGCTTCGCGTACCCCGCCGCCGAGGGGCCCCGCGAGCCGGGGATCGCCCCGTCGCGGAAGTGGGGGTTCGGGCCCTCGGGACCGCCGACGACGCTCGAGAGCAGGCTGAAGTCCCCCGCCCGGCCCACCGCGATCACGGAGGGACCGGACGCGGGCGACTGGACCGTGCCGTATCCGAAGCCGTAGTCCCCGGCGCTCGCGACGAACGTCGCGTTCCCCGTCGAGACGTGGGAGGAGAGGTAGTCCGCCGTGCGCGAGTAGACGTCCCACCCGTCGTGGTGGATCGCGGGGAAGTTGAACGGGCTCACGACGACGTGCGCCTGGTCGTCGCCCGTCGTCGGGTCCGCGTCGTAGCCCTCGACCGCGAACGCCCACGCGTCCAGCGGGTCGTACAGGCCGTTCATGATCGCGATGAGCCTGGCGGCGTTCGCCGTCCCCTCGATCGGCGTGGGGAGCCGGGCCTGCGCGACGATCGCGCTCGCGATCCGCGTGCCGTGCTCCGCGGGGGTCGACGTGGCGGCCTCGACGGAGAACTCCCCTGCGAACGCGACGAGGTCGCCCGCGGCGGGGATGCGCACCTGGAGCAGGTCGGCCGCCTTGCGCGCCGCCAGCCGCGCGGAGTAGGGGACGGGGTTCACGCCGTCCGCGATGAAGTACGCCATGCCCGCGGAGATGTCCGGGACCCCGTCCTGTCCCGGGCCGCCCGCGCCCGCGTCGAACGTGTCGATCGTCGCGATCGGGTTCGCCTTCGAGACGACCGCGTCCGCGGCGTCGAACACCTTGTCGTCGTTCATGTCGAGGTACACGCGGTCGTACTGCCCGGCGACCGACCCGTCCGCGACGAGGACGCCGAGGGCCCCGTACTCGCGCTGCACAGCGGGACCGGGGTGGTAGCCGAAGTGGAAGCGCCCGGACAGCGTCGTCAGCCCGGAGACCGTGTACCGCTCGATCCGCCGCCATGAGAAGGTGCTCAGGCTGGACCAGCCGG